>Ga0256866_1000305_pt1 | contig 10721 bp, 11 predicted proteins | sample RVTome_16_FD_187338 | JGI IMG/M metagenome (GOLD analysis project Ga0256866, IMG submission 187338) | Soil microbial communities from uranium-contaminated site in the Upper Colorado River Basin, Wyoming, United States - RVT152D67 HiSeq ...
CGACGCCGACGAGCGGGCGCGCCACCGCAGCGAACTGGTCGGGCTGGTGGACCGGTTCGACTCCGAGGTCACGGTCGTGGCGGGCGACATCAACGAGCGGCCGGACCAGCCGACCTGGGCGGCGATCGCGGCCGAGTTCACCGACTCGGCTGCCGGGGACGAGACGCCGACCTTCTCCACCGCCGACCCGCGTCGTCGTATCGACGGCGTCTTCGTGCGCGGACCTGCGCGGATAGCTGCCTACCGGGTCGCGGACGATCCGGACGTCCTCGTCGCCAGCGACCACCGTCCCGTCGTCGTCGACCTCGAGGTCGATCCGACGCCCCCGAGGGCCGAGCGCCGGTAGGCACGGCCTCGGCGCCGACGTGTGGCGGGTTGGACACGCCTCGAGGCAGACGAGACGTCGCAATCCCGCCACAAGTCAGGGGGGTCGGGTAGCCGGACGAGGAGGGGCCGGTCAGTCTCGGAAGCCGGGCACGAGCTCGAGGGCGAGCTGCTCGAGGAACAGCCCGATGTCGGTGACGATGCCCCGCGCCTGCACGGAGCCACGGTCGGCCAGCTTCGTGACCGTGGCCGGGTTGATGTCGACGCAGGCCAGCGGGATCGACGCGGGCAGGATGTTGCCGGTGGCGACGGAGTGCAGCATGGTCGCGACCATGATCGCGAAGCCGACGTCGTGCAGCTGGGCCCGCATGGCCCGCTGACCCTCGATGACGTCGGTGTACACGTCGGGCAGCGGCCCGTCGTCGCGCACGGAACCGACGAGGACGAAGTCCTTCCCGTGGGCAACCAGCGCGTGCATGACACCATCGGTGAGGACCCCTTGGTCGACGGCAGCACGGATCGACCCGCAGCCGCGGATGCGGTTGATGGCCCTGATGTGGTGCTCGTGACCGTGCTCGACGCCGCGGCCGTGAGCCAGGTCCACACCGAGCGACGTCCCGTACAGGGCGGATTCGATGTCGTGTGTCGCGATCGCGTTCCCGCCGAACAGGACGTCGACGTAACCGGCCCGGACCAGTGCCATCATCGCCGGGGCTGCGCCGGTGTGGACGACGGCCGGGCCGGCGACCCAGAGGATCCGGCCGTCTTCTGCCTTCACCGACCGCATCCGTTCGGCGATCTGGCGGACCAGCAATGCCTGAGGCTTCTCCGTGGAGACCTCGGAGTTCATGAACGTGAAGGCCTTGTCGCCGGCCTCGGGGCGCGGCACCCGACGCACGCGCACGCCCGCGGCGCCGCAGACGATCCGCTGGCCGGCCCGGACCTCGCTCACCGGAATCGTGCGGACCCGGATGCGGCCGGCGTCGTCCCATACCAGCAGGCCGCAGTCCATCTCGGGCTGCTCGACCTCGACCCAGGTGCTGCCGAGCCGTACCACCGTGTCGAGGTTGGTGGTCGAGTAGAAGTCGTCGGGGAAGACACCGTCGCGGTCCGCCTCGCGGGTCCGGGCCTCGCCGGGATCGACCAGGTTGACACCGTGTGTCTGGAGCCGCATGAGCACCCGGGCCAGCGCGTGGGTGTCGGCCGCTGACACGGTGATCGTGGCGCGGGACTCGTCGGTGGGCTTCCGCCCGACCTCGAAGCTGTCGAAGGTGAAGTCGGCGCCGTACTCGCCGATGTCGTCGACGATCCGGGACAGCAACCCGGAGTCGAGCAGGTGCCCCGCCAACTCGACGGTCTCACTGGCTCGCATGGTGGCTCCCCAGGCGCGGCTGTCAGACGACCGCGCCGTCGTCGGGGTCAGAGGGGTCGTGCCCCCGCATGCGCCCGACCAGGGTGGCGAACCCGCCGACGAGAGCGCCGACGGCGAGCACCGTGACCCACGAGGACAGCCGCCAGCCGAGTGCCACCGCCAGCACGAGGAACACCGGAGCTCCCAGCACCCCCGCCCAGGCCAGGCGCGAGATGCGATCGCCGCGGGGCAGCGGCGGCGGGGGCGGGGGGACGAAGTGTTCGTCCGGCTCGACACGTGGTGGCGGCGGTTCCGGCACGGCGCCTTGCGTACCGGCAGGAAGGGCGTCGTCGTCCCCGCCGTGCCCAGCGGCGTCATCCGCTACGTCTTCAGCGGCGGGCCACCGGGGCATCTCCTCACCGGGCGACGCATGAAACGCTTCGACCAGGTCGGCCCATGCCTGGTCGTCGTCACGCGACACTGCTGCCACCGTCCTGGGCGGCATGCTCGAGGCGGCGGACGAAGTCGAGCGACCCGGCGAAGATCGTCTCAGCGTCGTAGTCGAGCGTTGCGACGTGGAAGCTGTCGGGCAACGTGACGGCGGTGACATCCGTCGACGACACCCGCGACGTGATGAGCCCGAGGCTCGTCGCGTCGACGATGTGATCCTGGTCGCTGCGGTAGATCAAGATGGGCTGCGTTACCCGGGGGAGATCGGCGACGACGACCTTCCAGAGCTGCGTAAGCGAGTGCAAGGCGCGCAGCGGGTTCCGGTCGTAGGCAATCTCGTCCTGGCCGGGCTTGGCGATGTCGCCCGACAGCACGGACATGGACGGCACGACGCGGTGAAGCAGGGGTAGCGCGAGCAGCCGGCGGTCGCGGCTCGCGATCGCGGGGTTGACCAGCACGAGCCCGCTGACCGCGTCGCCGTGGACCTGCGCCAGACGCAGCGCGAGGCAGCCTCCCATCGACAGCCCGCCGACAACCACCGGGTCGCAGCGCTCCCGCAGCCTGAGCAGGGATCGCTCGACGGCCGCGTACCAGTCCGGCCAGCGCGCGGCGTTGAGCTCCTGCCAGGTGGTGCCGTGACCCGGGAGCAGGGGCACGTCGACGGTGAGTCCGGCAGCCGCCAGGTGCTCGGCCCAGGGGCGAAACGGGGCCGGGGACCCGGTGAGGCCGTGGCAGAGCAGCACGCCGGTGGGTCCACCGTCGTGGCGGTAGGGCTCTGCTCCGGCGACGATCGGCACCGCGGGTCTCCTGGCTGGGCTCGAAGGTGTCAGCGGCATCGTCCCACGGTTCGCGGCGGACCGGTCGGGCGGAGGTGGTCGAGTAGTGTTCGGCCGTGTTCTACTGGTTCCTCAAACGGGTGATCCTGGGCCCGATCCTGCGAGTCGTGTACCGACCGTGGGCCGAGGGGCTCGAGCACGTGCCGGCAACCGGGCCGGCCATCGTCGCGAGCAATCACCTGTCCTTCTCGGACTCCTTGTTCATGCCTCTCGTCGTGCCGCGACGGGTGACGTTCCTGGCCAAGAGCGACTACTTCACCGGCCGGGGCATCAAGGGGTGGCTCACTCGGGTCTTCTTCCGTGGCATCGGCCAGGTGCCGGTCGACCGGGCGGGCGGCAAGGCCAGCGAGGCCGCGATCGGAGCGGCGCTCAAGATCCTCGGCCGGGGCGACCTGCTCGGCATCTACCCGGAGGGAACCCGCTCACCCGACGGCCGGCTCTACCGCGGCAAGACCGGCGTGGCGCGCATGGCGCTGGAGGCCAAGGTCCCCGTCATCCCGGTCGCGATGATCGACACGGAGAAGATGCAGCCGCCCGGAAGGCTGATCCCGCGGATCATGAGACCCGGCCTGCGGTTCGGTAAGCCGTTGGACTTCAGCCGTTACGAGGGTATGGAGGACGACCGCTACGTCCTGCGATCTGTCACCGACGAGATCATGTACGCGCTGATGGACCTGTCCGGCCAGGAGTACGTCGACACCTACGCGCAGCGCGCGAAGGCCGAGATCGCTGCGGCGAAGAAGCGCAAGACGCTTCCGCCCGACGTTCAACGGGACGACTAGGCACGATCCACGTGCCGGCCTCGCCCTGTCTGCCGTCCGTTGATCACGTTCACCACCCGCACGGACGGTTCACCAGGCCCAGGAGCCTGGTGAACCGTCCACCAGCATGGTGAACGTGATCAACGGGGACCCGATGGTCAGCCGGCGGGCTGGGCGATCTCGGCGAGCATGTCGGCGTACCACCGCACTGCCGGGTCGAACCGTTTGCCGCCCTTGATGCGGTCGAACTCGATCGCTCGCAGCGCTCCGCCCTGTTCCTCGTCCTGCCCGACGACTCCCGCCTCACCGCTCAGCGCGCACTGGACCGCGAATTCGGTGCAGGTGTGGATCAGTCCCAGGTCGTCGGCATTGGGTGCGGCGGAACGGCTGAAGTACCCGCTCTTCTGCACCATGACCTTCTCGGCGCCGAGCCGTCCGGCGAGCTGCTCGCTGAACCACGCACCCGGGTTGACCTTGTCCAGCTGGACGTGGCCGAACGGGTCGCGGGGCACCTCCTCGCCGGCCTCCTCGAGCTCGGCGACGATCGACTCGACACCGGCGCCTTCGGACAGGAAGAGGTTGACGCAGCCGATCTCGTCCATGACGCCGCGCAGTCGGTCGGCCTCGGCCTCGATGTCGAGATGGACCTCGGGAACGTAGACGCCGTGGACGTCCCAGTGCCGAGGGTCGAGGCCGATCTGCGGGATCCACTCCTGGTCGGACAGCCATGCGCGGTACACCCGGGCCGTGGCGGCCGTGAGCCACCCGCAGTGCCGGCCCATGACCTCGTGGACGACGAGCATCCGCGGGTTGGATGAGTGCTCGGCCACGATGTTGCGGGCGAACAGGGCGCCCTGCTCGGCCGCGGTCCACGCCCCCAGGCTCTGCTTGACCGGCACGATGTCGTTGTCGACCGTCTTCGGCAGGCCGACCACGGTCAGCGCGTAGCCGTGCTGGTCGAGGTAGGCGGCGAGTTCCGCGGCCATCGTGTTGGTGTCGTCGCCCCCGATGGTGTGCAGGACGTCGACCCCGTCCTGGGTGAGCCGGTCGGCGGCGACTGCCAGCGGATCGTGGCCGTCCTCCACCAGGCCACGTTCGACCAGATCCGCGACGTTGGTCAGCTTGACCCGGCTGTTGCCGAGCGGGCTGCCGCCGAAGCGGTGCAGGAGGTGTGCCCGCGCGCGTACCTCGGATGTGACCTCGACCGACCGCCCGGCCAGCAGGCCGGCATATCCGTCCGTGTACCCGATCAGCTCGACTTCGGGGGCGGCGTCGGTGTACCTCTCGATCAGCCCACCGACGGCGGAGGAGAGGCAGGGTGCCAGGCCTCCGGCCGTGAGCATCGCGACCTTGCGCACTGTCATGACGTTGACCTCTCGCACATCACGGGAAGACGCGCGCGGCGTCGTTCGTCGGCCCGGCCACCTTACCGAGCACCCGGCCGGCGTCCCACCCGCGCCGGGCCGGCGGGCTGGGTTCGCGGAGCGGAGGGGCGTCTGCGCATCGCCGGGCCTACTCTTGGCCGGTGACTGCGACCAGCGACGCCGCGTTGTTCACCGAGCTGAGTGCCGCCGTCGGCGCGCTGCCGGCCGCCCAGCAGCCGGTGTGGCCCGACGCCGTCGCCGTGGGCTCTGCGGTCGACCAGCTGTGTGCCATGCCGCCGCTGGTCTTCGCCGGCGAGTGCGATCTGCTGCGGCAGCGGCTGGCCGCGGTCTCGCGCGGCGAGGCCTTCGTGCTCCAGGGCGGCGACTGCGCCGAGACCTTCGACGGCGTGACCGCCGGCAACGTGCGTAACAAGCTCAAGACGCTCCTCCAGATGGCCGTGGTGCTCACCTACGCCGCGAGCGTTCCGGTGGTGAAGGTCGGACGGATCGCCGGCCAGTACGCCAAGCCGCGGTCGCGTTCCACGGAGACTCGCGGCGACGTCACGTTGCCCGCCTACCGCGGGGACAGCGTCAACGGCTTCGAGTTCTCGGCGCGTGCCCGCGTGCCCGATCCCGCCCGGATGGTCCGTGCCTATAACGCGGCTGCCGCGACGCTGAACCTGACCCGGGCCTTCGTCGGCGGTGGGTACGCAGACCTCCGCCAGGTGCACGCGTGGAACACCGACTTCGTCCGGACCTCGCCGGCCGGGCTGCGGTACGAGCGGTTGGCCGGTGAGATCGAGAAGGCACTGTCGTTCATGCGAGCGATCGGCGCCGATCCCGAGCAGCTGCACACCGTGGAGCTCTACGCGAGCCACGAGGCGCTCCTCCTCGACTACGAGCGGGCCCTCACCCGGATCGACTCGCGGACCGGGTTGCCGTACGCGGTGTCCGGGCACCTGCTCTGGGTGGGCGAACGCACCCGTCAGCTCGGCGGCGCACATCTGGAGTTCGCCGCCCGGATCAGGAACCCGGTGGCGGTGAAGCTGGGCCCGTCCTGCTCGCCCGAGGACGTCCTGGCGATCGGCGAGCGGCTGGATCCCGAGCGCGAGCCGGGTCGGTTGACGCTGGTGACGCGGATGGGGGCGGGGCGTGTCCGCGATGTGCTGCCATCCCTCGTCGAGAAGGCCACGGCGAGCGGGTTGGTCGTCTCCTGGGTCTGCGACCCCATGCACGGCAACACCTACGAGGCGCCCAGCGGGCACAAGACGCGTCGGTTCGACGACGTCATCGACGAGGTCCGCGGCTTCTTCGAGGTGCACCGGGCGCTGGGCACGGTGCCGGGCGGCATCCATGTGGAACTGACCGGTGACGATGTCACCGAGTGTGTCGGCGGTGGCGACCCGATCGCCGAGGACGGGCTGGGGGACCGGTACGAGACCGTCTGCGATCCCCGCCTCAACCGCACCCAGTCGTTGGAGCTCGCCTTCCTGGTGGCCGAGCTGCTGGAGGCGCGTGGCGGGCGGTCAGGCGCGCCCTAGTCTCTAGAGTTCGTGGCGTGGAGATCGACCTGCGCAGCGACACCGTGACCCGCCCGACCCGGGCGATGCTCGCCGCGATGGCCGTCGCCGAGACCGGCGACGACGTCTACGGCGAGGACCCGACCGTCCGGGCCCTGGAGGAGAGGGTTGCAGGCCTGCTCGGCCACGAGGCGGGCCTGTTCACCGTCACGGGTTCCATGGCCAACCTGCTCGGTGTGCGCACCCACGTCGGCCCCGGTCAGGAACTGCTCTGCGAGGCCCAGGCGCACGTCGTCCGGGCCGAACTCGGCGCACACGCGGTCTGGTACGGGGTCACGACCCGGACGTGGTCGCACCCACGCGGTCACGTCGACCTCGACGCCGTGGCCCGCATGCTCTCGCCTGCCGCCGGCCCCTACCTCGTCTCCACGGCCGCCGTCACGGTCGAGAACACCCACAACTTCGCCGGCGGCAGTGTGCAGCCCCTGGCAGACCTGCGCGACCTCCGCTCGCTGGTCGACGGCGCGGGGGTACGGCTGCACCTGGACGGGGCGAGGTTGTGGAACGCCCATGTCGCCACGGGCGTCGCACTCGACACCTACGGGAGCCTGTTCGACACGGTGTCGGTCTGCCTGTCGAAGGGCATGGGGGCGCCGGTCGGGTCGGTGCTGGTCGGTCCGGCGGACGCGATCGCGCCGGCGCGGCAGTGGCGCAAGCGGATGGGCGGGGGTTGGCGGCAGGCCGGCGTGCTCGCCGCCGCCGGGCTGTACGCCCTGGACCACCACGTCGCCAGGTTGGCCGACGACCACGAGAACGCACGCGTGCTGGCCGACATCCTCGCGGACTCCGGTGCCGTCGACCCGGCCGACGTCGAGACGAACGTCGTCATGCTCGACCTGTCCGGGCTGTCCGTGGACTCCGGTGAGTTGGTCCGGCGTTCGCGCGAGGAGGGCGTACTCGTCAATGCTGTCGGGCCCCGGCTGGTCCGACTGATCACGCACCTCGACGTCACCGCGGAAGACTGCCGAAAGGCGGGGGAGACGCTCTCCCGCCTGCTCGGTTCGCGAGGGGCTTGACGCGCCGCCTGCTTTCCCCCACTATTCCTACCAACTTACCGGAGAATAGGACGGGGGATTCGATGCCGACCCTCGTTCTGCTCGGTCTGGTCGGGCTGGCGGCGCAACTCGTCGACGGCAGCCTCGGCATGGCGTACGGCGTCACGTCGACCACGCTGTTGCTGGCCATCGGCACCAACCCGGCGGCGGCGTCGGCCACCGTTCACCTCGCGGAGATCGGGACGACGCTGGCCTCCGGGCTTTCGCACTGGCGGTTCGGCAACGTCGACTGGACGGTGGTCCGCCGGATCGCGATCCCGGGCGCGATCGGAGCCTTCACCGGTGCGACCGTCCTGTCGATGCTGTCGACCGACGTCGCCGCGCCGATCATGTCCGGCATCCTGCTCGCTCTCGGTCTCTACATCCTCGCCCGGTTCACGCTGCGCGGGATGCCGAGGCGCAACCTGGGCAAGCCGGTGCGTCGGAGGTTCCTCGGTCCGCTCGGCCTGCTGGCGGGGTTCGTCGACGCCACCGGTGGCGGCGGCTGGGGCCCGGTCGGCACTCCGGCGCTGCTGGCGAGCGGACGGCTCGAGCCACGCAAGGTGATCGGTTCGATCGACACCAGCGAGTTCATCGTCGCGGTCGCGGCCAGCATCGGGTTCCTGGTGGGGCTGGGCTCGGAGAGCATCGACTTCTCGTGGGTCGCGGTGCTGCTGCTCGGCGGAGTGATCGCCGCGCCGATCGCCGCCTGGCTGGTGCGATACGTCCCGCCGCGGATCCTCGGCTCGGCCGTCGGCGGCGTGATCATCCTGACGAACACCCGGACCATCCTGAGGAGCGACTGGGTCGATGCCCCGGGCGGCGTGCGCAGCGTCGTCTACGTGGTGATCGCGGCGGTGTGGGTCGTTGCACTCGCGTACTCGATCCGCGCACACCTGGGCGAGCGCGAGATCGAGCGGCCGACACCCGCCGTGGTGGCGAAGGAACCGCGCGACGTCGAGCAGGTCGGCTGATCCGTCACCAGCGGCAGGTCAGCGCACGGGCGCGAGGCGCTGCGCGGGCTGCCGCCCCACCAGCGGAGGCATCCGGCGGACCGCCGAGGCGAGCTCGCGCAGGTCGGCGCCGACCAGAGCCTGCGCGCCGTCGACCAGCGCCTCCTCGGGCGCGGGGTGGACGTCGACCAGGATGCCGTCCGCGCCGACGGCGATGGCGGCGCGGGCGAGCGGCAGCACCAGGTCGCGCCGTCCACCCGAGTGAGACGGGTCGACCATGACCGGCAGGTGCGACAGTTGCTGGACCACCGGCACGGCCGCGATGTCGAGGGTGTTGCGGGTGGCCGTCTCGAAGGTGCGGATGCCACGCTCGCACAACACGATGTCGAGGTTGCCGCGCTGCGCGACGTACTCGGCGGCCATCAGCCACTCCTCGATCGTGGCCTGCATGCCGCGCTTGAGCAGCACCGGCAGCCGAGCCCGCCCGACAGCCTGCAGCAACGCGTAGTTGTGCATGTTGCGCGTACCGACCTGAAGCATGTCCGCGTAGGAGGCCACGAGGGGAACGTCGTGCGCGTCGAGGACCTCGGTGACGACGGGCAGGCCGGTCGCTTCGCGCACCTCCGCCAGGATGCGCAGGCCCTGCTCGCCCAGGCCCTGGAAGGCGTACGGCGACGTGCGCGGCTTGAACGCGCCGCCGCGCAGCAACGTGGCACCGGCGGCCTTGGCCATCTCGGCCGCCTCGAAGGTCTGCTGGGCGGATTCGACCGCGCACGGGCCGGCGACGAGTGTGAAGGTGCCCGGGCCGATGGGAATCCCCCGCTCGGCCCCGCCGACGACGACCGTGCTCCGCTCGGGGTGGTTGGGCAGGCTGACCAGCTTGTACGGCGTGGACACCCTGATCACGTCGGCGACGCCCGCCATGCGCCGCAGGTTGAGGGCCCGGAACTCGTCGACGTCGCCGACCAGGCCGATGATGGTGCGGCTGACGCCGCGGCTGACGAACGCGTCGCCGCCGGCCTCCCGGACCCTCGCCACGACGGCGTCGACCTGCGCGCCGTTCGCGCTCGGCTCCATGACCACGACCACGGGGTCCCCTTGCCTTCGGAGAATCGACAGTAGTCTCGGCAGCCGACGGACCAGCCGACTGTCCGCAGGCCAAGACGGTTCGTTACGAACACGTCACCGCATCGAATCCGGACGCGTACGTGTCAAGCGTGGGAGAAGTTCGGCAGATGGTCGACGGTGAACGACACCGTGTCGCGGTAACACCACCACCAGTCCTCGCCCGGTTCGAAGGACGACACCACGGGGTGGCCGGTGCCCGCGTTGTGCGCAGTCGCGTGCCTCGCCGGCGACGAGTCGCAGCAGCCGATATGGCCACAGACCCGGCACATCCGCAGGTGAACCCACCGTTGTCCCTCGCGGAGGCAGTCCTCGCAACCCTCGGCTGAAGGCCGTGCCGTCGTGTCGACCTGGTCGAGATGGGTGCAGGCGTCGTCAGTCATGGCCGTACGGGGTGCTGTACGGACTGGCGCTGTAGCCCTCTGACCACCCGCAATGCGACATGGTGAATCAGCGCGCCTACGCCCGTGTTGAGGACGGCGAGCCCTGCCGCTCCGAGCAGTCCGACCTCGACGTTCGTCACGTTGGTCGTGACCAGGAGCAGTGGCCATCCCAACGCCGCGACGATCAGGGCGGGCCGCCACCACCGGCCGAGGACAAGACCGAACACAATCATTGTCGGAATCACAGGGGCAACCTCCCACCGCTTGTGAGCGTACGCGCGACGTGCGACGCTCCATCCGCGTGGGCGTTCCTTGTACCCGCGCGCTGCTCATGGGTACGCCGGTCGGCGACAGCGCCTGGACGGCTGTCGCCTGGTTCGGAGCCATTTGCCGTGTTGGCCTTCGTCGCATCGACGTCCCTGTTCAGGCGTAGCCGGTCCCGCTGAGCCGTCTCATCCGCGAGGACGTTCCTTCATACCCGCCTTCAGCAGTTCGACCATGGTCGCGATCCGGGCGGCCCGTGTCGCCGGGCTCCGTTTGGTGGCGTCGATCCAGCGGAG
>Ga0256866_1000306_pt1 | contig 10716 bp, 8 predicted proteins | sample RVTome_16_FD_187338 | JGI IMG/M metagenome (GOLD analysis project Ga0256866, IMG submission 187338) | Soil microbial communities from uranium-contaminated site in the Upper Colorado River Basin, Wyoming, United States - RVT152D67 HiSeq ...
AGATCGCGCTCGTGTACTACGGCTCCACGAACTCTCCGTTCGAGCCGTGCGAAGAGGATTGCCCCAGCGAGGACTACACCAAGACGACGTGGAACGGATACCTCACGATCAGCGCGAACGCGCTCGACAAGGATCCGCTGTTCTACACGGGCCTAGTGAACGACCCGAAGGAGCCGCTCGTGCGCCAACGATGCGGACCTGGTCGTTGCTACAACGTGCTGGACTTCGTCGACGTGAGCATCGGACCGGACGGCATCGCCTACGCCGCATTCGTCGATACCTGCATGACCAAGTCGGATCCGCCATGCACAGAAGAAAGCCCAACCAACGCAGGTGCTTTCGCGGGCTCTTACGAAGGTCTGGTCACCAAGATCGTCGGAGGACCGTCACTCAACTAGCACGGCTTCGGGGTCGTGATCGTGCAGCTCCTCGTTCCGGATCCCGACAGCGTTGATGGCGGCACCCGCAGCGCATAACAGCGCGGCTGCGAGGGCCGTCAGGTGGAAGGCATCGGTTGACGCTTGGCCCACGGCCTCTTTCACGGACGGCTGCGCCTCCGCCGGAGCGGGGTTGAAGGGCGTCACTTCCGCTCGCACTTCGGGAACCGACGTATCGACCGACGGAGCGATCTCGCCGAGGGTTCCGTAGAAGCTGGCGGTCGCCGCGACGAATAGGAGCGCGCCCCCCAGCTGGGGCCCGATCCGAGAGATCGCGTTGTTGATAGCGGATGCGACTCCCGAATGGGCCGGGGGAACCGACCGCATCAGCGCGCTGGTCAGCGGGGCCACCATGATCGCTAGACCGATGCCGAAGACCGCGAGTGCGGGAAAGATGTCGGTCCAGTAACCCGAGGGCGGAACGAAGCTCCCCAGATCATTCAGTTCGGCGACCCATGGGTCCGAGGTCTTGGGGAAGCGCACGAACCACAGCAATCCGAGGGCCATCAGTGCCGGACCTACCGTCATGAACCAGCGCGGCCCGAGGCGCGCAGCGAGCGCTCCCATCCTGGTGGAAAGAAAAACGAGGAAGAGAGGGCCGAGGAGGCCGGCGAGACCGTAAGCGAGCTCGTTGTAGCCGATCGTTCCGATCAAAAAGAGGGCCTGGTATTGGAAGCTCACGTAGAGCGCTCCGTAGATCAGGAAAGTGGAGATGTTCGTCACGGTGAAGTTCCTCGACTTAAAGAGGTCGAGCGGGACGAGCGGATGATCCTTGCGTTTCATCATGATCGGAAAGGCAACTAGCGCCGCGGCGCCGAAGGCGAGGGAGATGTAGCCGGTCGGCTTGGCCCATTCCTCGGCTTGTCCTCGGATCACGCCGAAGGTGAGGCCGGCCAAAGCCACGGCGACAACGAATGCTCCGGTCCAATCGAACCGTCCTCCGGCGGACTCGTCTTTCGACTCTGGCATGTGCCGGTACGTCGCGGCTAGGGCGATCGCCACCAACGGGATGTTGATCAAGAAGACCGCGCGCCACGAGATGTACGCCACCAGCGCTCCACCAAGAGGGGGGCCCAGGATCGCGGTCAGTGCCGATGCGCCCGCCCAGACACCGAATGCACGGCCTTGTTCCTCTCCCGAGAACGTCGTCGTGAGGATCGCGAGCGAGCCCGGCACCAAGATCGCGCCGGCGGCACCTTGGAGCATCCGCGCCACGATCAGGAGATCCATGTTCGGGGCCAGCCCGCACAAGATCGAAGTCACACCGAAGCCGGCGAGGCCGTAGGTGAACAGGCGGCGCCGGCCGTAGTAATCGCTGAGTGCTCCAGCGAGGATCAGCAGAGCGCTCAGCGTTAGCAGGTAGCCGTAGTAGACGTAGGACTGCGACTCGAGGACTCCGAAGAACGACGACTCGAGGTCGCGGCCCATCTCGGGGAGAGCCACGTTCACTACCGTGGAATCCAAGAAGACGATCCCCGAACCCAAGACCGCGGCGATCAGGGTCCACCGCTTGAACGGTTCCATGGGGGCTATAACAACCCAAGCTGGCTAAGGTTTCCACCATGGAGGGGAATCTTTTCGACCTTGCGGACTGGCGCAGGCGGGTGGCCGAGCTCTACGCGTCGATCCGATCTGCGCAGGATCCGAGCCGGGCGTGGGCGTTGTGGGCGGCCACCCGCGACGATCTCATCCGCGATCACCCACAATCGCCACTGCCGGAGGAAACGAGAGCCTCTTTCAGTGGAGCCTTCTATTACGACTACGACCCCGCGGCGCGCGTGCTCGGAGTTGTCACACCGGCGGATCCGCAGCGCTATGAGATCCCAACCAGCGATAACGGGACCATGGCTTTCTCGCGCTTCGCCGATGTCTCCTTCGAATTGAGAGGCCGCGACGCGAAGCTCGAGCTGTATTGGCTGGACGGCTACGGGGGCGGAATCTTTCTCTCGTTCCGCGACACCACCAGCGGATCGACGACCTACGGCGCGGGTCGCTATCTGCTCGACACGATCAAGGGGGCCGACCTAGGTATGCAGGACGGGAAGCTCGTCCTGGACTTCAACTTCGCCTACAACCCGTCTTGTTCCTACGATCCGCGCTGGATCTGTCCACTCGCTCCCCCGCCCAACCGGTTGGACTTCGCGGTCGAGGCGGGGGAGCGAACGGCGTAGACCTCTACAGCAGACCGGCCTCGGTCAGGAAGTCCTCCGCAACGGTGGCGGCGTCTTCCTTGTCGAGCTCGACACGACCATTCAACTCGGTCATGTTCTCGGTGGTTAGCTGTGCGCTGACCGCGTTCAGTAATTGGGTGATCTCGTCGTTCAGCACATCGTTGTTGACGACGGGCGCGATGTTCTCCGCAGTCTGAAGACTCTCGTCGTCTTCGAGCACCACCCAGCCATTCGCGCCGATCACACTGGAGGTCGAGAAGAGAAGGGCCACATCGATCTTGCCCTCTTCCAAAGCGGCAACGGTCAATGGACCGCCGATGTCTAGCGGCTTGAAGTCGCCAAAGGCCACACCGTAAGTCTCCTCGAGGCCCGGGATACAGAACGGGCGCTCGGGGCACTCTGGGGGCCCGCCGAGAGTTAGGTCACCCGCAACGTCCGCAAGGTCGCTGACCGTCGCGAGGCCGTGCTCGTCTGCAGTCTCCTGAGTCACGACGAACGCATTCGTGTCGTTGGCCGCGGATGGTTCGAGCAAGGTGATGTCGTCTTCCGCGAGCAAGGGTTCGAGGAGCGCGACGTTCTCGTCAGGATCGCCCGACGCCGCTGCTTCTGGATCAAGGAACAACAACAGCGAGCCGAGGTACTCGGGTTTGACGTCGATCTCGCCGGATTCGAGCGCGGGTTGTGAGATCTCGCGCTGGCCGATGTCGAGTTGAGTCTCTACGGTGTAACCCGCGTTCTCGAGCACTTGCGCGTACATCTCGGCGACGATCTGGTTCTCCGCGAATGCGCCGGAGACACCCACGATCACGGTGCCTCGCTCTTCGGTACCACCGGTGGTGCTGGAATCGTCCTCACCCGACCCGCACGCGCCGGCAAGCAAGCCGAACGCGAGCAGAGCCGCCCCAAGGACGACCGTGCGGGATCTCCGCATGGGTATTTCCTCCCTTCTTTGTGTCGCCGCGTTCACGCGGCCGGAACGGCGTCACCATATCGGGAGGGAGGAGTTAAGTGACCAGCCCAGGATCGACCGTCGGTTGAGCTTCTCCGGGGATGTAGGCGCGCGGGCGCATCCCCTTGGGTGTGAGCATCCGCTCCAGCACACCGAGACCGAACTCGGTCGCTAATGCAAGCCCTGCGACGAGAACAGCACCGACCAGAACCTGACCGAAGTTGCGAACCGCGAAGCCATCGATGATGAAACGACCCAGTCCGCCCCATGCAACCACCGCGCCGAGAGTCGCCGTCGCAACCACCGCAACAGCCGCATTGCGAATCCCAGCGATGATCAATGGCAGCGCGAGAGGGATCTCCAAGATCACCAACATCTGACGCCAATCCATGCCCATGCCGCGCGCGGCCTCGAGCGAGTCGGCGTCGACGTTCTGGACGCCAACGTAGGTGTTGATGAGTATCGGCGGGATCGCCAATAGGAACAGCGCGATGAGGGTCGCCGCGAATCCGATGCTGCCGGGCAGGTAGCGCAACGTGAACGGAAACACCAAGCCCAGCACCCCAAAGCTCGGCAGCGCGCGCCCGATGTTCCCGGCTGAGGAAGCCAGGAATTCACCCTTTCGGGAATGGCCGATGACCAGGCCGATGGGCAACGCGACGAGCGCTGCTGCTGCCGTCGCGTAGAAAGACATCTGCACGTGCTCCCAGACCCGGACGGGGATGCCCCGGCTTCCGGACCAGTTTGAGGGATCGGACAGGAACGCGATCGCATCCGAGAGGACCTCCATCTAGGCCTCCGAACGCGCCGCGGTCACGCGGGTCCACGGCGTAACCAGCTTCTGTCCGCCGAGTAAGACAGCGTCCACCGCGATCGCCAGCGCGACGGAAAGCACCGAACCCAGTAGGGCCGGAGTGGGGAACAGCCCTCGTATCCCGAGCAGGATGAAGTAGCCGAGGCCCCCTTTGCCGATCAGGGCAGTGACGGTTACCAGGCCGATCGTCGTAACCGTAGCGACGCGGATCCCCGCCGCGATCACCGGCAGCGCCAGCGGAATCTCGATACGCCACAAGCTTTGGCGACTGGAGTAGCCCATGCCCTTCGCGGCTTCCTTCACGTCCTCCGGCACACCGTCGAGTCCCGAAACGATGTTGCGGATAAGGATGAGGAGGGTGTAGCTCACGAGAGCGACCTCCGCCGTCGTCGTGGAGAAACCGGTGAAGGGAACCAGGAACGCGAGCAGCGCAAGGCTGGGGATGGTGTAGAGGATGCCCGTCACGCCGGCGATCGGCGCGTACGACTTGCGGTACCGGTAAGCGATGAGTCCCAGGGGCAAAGAGATGAGAAGACCCAGAACTACCGCGATCACAGTCAACTGCACATGCTCGATGAGACGTTCGCCGACCTGATCCATGTGGTCCCAGATCCAGTCCCAGCGGACGAACGGTTCGTTCAAGGAGTACCTCTGACCGCGGCGATCACTTCGTCGAGCCCCGACGCGTTCCTTATTGCAAGCGCCTTCAGCCCTCGATCCATGCCGACGAATCGTCTTACGAAGTCGTTCGCGGGGGCCCGGAGGATCGCCTCGGGGGCCGCGTACTGCTCGAGGATCCCTCCCTTGTTCAAGATCGCGATGCGATCCGCCATCTTCAGAGCCTCGTCGATGTCGTGCGTCACGAACACGATCGTCTTTCGAAGCTTCTTCTGGATAGCAAGGAACTCGTCTTGGAGTCGCTCCCGAACGATCGGATCCACCGCGCCGAAGGGCTCGTCCATCAGCATCACGGGGGGATCCGCGGCGAGCGCTCTCGCAACGCCGACCCTCTGGCGTTGTCCACCGGAGAGCTCGGCGGGATAACGGTCGAGGAGAGCCGGATCGAGATCCAGCGTCGCGATCAGCTCATCGACGCGCCCGCGCATCCGGGCGTCGTCCCATCCCAGGATCCACGGCAGCGTCGTCATGTTCTGTCGGATCGTCCGGTGAGGAAGGAGCCCGATGCTCTGGATCACGTAGCCGATCCCGCGACGCAGCTCAACCGGATCTTTGGTCCGGACGCTCTCGCCGCCGACGATGATGTCACCGGACGTCGGCTCGATCAGCCGGTTGATCATCTTCATGGTGGTCGTCTTCCCACAACCGGAAGGGCCGACCAGAACGACGGTCTCGCCTGCATTGATATCGAGTGAGAGATCGCTAACAGCGGGCTCCGACGAGCCCGGGAAGGTCTTCGAGACATTGCGGAGCGAGATCATGACCTCGGTCATCCGCGCGCTTCTTCTATTTAGACGTCGCGCTCGACGAAGGTCATCTCGACGCCGCCGACGAGATCAGATCCCACGTTGTACAAGAACGCCAGGACCAAGTTCACGAGAGAACCGACGATCACCAGTACCAACCCGATGAAGAAGGCCCATTTCTCGACGAAGAACAACGAGATGTTGACTTCCCATCCCAGCGCGAAGCCTGTGCTTACGTCTTCGAGCGTATTGAACAACCCCATCGACTCGAGGATCGAATAAAGAACGGCAACGATGACGAGCCACACCACGAGGAAGCACGAGTAATAGAAGAGCGAAAGCTTCAGAACGCTCAATGGGTCGATGTACTTGATGGTCCTGCGGACCCGGCGCAGGCCCGGACGGCGGCGGCGTCCGCGCGACGGGGTGGGCGCGGGCTCGACATGATCGTGCCCGCGTGGGATCACATCGGTCCGGCTCGATTCCGCCGCGCGCCGCTGCGCCTCGACCTCGGACGGAAGAGGTGCATTGAGAGGGTCGTATATGGACCCACTGCCGTGGGTCTCGGGGGGCAGATGTCCACCAGAGGCAGAGCCGGTGCCCGGCTCCGGTGTGTAACCGCCCCGCCCCTCTCTCGACGACATCTGTCCCAGCTCCTAGTCCCGCCGGCGGTTCCGGCGCAGGTCGGCCATTATTCGTGGCATAAGGATCAGGTAGGAAGCTTGCCCTGCGAGTCGGCGTCTGCTTCGCCGACCACCAGTGCAACCGACGATACGCGAGCGCCCTCGTCGACGCTCATTACCCGGACCCCTGTAGCCGGCCGACCCTGGCGTGAGATCGACTTGACCGCCATGCGGATGACGACTCCCTCGTCCGAGATGACGAAGATCTCGTCGTCGGGTTGCACCACGTTCGCCCCCACGATGAGACCGCCGGGCTTGGTGAGCTTCGCCGCGATCACACCCTGGCCGCCGCGGCCCTTCACCGGGAAGTCGCTGAGCTTCGTGCGCTTCCCGCGACCGAACTCCGTAACTATGAGGAGCTCGCCGTCCTTCTTGCCGACGACGTCGCACGTCACGACCTCGTCGCCTTCGGCTTTCAAGCGGATACCGATGACACCCGTCGCGGTGCGACCCATCGGGCGCGCGTGCTCTTCCTTGAAGCGGATCGCCTTGCCATACTTCGTGATCAGCAGGATGTGATCCTTGCCCGAGGTGGGCCGGACCCGAACGACCTCGTCGCCCTCGCGCAGCTTCAACGCGATGATGCCCTCGCGCCGGGATGAGTCGTATTCACGGAAGAGTGTCTTCTTGACCATTCCGTTCTTGGTTGCAATGAGCAGGTAACGGTAGGTCTCGTAGTCGCGGGTATCGATCACGGCCGCGACCTTGTCACCTGGGCGCATCGCGACGACGTTGACGACTGCGGTGCCGCGCGCGGTCCGATCGCGCTTGGGGATCTCGTGGGCCTTGAGACGGTAGACGCGTCCCGTGTTCGAGAACAACAACAGGTAGGCATGTGCGGTCGTGGTGATGAGGTGCTCGACGATGTCGCCTTCTTTGAGGTTCGCCCCGCGCACACCGCGACCACCGCGACCCTGCCGCCGGTAGCTATCCAGAGGCACGCTCTTGATGTAGCCATCGCGCGAGACCGAAACGACGAGATCCTCGTCGGCGATGAGATCCTCGATGTTCATCTCTCCCTCGTCGGGGACGATCTTCGTGCGCCGAGGGTCGGCGAAGCGCCGCTTCACTTCCTTCAACTCGTCGGCGATGATCCCGCGCACCTTGGCTTCACTCTTGAGGATCCCCTTCAGCTCTTTGATCGTCTTCTGGAGCTCGTCGTACTCCTCTCGGATCTTGTCTTGCTCGAGCGCTGTCAGTCGGCGCAGCGGCATGTCGAGGATGTGCTGCGCCTGGATGGGGCTCAAACCGTAGTTCGCGATCAGGCCATCGCGGGCTTCTTCCGTGTCCGCCGATGCGCGGATGAGGGCCACGATCTCGTCGATGTGATCGAGGGCGATGATGAGCCCTTCGAGGATGTGGCTCCGCTCCTCGGCCTTCTTGAGCCGGTAGCGAGTGCGCCGGAGCACGACCTCGATCTGATGGGTGACGTAGGCCTCGATGATCTCGGCAACGTTCAGCGTGCGAGGCACGCCGTCGACCAGCGCCAACATGTTCACGCCGAAGTTGTCCTGCAGTTGCGTGCGCTTGTAGAGCTGGTTGAGCACGACTTGGGGGATCGCGTTCTTCTTCAAGTCGATGATCAGACGCATCCCATCGCGCGACGACTCGTCGCGCAGGTCGGCGATGCCTTCCAGCTTTCGATCCTTCGCGTTGACGAGCTCGGCGATCTTCTGGGCGAGACGCGCCTTGTTGACCTGGTAGGGGAGCTCGGTCACGACGATGCGCGGGTTGCCTTTGGGACCTTCCTCGACCTCGCAGACGGCGCGCATCTTCACCGAGCCGCGCCCGGTCGAGAGCGCGTCCTTGATCCCCTCGGTCCCCACGATCGTTGCGCCGGTTGGGAAGTCGGGGCCCTTGATGTGCTTCATCGCCGCCTTCAGAAGCTTCGTCTTGTCCTTGGCGAGCTCGGGGTTCTCGAGGTATTCGACGACGGCGTCGATCACCTCGCCGAGGTTGTGGGGCGGGATGTTCGTCGCCATGCCGACCGCGATCCCGGCGGAGCCGTTCACCAACAGGTTCGGGAAGCGCGCCGGCAAGACCGAAGGCTCGACCTCGTACCCGTCGTAGTTGGGAACGAAGCTGACCGTCTCTTCGTCGATATCGCGCAACAACTCCATCGACAACTGCGTCAATCTGCATTCCGTGTAGCGCATCGCGGCTGGGGCGTCGCCGTCGATGGAGCCGAAGTTTCCTTGTCCGTCGATCAATAAGTTACGCGTCGAGAAGTCTTGCGCGAGGCGCGCCAACGCGTCGTAGATCGCTTGGTCACCGTGGGGGTGGTATTTCTTCATTACGTCACCGACGAGCGCCGCGCACTTCCGGTGCTGGCGGTCGGGACGCAATCCCGCTTCGAGACCGGCGAACAGGATCCGACGGTGAACCGGCTTCAGGCCGTCGCGCACGTCGGGGAGAGCACGGCTGACGATGACCGACATCGCGTACTCGAGGAAGGAGTACTGGAGCTCTTCCTCGATCGTGACGTCGGAGGTCCCCAGCCGGCCTCCGCCTTCACCCTCGTCTGGCAACTTGTCTTGGAACGGTTTGTCGTCGCGAGCCATCAGATATCTAGGAACCTCACGTCTTTGGCGTTGCGCTGGATGAAGGTCTTGCGTTCGTCGACGTTCTCACCCATCAACGTGGAGAAGAGTTGTTCGGCTAAAGCCGCGTCCTCCATCGTCACGCGCATCAGCGTGCGCTTGTCGGGATCCAGGGTCGTGTCCCACAGCTCGTGTGGGTTCATCTCGCCGAGGCCCTTGAACCGGGAGGCCTCGACCTTGGCGCCGTCCTGAGATGCCTTGAAGGCGTCGAGCTCGGCCTCGTTCATGAAGTAGAGGACCTTGCCCTTGTGCTTCACGCGGTAAAGAGGTGGTTTGGCGACGTAGACATAGCCGGCCTCGATCAGCTCACGCATGTGCCTGAACAGAAGCGTCAGCAACAGCGTCTTGATGTGCGAGCCGTCGACATCGGCATCGGCCATCGCGACGATCTTGTGGTAGCGGCACTTCTCGAGATCGAATTCCTCGCCGATGCCGGTACCGATCGCCGTGATGATCGCTTGGATCTCGATGTTCTCCAGGATCTTGGCGAGGCGTGCCCGTTCGACATTCAGGATCTTGCCCCTCAGCGGAAGGATCGCTTGGAACTCCCGCGCGCGAGCCTGCTTCGCGCTGCCGCCCGCGGAGTCACCCTCAACGATGAACAGCTCTGCCTTGTCCGGCTCACGTGTCTGACAATCCGCGAGCTTCCCCGGGAGCGACGATGACTCGAGCAGTGACTTGCGACGCACGAGATCGCGCGCTTTCCGAGCCTCGAGACGAGCTTGCTGCGCGGAGACCGCCTTCACGCAGATGGCGCGGGCCTCGCCGGGATGCTCCTCCATGAAGTCGCCGAACCGCTTGTTCATCTCGGTCTCGACGTAGCTCCGGATCTCCGTGTTCCCGAGTTTCGTCTTGGTCTGACCCTCGAACTGCGGCGACTTCAGCTTCACCGAGATAATCGCCGTCAGGCCCTCACGGCAATCGTCCCCGATGAGGGCCTCGTCCTTCTCCTTCAGGATGGACTTGTCCCGGGCGTACTTCGTGATCACACGGGTGAGCGCGCGGCGGAAACCTTCCTCGTGCATGCCGCCTTCGTGCGTGTTGATGTTGTTGGCGAAGGTGAAGACCGACTCGGTGAACGTGTTCGTCCACTGCATCGCCATCTCGAGCTCGTGGTTCTCCGCCTTCGACTCGAAGTAGACGACCCGCTTGTTGACCTCTTCTTTGTTCGTGTTGAGATGCTTCACGAAGTCCACGATCCCGCCGGTGTAACGGAACGTCTCCTCGGCGGCAGGCTCGACACGCTCGTCGATGAGCTTGATCTCGAGGCCTTTGGTGAGGAATGCCATCTCGCGCAGACGTTGCGCCAGCGTGTCGAACTTGAACTCACGCTCATCCGTGAAGATCTCGGGATCCGGCCAGAAGGCGACCGTCGTCCCGGTCTTCTTGATCGGCTTCTTCGGGGTTAGCTTGCCCTGTGGCTTGCCGCGCTTGTAGGTCTGCTGCCACAGCTTCCCGTCACGAGCGACCTCGATGTCGAGCCTCTCGGAGAGAGCGTTCACGACGGACACGCCGACTCCGTGCAATCCCCCTGATACCTGATAACCCTTGCCGCCGAACTTGCCGCCCGCGTGCAAGGTGGTGAGCACGACTTCGACCGCCGGCTTGCGCTCTCCCTTAACGATGTCGACGGGGATC
>Ga0256866_1000307_pt1 | contig 10714 bp, 10 predicted proteins | sample RVTome_16_FD_187338 | JGI IMG/M metagenome (GOLD analysis project Ga0256866, IMG submission 187338) | Soil microbial communities from uranium-contaminated site in the Upper Colorado River Basin, Wyoming, United States - RVT152D67 HiSeq ...
AAAGATACGATGGCAAATTTACATATGGTAGAGGCGATGAAGGAGCATGGGCGCCCAATGTGACCAATGATGAAGCATTACAAATCACGGAAAAAGCCATCGAGGATGCAGGATTCAATTTGGGCCAGAATGTAGCAATGGGTATCGACTTTGCTAGTTCATCCCTGTGGGATGACAAAACTAAGAAATACAATTATAGTAGAAAAGGGAAGGCTCTTAATTCTGAAGAACAGATTGATTACGTTAATAGTCTAATTAAAAGTTACAAACTTAGATACGCCGAAGATCCGGTCAATGAGGAGGATTTTTCTGGAATGTCGTTGCTTACCAGAGCAAATCCTGGATGTTATATCACGGGAGACGACATGCTTGTTACCAACGTCTCGAGGTTGGCGATAGCTTCCAAGTATAGAGCGTGTTCTGGAGCTATACTTAAAGTAAATCAGGCCGGATCACTGTACGATGCGCTCCAATTCGCGAATGGTTGTAGAAGCGAAGGAGTGGGAATTATTACCTCTCACAGATCAGGGGAATCTACAGATTCCCATATTGCGCATATCTCAATAGCTACTGGATCTAAGATGATAAAAACGGGAATATTGGGTGGTGAAAGACTCGCAAAGTTAAATGAATTGGTAAGGATTAGAGAGTATGGTTTAATAGAAGGCATGGCTGAAATCTGCTCAACCTAAAATGTCCAGTGACAACGAAAGTGATAATCCTGCTTCATCAGACGATTTGAATGCTGTGGAGAATGCAGGATCCTTGAAGGGTTCCGAAACAAGTGTTGAGTCATCAGCTTCGGAGAGCTCTTCAGCCTCAGAGGCTAATTATGTTCCCGAGCAAGATAACCTTGAAAAAATGATACTCTCAACGGGTATTAGGGTTGGGACACCTGTGAAAACAAAATATATGGTGCCCTTTATAATTAGAGCTAACCCAGAGGGCTTGTACATTCTCGATATTAGTAAGACTCTCTCACGCATTGACATTGCTGCCAAATTCATAAGCCGAGCAGATATTTCCAAAGTAGCCGTTACTTCTGCAAGAGAGTACGGAAAAACACCAGTTGAAAGATTTTGCAACCTTACACATGCAAAATACATCTTAGGTAGATTCATGCCGGGCACGTTTACTAATCCAGCATTGCCCAAATACATGGAACCACAGATAGTCATAGTAACAGACCCTCAGGCAGATCAGCAGGCGGTACTGGAATCCACTAGAGCGGGAGTCCCTGTAATTGCTATCTGCAACAGCGACAATGTGACATCGAAGGTTGACGTAGTTATCCCTGCCAATAACAGAGGCCGTAAGGCGCTGGCGACTGTGTACTGGTTACTCGCAAGGGAGGTACTGAAAAAGCAAGGAGTCATAAAGACTGACAGTGAAATGAAGGTTCCCATTGAAGACTTTGAAACCAAATTAGTCGAGGAACTGAGTTGAGTGCTTATAGAAGAAAACCCTCCGTTTCGGGTATCTTCTATTCTTCCAACAAAGAGCAGCTGGTTGACGAATTGAAAGGGTGTTTTACAAATAAAATATTTGGACCCGGACGTCTGCCTCCATCGGACCAGGTCAGAAAAATCTATGGGATGGTTTCTCCCCACGCGGGGTACCTGTACTCTGGGAGCGTGGCTGCCAATGGCTATTACAGCGTATCATCATCTAAATTTAACAACGTTATACTTGTGGGCCCCAATCATTATGGTTTGGGCTCCTCCGTTGCCACTACAATGAATGGAGTTTGGGAATCACCGATAGGTGACGTAATGGTCAATCCACAGGTGGCAAAAGATATCGCTTCTAGAGCAACGTCAATGGATTTTGATGAGTTTGCACATAGCCGAGATCATTGTCTAGAGGTTCAGATTCCCTTCTTGTTGTTCACTACCGAGAAATTTAGAATGGTTCCGATAATTTTGACCAATCAAGATGAATATCTGGCCCTTGAACTTGGATCTGCAATCTCAGATACTGTAAACGAGTGTATCTCTAAAGGAGATGAGTTTATGTTAATTGCATCATCTGATTTTACTCATTATGAATCAAATTCCGAAGCACATCGAAAGGACTCGCAACTTATCAAGTCAATTCTTTCACTTGATATCACCGCGTTCTACTACACTTTACGGCAGTACAATGTATCTGCTTGTGGGTATGGTGCTATCGCCACGGTAATGGTTGCAGCAAAAAATCTCGGCGCCACGCGAGGGGAGCTAATTAGATATGCCACCAGCGGCGATGTAACAGGAGACAAGTCTTCCGTCGTGGGATACTCGTCAATATTATTTGTATGAATTATCTTGCATGGATATCACCTATAGACCTCAGGTGAGTGCCTCTGCCCCTGGCAAAGTCATTATTTTTGGTGAGCATTTTGTAGTTTACAATAGCGAGGCTATCATAGCAGCCATAAACAGACGCTGCTTTGGAACGGCAGAATTTACTGGGAATTTGGGGGTGTGGATTGCTTCGGACGTTGAAATGAAATCTAACCCATATACGATAGAGCATGCCGCTGTGAGAGATGCGCCATCTAACAAGAAGTTGCTCGAGCCACTTAGCACATTCTGTAGATACATCATCAGAGAATATGCGCTAGATGTTGGGCTGAAAATTTACATCAAGTCAGAATTACCAATAGGAGTAGGCCTGGGCAGTTCTGCTGCTTCATGTGTCATGTTGTCCGGCATTTTGCAATCGATTATTAGACGAAACCACGGCGAAGAAATATCCTCCACCGACAGAAAATGGATATACGAAAACGCACTCTATGGCGAACAAATGATACATAACAAATCATCGGGCGTTGACTGCTACGTCTCAACATATGGAGGTCTTGTCCATTTTGTCGGTTTTACTGAAACTACGTCAATTAAGAGTCAGCCTCTTCCGTTTTTTTTGATTAACACTCGCAGAACTCATGAAACTTCGGAGTTAGTATCCCATGTGAGAAGATTTAGTAGGAACAACTCTAAGCGCTTCGAAGAATTAACTAGCGATGCAACTGCAATCTGTTCGAATGGTGTAAAGGAGATGGCTAACGGATCTCTAGAAGAAATTGGTCGGCTAATGACCGAAAATCACAAATTGCTAGGAGAAATTGGTGTCTCCAATAAGGAAATTGAAAAGATTATCGGTATTTGCAGCAGATGTGGTTCCTTAGGAGCAAAAATCACAGGTGCCGGGGGAGGAGGCAGCGTCCTTGTGTTGGCTAGACCGGAGACAATCCCAGCAATAAATGGAGCCTTAAAAGGATTGGATTTGTGTTTGGAGGCGATCGAAATAGAAAACAGGGGCTTAACTATTGATTAAAGCTTTAAATCAGTAATGGAAATTATGCCACTCTAAGATTAATGACTCAGACGTTGCTTATTAAGCTCGGAGGCTCCGTTATCACGGTAAAGGATCGAGCGCTTACCCCGAATATTCGAGCAATAAATGGGCTTTCCCACGTTCTCGCGAAGCTTAGCGATTCATTTATCATAGTTCATGGAGGAGGTTCATTTGGCCACTATTGGTCAGTGAAATATAACATGCATACTAAGGCTGAATTGTATGATTCTCGGGGAATATCTATGGTGCATGAATCAATGGTGGCTCTGAATCAGATTATTGTTAAATCTATGTTGGAGGAAGGGCTCGCACCCTATGGAATTTCCCCCACTACGCTTTTTGCAGATGGAAAGGTTAATGTTACCAAGATCAAGGAGCTAGTCGAATATACTCGACGTGGTATTGTTCCGGTCATTTTTGGCGACGTGGTACACCTCAATGAAGGGAGATTTTCTATCGTATCAGGTGATTCTTTAATGACAAGCATTGCTACATACCTCATGCCATCAAGAGTAATATTCACGGTAAATGAAGATGGTATCTATGAAGATATGACAAATAAGAAGCTAGTGAAGGTACTGAATTTTCCTACTAATGAAATCAGTATCATGGATACCCCAATTGATGTTACTGGGGGTATGGGTAGAAAAATTTCAGAGGCTTTTGAAATTGCCAGGCTGGGCATCGACGTTAACATTGTGAATGGACTGAACGCCGAACGAGTATTTGATATTCTGAGTGGACTAGAGGTGAAGGGAACTATGATTCCAGCGATTTCACCTAAGGGTAAGAAATAAGAAATGACAGACCCTGTGAAGCTAGAAGATGAGACCCACGACATTATGAAAAGGAAGCAGGAGGGCATTGATATTCCCCTTAATCGTAACGTCCAGGCAAAAACCACATCTACTTATCTTGAGTACGTGAAATTAGTGCATAATGCAATTCCTGAACTAAATTTAAGTGCCATCGATACAACTTCAATATTCCTAGGACGTCGTTTTTCTGCTCCTCTCATCATTGATTCTATGACAGGGGGGACGGCAAAGGCCTTGCTGATAAATGGTAGACTCGCCGAGCTGGCTGAGTCCTACTCACTTCCGATGGGTGTTGGTTCTCAAAGGGCAGGATTGGTAAGCGAAAAACTTGCAGACAGTTACACCATAGCAAGAAAGAAGGCACCAAATGCCTTTCTCATAGCCAACATAGGAGGTGCACAGCTGTCAAGTGGCCTTTCAATCGACAAAGTGAAGAAGTTGATAGAGATGATAAATGCTGACGCGCTAGTGGTTCACCTTAATCCGCTGCAGGAGTTGGTACAACCTGAAGGAGAACCAAGATACTCGGGAGTCCTTAAATGCATAGCCGATCTGGTAAAAGTTATAGGTGTTCCAGTAATGGCAAAGGAAGTTGGTGCCGGGATATCCAGGGAGGCAGCATTAAAGTTGAATGAAGTCGGCGTTTCTGCGATAAATGTTGCCGGAGCAGGAGGTACCAGTTGGGCGGGAGTTGAGAAAGTGCGTGCAGAAAGCGCAAGCGAAAGACTGAAAACACGGCTTGGCGAATTGTTTTGGGACTGGGGTATACCTACTGCTTTAAGTATTATAGTAGTTAGGAGAGCGCTGATGAAGTTGCCTTTAATTGCCTCAGGAGGTATACGCAACGGGTTAGAAATTGCAAAGTGTATCGCAATAGGGGCTGATATGTGTGCTATGGCATATCCATTTCTCGTAAACGCAGTTCAATCGAAAGAGCACCTGTATCAATTTGCAGACACTGTAATAGCTGAGCTGAAGAGCACAATGTTTCTGGTAGGAGCTGGCGACATGAAAACTCTCAAAAGTACCAAGTATATCTTGACAGGCGAATTGCGATCTGAGGTGAATGAATATTGAATATTCAGGATATTGATGAAGAAATGGAATCTACCGCAGCGGAAATAAACAAATACATGCTGGCAAGATTAAAGGGCATTCCTTCAGAGCTTTACTCCGCCTCGGCGCACTATATCAGTAGTGGTGGCAAGAGACTTAGACCATTTATGGTTGTAAAATCTTGCGAGATGTTTGGAGGAACAAAGATCAAGGCCCTACCAGCAGCAGCTTCAGTTGAGATGATCCATAATTTTTCCCTTGTTCATGATGACATAATGGATAATGACGATGTCAGACACAGTGTTCCCACCGTTCACAAGTCATATGGACTACCTCTGGCAATCCTAGCTGGCGACGTATTATTTTCAAAAGCGTACCAGATGATCGTTGAAAATTGTAGCAAGTTAGGTAATTCTGACAGTAGAATTTGTGAAATGGTATCTAGGCTGTCGAATGCCTGCGTTGACGTATGTGAGGGGCAAGCTCTCGACCTCGGGATAGCGTTTGAAGATAGGTTTATTGATGAACATGAATACATCTCGATGATAAGCAAGAAAACGGCGGCTCTGTTTGGGTTGTCTTGTGCTCTGGGTGTTCTTTCTGCTCCAACTTCTAGGGAGGAAGATGTATTTGCCTTAACTCAGTTCGGGGAAAATGTAGGAATCGCATTTCAACTCATTGACGATCTTATAGGAGTAATAGGTGATGCAAAATTGACCGGCAAATCCGTCGGAAATGACCTAAGGGAAGGCAAAAAAACTCTACCCATTCTCCTCGCGCTAAAAATTAGTAATAACTACAATCGGGATAAGATCCTAAGAGCCTTTGCCTCCAGAAATGCCTCTGGTACAGAGATAAGGGAGGCGGTGAAAGCAATTTCTTCATTAGGCATTGAGCAAGCAGTGAGAGATAATGCGAGGCGACATATCCAAAAAGCTATAGAATCGATCTCCCAATACAATGATAGCATACCAAAGAGAAAAATCATTGCTTCGGCTCATTTTATCGTCGAGAGGACGGTTTAAATCCTCAAGATGTCTTCAGACGAAGCAATTCAGCAAATAATTAAAAAAATAGTATTAAGAAATGCCATAGAATATGGTGGAAGTGCAAAATATGACGTTGTGATCTCAAAGGTGGTTGGCTTGAGGCCCGATCTCCGACCGATGATAAAGGAGCTAATTCCTCTTATCAAAAAAATTGTAGATGACGTTAACTCGCTTGATTTCCCTGACCAGGAGAAGATGGCATCAAAACTTTTAGTGTTCCAGGATGTAGATAAGGCTGCCAACCGTAAGGAAGAGCCAAGTCTACCCCCCCTTCAAGGAGCTACAGTGGGAGAAGTCGTGACAAGATTCCCTCCCGAACCTAATGGCTATCCTCATATCGGGCACGCTAAGGCCGCAATAATTGACCAAGAATATGCGAGGATGTATGAGGGTAAGTTAATACTCAGATTCGATGACACAAATCCATTAAATGAACAGTTGGAATTCTACAACGCTATCAAGGAAGGACTTGAATGGCTTGGAATCGTACCTGACCTCATCAAGAATACATCTGATGATATCAAGATTCTCCACTCTTATGGACGGAGAATGGTTATAAAAGAAGATGCGTACGTTTGCACATGCAAGTCAGACGAAATTCATTCTATGCGAGCAAAAGGCGTAGACTGTCCCTGTAAGACCCTGGACAGCAACGATCAGATGGAGCGCCTGGAGAAATTTTTCGATGGTTCGTTTGAACAGAATGAAGCTATAATACGATTTGGGGGAAATATGTCTGATCTTAATACGGCGATGCGGGACCCTACATTATTCAGGATCATCGACGCCGACCACCCGAAGCTTGGTAGGAGTATAAGGGTGTTCCCTACATACGACTTTGCTGCGCCGGTCGAGGATAGTCTAGATGGCGTCACCCACGCGATGCGAACAAAGGAATATGAGCTTCGAAACGCACTATATTTTTCGGTACTTAGATCATTGTGCCTTCGCCAACCTAAGCTGATGGAGTTTTCTCGCCTGGAATTTGAAGGGATGCCAGTTTCCAAAAGGAAGTTAAAACCTCTCGTTCAAGATGGCTTAGTCTCTGGATGGGATGATCCTAGGCTTCCAACCTTGGTGGCACTCAAAAAAAGGGGGGTACTTCCAGAGGCTATCCACAAATTTATCCTTTCTCTAGGAATTTCACTAGCCGATACCAAACCTCCATTTGAGTCGCTTGAAGCATATAACAGAAAGTTACTCGACAAGATATCACTACGCCTCTTCTTTGTTAAGCATCCTGTAGAAGTTAGGATTCGCAACCCAATTCTGGGCAAGATTGAACTAAAAAATCATCCTACGGCTCAGCTCGGCACTAGGAATGTCCAGATCTCTGATCGTATATACATAGATAGAGCAGATGCTGACCGATTGGCGAGGGGGCAAGAAATCAGACTTATGGAAATGTACAACATTCAGCTCGAGGAGAAGATACAAGAAGAAAATGGTATAGACCATTTGCGTGTAATCAATACAGGGCAAGAGATAAAGACAAATATACCGAAAGTTCAATGGGTTTCAAATGATGATATGGTACCGTTCACTGTTATAGTCCCTGACAAGCTTTTTATTAATGGAGAATTTAACAAAGATAGTCTTCACACATATAACGGAATTGCGGAATCATATGTGTCAAAGGTCCAACTGGGCAGCCATATCCAATTAGTCCGTTTTGGCTTTTGTAGATTGCAAACTAATGGAGTAGCAATATATACGCACGGTTAAACAATAATTTGAAATGAAATGAAGATAGCTAGAGTAAAAGATTCCAACAACACCGAGACATATGCCTTAATCTCTAGTGACGAAAAGAAACTTGTGACAAGAAATGAGATTCAAGAACAGACTGGAATTCCTATACCTGTTTCAATTAAAGAATTCATGTTTAATGGCTGGTTAGATGAAGTCAGGGAAAATTACGATAAGCTTAACTATCCACACTTTGTAAAGGATTTGGATTTGCTAGTTCCCATTCCAAATCCTCCGAAGATATTATGCTTAGCCTTTAATTACTATGACCACGCAAGGGACGCCGGCCTTACCCCCTCTGATGAACCTGTCATATTTATGAAGCCACGAACTACGCTTAATTCACCATATAATGACATAATATGCCCGCACTTTGTAACCAGGCTTGATTATGAAGCTGAAATAGCTGCAATAATTGGAAAGAACGCAAGAAATATTCCTGAGGAGAGATCTTTAGATGTCGTCTTTGGATACATGATACTTCATGATGTATCAGCGAGAGACATCCAATTCAAAGACAAGCAATTCACCAGAGGCAAAAGTATGGACACGTTTGCACCTTGTGGCCCTTGGATTACCACAAAGGACGAAGTAGAAGATCCTCAGAATCTTTCAATAGTCACAAAGGTAAATGGCGAAATGAGGCAGAATTCATCTAGCATGAATATGGTCCTTTCCATTAAGAAGATTATTGCTAGCCTAAGCAGTGTCATGACTATTGAAGCTGGAGACATTATTTCCACTGGAACGCCAGCTGGTGTTGCAATGTCGATGAAGGAACCTCGATATTTGAAGGACGGCGATGTGGTCGAAATTACTATTGAAAGGCTCGGGACAATTAGAAATCGAGTTACTTTCGATTAACTGATTGTATTTCAAGAATACGTTTTACGGTTACAAATATTCTCCGAATCGCCATGTCTCAAAAAACACTCGAGGTGCTAATAGTTGACAACAACTCTCCGTTTACGCCTAATCTGAGGGATATTATCAATGACTTGGGATATTCCTATGACTATAAGCGCTATTCAGAAATAAAGCTAGAGGAACTTGGATTCGAGAATTTACCTGGGTTCAATAAGGTCATCTTATCAGGAAGGAAGATTGGCAGTTCGAGTATCAATATGACAAATTCTACATTAGTCAAATATTGTTATTCTAGGACTATACCCGTTTTAGGAATATGTTACGGATGCCAGATAATTGCCTTAACCTTGGGTGGATCGCTAAGAAGACTCGAAGTGCCAGTAAAAGACTACGATCATGTAAACGTGAAGTGGGATAATGCTCTCGTGCTTGGCAAACAAAGGATAAGGGTGTTTAAAAGCCACAAATTTTGTGTTTCAAGGCTACCTGACTGCTTAGACTCTGTTGGAGAATCCCAAACATGCCCAAACGAGATCCTCTTACACAGAGACAAACCGATCTTTGGAACTCAGTTTCATCCAGAAGTGAGTGGCATGGACGGAAAAAGCATCTTGGCCAATTTCATGGCCTTGGACTAAGGCGGCTGTATGATTTTTATTTCCTAAGAAAGTTAAGCATCATTGTGTACCCTAGTTCTGAAGATCATAGCCTAACATTACCTATTGTGGACCCCAGCTTAGACACACCACAATTGCCTCTCGTATTTAACGTCTTGGCATTATACTGGGGAGAGGATCTCGCTTCTCACATCTCCGAGAAGGCCAGAGTACAATACAAGGCTGTCAGAGGATCCGTGCTAATTGAAGGAATCGAGGTCGCAGAAAAGAATGGCTTCCAATCAATGATGTACAAGAGTAATATGAAGGATATTAAAAAGACAATCGATCAAGGAATACCAATAATAACAATCCTCCCAGGGATTCACGACTTGGTTCAACATGCCACGATAGTTTGCGGATACGAGCCTCATGAGAGGAGAATTCTGACCTATGTCCCGGAGCAAGACAAACAGGGTGCTGTTCCTGAAAAAAGATTTGAACAAGAGTGGGAGGAAGATGATACAACTTCAATCATTCTGATCCCGTCAGATATGGCAGAAATAGTATCAGATAGGGATTTTAAGTTTCAAAATTCAAACCGTAGCTGCCTTGTTGCAGAAAGATTAAGATTGAAAGGGGATATTGTCAAAGCCGTAGAAGAGCTGTCTGGTGCGGTAAGTATGGACGGAGATAACCCTAACGCTTGGTACGCCCTGGGATCAGCATATAGCGATCAAAAATCCGACTCAGCTGTTGAGTGTTATAGGAAAGCTATACAACTAAACAAACGATACTATTTAGCATACAGAGGGTTAGGCAACTATTACTTAAAAAATGAACAATACGATTTTGCTGATGAGTGGTATTCGATGGCTATTGATATAAACCCTGTAAGGTTTGGCCCAATATATAAGAATCGAGCGTTTGCCAGGCTGAAATCAGGTAAGGGTCCAGTCAAGGAGGATTTGGAAAAATACCTGCGCTATATGCCGGGTGCGTCAGATCGCATCTCTGTTCAACAGGCAATTAAGGAACTCTAATCCTTGGAAACTCCGCTTAATTCGTCTCTGGATGATTTATCTTTAAGTTGTCGCTACTGCAGAATTGAGCTACGGCGAAGAACGAACCTGTTGCATCCACGATGCTATTGTTAAGCCATGTTTGCACAAAGTACGCCTATATGCGTAAATTGAGAGTGTTACAAATAGGGTTTAACCTCTTTCACGATGTTCTGAAC
>Ga0256866_1000309_pt1 | contig 10697 bp, 13 predicted proteins | sample RVTome_16_FD_187338 | JGI IMG/M metagenome (GOLD analysis project Ga0256866, IMG submission 187338) | Soil microbial communities from uranium-contaminated site in the Upper Colorado River Basin, Wyoming, United States - RVT152D67 HiSeq ...
CGTAGGTGACTGGGTTGGCTTTGGAGAGGATTTCCATCCAGACCGGGACACTGTCTACGGGGAAGAAGACTCCGGCGAGGAATACCAATGGGAAGACGAGGAGCTGGATCATCATTTGTACGCCATGCTGGGATCGGACATAGGAGGAGATGAGGATGCCTAGTCCGGACACTGCAAGCGAGAGGATCACCGCGATCGGGACCAGCCGGATGATGACGCTAAATGACAGGTCGACTCCGAGCAGTGGGCCGACGGCGAGGAGCAGCACGGTTTGGGTAAGACCCACGGCGGCGGCGCCGACGGACTTGCCGAGGATGATTCCGGTGCGGCTGAGGGGAGCGACCAGGATCTCGCGCAAGAATCCGTCCTCTCGGTCGGTGGCTACTGATATGCCGGCGGCGAGTGCTCCGGTGACGACGGCCATGGCGATGAGACCCGGGTACATGAACTGTATGAGGTCGATGCCGCCGGTCATGACACCGACGATGTTGGTGAACCCGGCGCCGAAGATGGCGAGGAATAGGAGAGGGAAGATGATGGAGGCCGCTACCCGGGAGCGATCCCTGACGAAGCGGAGCACCTCCCGGTAGGCGACAACCCAGGCGCCCCGGTAGACCTCGATCAACGCCCCCTCCACCTACTCGACTTCTTCGGTCGCCCATCGGAGCTGGCCTCCTCGCGGATTGCGTGTCCGGTGAGCTCAAGGAACACGTCGTCGAGGGTGGGCCGGCGGACACTTATCGAATGCAAGGGGAGTTGGAAGGTGCGGATGAACCCGGGAAGGAAGTCTTCTCCATTGGGCACTTGGAACGTCACCGAATCGTCGACGATGGTCGGATCCAGCCCGTGGCGGACCCTCACCTGGTCGGCTGCCGCGGTGGGGGAGGGGGAGACGATGGTGATCAGGTCACCACTCATAGCGCCCTTCAATCTCTCGGGTGTGTCCAGTGCGACGATCTGACCGTGGTCAATCACCGCGATGCGGTCACAATTCTCGGCTTCGTCCATGTAGTGGGTGGTGAGAAAGATGGTCAGCCCGTCGGTGGCGCGAAGCTCGTCCAGGTATTCCCAGATGCGGCGGCGAGTTTGGGGGTCGAGGCCAACGCTCGGCTCGTCGAGGAACAGCACGCGGGGCTCGTGGAGTAGTCCACGGGCGATCTCGAGACGTCGGCGCATGCCACCCGAGAAGGACCTGACGTCGTCGGCGCGCCGCTTCCAGAGTTCCACCATTGTCAGCAGCCTCCGAATCTGCCGCTCGCGCACGTCTGCCTCGAGGCCGTAGGCGTAGGCGTGGAAACGAAGGTTCTGCTCGGCGGTCAAGGCCTCGTCGAGGGTGGGTTGTTGGAAGACGAGCCCGATCGACCGTCGCACTGCACGTTCTTGGCTCACCGTGTCCAGACCGGCGATACTCGCCGTCCCACTGGTCGGCCGGAGCAGAGTGCACAACATGGTGATGGTGGTCGTCTTCCCCGCGCCGTTGGGACCGAGAAAGCCGAACACCTCCCCTTGGCCAACCTGAAACGTGACACCCCGCACCGCATCCAGATCCCCGAACCGACGACCCAGGTCATCCACATCGATGACCGGTTCTCCGGCTGGAGTGGAGGCTAACCTGTTCATGAGGTAACAACATAGTGAAGCTCCTACACGATTTGCAAGATGGTGCCCTCACCCGACTCTTCGCGGTCGGCGCCGTCCTCGGCCCGGCCATGGAGAAAGGACTCGCTGAACAAGGTCTCACATCGGCCCGTGCCGAAGTCATCTGGCGTCTCCACCATCGGGGACCGATGACTCAGCGGCAACTCAGCGACGCCCTCCGGTGCACTCCCCGCAACGTGACCGGGCTCGTCGACGCCCTCGAATACTCGGGTCTTGTCGAGCGACTACCCCACCCAACAGACCGACGGGCCATCCACGTGACACTCACGAGGCAGGGCGAAGCGGCCGCCGCCGACTGGACAGCCCGGCACCGTGAACTCGCCAAACAACTCTTCTCCGATGTTCATCGTGCAGACCTCGAAACTCTGGTCGCAACCATCGACGTGGTCCTCGAACAACTCGACGCCACCAAACCGTAGCTCTGAGGGGTGGCGAGACCGTGACCTCCTGACCGGTCCTCTCCAACGCGGAAAGCGAGTGACCTATCTCCTGCTGGCATGAGCTGCCTCGGTCCGGCCTGGGCGGAGGCCTCGTTGTAGATGGGTGGGTGTCGGGCCCCAGCCTCCGGGGCGGCGCCTTCACTCGGTTGTGCTGACGCTGCCCTGATGCTGGCTGGCGCCCGGTGCCCGCCAGCCAGCATTTGTCCTCGGGAAGGTCAGGAGTTGCCGCGTCGGCGCTGCTCGCGCAGTGAGATCCTGTTGCCGTCGGGATCGATCGCGGTGATGCGGACTCCGAACGCGTAGTCCGCGGGTTCGGGCTCCTCGAAGGTCAGCCCGCGGCCGCGAAAGATCTCCACGTCGCTCCTGAGATCGTGCGACTCAAGGATCACGGGACCCGGCACGGTGCCTGGCTCCGGCGCCCCAGGCGGGTGCCGGACATCGGCATCGCCCGACCAGAGGATGATCTCGACGGGACTATCGCTGACGCCCACCGTGAGGAATCGCCCTTCCGGGCCCGAGAAGTCGACGCGCTTCTCCAGGCCGAGGCCCTCCGTGTAGAATTTCAACGCTCGGTCCTGATCTTCGGTGTACAGGGTCGTGTACATGATGTTGGTAAGCACTTCTCGCTCCTTTCCGTTGGTGTTCATGCTCATCACCATCCTCCGACAAGCCACCCTGGCCATCAAGGGCGAACCGCTACTAGCAGCGATAAGGGGCCCGAATGCAGGAGCGCACCGGGCAGACCGGCCGAACCACCCTCATGGCTGTTGCCTACGGACCAGGGCACGACGTACCACTTCATCGACGCTTCGCCTGCTGAAGCGCCGGCGACGGCCCGTGAGGCTGCGGACGGCCAGGACGTACACATCGGCGGGGGGCCACCATATCCGCGACTTCCTTGCCGCCGGGTTCATCGATCACATGCACTTCGCGGTGGTCCCGATGCTGCTCGGTCGAGGCGTACGCCTCTGGGACGGGCTGGAGGGCCTCGAGAGGAACTACCGGATCGAGGCCACCTCGCCGCCCAGCGGAGTGACGCACTTGACCTTCACCCATGCGGCGTATGAACCCGCCTCGGTCGAGAACACGGGCACGAGAAGCCAACAAGGAGACGACTTCGCGTTCTGATCGGCAGCTAGTTGCCAGAACTATCCTTCGGGTCCCGTTCCCTAGGCCTCCTGGCTTCACGGCTTGCGCAACCCGCACTTTATGGCCGGCGCGACCTTGACGAGGTCGCGCCATACCGAGACGGCTTGGCCGGTGCAACAGATGTGAAACAACGGGTTATGTTGACCGCGAAAGCCCAGCTAGATGGCGCCGCAGGTGGGCTCTACGCGCACACTCCGGATAAGGGACCGAATGCAGGAGCGCACCCCGCAGACCCTCCGCACGACTACGACCCGTCTCGACGCGTAGCCTCGCCCATCGATGTGGGCGGACGTTGAACTCAGAGAGATCCGGACATTCCTGGTCTTGGCGGAGGAGCTCCACTTCGGGCACGCCGCAGAGAAGCTTTGGGTGACGCAGGCGCGGGTCAGCCAGGTCCTACGCGAGCTCGAGGGCAAGCTCGGCCAACGATTGGTGCATCGCACCAGTCGGCGGGTCGCACTGACGCCTGCGGGCGAACAGTTCAAGGCGTTGGTGAAGCCCGCGGCCGATCAACTGCGTGACATCCTCCAGGCCTTCGACGCGAACAGTGACCATTTCGAGGGAACGGTCCGCGTTGGCATCGTGGCTGGCCCGTCAGGCGGGCCACCGCTCATGGCGGTGACGAGCAAGTTCAGCGAGACCCACCCCGGCTGGAACGTGGACTTCCGCGACATACCTCTCGACGACATCCTCGGACCGCTGCGCCGCGGCGAGGTGGATGTACTGGCGGTTCGCCTTCCGCTGGCCGGGTCCGACCTCGTGATCGGGCCGACATTGTCGAGCGAGCCCAGGGTCCTCGCGCTGAGCCGCGACCATCCCCTCGCGCAACGCGACCAGGTTTCGATCGAGGACGTCGCGGACTACAAGGTCGGCTGGTTCGACACCCTTCCCCCAGAGCTCGAGGAGGCGATCTTGCCCTCCCGCACCCCCAGCGGTCGCCCAATCGAACGTCTGCGCCGACCGATCCGCAACTTGAGCGAGCTCGCCTTGCTTGTCGAGCGAGGCGATGTCGTGCACTTGACAGTGCCCTCGATGGCAGACTATTGGGGGCCTGGCATCGTGTACGTCCCGGTGATCGACCTGCTCGAATCGAGTGAGGCGCTCGTCTGGCTCCGATCCAACACTGACCGGGCCCTCCGAGAGTTCACGCGCATCGCAAACGACGTCCTCGACGGATGAACCACCCTCCGGCAGTTGTCAACGGATCACGGGAGGCAGGCAACCACGACCGGTCTGGAAGCGCAGGTCGGTTCGATGGCGTCTCATAGCGGAACCTCGTCACCGATTGCGTGACGGAAGCCCCTGCTCTCGATGTAGCCGTTGCGCCCGGCCGGCCGGGCGTGCAGGCCGACGCGTTCGCGGTGCCGGGGTCGCTGGCCACCATTGTCCACTACATGGTGTCTAGACATAGGACCGAGGTCTATAGCTTCAATGACAAAGCCAAAAGCATCGAGCCACGCAGCAACGAATTGCTGTATCACGAAAGAAGGACATACCGATGGCAGAACTAATGGTCGACTTCATTACATCCTTGGATGGCTACGCCTCGGCGGAGGGTTGGCCCGGCTTTTGGGGACTCGAGGGGCCTGAGTACCTCGCTTGGCTCGAAGACCAACCTGAAGTCACGTATCTGATGGGCGCCAACACCTACCGGCTGATGTCAGGCTTCTCAGCCGGAGTGACACCAGAAGGGACCTCGGAGTTCACTCCCGACGAGGAGGAATCGATCGACGGACTCACCCAAGCAACGAAAATCGTGTTCTCCGCCTCTCTCGACGAGCCGCTGACCTGGGCGAACACCACAATCGTGCGGGACGACGCGGTCGACGCGGTGCGAATGATGAAGGCGGACGGCGAGGGCATCTTGAGCACGATCGGAAGCCTCAGTGTGTCCCGCGCCCTAGTTCGAGCCGGACTCGTCGATAGATTCCGGGTTGGAATATTCCCTGTGATTACAGGCGCAACGGGGACCGAACGTATCTATGACGGCTACCCAGACGTGGCTCTCGACATGAGCGCCAGCCACACCTTTGACGCCCGTATCCAGGTAGTCGAGTACCGACCACGAGTTCTGGAGCACCCTCCACACGCTCCAGCCCAATGATGCGACACCTGAGGAGAGACGATGGTGATGGAACAGTCATCGCCAGATGTGGTCGCCACGACTCTCTACCCCTCGCCCCATCGAGAGCTCGAGATTGCGCGCCATGAGCACCTGTCAGGGGGCGAGGTGCTCAAGGCCATCTCGAATCCGGCGCGTTCCTAGAACCGAGGTCAGAGATCCCGACCTCATCTAAGGCTGATCTGGCTCGATCGTCTTGCGTCGTGGCTGATAGTTGCTGTGCTGTCAGGAGACCTGGTGAAGATCGCCCGGGCGATGCTCTGCCGACCAGACGCTGGCCCTCAATTGAGACCGACCTCCGGCGGACAGCAGCAACGGTTGCAGCTCGCCATGGGGCTGGTGGCGGATCCGGTTTTGCTTGTACTGGACGAGCCCACCGAAGGACTCGATGTGGAGGCGCGGCGTCGGTTCTGGAACACGCTTCGGCGACGTCTCGACGACGGAGCCGGTGTGCTCATCACGACGAATCTCGTGGACGAGGCGGCCGCGGTCGCCGATCGGGTCGTCGTGGTCGATCGCGGGCGAGTAGTCGCGGAAGGGACGCCAGACGAGCTGCGCAAGACGCTCCCGACCGTCGGATCGAAGTCGCCGGCAATCGCCTGATCGCCCCGGAGCTCGCGGTGTCCGCATGGGCCGGCGGAGACCCACTCACTGACCGGGAGCGAGAAGTCCTCCGAGAGGTCGGTGAAGGACATCCCAACATCGAGATCGCGCAAAGGCTCCACCTCGCCGACGGAAGTGTACGCAACTACCTGTCATCTGCCATCGTCAAGCTCGGTGCCCGAAACCGTACCGAGGCGTTCGCCAAGGCCCAGGAAATGGGATACCTGTAACCCAGGGCGGGCTCCTGGAACCGTGCGCCCGACCTCACCGATGCCCTCAGACAGGTCGCGTCACAGTCACTCTCTCTCTCACCACGTCTCACGTCGTTCGCCCCGCAGGCGCCCCCACAGGTCTTGAAAGGGGGCTGTTTCCCCTGGTCAGAGCGTTTTGACCTCTAGTTTCGCAACGAGGGGGTCACGGGTTCAAATCTCGTCAGCTCCACTGAACTCGCTCCCCACGTGACATATTTGTGAATTCGTCAAGCCCTCGATGGTCACCTCTCGATTGGCGAGGGTTCGGTGGTGCGAATCCTGTCGCCTCCAGAAGTCGGTGATCTTTCGCGGACCGACGCCTGGCGCGGTCCCAGGCTCCACCGCTTCGCGCATGGCCTCCAGTTGGCGAGTATCAAGTAGCTTGATAGCATTGCAGCGTCGGACCCGGAGGTTGTTACGAGACTCGAGGACAAAGTGGCGGTCATCACGGGTGCGGGTCGTGGCTTGGGCTTGGCCTACGCCCGGGCTTTAGCTGGAGCCGGAGCCGCCGTGGTCGTCAACGACATAGACGGTGACCTGGCGAAACAGGCTGCCGTCGCCATCGAGTCCTCCGGTGGGTCGGTAACAGCACACGTCGGTCCAGTTGGCACCAGGGAAACGGCGGACAAGCTGGTGCAGGCGGCGCTGGAGACTTTCGGTCAACTCGACGCAATGGTCACCAATGCCGGTGTGATCCGCGATCGAGTCCTTTGGAAGATGACCGATGACGACTACGACGAGGTCGTCAACGTTCACCTGCGGGGGACCTTCACGTGTGCTCGAAGTGCGGCGGTTCATTTCAGGGAGTCAGGTCGCGGCGGACGCCTCATACTCGTTGGCTCACCTGCCGGACAGCTCGGGAACTTCGGGCAGTCGAACTATGCGGCTTGCAAGGCGGGAATCACGGCAATGGCTCGCACGTGGGCCATGGAGCTGGCGCGCTCGCAAGTCACTGTCAACTGTATCATTCCCACCGCTGCCACGGACATGACCAAGACCATCCCCGCCTTCGCCGGGCACATCGAAGCATGGGAGAAGGATGGGACCCCCCTGCCAGGATGGTTGCGTCGAGATCAGGCGATGGGCTCGGTCGATGATGTTGCCCCCCTCGTTGTTTTCCTGGTTTCCGACGAGAGTGCGGACATCACTGGTCAGACAATCGGTCTCGGAGGCGACCGTCTCGCCCTGTGGGGTTATCCGACGGAAGTTGCCACCGAGTTCCGTGACGCTGGCTGGGATGCCGACGGCATCGCCAAAGCCTTCGCCGATCTCCTGGGAACGATGACCCAGTCCTACGGGATCTCCTTACCGGAGCCGAAGGTATGAGTGTCGTGGTTCGAGGTCCAGCAGACTTGCACGTCCTGGTTGGTGAAGAGATCGGTACCTCGGGTTGGTTTGAGCTGACACAGGACCACATCGACGGTTTTGCAGAGTTGACGGGGGACGACCAGTGGATTCACACCGACACGGAACGTGCCGCGTCGGGTCCTTTCGGGACGACGATCGCGCACGGATATCTGACTCTGTCGATGCTCGTGCCGCTACTCGAGCAGATATGGACAATCGAGAATCGAGTCTCGTCAATCAACTACGGTCTGGACAAAGTGAGATTCCCCGCACCGGTGCCCTCTGGCTCCCGGGTCCGGATGTCGGCGACTCTGGCGGAGGCGACCAACGTCGATTCAGGAGTGCAAGTGAAGGTCGATTGTCAGTTTCAAGTCGAAGGGCAGGACCGCCCGGCCTGTGTGGCCAGAGCAGTTCTTCGCCATCAGTTCAAGGCGTGAGAGAACCCGCCGACGAGAGACAGGGTTTCACAGGCAGCACGTCTGAGGAGGAGAGGGTGGTGGAAGGCCCCCGCTTCAGTTATGCAGTGGGGAACCTCGATCGAAGCCTCCGTCGCAGCTTGGTAGCAATTCTCCGGCCCTTCGCGCTGACCGTGGCCGAATACACCGCGCTCAGTCTCATCAGCCGTCGCGACGGCTACTCAAACGCCGAATTGGCCCGCCGATCATTCGTCTCCCCCCAGGCCATGCACGAGATGATCAGCTCACTCGAGAACAGGGGGTTTCTGGAGAGGGCTTCATCGGAGTCCCATCGGTCGATGCGTCACACTCATCTCAGTGAACGGGGTCGCGAGCTGCTCGACCAATGCAACGTCGCGGTGGACGAGATGGAGGAGGTGATGCTCGCCGGTGTTTCCCCGCAACAACGGGCCGAGATAATCGCCATCTTGCGGCAGTCGGCCCGCAATCTGAGGGGCTTCCCCGCCCCGCCGAGTCAGTGAAGACCGAGAAGCCGGGCCGCGTTGCCCTTGAGGATGGCTGACCGGACGGAGGAATCCAGGTCGATGGCAGCAAAGTCCTCGAGCCACCGATCCGGTGTGATGAGCGGATAGTCAGAGCCAAAGAGCATCTGCTGGCTCAAGGTTCGGTTCATGGCTTCTATCAACAAGGGCGGAAAACGCTTCGGTGTCCAGCCTGAGAGATCGATGGAGACCTGGGGCTTGTGCATGGCGACCGAAAGGGCTTCGTCCTGCCACGGGAAAGAAGGGTGGGCCATGACGATCGGCATGTGAGGGAAGTCGACGGCGACGTCGTCGATCGGCATCGGGTTGCCGTACTTGAGGTGGATCCCCCCGCCGCCGGGAAGCCCGGAGCCGATACCGCTGTGCCCAGTGTGGAACAAGGCGACCAGCCCGCCTTCCTCGATCAGCTCGTATAGCGGGTAGGCGAGACGGTCGTTGGGATGGAACATCTGAATGTTCGGATGGAACTTGAACCCGCGGACCACGCCCTCATCCAGGAGATCCCTCGCCTCGGCCACTCCTTCATTGCCCCGTCTTGGGTCGACGCTGGCGAAGGGAATCATCACGTCGGAGTGCTCGAGGGCCTTCTCCACCACGAACGAGTTGGGAATACGCGGTTGACCTGTCGTCAAGGATGAATCGACAGCGAACACCACGGCAAGCAGTCGGCGTTCCCGGTAGGAGGCGGCCACTTCATCGGCGGTCGGAAGGCGCGCGACACGCTTGAAGTAGCGCATTGCCGCCTGTCGCAACTCAGGGCTGAGATGGTCATCGCCTTCCGGGCCCAACTCGATGTGGACATGGAAATCGATGGCCGCCACATCCTCGATTTTTGGCGTTTCTCGGGTCATACTATCAAGCTACCTGATATATTCACGGCGTGGTGCTTGTTTCTAGTCGGGCAAGAGTGGCTCCGGGGGGTGGTGTCGAACGTGACACAATCACGAGTCGCTCCGCCAACTGAAATGACCTTGCCCGGAAGGGAGGCGAACGGTGCCCGCAGAACGATGATCTCGAAAGAAGCCACTGACCCGACATTCGTGCCCAGCCGCGACCTCGCCCTCGCCGTTCGAAATCTGCACGTCGCTTACGGCGGTGCGGTCAAGGCCCTCGCCGGAGTGAGTCTGGATGTGCCCCGTGGCTCCGTCGTTGCGATCTTGGGCAACAACGGCGCAGGGAAGAGCACGTTGCTCCGGTCCATCTCCGGAACTCTGCCCATGCACGGCGGGAGCATCGTCGCCGGCACCGTGATATTCGATGGCAACGGTCTCGAGGGCATGGACCCGGCCAGGGTCGTGCGAACAGGTGTTGTGCAGGTACCAGAGGGGAGACGGATCTTCGGGGAGCTCACCGTGGACGAGAACCTCAGGGTCGCGTCCCTGGCCAGCACTGACCGGAGCCACCGCATGGCTGCTCGGGCCCACGTCTACGACCTGTTCCCCAGGCTCGCCGAACGGCCAAACCAGCGTGGCAGCCTTCTGTCTGGAGGGGAGCAGCAGATGCTGGCCATCGGTCGGGCGCTCATGACCTCACCGAGACTGCTGCTGTTGGACGAGCCGTCGTTGGGTCTGGCGCCGAACCTCGTTGGCCAGATCGCAGAGGTCGTCCTGGACATCAATCGCGAAGGGATCTCGGTTCTGATCGTCGAGCAGGACGCTGCCATGGCTCTGGAAGTCGCCGAGTGGGCGTACGTGCTCGAGGTGGGCCAGGTGAGCCTCGAGGGCCGATCGCAGGATCTCGCGAACTCAGCAGGGATCCATGACAGCTATCTGGGCGGGAGGCAACTGGCTGGTCCTGCGTCCAAGCCTCGTGCTGAAGCCGCCAGCGAGGTGGGAGACCTGCGTATCGAAGACGTGAGTCTCCGATTCGGCGGAATCAGGGCGCTTTCCGACGTCTCCTTCGTCGTCGATCCAGGGACCGTCCATGCGGTCATCGGCCCCAACGGAGCCGGCAAGTCGACATTGATCAACGTCCTGACCGGTGTCTATACCGCCGACCGAGGAAGGGTTCTCTTCGGCGAATCCGAGCTGACGTCGATGCGCCCGCATCAGATCGGAAACATGGGTGTCAGCCGGACCTTCCAGAACATCGCAATGTCTTCCGACGCCTCGGTAGCCGACAACCTCATGCTTGGCCGGCATCGGCTGACACGAGCCGGCTTTGTCGCT
>Ga0256866_1000310_pt1 | contig 10697 bp, 8 predicted proteins | sample RVTome_16_FD_187338 | JGI IMG/M metagenome (GOLD analysis project Ga0256866, IMG submission 187338) | Soil microbial communities from uranium-contaminated site in the Upper Colorado River Basin, Wyoming, United States - RVT152D67 HiSeq ...
AGGCGGTGAACGAAGCGTTCAAGACGGCGTCCGAATCGGGCCCGCTGGCTGGGGTGCTCGTCTACTCGGACCAGCCGCTGGTCTCCAGCCACATCGTGGGCTCGCCGGCGTCCTGCACACTCGACAGCAAGCTGACGATGACCGCCGGGAACCTGGTCAAGGTGCTCGGCTGGTACGACAACGAATGGGGCTACTCCCACCGCCTGGTCGATCTGGTCCGAATCGCCGGCGCCAAGCTCGGCTGAGCGCGCCGCCCGCGCCGTCGTCGAGCGGCGCCAGCAGATCGGGGTGCTGCGGGTCATCGGCTTCCAGCCCGGCATGGTGCGCCTGGCCTTCATCGCCGAGGCGTCGTTCGTGCCGCTCGCCTCCACCGGATGTCGAGTCCTTGGCTACGGCTGTCCGCGGTGCGGGCTCCTTGACCGCCGCCAGCTACGAACCACCCCACCAGCAGCGGAAGAGCGGTGCTGAGCGACGAGGCGGCCGAGGAACCGGTCCGTCCGGCGGGCCTGGGCAGGCGTCCAGCGGGGGTCGGACCGCAGCGACGGACCCTCCGCGCTGGGCAACACGGTGACGCCGGGAGGGTGCCTGCGCACGACACTGGAGTCGTGTGGGGGCGCCGGCACCGGCGGGACGTCCTCGTCGAGCGACACTTCGGCCATCGCACCACCGTCGGTGGCCCGCACCCGCCAGTCGAGCCCGGAGGCCGCCACCACGTCTTGCGCCAGCCGGCACGCCGGGTCGAAGTCGACGATGAGGCGACCGGCACCGGCGCTGGCCGCGAGCGCGGCGGTGGCGCGCACCAGCTCGCCGATGAGCTCGATCGGTGGCCGGTCTGGCCCCAGAACGAGCGACAACTCCACCCGATCCGATGCCTCCGCGCCGTCGAAACGGGCCGACGCCACGGCACGACCGCCGGCGTCCACGGCCTCGAGGGCGCCTCGCCGACGTCCAGGGCAACGCTCGACGTCGAGCGGAACGATGCGCCAGGGCGGGAGATTCGGGGCCTGAGACGGAGTCGTGTCCACAACGGCACGGTATGGATCCGACGGTAGGCAACCCCAGGGTCGAAGGTCCCACCGCCAACCGCCGAACGCCCATACCGCCGCGCGGTCCGCCTCGTCACGATGGGACTGTCGACGAGGAGCTCAGGATGCGCACGCTGCCAGGTGGCGATGTGGTGACGGTCTCGACTGTCGCATCGAGGCCGGGCTCGGGTCGCTGAGGAGGCGTGGTGGCCGGCGCCCAGGGTGCCCGGGCGGGGCGGGTCCACCGTGCCGCCACCTACAGGGCCCGACTGGCGATCGGGCCCTGGCTGCGGGCGCGCGGGTTCGCGGGCTACCGGCGGGCCGATCTCGCACACGACGTCGGCGCTGGGCTGATGCTCACCGCACTCCTGATCCCGGCGGGGATGGGCTACGCGACAGCCGCCGCTCTGCCGCCCGAGACGGGTCTCTACGCCACCGTCGCCGCCCTGGTCGTGTACGCGCTGGTCGGTCCGTCGCGCGTGCTGGTGCTCGGGCCCGATTCGTCGCTCGCGCCGCTCATCGCCGCAGCGATCGTTCCGCTGGCGGCTGGGGGTGCGATCGGTGCGGAACGGAGGGTCGCGCTCGCCGGGCTCCTCGCGCTGCTGGTCGGGCTGGTTCTCGTTGTCGGCGCCCTGCTCCGGCTGGGCTTTCTCACCGACCTGCTGTCCAAGCCGATCCGGATCGGCTACCTGAACGGGGTCGCGCTCGTGGTGATCGTCGGGCAGCTCCCGGCGCTACTGGGATTCTCGACCGATGGCGACGGGCTCGTCGAAGAAGCTGGAGACCTGGTCGCCGGCATTACGGACGGGCAAGTTCAGCCTGCGGCTGCGAGCATCGGCATCGCCGCGCTCACCGTGATCCTGGTTCTCCGCCGTGCCGCGCCGCTGGTCCCCGGTTTGCTCGTCGCCGTCGTGGGGGCCATTGCCGCGGTGTGGGCCCTCGACCTTGCGGGTGTGCCGGTCGTGGGACCCCTGCCCAGTGGTCTCCCGTCCCCGGCACTGGGCACCCTCGCATGGGCCGACGCCGCGTCGCTCGTCGGGCCAGCACTCGGCGTCGCGCTGGTCGCCTTCGCCGACACCGGTGTGCTGTCGAGGGCGTTCGCGGCGCGGGGGGACACCGACGTCGACCCGAACCGCGAGATGGCGGCGCTGGGCCTGGCCAATGTCGCCTGCGGCGCGACCAGCGGGTTCCCGGTCTCGGCGAGCTCGTCACGCACCCCCGTCGCCCAGGCGACCGGGGCCCGGACGCAGCTCGCCGGCCTGGTGGGTGCGGCGAGCGTCGTCGCGGTGGTGGCGGTGGCCCCGGGGTTCACCAGCCACCTGCCCTCGTCGGCGTTGGCGGCGGTGGTGATCGCCGCGGTCTTGTCGGTCGCGGACGTGCCCGCAACCGTGCGACTGCTGAGGATGAACCCGGTCGAGTTCGCGGTCTCACTGATCGCCTTCGGCGGAGTGGCCACGTTCGGCGTGTTGCGCGGCATCACCGTCGCCGTTGCACTCTCTCTGCTGGTGTTCGTGGCCAAGGCGTGGCGGCCCCACATGGCCGAGCTGGTTCGGGTCGAGCGGCGAAAGGGCTACCACGACCGGGGCCGACACCCCGAAGGTAGGCCGGTCCCCGGCCTCGTCATCGTGCGGTTCGACGCCCCCCTCTTCTTCGCCAATGCCGAGCTGTTCGCCGACTTCGTGCGGCGCGCCGTCGACGCCGCCCAACCCCCGGTCCGCTGGCTGGCGATCGCCGCGGAGCCGATCACGGACATCGACACCACGGCTGCCGACGTCGTGGTACGGCTCGACGACGAGCTCGCGGCCAGGGGCATCCGGATGGTGTTCGCCGAACTGAAGGGCCCGGTGAAGGACCGCCTCGCCCGCTATGGCTTGGGAGCCCGGTTCCTGCCCGGCGACTTCTACCCGACGATCGGGACCGTGGTGTCCGACTACGTCGCGAGCACCGACACGAGCTGGACCGACTGGACCGACGAGCGGGCATCGCCCTCCCGGTAGTTTCGGTCCGTGGCAGCCACTCCGAAGTCCGACCTGGTCGTCGCCGTCACCGGGCCCACGGGGACGTTCGGCTTCGGCCTGATCCCACAGCTCCAGGCCGATCCACGGATCGCTCACGTGGTCGGCATCGCCCGCCGGCCGTTCGACCCCGCCGACCACGGCTGGAACAAGATGGAGTACCGGCAGGGCGACGTCCGCGATCCGGCCGGCCTCCAGCGGGCGTTCCGGGGTGCCGACGTCGTGGTCCACCTCGCGTTCCTGATCGCCGGCACGGCTACCCGCGCCACCCTCCGCGCCACCAATGTCGAGGGCACGCTGAACGCCGTCCGTGCCGCGGCGGCGGCCGGCGCGACGCGCTTCGTCTTCGCCTCGTCGGTAGCCGCGTACGGGTTCCACCCCGACAACCCGGTCGGCATGACCGAGGACTGGCCGGTCAGGCCCGCCGCCCGCCTCTTCTACGCGCAGGAGAAGGCCGAGCTGGAGCACCTCCTGGACGAGGAGGCAGGGCGCCATGCCGGGCTCAGTGTCTACCTGCTGCGCCCCTCGATCGTGCTCGGTCCGCACGCGGTCGGCGCCAAGGACCCGCTGCCCGGCCCACTCGCCGCGCTCTTGCGCCGGCTCGCCGGCGGTGTGAGCAGGCTGCCCGTACGCCTGCCGGCACCGGTCCCGCGGCTGCCGGTGCAGTTCGTGCACGAGGAAGACGTCGGTCAGGCGCTGCTGCAGTGCATCGTCGGGGCCGGCCCACCCGGTGCTTACAACATCGCCGGCGACGGGGTTCTCTCCGCGACAGACGTCGTGCGTGAGATCGGCCTGGCGCCCGTGCCTGTGCCGGGTGCCCTCGCCCGAGTGCCCGCTCGTGCCGTGGCGGCGCTGGCGGGGCTGCCGTTCATTCCACCGGCGGCTGCGTGGGCGGAGGTGCTGACCCACCCCGCCATCATGGATACCACCAAGGCGAAGCGCGAGCTGGGCTGGAGCCCGCGGTACAGCGGCCTCGAGGCGTTGCGTGCGACCCTGGGGGCCGGGCGGGCGGAAGCCGACTGACGCCTCACCCCGTCTGCGGGCCCGAGCGGCCAGTGCAAGAGGCGTTCCGTTGCAGTGGTACGGTGCTCGCCGTTGGCGGTCGTACTGAACGACGAGGCGCGGGAGGCCTTACGGGCGGGACGCCTGGCACACCTGATGACCGTGAACGGGGACGGGTCGCCCCAGGTCAGCGCGGTATGGGTCGGGCTGGTCGGCGACGAGATCGTGTGCGCTCACCTGGGCCAGGGACGCAAGCTGGAAAACATCGCGCGTGATCCCCGCGTCGCGCTGTCGGTCGAGGCCGAAGGCCGCAGCGACATCGGCCTGGACCATTACCTTGTCGTCCACGGCGCCGCCCGGCTCACTGAGGGCGGCGGTCCCGAGCTGCTCCAGCAACTCGCGGCGACCTATCTCGGTCCGGGTGTGAAGTTCCCGCCCTTCCCGGACCCGCCACCGGGACACGTGATCCACATCACCCCGAAACGGGTCGGCGGCGTCGGCCCGTGGGCGCCAACGACCTGATCGGACGAGGGAACAGGCTGTTCGCCAGGGAGCGGGCGCGTGGCCGCAACGTCCGGATAGCAACGACGAGCTCCGACACCCCCCGCTGGCCCGTCGTCACCGGCGCCCCGAGACCTCGGCCGGCACCTTCGGTGCCTCCTCGCCACCAGGGTGGACGATCCGCAGCCAGTGGCGCTCATCGGCCCAGACGAGCAGTGGCGGCAGCAGGATCAACGTGCTCGCCAGCGCGATGAGCACGTCGAGCGCCACGACGATCCCGAAGTCGCGCAGCAGGGGCATGGGCGAGAACGCCAGCACGCCAAACCCGCCAACCAGCGTGAGACCGGAGGCGACGAACGCCCGACCGATCCGGGGCACCCCGACGGTCACCGACTGACGCGGATCGAGGCCCCGGCGGCGCTCCTCGGCGTAGCGGGCCGCGACCAGCACGGAGAACTCCGTGCCCACCGCGATCACGAGCGGGCCGGCCACCGTAGTCATCGGCGTGAGCTCGATGCCGAGCACGGCGATGGCCAGCGAGGAGAGGCCGACGGCGGTTGCGACAGGCACCAGCACGAGCAGGGTCCGGGCGACGCTGCGCTGGGCGACCACCAGCCAGGCCAGCACGAACACCAGCGCCGTCAGCGACAGGGTCCGGCGGCCGGCCTCGAGGCCGTTGACCAGCTCGACACCGATGACGGCGAGGCCGGACGCCGTTGCAGTGACGCCGGGAGGCGGGGCCAGGTCGCCTCGCAGCTCGGTGGCCAGCTCGTCGAGCAGCTGCTCGCGCTCGGTCAGTGAGACCGGCGTGATCGGGAACACCAGGTTGGCCTGGGTTCGGTCCGCGCTGACGAGCGAACGGGCAACGTCGTCGGGCGCCACGGACAGGAGCGACGCGATGTCGACACCGCCGGGGGTGGTCGCGTGCACGCCGCTGGCGATCGCCGCCATGCTCGTCGCCCGCTTCAGGGCGGGATGGCGCGCCACGGCCTCGGAACCGAAGCGCTCGACCCAGGCCGCCACCTCAGGTGCGGTCACGTCGGGTGCCTCGACGAGGACCGTCAGCTCGCTCGAGAATCCGGTCCCCTCGCGCAGGTCCTCGAGATCGGTGACAGCCCGGCCGTCCTGGTCGACCCAGCGCTCCGGGTCCGTCTCGATGGCAAGCCCGCCCTCGATGGCCAGCCCGGCGGCGACAACCACGGCACCGATGAGCAGCAGCGGCACGGCGGCGCGGGCCGGCAGGTTCGACACGATCCTCACCGCCGACTCCACCGTGCGGTACGCCCCCGTGGGCCGGCCGGGTCGGCGGCGGTCGCGCAACACCAGAGCAGCAACCGGCACGGTCAGCGCGATGGCGACGAGGACGGCGACCCCCACGGACAGCAACCGGCCGAAGTCCTGGATCATCGGCACCTGCGACCGCAGCAACGCCAGGAAGCCGACGACCGCGGCCACCATCGCCAGGCTCAGCGGCGGGGCCATCCGACGCACCGTCCTGTCGGCGGACGCCTCGACCGTGCGTCCATCCGCGCGCTCCTCCTCGAAGCGGTTGTGCATCTGGATGGCGAAGTCGACCCCGAGCCCGATGAGGATCGGCAGGCCCGAGATGGTGACGAGCGTGAGCGGGATGTCGGCCAGTCCGACGGCCCCGAAGGCCCCGATGGCGCCGATCACCACCACGACGAGGGGCAGCAGACGCCACCGAGCCCGGAACACCACCACCAGCAGGAGCGCCATCACGCCGACTGCGATCGCGCCGAGCAGGGCCATGCCGCCGCGGAGGTAGTCGTTGATCTCGGCGAGCAGCTCCGGCGGGCCGCTGGCGAGAACCTCGACCCCTTCGATCGGGTGGCGGGCCACGACGTCGTCGACCAGCTCGGCCGCCCGGGCCTGGTCGTCGATCGACGCGTTGCCGGGGAGGCGGACGAGCAGCAAGGCGTGGTCTTCGTCGAGGAAGTTGTCGCCCATGGCGGGACGGATCTCGCCATCGGGGCCGAACATCAGGAACTCGGCGAAGGCCGGGTTGTCCAGCGACTGCTCGCCGGCCGCGGCGAGCCGCCCCATCTCGGCCGCCAGCAGCTCCTCGCGGTCGGCTCGCACCGCCGCCCCGGCCGATGCCGCCGCGGCTGCCTGCTCGGCGGCCGGCCGCCCTCCGGCGGCCGACGTCGAGCGCGCCTGGTCGGCCGCGGCTGCGGCGTCGCGCTCGGTCGCCGCTGCGATCATGTCGGGCGCGACGGCGAGCTGCCCGGCGGCGAAGTCGAGCGCCGTGGCAGGTCCCACGACCGCAGGAAACTCACCGGTCGCCCGCAGGTCCTCTTCGAACGCGGTGATCTCGTCGAGGGGCGCCCCGGCCGCCATGGCACGGATGTCGCCGGTGAGGAGCACGAGCATCGGCTCACCGCCGAACGTGTCCTGGTAACGCTCGTTGACGCGATACACGTCCGAGCCCGGGTCGACCATCGTGTCCTGGCCGGTCACGAACTCGAGGCGGGGCAACCCCACAGCAAGCAGCGCCACAACCGCGGCCATCACTGCCAGGAGCCGGACCGGGTGGCGGGTGACAGCCGCCGACAGGCGCTTCCAGATCGGTCCCAGGGTCGCCTCCTCGTCCGCCCCCGGCCCACCGTCCGGGGGCGGCCGGCAGGCCGGGGTATCAACTCGACCCTATGAACGATGCACGGAGGTCCCTAGAGGCGAAGGGCCTCAACGGGAGGTGGGCGTTCACCGCAACCTGATGTGACCTACGGCCCTGGTGGCCGGCGCCGGGTATGCCCACTGTGGAGGCATGGCGCAATCACCTCGTCATCCCCAGACGGGCGCTGAAGGCGAAGCGCCCTCCGTCCGGGCAGCGCCGTCGAAGGACCGCTGGCTCCTGACGGAGCGTTCACCCGACGGCCCCGCGGCGCCGTTCGTTGCCCGGATCGCCGCTGTCGGGCGCAGGCTCCCGGCAACCCACCTGACTACCGACGAGCTGATGGGTTCGACCCGACACCGCACCCGCATCGACCTCGAGCGCCTCACCGGCATCCACGAGCGGCGGGTATCGGTGGGCGACGAGGACTCGCTGAGCCTCGCCGTCGGGGCAGCCCGCGACTGCCTCGCCCGCTCGGGGCGGCGCGCAGAGGAGATCGACCTCGTCCTGAGCTGCAGCATCACCAAGTACCGCGACGGCCTGGTGCAGTGGCTCGAGCCGACCACCAGCCTGGCCGTTGCCCGCGCCATCGGCGCGGGCAATGCGACGACCTTCGACCTGTCCAACGCGTGCGCCGGCACGCTCACGGGCGTGCTCGTGGCGAACAACTGGATACGTCGCGGGGCGGTCAGGCGGGTCCTCGTGGTGAGCGGCGAGTACATCTCGCGACTCGGCGTCAACGCCGCGCGCCACGTGCGCTCGATCGTGAGCCGCGAGCTGGCATCGCTCACGCTCGGCGACGCCGGCGGCGCCGTCCTGGTGGAACGAGCGGAGGCCGGGCAACCGGGCATCACGGTCGCAGGTTTCACCACCGTCGCCGACCACAGCCGCCTGTGCCTCGCGTATCCGGCGCGCCACCATGCGGGAGCCCGCATGTTCACCAAGGCGCGGGCGATCCACCAGGTCGCCATCGCGGACACACCGGTGCTGCTGCGGGAGGCCCTCGAAGCCGGCGGCCTACGCATCGACGACATCGACCACGTGATCCCCCACCAGACCTCGGCCCGGGCGATCCGCAAGGGCGAACGGGTGGTGAACGAGGCACTTGGTGGTGCGCCCCGGAACCGGGCCGTCGTCACCGTCGACCGCTACGGCAATACGGCGTCGACCACCCACGTCGTGGCGCTCGTCGAGGAGCTCGATGCGGGGCGGCTACACGCCGGCGACCGGGTCGCCCTCCTGGCGCTGGCGTCGGGGCTGGAGATCGGCGTCGTGCTGTTCACCGTTGACGAAGGACTGGAGGCCTGCCGTGGCGACGATCATTGAATCGGTCGGGGCCGTGCGGCGACCCCGTCGCCTGCGTAGGACAGGTGCCCGCTCGCTGGCCGACGCGGCCGCCAAACGCTCCCTCCACCGCGCCGGGTTGGTAGCGGGCGACATCGACCTGCTGCTCAACGCCGGCCTCTACCACGACCGCAATCTCGGCGAACCGGCGCTGGCCGCCCTCATCCAGGAGGACATCGGCGCCAACCCCGAGGATCCACACGACGGCGGTCACGGCACCTTCTCGTTCGACGTGGCCAACGGGGCATGCGGACTGCTGACGGGAATCCAGGTCGCCGACGGCTTCCTGCGGTCGGGGACCATCCACCACGCGCTCGTCGTCGCCAGCGATGCCGACCCCGGGCACGGTATGGCACCCGGCTTTCCCTTCGAGCCCGCCGCGGCGGCCGTCGTCTGCGGGTGGCGCCCGGGGGCCGAAGGCATCCAGGGCTTCAGGTTCGCCAACCGCCCCGCGGGCGGCGAGGGCGACACCGAGGGCGGCGACGGGCTCAGGGCCACCGTTGCGCTCGAGGGTCGGGGCAACCTGCTGACGATCGATCAGGATCCCGAGTTCGCCGCGGCGGCGGGCACGTGGGCGGCGGAGGTGGCGGCAAAGCTACTGGCCGACCATGGCATGGCTGCGAGCGACGTCGACCTCGTGGTGGCCACACCCCTGGCACGTGACTTCCTGGACGCGCTGGCCGCGGACCTCGGGGTCACGGCGCAGCAGCTCGTGGCGCCGGCCAACCGCCACCGGGTCCACACGGCGGCCCTCGGCGTGGCACTCGAGCCGCTGGTCTCGCGAGGCGGATTCGACGGGAAGACGACGCTCCTGGTCTCGGCGGGCGCTGGCCTCGTCGCCGGCGTCGCGCTCGTGCGCCAGTGACAGCTGCCGGGCTCGTCAGTGGGCCTCGCTCGCTGGTCGAGCACGGACGGCGCGGGCCGCCACGAGCCCCGCACGCAGGCGCCCGGCCGCGTCCGCTGCGCAGCCGCTGAGCCGCGCCAGCGTCGTGGGCTCGGCCTCGACGCCCAAGCTGTTGAGCGTCATCGCCAGCATCTCGTAGTGCCCCACCAGGAGGCACAGCTCGATGAGCTGGCGCTCGGTCAGCTCGGTGGCCAGCGCCGCCCACGTGCGGTCACTGATCACTCGGTGGTCGTGCAGCTCGTCGGTGGCCATCAGGAGAAGGCGCTGGCGTGGGCGCCAACCGGCGGCGCCCGACCCCTCGATCACCCGCTCCAGGTCGTGGGCGACCAATCCGGACCCCGCTGCCAGCGCCCCATGCTGCGCCCACTCGTACCACGAGCCGGAGCGCCAGGCCGTGCGCAGGATGACCAGCTCACGGTCTGCGCCCGGCAGGTCACCCCGGAGCAGGAGGGTCGCGGAGAATCGCAGCCACGTCCGGAACAGCCGTGGGTGGCGTCCCAGGGTGGTGAACACGCGAGGTGCCTCGCCCCGGGTGGCTCGCGCCGTCAGGCTCGCGACGACACGGACCAACGGACCCTGCGAGCGCCGGGGTGCCGGTGGCACCCGTACCGCCGGGGTTGATCCGTCGAGCGTGGCGGCCACGGCACTAGCCTCCCACGAGCGCCAGGGGCCCGGTCCGGCGGTCCCAGACGTCGGTGCAGAACCGGTCGATCTCGTCGACGAGGCGGCGCGGGTGCAGGCGCAGCTCGACGATGCTGCGCGCCCCCACCAGCCGGGAGTCGGGCAGGTGCCGTACCAGCGCCTCGGCATCGCTGAAGGGATGGATCAGATCCGCCCGGTGGCCGAACACGAGTGCCGGCGCCTCGATGCTGCGGCGCTCGTCGACGGTCGGCACCGTCGGTCCGACCAGGATGCCGTGGAGGACTGCCGTGGTCACCTCCGGCGGCGAGGCCAGCGGCGCCAGCAGCCCGCCCACCATGTCGTTGCCGGTCCGGCTGGCCCAGCGTGCCGCCCTGCTCACGGCTCGGGCCAGCGGGAGCGCGTAGTGCACGGCCAGCAACGCTGGCACGAACGTCAGCGCCGCTGCGGGCACCGCTCGCTCCAACACCGGCATCTCGATCACCAGGCCCTGCACCCGCCCAGGGTGCCGAGCCGCGACGTGCAGAGACACGTTCGCCCCCAGCGACATGCCGCCGACGACCGCTCGCTCGGCGCGCAGGTGGTCGAGCAGCGCCACCACCTGGTCGGCGTAGACGTCGAAGCGGTACTCGGCG
>Ga0256866_1000312_pt1 | contig 10664 bp, 12 predicted proteins | sample RVTome_16_FD_187338 | JGI IMG/M metagenome (GOLD analysis project Ga0256866, IMG submission 187338) | Soil microbial communities from uranium-contaminated site in the Upper Colorado River Basin, Wyoming, United States - RVT152D67 HiSeq ...
GTCGGAACAGACTATTCTACCGACCTTCTGTATGCTAAAGAGATTTTATTGCCGATGAACTAAATAATATTGTGTTTGATGGCGCAATATTTGTGGTAGTAGTGTCTTGGACGCCCGCTGCTCACAACTGCATGATCCCCCGTGTGATCTGCCCACGACAGGAAAAGCAAAGTCCATCTTGCTTCAAATCAATCATTTTTAGTATGCGATTAATTTTTTCGTTAGGATTGATGATTAGTGGAAGAATCAAGTAAGTCGATGAAAAGTCAAATATTTGTAGCCATTGGTGTCGCACTAGTTACGGCGGTATTACTGAATGGACTTGCATCCACAGTTTATGCACAGTCAAATTTGACTGCCAAGAAACATTCGCCCCAATTCTAAATATGGTGTACTTAGTTTGTCCTCTCCTCTCTTCTTGATCAGAGAATCCTATTTGAGAACTAATATTAAAGTGTGCCCAAGGGGCTTTGGCAAGACTTTAAAGTGTTTTCAAAGGTCACAAGAAGGACTGGTCAATACGGCGTGGTCTACGATAGAGGACCCACGCTTGTTGTATACTAAAATACAGGCAATAAACACACCGAAATTTGGTGTAGTAGACTAGACTTATGGATAGAGCTTGCATTTTCTTCCATGTATCTCACTATTTGTGTTCCGTACTCTGTTTGTGTTCTTTTCTACGTCTCATATGTTCTACAATAAATGTCATAAGCACACCCACCATCCCACTTAGAACAATCGCTATGGTTGTCGCGTATGTAGTCCAAAAGTCCAGAAATATCTCATTAACAGTAAGTGGTGCTATTACATTTACTGTTAAATTTCCCGGACCAGTAATATATCCAACTGTTGGATATTTCTTAGATACCTGAAACTCTGGATCTACAACTCCAGTGGCTCCTGTGTCAAAAGTAGCAGTGGCAACAGGACTGTTAGTCGATGTCGTATATGTCGTTGATATTAACATTGAAGCCACAAACGGTATATGGTATGCTCCTATTGGTGTTTGTGGAGAAACCTCTACCTCAAATAAGGGAGGGTGAATTCTTTGTGTAAATACATTTAAGCCATTAGAACTGTAATCTGTACCATTAACGAAAGTTATACTTGTAACATTATTAGAAAAGGGCGTATCCATGTCAGCCGTAATAAGGCGCTTTTCTCCTTGTCTCATGACTATATTCTCGGGACTTGTCGACATGTCGATAGTAGCAGGAGGGATAGCAATCCAGTTTGTAAAATCTCTAACTTCATTTGATTTGTCGGATTCTGCAGTATAAAATGATAAGCCGTATGCCGTAGGATTATTTATAGAACTTAGATTTAATCGCAGTTTAACATATCCTGGCCCTACTGTAGGGCCGCCAAAAGATTCTGTATAGTTTATCTTAGAATCTATGAGCGCAGAAGAACCTGTTGATGATAATTGGTAAAGATATTCACTCCATTTTCCATCAACTTCTTCAATATAAAAGTTGTAATTTGCTCCGTTATATCCTGAAGTTGGAGGCAAGGAAACAATGGCAATAAGCATGCCATACCTAATCTTTTTGAGTGGTTGACTATATGTAGAAGCATTTTCCAAATTCGATGCTAACCAAAGTGTGGTATCTAAAGTTTTTCCATCACTAACATAATCCACTGCCAGTAGGTTTGCATGGTCAGACCTTAAATGAGTGCTGTCATTACCATAAGTTTGAACCCAATCATTTGTTTGATTACTGGTTTCTTCATCAGTTATGAATATTTGATCAAAAGGAGGCGATGCAGCAAAGGCATTATGAAAAAGCGAATATGAGATTGATAATATCAATAGCAATAATAACGTAAAAATAATATCAGTTGAAGTTAATGCTAAGGATATGTATTCTTGTGATTGCAAATCCTTTATATGCTAAATCATATCAGACATAGATAAGGTTTTGTCAGATTCATAGAATTTGGGACTTTGTCGTAGATATGTCTGACCGTCGTGGAAAGCGTAGTTGGCATTAGCATCACCTTTTTTTACGGCCGCTATTTGTCATTGTGTATGTTATCAGTGCATGTAAGGTCTTCAGAAGTATATGAGCCCAAGTAAGGGGTTTGGCAAGACTTTAAAGTGTTTTAAAGATTTTACGAGGAAATCTGTTCAATATGACTTGAACCCATCATTCGACAGTGCCGGTACTCGCGATAAATATTTACTGAACAACAATAGTGGTCTACGAGCCATAGTTAGTGTGCTTTATGTGAAAATCATGGCACTCTCCCTCGGTTCTTCGTATTGCACTGATTATATCGCAAACTGGCCAGTCATTGGTTCATGCAAGAACACAAACTGGCGGAGTTGAATAAAATTATTGAAGAAAGAATTGGGTCTCTTAGAGAAGAAGTTGAAATTGCTACAAATGTGAAACTGAACCCGCTCTACATAATAGAACTCAAAGACGAAATAGTATCTCTTCGGTGGACGACAAGAATTATCAGATGGATTTTAGATCGGGCTATCGACGGACAGCAGCAGCTTGGAGTAACCAAAAAGAGATTGGAATTAGAAGACACTAAAAAATTTGAAAATATGCTTGATGAAAAAATTCAAGAGTTAGAGATAGAGCTAGAAGATTCAAATACTGATAGAGAGGAAGAAATTCTCGTAAAAGAAATTGGCACTCTGAAATGCGTCTTAAGTCATCTTTTTAATCTGAAACCTGGTGGTGATGAAACACGAGTTACAGGGATTGCACAAGCTGACAATAACTACCAGCAAGCGATTCGTCTAGGAAACAACCAATCAAGATCCAGGATGGATATAGAGCCGGAGATTAGTACACAAATACAAACCTAGTGCTTGGATAAATCTAGAATAGAAATCTATCAATTATATACATTTTAGCAAAAAGCTACAGCTGTCACAAGAGTATGCCAGTTCATCGAACTTCGAGTATAACTCCATAATCTCATTGCATCTAGGGCATTCGATTTCATTGTCAAGTACTGTTACTGGTTCTTCTTTTTGCTCCGGTAGACTAGATACTTCAATTGTTTCGAGAACCTGATGTTCAGGCTCCGTTTTTGGGGGAACGAGCTTCGTACGACTGTGTTTCGGCATATCGGATATTATTCAAAAATGACTATTATATCAGCTAGGACTTCTAGGTAGGGGAGAGTGGTGTACGATTGTATTTTCTGCTATTTTCAGTCTTATACCTGAGGTCATTTCATCCGACTTAATTGCACGATATTCAAACATGTGCATAATTATATTATCAATGACTCTCTCTTCGTTAATTCCATAAATAGTGCAATTATAGTCGAGTCCAACATCTTTGCAGCGAACACAAAATAGTTGTATAGAATTTTCGTATGCTTGGGACATCTGAACAATGCAGTAAATTTTGTTAGAACGATATGGTTACCAGGCTTGACGTCAGTCTAACTTATCATATTCGCTACTAGCTCAATTAGATCAATTAACTCAATTGGCTTTTTTACGTATTTTACAATGTACTCGTTATCTTCTAATTCTTTCACAAGAGCGCTATCTAGATCATAAGCGGAAATCAGAATTATTTTAGTTCCATTATACTGTTTTATGGTACGAGCCACAGAATCGCCAAACATATCGCCCAATCTATAATCCAATAGTATGAGATGTACTTTATTTCGCCGATTCATTTCTTCTAGGTATTTCTCAATACAATCTTCGCCAGAACCAACTTGAATTACGTTATATTTCGACTCGAGAGCTAGCCCAAATAGTAGAAGCAGATCCTGCTCATCATCGCATATCATCACTGTTTTCTTATCAGGTACAGGATGATTTGACATAACTATAATATTATGAACCACATATAAAAAACTATTACCATAAAGAGAATTAATATATTAGTATTTGTATTTCAGTCTGTCGCTGCTGACCCAGCCGTATATTAAACAATCAACAAGCTATTTAGCAACTTATCTCTAAAGACTTTGGAAATGTCACAACTCTTGTAGACTTTATCTTATAAATCTTTGAATTTTTCGTGCTTTATATGATTGTATTGCATCTAGTATTAAATGCACTCACCATTCTATGTGATACTCATCTGCGTTAACAACTATAATATTTGAATTATGTGAGACCATATATAGAATCATATATAACTGTGAGTCCACATAAAGAGTATAGAACGCAAAAAGCTGTGAAGAGCGGGGGGGGTAGACGAGATGGATAATATTCAAAAATTAGTATATGATCATAATAAGTTTGCAATAGAAAAGAGAACAATAATGATATGTGAAGATGAACCAGATGTGCTTTTATCATTTGAGCAAATGCTTAAGTCAGAATTTAATATAATCTCGGTAGATTCTGGTGAAGAGTGTATTGAGAAGTATGTCAAAGAAATAAGCCGGGGCAATAAGATACATCTCATACTATTAGATTATAAACTGAGTGACATGAGGGGTGATTCTGTTGCTCGCAAAATAAACGAATGCAGCGAAACCAAAATAATTCTCATTTCAGCGTACAATATAGATAATGTAGTCATTAAAGAATTAGTAAATGGTAGTTATATATCAAAATACATACTAAAACCAGTCGATACAGAATGCTTAATCAATCTAATTGATGAAATCGTAAAAAATTAGAAACATCGTGTTTAGACATGTCAGTTTCCACTATACCAGGAGCAACAGCGCTTATTCTGATTCCAGATTTAGCATATTCTAGTGCAGCTGATTTGGTCAGTCCAAGCACAGCATGTTTGCTCGCGCTATAAATTAGCAGTTGTGGAGATCCGATTACGCCTAACGCAGAAGACATATTTACTATTGTTCTACTACCTCCGTTTCTTTTCATCTGCGGAATCTCATATTTCATACACAACCAAACACCTCTTAGATTTCCTGCTGGTAGATAATATTTCAAGTATCAAATGGATATATACAACTTGAAGTATTGCACCTTTGATATGAAAGCTAAAGTCTTGGCTATACCTATAATAGCAACAGTTACTTTGATAGCCATGATTGGTATTATGTCCTACTCGGCACAGGAAGTAAATGCGCAGAATATGACAAAGATGGAAGATCGGGGGGACTTCGGGAATATACTTCGGGTATGCACGAGAAGATGTTGATCAATGGAACGATTAATCTTGAACAAACTATTTTCGAAGCAATCGGCTCTAAGATTAACACTACGTTGACTCAAGCCATAACTACTGCCGAACAGACAATAGGTAACAACTCATTTGCGTTGGCGGCATTTGGTGGACCACATGGCGCCTACCTGGTATATACAATAATCCTTGGTACTCCTGGAATGGAATTTCATAAGGTTATAGTTGATCCTGGAACTGGACAAGTATTAACTTCAGAAGAGATATCTGGAAAGGAATGGATGAAAATGTAGCAAATGCACCAGATAATGCATAGTGGTGGTGCTACGGTCCTGGTGGAGGCGGAATGATGATGATGGGAGAAAGTGGTGAACCAATGATGAAACATGATCGCGGTTGGAAGTAGTCACAAGTACCTTGGTAGATGAAAGCACGTTCTAAACTCTATTTTTTTGTGTTGATTTTACCCTAAGCAAATGTGTAGTTCTAAAACAAGGAATGGCATAATTGCAGCAGTTAGTACTAGTTGGGGTTAAGTCGAGTCATTATTGACTTATTGATTTATTTGTTGATTTTGAATATCCCCCTATTTCTCTTCCATTCCTTTAACATTTAATGCTGAGGGACCCTTTTCAAGTAAAGCAAACACACTCCCTACTATTTTCTACTTAGTACTTATTTTGGCATACCCAATTTAGGCATTCTGTCTTCTGAGAGATTTGGCATCACTTCAAAGATCTACGGTTTGATTTTTACCGTCCGCAGTAATCATCACGAATTCAAATGCATATCATGTTGATGCCATGAGCCAACGAAAGACAGACAGAATTAATCAGCGCGTCGTGTCAAAGATGGACAAGAAACTGTTCGCCTAATCAGAAAAGCTGAAAGCGACGGCTTGATGAACTCTGATTGAACACACCCATAAGGCAAATCATTCTGAGCGTTCTGAATATTCAAAATGTTCAGTATTATATCAATCTGCGGCTAAGCAGGTAAGGTAATAACTCAAATACCAGATAAATATTGACACATATTGATTTACAGCAAAGTCACTCGCTCTACCTGATCCATATGAGATTGTATTTAAGGCAGCCAATGCTAACCGATAGAAATTGGAATAGTATAACTTTACTATTTACAGGCATCTGTTGGATTTAACTCTTGGAATTTTATTATTTCCGATATCATGTCCTTGTTGTCGGAGATATTTCAAAGTTAATTTATAAACCAATTCGTCTTGGCCTGCCGTATCTAATACTTGTGTCCATGAAACCTCACCATTTTCTAATAGTTCTTTTGATAGTACTCGAGTATTTTCTCTGGCTTCTTCCTTACATTGCTCCATGGTCTTACCATTTTTATAAGCATGAACACGGCTATCACAACTATTAACGTGATTGGTTTTCTCCATAGGTATACAACTAACATTGGAACTAATGACTAATAATAGTATATATTCAAGAAGAGGGCTCTTCAATACTTCGTTCTAATATCCTCACCTATATTCTTAAATTTCAAATTTGTATGTGCTGGTCCTAAGGGGTAGATTCGTTCTTCGGGAGATTTACTTTGTCCATCGTTTGTGCTAATTCAACACCCTGGGGATTTGATAGTACATCTTTGATCCATTCTAGTTTTGCAGCAGATCGTGCAACTACCCTCCTCTTTTTCTTGTGGGTTAACCTAAAGCATCAACTGGATTGATGATACTCACAGTAGCAACATGGACTCTTCATAAACATAGGCGTTTACCCGAAATGATAATACTCTACTAAAGAGCAAACAATGGCACTAAATATAGCAAAACAATATACCGTAGTCAGTACATCATTGCAATAACTGCATTTACATCTAGACATCTAGGTCCCATTCTGCATACTTACGACCGCACTTGTAGCAGTGCCAGTATGTTTTATCATCTTCAATATCCCAGATACGCTCCATCTTCTTGTTACCACACTTAATGCATTCTGGCATATCCTTTCATACTCGTCCTAGCTTTTCTAGTAATCATTTTGTAACATATATAGTGTATACGCTGCAGCCTTTAAGTCACTACTAAAAGTCTTGCTGTCAATCCGTCAAGAGGACAGGTAGCGGCAAACCAGGTTGTACTATTGCTGATCCTCCTACCTATTTCTAATACTGTTTTATGATATATTATGCCGGCCCAATATAAGCCCGTCCATCCAATTTGAGAAATTGCTAATATCGCTGAGGACTCCCAATTCAAAGTGCTTTAAAATGCGCTATTAACTTTAATAAAATTCGCACGAATAGTCTCCCGAACTGACTATATTTAGAATTTTACTTGAACAGAGTGGTTGAAATTGTTAATAACTTTGCCGATGCCTTCTATGTAGTACGTCAAAAGACTCTACCCAGAATATACTGCAAGAAGCAATAAACCTAAAGAACTTAGCAAAGGTTACTGCAAGATATTTTGATATGTCCTAACTCAGCTCATAATAAAACTCTTCTAATTGGCAGAAATGTAATCAGTACGCTCTTCTGTTTGAATCTTCTTTTAAGTCTCTTAACATATTCTTCGAAGAAGCTTATGGATTCTTTGTTAAGTGGGGCAACTACGTAAAATCCTGAATTAATATCGGCATATTCTTTCAAATCATCATCTATCCACAAGCCTTCTGATGGTATCAATGTAGTGCAACCGCCAAAACGTTGTGCTAATTCCCGTTCTGTATTAGCAAATTTTGACTTTTCTATTGGTTTTCCATCGTTATATGATAATGGTAATAAGATTTCTACACGAATCTTATTTGGATTAAATTTCAAACCAGATAGCTAATTAATTAATTATTTGTTGTCAATCTTGTATTTGATGTTTCTACTATTGAGCAACTCACATTGGGAATGACTTACTATATATTGACCATTATCTAAGCCGTGAACTGGTTTACCAGAAGTCATCAATGCGTAAAAGCCGTCTATTCGGTCTTTTTTAGTTTCGAAGTGGATCCGGACAGGTTTCAAACGTTCTAGATAGTCGCTGGAATCGGTAGTCATGACCTATTATATGATCTTCCACACTGTTTCATATTTGTTTTACTGGGTAGAGTAGACTCTTCCACCAAATCCAGACGCCTTCGGTTTAATTAATGATCTGTAGTATATTTTCGAGTATTCATTCGCCTTTCGACATGTGGCCACTCTTACCTACCTCATTTGCGGTAATTGCTGGTTCTCCTATACAGGTTGCAATGTCAAGAACTCTAGAACCTACTTTGATCGCTGCAAGGTCTATTAACCGCCTAGTAAATTTTTGAGCCTTTATCGATTGTCTTCTACCACTTTTGCCTATTATTAGCTACACTATCCCAATTCTGGCGTTCTGCTTCTTTGTATTGTTTTGAATCTAGTGTCGACAATTGATCTCATTATCTAATTGAAGTATCTTATATAAAAATCATTTTTTGCAATCTAAGTATCACACGTCACGCCTTGAATAACCAAGGTCTTAACAATTTAGTTAAAAGAGGCATTATCAAATAAGTCATATTATGACCGTTATTGTAATAGCAATAACAAACCTCATAGAATATGGGATGAATAGCATCTCGGTAATAAAATGGATTTGGGGAACTAGAGTTAGCAATAGAAGAGAGATAACAGGAATAGTAACAATTACCATTTTATACTGTGGTGGTGAAATTAATGGCAGTAAATCTGAAGATTTTTTTTAGAATAGGGAGTAAACCAAAACTATAATTCTGTTAATTTTTGTACATTAGGATCAGCTTGTACTAGTTCCTTTCCTTTCTGTAACCATTCATTTCTTATTGATGAATTCTTTCATTTCGTAAGATTGTCATAGTAGTAAATCTGAATATGATGAAGACGACGATAGACTGTGCAACCAGTAAGTCGGGGCATATTTTCTATGTGTACTTGCGATGCATGTGTAATAAAAAACCCGTCCAGTCTCAACTATAGCTGGTTCGATATCGGTTACTGTTCTACTACGACAGAGTTAACTTTTGGATGCTTAAGTTCAGCAAAAACTTTTGGTTCAGCAACTTCTACTTGAGCTCCCATCAAATCATCTCTTATTTATTTTAATACAACCCAGATGCATAGTTTCTCATGCGTCGAACTAGCAACGAGTCAACCAGAGTCGGAACTGTCTGGATATTTATGTTCCCAGTCTACATCTTTTCAAACATTTCTTTTGTTATATTATTTGTTTTGAAAATACCTATGATAGCCATGTATCACTTTCTATAAAGTTCTTTTATTTAATAGATGCTTGCTAACGGCATAACTTATGATTTATGAGAAGAATTAGTAGATCAACTCATAAAAAATAATTATAAGATAGTGGCAAAACCAAACTTACTGCGATGGTCACATGTAACAATTGCGGGTACGAGTACCAATCAAAAGTATTGCAAGCCCCAGACGAAGAGACTCTTAGATCTGATAAAGACATAATGGAGAATTATCCAAAATGCAGCCAGATTTCAAGTCATAGTGGAGCAGACTTTTATTGGATCGATCCATGGGAACTAGATCTGCATTATTCACGGTTAGAATCAGATATTCGGTTTTACATCTAAAAAACTAATCATTGTAACATTTGCTAGAAAGATAACATATGGTAATATGGGAAGGTTGTCTACAATTAATAGACAAAGAGCATTGCAACGGGCTAAAGAGTGCATTTGTAATTCAAAGTGAATGTGTTTTGATGCCATAGAATTTGTTACAAACAGTTCAAGAATAGAACTCGTATGCTTAAGATTACGTATTACAGCTTGATTGTCTAAAATGTCGCAAATATTATAGAATACAAGTGAATGTCTCTGAGAACGTGAGTATACATCAGTCCTACATAGAATATCCAAAATCCGAAAAATTGAATGTGATCAATTTGGCAGCATGATTGGTTTGAATGGTAGTAGCCATATCTCTACGGTGTCATAACCGCGATTCTCGATAGGTCTTTTTTCTCCTCCCAAAATCTGTAGATCTTTTTTGTTTAGTGGTACGTCCTTTAGTGCGTAGAATGTAATAATTTCCGCCAAATACTGGCTACGAGTGGCGTACGTTGATGAGTGTGGCGGATTTTTCAATTAAATTAGATATTCAATAATTTGATTCTGTATAATTTTGGAATTCTCTTGATGGATTAGTAGGTGGTCTGGGTCACTGATCATTAGATGGTTCATGTATTTTTGGAGAGCATAGCTGTATGAAGATTTGGTGACTGGAGTCTTGAGACCCTCTACGAATATGCAATAGGAATTCCCAGTCAACGTCAGTTGAATTGTCTTGCCCCTGAACATCGTTCTGTGCACTGCATATTCTAGCTATAAACGTATTGAACCCACATTAGGTTTGCGAGCAAAAACACGAAAAAGATTAACTAGATAGGATGATCAAGCATGTTAACTGGTATCAAATTATTTACTGTCTATCAAATGTAATCTCTAATATTCCATTTTTATAGGTTGCCTTGGCGGTATCGGAGTCAATACTATACGGAATTTCTAGAGTACGGGTACATCGTTCCCCCTGATTATTTAGATTAGAAATCGAGCAATCATC
>Ga0256866_1000315_pt1 | contig 10612 bp, 9 predicted proteins | sample RVTome_16_FD_187338 | JGI IMG/M metagenome (GOLD analysis project Ga0256866, IMG submission 187338) | Soil microbial communities from uranium-contaminated site in the Upper Colorado River Basin, Wyoming, United States - RVT152D67 HiSeq ...
TAGCACTAAAGAAGAGAAGGTCCCGTCTGACCGGTTGCACCTCTTGCTGCAGGCGTTGGAGCGTCCAGTCGCCGGCCCGCTTCACGTTCGACGGGATCCCCGGCAACGGCACGATCGAGCCGAACTTCGCGCCCTTGCCGGCGAACTCGAACGACGTAACGTAGTGCTCGGTGCCGTCGTGATACGCCGCCAACGTTGCGGTACGCAGAAGGCTGATCGTCCCGTTCGGAGCTACGAGCCCCCCGCACGCCCACGCGGGACCACCTATCAGGGCAGCTACAACGGCTATCACCATGACGAACGCGATCCGTCGACCCATAGCGCACCTCGCTTCCGGTGGGGAGCAGTTAAGTCTTAGAGGGCGCGGGGTGGGGAAGGGTTCCCGGTTATTTGTGAGAGGTTCGGATCGTCTTCAGGACCTCGTCGGGATCGGCGTGCCGGCCGGTCTCCTTCTTGGAATAGACGAGGTCCCCATCGACTACGACCTCGTAGACGCCGCCGCGCGACGGGATCAACTTCAGATCAGTGATCTGATGCTCGAACTCTTCGAGTAGGCGCTCCGTCAGACCGACGGCTCTAGGTGCGTAGCCTCACTGAGCGCAGTATTCGATCGATATCTCCATCGCGAACGAGTCTAGCGGGGCGAGGTTGCAGAACGCGCGCGTCTGGCGCACTCTTGATGCGGAAATCGTTCAAGAGGAGGCTAGTGATGGGAGCCCTTGGTTGGATCGTGGTCGGGATCGCGGTCCTGATCGTGCTGTTCGTGATCGTCACTTACAACCGTTTGGTCCGGCTTCGCAATCGTGTCGAGGCGGCTTGGTCGCAGATCGACGTGCAACTGAGAAGGCGCCACGACTTGATCCCCAACCTCGTCGAGACGGTGAAGGGCTACGCGGCGCACGAGCGCGAGACCCTCGAAGCCGTGACGAAGGCTCGTCAGCAAGCGGTCGCCGCACAAGGCGTCGAGGAGCAAGCTCAGGCAGAGAACTTCCTCACCCAGACCTTGCGGCAGCTCTTCGCCGTGAGCGAGGCATACCCGGACCTGAAAGCGAACGAGAACTTCCTGGCCCTACAGGAAGAGTTGACCGGGACCGAATCGCGGATCGCCTTCTCGCGCCAGTTCTATAACGAGCAGGTGCTGGCCTACGACAACGCACTCGAGACCTTCCCATCGAACGTGATCGCGGGAGCATTCAGCTTCGAAGCGAAGGTTTACTTCGAGGCCGAAGAAGCGTCACGCGAACCCGTGCGCGTGGACTTCGGTCAGGGTGGCGGTACCGGAGCGCCTTCGGCCTAGCTCTTAGAGGGTCGGGTCGGGATGTACGAGCGCATCGCATCCAACGTCCGCAAGACGTGGATGCTCATCCTGGTCTTCGTCGCGTTCGTGCTGGCCATCGGCTGGTTCTTCGGTGAGTTCCTGGACATCGGCTGGTGGGGCCTGACCGGCGCCGTCGTCTTCGCGATCGCCATGACGTGGGGGTCATACTTCGCCTCCGATCGCATCGCACTCGCGATGAGCAGAGCACAACCAGCCGATCCGGTCCGCCACGCGCAGCTCCACAACATCGTGGAAGGTCTCTGTCTTGCGGCCGGGATGCCCAAGCCGCGCGTCTACATCGTCGAAGACCAAGCCCCCAATGCCTTCGCTACCGGACGCAACCCGGAACACGCGGCCATCGCCGTGACGACGGGTCTGATGGACAAGTTGAGCCGGGACGAGCTCGAGGGCGTCCTGGCACACGAGCTGTCGCACGTGAAGAACCGCGACACGCTCGTGATGACGATCGCAGTCACACTCGTGGGCGTGATCGTGCTGCTCGCGGACTGGATGCTGCGAGCGATGTGGTGGGGAGGGGGAGGACGGGGCCGAGACAGGGGAGGGCTGGGAGCACCGCTCGCCCTGATCGGATTGCTCCTGCTGATCCTCTCCCCGATCATCGCTCAGTTACTGCAGTTCGCGATCTCGCGCCAGCGTGAGTTCCTCGCCGACGCGGACGGTGTATTCCTCACGCGGCACCCCGACGGACTTATCGGCGCGCTCGAGAAGCTGCGCGCGGACCAAACCGTCGTTAGGAGCGCGAGCCGAGCGACGGCCCACCTATGGATCGAATCGCCGATCGCCCGCCACGCGCACGAGGGGCATTCCCGGACCGGGAAGCAGGGCGCGTGGTTGAACCGACTCTTCGATACCCACCCGCCTCTGGAGACGCGCATCGAAGCCCTGAGAAGCAGCGCGTTGAGCGGTTCCCTACCGGCTCCGGCGGGTCCCGGCGGGCCGCCGCCCCCGCCGCCTCCTTAGAGAGCTGCCAGCCACCGCTCTATCTCTGTGGCAGCTTCGGACCACGCGTCCTGCGTCGAGCGCCCGCTCGATTTCCGTACCTTCAGCGAGTGGTCCCCGTCCTCGACCACGATCACTTCGCTGGGAGCCGACAGCGACGAGCGCACTCGTTCGAGTGTGTCCAGCGGACAGAACGGATCGCGGGTCCCTTCGACGAACAGCATCGGACATGAGACGTCGCGCAGGTGCGCGTCGCGGATCCGATCGGGCCGGCCGGGCGCGTGGAGCGGATAGCCGAGGAACAACAACCCATCGGCCGGTTCTCCTGAGGCGACAACGTGTGAAGCGATACGACCTCCGTAGGACTTACCGCCCAGCACGAGCTTCGATGTCCTGAACGAATCTGCAACCTGTCGGAAGGTTTCCTCGGAGACGGCCTGGTTACCGGGCGTCTTCTTCCCGGCCTCCATGTAGGGGAAGTTGAAGCGCACAACTCGGACATCGTCGCCCGCGAGAGCTTGGCCGAAGAAGACCATGTAATCGCTGTCCATCGGCGCGCCCGCACCGTGTCCCAACACGACGGTCGTCGGTGCTGCTTCGGGGCCGTCGATCGCGATCGATACCTCGCCGTGCGAGGTGCGGAGTGAAGGACGCGTCAACTGGATGCGGGCGGTACTTGGAAGGTGCGCCGCTTGCCCGCTTCGTCGATGATGTCGACCTTCAAGGCCCGGCGCACTCTCCGTACGTCTTTGAGAGGGACGAGCGCGCGGCTATCGCGTTCACCCGTCAGCTCTTGGATCCGATCCCGGAGTGCCTCGACGTGATCGAGCGTCTTCAAGTGCTTGGCCCGCTCGAGTTCGAGCTCACGCTCGAGCTGGATGATGCGCATGACACCCGCGAGGTTGATGCCCTTGTTGGTTAGCTCCTGGATCCTTCGCAGGCGCGAGATGTCGCGCTCGCTATAGCGGCGCGTGTTGCCTTGGGTACGGCTCGGGGATACGAGACCCTTGCGTTCATACACGCGCAGGGTCTGAGGGTGGACACCAGCCAGCTCGGCTGCAACCGAGATGATGTAGATGGCGCGATCTTTCCTCCGACCTTGTTCTTCACGCTCTGCCATCTCGGTCTCCTATGACGCCTTCTGTCCGGCCCTCGGCTTGCCTACGTGTGTTTCGAGGTGTGCGCGCGGGGAACCCTTGTGGATCTCCGCGAAACGCTCTAACAACTCGCGCTCTTGTTTGGTGAGCTTCTTCGGAACCTCGACGTCGATCGTTACGAGCAGGTCACCGGCACCACCCCTCGGCTTGGGACCACCCTTGCCCTTAACCCTCAAGACCTTTCCGCCGGACGTCCCCGGGGGGACCTTCACGGTGACCTTTCCGTCGAGGGTCGGAACCGACACCTGCGTTCCGAGAGCGGCTTCGGCGATCGTGACGGGCACCTTGACGTGGAGGTCTCCGGCGGCGCCTTGAGAGAACATGGGGTGTGAGGTAACGCTGACGACGACGTACAAGTCGCCGGCCTGTCCACCGCCCGGACCCGGACCACCCTTCCCCGCGACCTTTATGCGCGTGCCGTCGCGGACTCCCGGAGGGATGCGGACGTTCGTTCCTTGGATTGAGACGGTCGTGCCGTGTACGGCGTCCTCGAAGGACAACGTCGCGTGGGTCTCGAGATCGTGGCCGCGCTGCGTGCCACGGAACCCGAACAGGTCCTCGAACAAGCCACTGCCGCCGACGTCACCGAAGATGTCCCCGATATCACCGACGTTTACACGCACCCCGCCCTGTCCCCCCGGCTGGAATCCGTAGAAGCGTTGCCCGCCTGCCTCGACGAAGCTGCGCATCTGGTCGTACTCGCGCCGTTTGTCGTCGTTGGAGAGGATCGAGTGCGCTTCGGAGATCTCCTTGAAACGCGTCTCGGCATTCTTATCCGACTTGTTCGCGTCGGGGTGATAACGCTGAGCGAGCTTGCGATAGGCCTTCTTGATCTCGTCTTTGGTCGCGGTCTTGGAAACCCCTAGGACCTTGTAGTAATCCTTGTCCATCCAATCCCGCTGAGCCACGTCTAACCCTCCGCCGCGTCCGTCTGGGTCTCGGCGGGACGTCCAACGACAACCATCACAGGCCGCAGCAGCTGTCCCTTGAACATGTAGCCGCGGCGGAACACCTCGATGACAGTAGGCATCTCGAGCCCATCTTGCTCGCGCGAGTCGACGGCTTCGTGGACGTTGGGGTCGAATCCCGCCCCGAGAGCCGGGATCTCCTCGAGACCTTCCCGTTCCAGGGTCGCGAGCAGGTCCTTGAAGACCAACTCCACGCCCTCACCGCCCTCCCCATGCTCGATAGCGCGCTCGAAGTTATCGACCACCGGCAACAGACCCTCGACAACAGCCGCAGCCGCGCGCGCGGCAACACTCTCCTGATCCCGCACAACGCGCTTCCGATAGTTCTCGAAATCCGCCTGCACCCGCCGCAGATCCTCGAGGAACTCGTTCTCCTCAGCCTGAGTCCCCGCCGAGGACGGTGGGGTCTGCGGAAGGGGCGCTGGCTCTGAAGACCGACCCGCGGACGAACGCGGCGCATCGTGATCGCCATGCCCGCGTTCGGTGTGCGCCCCGTGCAGATCCCCGCCGCCCGAAGGCGGCTGGCGGGCCGCACGTCTCTTGTCGTTCACTTTGATCTTTACGACTCTCTTGTCGTCGCGCTCCAATTAAGCGCTCTGCTTGTTGTCGCCTTCGTCGACGACCTCGGCGTCCACGACATCGTCCGAGCTTCCGCCGGTGTCGCTGGAGTCACCGCCTTGCTGTTGCGCTCGCTGGTAGAGAACCTCCGCGAACTTCTGCGACGCCGTCATGACCGCCTCCGACGTCATCCGGATCTTCTCTACGTCGTCACCATTGAGTGCGTCCTTGGCATCCTTCAGCGCGTCCTCCACCAGCTTCCGATCGGACTCGTCGAGCTTGTCGCCGTGCTCCTTGATCGTCTTCTCGGTCTGGTAGATGACGTTGTCGGCTTGGTTGCGAGCCTCGGCAAGCTCCCGGCGCTCGCGATCTTCATTGGCGTGCGCTTCGGCTTCTTTGATCATGCGGTCGATCTCGTCATCCGCGAGCTTGGTCCCCCCCGTGATCGTCATCGACTGCTCCTTGCCGGTGCCGAGGTCCTTCGCGTGCACGTTGACGATCCCGTTGGCGTCGATATCGAAGGTGACCTCGATCTGTGGCATGCCGCGTGGAGCCGGAGGCAGGTCCGTCAGTTGGAACTTACCGAGGGACTTGTTGCGGTAGGCCATGTCGGCCTCGCCCTGCAGCACATGGATCTCAACCGACGGCTGGTTGTCCTCGGCGGTCGTGAATATCTCGCTGCGCTTCGTCGGGATCGTGGTGTTCCGCTCGATGAGCTTCGTGAAGATCGACCCCTTCGTCTCGACGCCCAAAGACAACGGCGTGACGTCCAGGAGAAGCACGTCCTTTACATCGCCCTTGAGCACACCGGCCTGGATCGCAGCACCAACCGCGACGACCTCGTCGGGGTTCACGCCCTGGTGCGGGTCCTTTCCACCCGTCAGCTTCTTGACGAGGTCGCGGACCTGCGGCATACGCGTCGAGCCACCGACGAGGATGATGTGGTCGATCTTGTCGACCGAGATGTTCGCGTCCTTGATCGCCTGGTTGAACGGGCCTTTCGTTGCGTCGAGCAGATCCTCGGTCATGCGGTCGAACTCGGTGCGCGTCAGGGTGACGTCGAGATGCAAAGGTCCCTGTTCGTTAGCCGTGATGAACGGAAGATTCACGTTCGTCGACTGCGTCGAGGAGAGCTCGATCTTCGCCTTCTCGGCAGCCTCCTTGAGACGTTGCATCGCCATCTTGTCCTTGGATAGGTCGATGCCGTTCGCGTTCTTGAACGTCGTGACGAGGTGATCTATGACGCGCTGGTCCCAGTCGTCACCCCCGAGGTTCGTGTTCCCCGACGTGGACTTGACCTCGAACACGCCGTCGCCGAGCTCCAGCAGCGATACGTCGAACGTCCCACCACCGAGGTCGAACACCAAGATCGTCTGATCGCCCTCGGCCTTGTCGAGCCCGTACGCGAGCGCGGCCGCGGTGGGCTCGTTGATGATGCGCAGGACCTCGAGTCCCGCAACCTTCCCGGCCTCTTGTGTCGCTTGGCGTTGCGCGTCGTCGAAGTACGCCGGAACGGTGATCACGGCCTCGGTCACCTTGTCGCCGAGGTAGGCCTCCGCGTCGGTCTTCAGCTTCATGAGGATGCGCGCGGAGATCTCCTGTGGGCTCCACGACTTACCGTCGATGTCGGTCTTGTCGTGGGTGCCCATCTTGCGCTTGATGGAACGGATCGTGCGATCCGGGTTCGTGATCGCCTGACGCTTCGCGACCTCGCCGACGAGGATCTCGCCGCCCTTGGAGAACGCGACGACCGAGGGGGTCGTGCGCGCCCCTTCTGCGTTGGGGACGACGGTCGGCTCGCCGCCTTCGAGAACGGCAACGACCGAGTTCGTGGTTCCAAGATCGATACCTACTGCCTTCGCCATTGATCCCTCCCGATGCTTGACTTGGTTGCTGGCTTGAGTGCCTACAAGTGTGCCAACTTGAGTGCCTTACTGTCAACCTTGGGAGGGTCCTCCCTATTCCGACCTCGGGCGACCGGCGATCCGAGCGCCCCGGGCGCCTCCTATACTCCCGCGGTGCTGGAGAAGGTCCTGATGACCGTTCTCATCCTCGTAACCCTCGGCGCATTCGCGCGCCGAGCCAACGACCTCGTTGGATTCTTGCGCCTCGGCACAGCCGACGACCGCCTGCCGCGCGACTGGGTCCGCGCCATCAAAGACCAGATCGTCGTCGTGTTCGGCCAGCGCAAGTTGCTCCAATGGACGATCCCCGGCCTCATGCACTTCTTCATCTTCTGGGGCTTCGTCATCCTGTTCACGACGATCGTCGAGGCCTTCGGAGCCGTCTACCAGGAAGGGTTCGCGATCCCGCTGATCGGTCGGTGGGGGCCGCTCGCGCTGCTGCAGGACGCCTTCGTCGTGCTGGTGCTTGTTGGGATCGCGATCGCGTTCGCGATCCGCAAGATCCAGAGACCGGGTCGCTTCCGGGGGTCGCACCTTAAGGAAGCCGACTACATCCTGTATGCGATCACCGGAATCATGGTGACGATCCTCGCCACCCGGGCCGCGGAGATATCGCTGGGGCACTTCCCCTACGAACCGACGTGGGCACCGGTCTCCAACGCGGTAGCGGGACTATTCGAGAACCTCGCGCTCGATACCCGCGAGGCACTGGATACCGTCTTCTTGTGGTGGCACTCCCTGATTATCTTGGGGTTCCTCGTCTACATCACTTATTCGAAGCACCTGCACATCGTGACTGCCGGCCTGAACGTGTTGTTCACGTCCGAGCGACCGAAGGGCGCGCTGAAACCCATGTACATCGACGTCGAGAACATGTCGGAGGACGACGTCTTCGGCGCCGCGAAGATCAGCGACCTCACATGGAAGCAACTGCTCGACGGCATGACCTGTACCGAATGCGGCCGCTGCCAGAGTCAGTGTCCAGCGTGGAGCACGGGCAAGCCTCTGTCGCCGAAGTTGCTGATCATGGACACGCGCGACGCCCTGTTCGAGCACGGTCCCGCGCTCCTCGCAGCGAAGCGCGAATCGCCCGAGGCCTACCAGACCATCCTCGACGCGTTGCCCCCACTCAACCCGGACGTCGTCGAGGACGAGGTGATCTGGGACTGCACGACGTGTGGAGCGTGCGTCCAAGCATGTCCCGTGAACATCGAGCACATCGACATGATCGTGGACATGCGACGCAACCTGGTTATGGGTGAGTCGCGCTTCCCCAAGGAGATGCAGAGCGCCTTGCAGAACATGGAGACCACCGGAAATCCCTGGGGGCAACCGCCGCAGAGCCGTAACGACTGGATGAAGGGGACCTCCAAGCAGGAACCGCTCGAGATCCCCCATGCCTCGGAGGCGCCCGACGCGGACGTCTTGTTCTGGGTCGGTTGCGCCGGCGCGTTCGACGATCGCAACAAGAAGGTCGTCTACGACTTCGCGCGTCTCATGCAGATCGCCGGCATCAAGTTCGCGGTCTTAGGGCCCGACGAGTCGTGCACCGGGGACCCCGCGCGCAGGATGGGGGCCGAGTACATCTTCCAGATGCTCGCAGAGCAGAACATCGAGGCCCTGAACGCGAACAAGGTGAAGAAGATAGTCACCATCTGCCCTCATTGCTTCAACACGATCTTCAACGAGTACCCCCAATTCGGTGGCAACTTCGAGGTGATCCACCACACCGAATTCCTCGCACAGCTCGTCGACGACGGCAAGCTGCGGCCGCAGAAGGCGATCGAGAAGAGCATCACGTACCACGATCCCTGCTATCTCGCGCGCCACAACGACGTGTGGAAGGGCGCGCGGATGGTGATCGAGAACATCCCCGGCACGACCTACGACGAGCTCCATCGTCACGGGCACAAGACGTTCTGTTGCGGCGCCGGCGGGGGCCGCATGTGGATGGAAGAGAACATGGGCCGGCGCTGCAACATGGAGCGAACCGACGAGGCCCTCGCGTCCGCGTCCGACACCCTCGCGGTGGGGTGCCCGTATTGCAACATCATGCTCTCCGACGGTGTCACGGAACGCGACGGTGACATGGCCGTGCGCGATGTCGCGCAGATCCTGCTCGAGTCGATCGAGTTCCATCCCGAATCGTCCGCCGCGGCAGCGACCAACGGCGGCAACGGAAACGGAAGCGAGCCGAGCTAGACCGAGAGCAGACCTTCGATCAGCACGTCGAGCATGTGGTCGACCAACCTGGATTGATCGCCCCAGTCGAAGTTCGGGAACGAGATGAACAACGACGTCATGCCGTGGATGCCGCTCCACAGCACCAAGGACGCCTGGAGGGGCTCGACGTCGCCGAGGGTCCCGGCTTTCACGCAGCGGTCGACCGCCGCGACCATATGCATGAAAGCGTCCTTTCCGGCCTCCATGCCGGGGTCGTCGATGTGCCCATCTTTCAAGGTCATCATCAACAGGCGATACGCCTCGGGATGCTCGAGGCCGAAACGGACGTACGCGGCCCCGCGCGCGCGTAGCGACTCGAGTGGGTCGTCGGATGCCGACCCGGCCTGCTCGATCCACGTGTCGAGCTCGCGGAAACGCTGACTGCACACCTCGAGGAACAACTGGTCCTTGTCTGCGAAATGCAGGTAGATCGCCGGGGGCGTGACGTTGCAGGCATCGGCGATGGCCCTGATCGACACCGCGTCTTTCGAGCCCGCGGTGCCCAAGAGCCGTTCCGCCGCTGCGACGATCTCGTCGCGCAGCTTGTCACCCTCGCCGCGCTTAGCGCGAGTGCGGGGAGCGGTGCCGGTCGCCGGGGGGATCAACCGGCACCTCCCTCGCTCGCTGCTGGGGTGGTGATGTTCGGGCGCGGCGCGCTGTCGGAGATGCCGAAGCGATCGTGGATACGCCGCATCCACTTCGGGGCCCACCAGTTGGCACGGCCGGCCAAACGCATGAAGGCAGGTACGAGCGCCGCTCGGATCAAGGTTGCATCCATCACTACGGCCAGCGTCATTCCCACCCCGACCAGCTTGATAAAGGTCACTTGAGAGGTAGCGAAGGCGATGAAAACGATGCTTAGCGTCGCGGCGGCGGCGGTCACGATCCGGCCGGTGTGCTCGAGGCCCCACGCGACGGACGACGTGTTGTCTCCGGTCAGGTCGTATTCCTCTTTGATCCGCGACAGGAGAAAGACTTCATAGTCCATCGACAGACCGAATGCAACACAGAACATCAGGATCGGGTTGGTCGCGTCGATCGTTCCGGTGGGATTGAAGTTCAGGACATCCGACAGATGACCTTGTTGGAAGATCCACACGAGCGCGCCGAACGTCGCGGTCAGGCTCAAGAGGTTGAGGATGATCGCCTTGATCGGCACCAAGACCCCGCCGAACATCAAGAACAGCAGCACGAAAGTCGTGATGCCGATCAGCAAGGCGGCCATGGGCATCCGCCCGAACAGCCCCTCCTTCGAGTCGACTAGATCGGCGGACGGGCCCCCAACCAGGACGTCGAAGGGGGCCTCGACGCCTCGCACTTCGGACACCAAGCGTTCCGCAGCCGGAGAGTTCGGGTCGACGTTCGGAACCACGGTGAACCAGGTCGCGTCCTCGCCGAAGTAGATGCGGGTCTGTCGGTTCGGTTCCACGGCCTTTCGTCCATCGATGTAGGTCCCGGCCCCACTCTGCACCGCGAAGACGCCCGGCAGGTCGGATAGATCGGCCGCGTAGGACTCGATGTCCG
>Ga0256866_1000316_pt1 | contig 10564 bp, 13 predicted proteins | sample RVTome_16_FD_187338 | JGI IMG/M metagenome (GOLD analysis project Ga0256866, IMG submission 187338) | Soil microbial communities from uranium-contaminated site in the Upper Colorado River Basin, Wyoming, United States - RVT152D67 HiSeq ...
ATCTTATCGATATTCACCTTCACGATAAAACAATGGGTCCACGACTAGATGGTCTACAGAGTAGTTTTAACCTAGTCATGGAAGATCTAAGGTCATATTATAATGATAGGGAAAAGTAAGATTACTAATTTCATAAGATCAGAAAAATGGTATGAGGGAAGCAGACGTCCAGCATACCTTCGCAGAAAAAATGAATGCTACCACTCTGTCACTCAATGCTAGCCACTCATCATATGTATCATATCCAAATGAAATTGCCGATTTCATCCTCAATGCAACAAAAGGAAAGTAAATGATGGGTTAATGGAATTAGCAAGAGGAATTCTGAAGTAAGGATTCCACCTTCCGTCTTTTTTAGTTTCTTTACGTTAGCTCAGGTGATATTAGAATGATTCAAGTATACAGAATGCAGGTCGACTTATTTAGTTCCTTGACTCTATTTCGAATAGTTACTTCTGTTACCCCTGCAGCGTTTGCTATATCAAGCTGCGTTATTTTTTCGCCAGCCTTGAAGGATGAAATATAAAGCACTGTTGCTGCGAAACTCATTGGATTTTTTCCAGCAGATATTTTACTATTAATTATTTCTGTCATCATATTCATTGCTAGACGTGTTATTTTCTCCGACAGCTCAGCCTTATTTGCAATTTTGACAATACATTTCATGGGATCGGCCATAGGCACTATAAGGTCAAGCTCGCCTATCAGCAGTCTACAACATAGTGCTATGTTCTTACGTTTCGTATTACTAATTGCAGCTATTTCCTTGAGAGTTCTAGGTGTCCCAATCTCTCTGCATGCGATATATATTGCTGCAGCGACCATTCCTGAAATTGTTCTACCACGCACTAATCCTCTTTCCTCTGCTTTCCTATAGATATATGCAGTTTGCTCAATTATCGTATCTGAGAGCCTAAGCTTATCTTTTAATGCATAAAGCTGAGAGAAAGCTTGAAGTAGATTTCTATTAAGTGGACTATCGTGAATTATTCTATTATCCCATGTTCTTAATCTCTTGTATGTCGAATACATTGCAGTATCTAATTTCTGTCCACTAGCGTCTCTGCCTGTTTTTGAAATTAGTGTAGCAAGGCCTTTATCGTGTATAGCTAGAGAAGTTGGAGCTCCTGTTCTTGCTCTTTTATTCTGTTCTTCGGCTGTAAATGCACGCCACTCGGGATTACTAATGTTCTCAGACTTATCAGTTATAACCGTACCACAATTACTACAAACAACCTCGCCTGATTCAGAATCAGTAATTATATCTGTGTAATCGTTCCGACAGACAAAACAAGTGACTGAGTTTGTTGTTATCATTTTTTTGTTCTTTAAAGTTTTTTCAACTTTTATTGCCGTATCGGTAGTATGTAGAACCACATCAGGCTATTTAAACCACTTGAATAGAATGGATGTTAGTATTAGATAGTGGCGTGTAAATTATTACCGACTCCATTGTGCAAATGACAATGTTTATCCCATATGGACATCAAAGACTTCCAGCTAGTCCCGTATACGCAACGACATTATGCGCCCTTCGATCCGGATGATCCTAATACCCCATTTGTTAAAGCTATATCTTTGGATACAATAGAAGAAGAAGAAGAAGAGGAAGAAGGATTAGAGATCAGAACATATGACAAGCTAAAGAAGAAGCGTACTAGTTGTGGACGTCGTAAAAGTCTCTTTCTTTTCTATTAATACTAAGAGGTGACTCATAGTCCATTCCTTCCTATCTCCAAGAGTAAGCCTTTCTATTTAGTTGAGAGTATCTTTTTTGAGGTATTGTTTGTAAAGGTCAATTCGTTTTTCGAAAACCGTATACATTTTATCTGCATCTCCATGTTTCTCTTCTAGTTAGGCATGCGGTCGGCAACGGCAAAGGATGATAACTATTCCCTGGATAAAGAGAAAACCTCATTCGACGACTTAGTTGACGGATTAAGACTTGTGATTTGTCCTATTAAATTCTAATAGGAACGTTCAAACTTAAAATACAGTTGATATGTTATCAGTACAATATGTCCTTTGGTAAGAAAGTCAAAGATGAAATCAAAAAGAAGACGGGTCACAACTATAATGAGATAGTAAGAATCTTGGAACAATTTCCAGATATCCCTGCAAAGGAAAAGATACTTGAATCGGCAAAAAATACAAAGAGACAATTAGATAAAGTAGTAGACGATAACATACGTGACTAGATATTCAGTAGGTAAGTTAATGGTTCTTCAACTACTAACCGCAATTTACCTTCCCTTTCTAATTTCCTAACGGCGGCAACTTACCAAATATCACAGGCGGACAACCTGTCGTATTCCAAGGCAGCGGTAATGTCGGATTCCAACAATTTCCTGGAGGTGGAGTAGTAGGAGCCGGAGGCGCAGCAGACAATCCATTAGGATTCTTAAGTAGTACCTTTGGCCAATTAGGATTGCAACTACCTGCAGGAATACCAGCAAGTGGCGGTACAGTATCTCCCGGCACAGGAATAGGTACCGGCGGTATCGGAACCATTGGAACTGGAACAGGTAGTTGTTCAGTTTGTGGTGCTGCTACTGGTCTAGGTAACGCAGCGTCTAACTTATCAGGTGCAGCAGGACAACTTCGAAATGCTAACCAAATACCAACGGGTGGTTATGGTACGGGAACACCAACAACTAATGGTGGATTTCCTACCGGCGGTACTCTCGGCGGTGGTGGAATGCCAACAAGTGGAGGAACAGGAGGTCCAGATTGTAGTTGCAGTTGTATGCCAATGGACTCGGATCCAAATAGGTTTGATAGAAGATCCAAGTGGACGAGACGGTAATAATCACATATACTTTAAACTCTATGGCAGAATGTGAATCTAGATTATTTCAGATAAAGGTAGGTTGTGGCGGCAACACTCCAAGTCCAGGACCAACACCAACAAATCCAAGAATATCAACAATGCCTAGTTTTCCGCCAGGTGGACTAGGTGCGATAGCATTTGTTAATGGACAATGTTTTGGAAGCAATGGTCTAATCAGTGGCGGCACAGGAGGGATTGGTCAAGGCCCAGGACAGACAGGTTTGCCAATAGGTAGTCCACCAATGCCACCAAGTATAGTGCAATCTGTGGGGTTACCTTCGCAAGCACCAGACGTAAACCAAGATCCTACCTCATGGAGAATAGTAGAGTCAGCAGGCACAGTAGGGTGAGGGCGCTTACTTGTGTTATCGGCGATTCCTTTTATCCTGCCCTCACCTATCCTATCAAAATCATAAAAAATTATTTAACCAAGTTTACTCTAACTATCCGTGCCTACTCATGGGCACTCTCATACGAAGGCGTTATACTAAGTATGTAGTGGCGTACGTGTATGTCCTCACTTTGCGAATTCCTTTATTTTATCTCATAGCTTCATTATTTTCTATTGAGGGATAATTAGGTGGATTATTCTCTTAATTAAAAAATCAAATTAATCTATCAGAGAAGGTCATTTACAATGTTCATAATAGGACGTACCCTCATAAACGGGGTAGGTAGGCAATTATGTGTCCTAAATTGTCTACCCATTATTATGAAAGATTTAAAATGCTGATTTGTGACGACCCTACATGAGTAAATCGGTTCCCAACACTGTACCAAATACTACAGATATTGCCCTAGGTACGGTCGCTGCAATAGCCCGGGCAGTAGCGAAAATGGCAGGCCAAGACTTCCTCTTCTGCAAAAAATGCAGTGCAACAGTACTCCGTAATCAGCACGTGTGCAGCGAATGCGGCGAGGAAATGGATTGGGATCCAATAAATAAGGAGAAAGTCATTATGTGTCCTAGTTGTGATAAAGAATACGTACATGGTGAAAAGTTCTGTATAGATTGTACACCGCCCGTTAAACTTGAAAAAACATATCATTAAGTATGATATCGTTTCTAGTTCAAGAGTAACAAAATGCTGAGCGTGAAAGTGTTAAAATATCACCAGAGATATGCGTAATCAACAGATATATCCAATTTTCTTCTTCAATATTGCAACAGAATAGTCAGATTCATCGTCATCATAGTAATGATTCAGATCAAGCCAACTACTTCATGAATACTCCTAGCAATACTTTCACATCCACTAGAACGACTAGAGACAGTGGCGGAGCAGTGATTGACGGGCATTCGCAGAGTAATGTATATACCGTTAAACAGATTGGCACATACCGGCCAACTCCACACGAAGTTTATTCTGTAATTGATAACGTTTTTTCCGCGAGTGAAAGAGTTAAAAACTGAAATACCATAACTGGCAGAAAACCATCAAGTAAAGTATTGCATTTATACATAATATAGATCAATATATGCTATCTAATTGGGCTATCTAGCTGTATTAGCTTATACTGAGTGCTTGAAGAGTATTCACAAACAAATTTTGAACATCATCTCAAAATCCAACTTAGTTAAGCTCTAGAAGTTCTATATTGTTTCTTAGCATTTAGTATGAACAAGTGATGAATATAAGACTTTTTTCATGCAATTTATTGCAGATTATAATTTCATAGGCTTCACGGAATCTCATGCGTAATTTATTATTAATATTGAAAGTTTGGGTCTTAACTGGTATAAATACGAGCGCAAAGGACCAATAAAGATATTAAGAAACAGGACCGCTCAGCAGAAATGGAAGGGGGCTATGACAACTTGTCTTCGATTTTTTCAGCTCTTATTTCAATATTCACTAACAGAGGTATGTTGATAAAGATGATGAGGCCATTATTGAGATGCTTCAGACTTTATATCTGAGAGTTGAGTTGTGCTAGAAATGTTTTCAAAGTCAGATGATATATTAGCCAGTTTGTAAGACATCGTAAGATTCGAGGTAAAAGGGCAATAATCAATAATATTATGAGATAGATAAAAAAATAGGAGGAAACTAGATATGTTTAGCAAGATGCCACTGTTGCACATATCGATCTGCATATATTTTGATGTGAGCTATAATAAATCGACACTACATGACTGTTCGAATTGATCTCACCAGGGAAGTTAGGGCCTCTGTTCAACGTGTCTTGGATTATTTCACGAATGTAGAGGCGCTACCTCGCTTTCATCCAGAATATATTAAGAATGTAAGGATTGTTAATAGGAAAGGAGAGAATAATAATATCGAATTTGAGCAAGAAGGTTCATTTCATGGCAAGAAGATCACGTCGATTAATAGGCTTACTAGGCTTGCTAGTGAGAGTACTATTCGAATTGAAATAATAGATGGAAATGGTAAAGGTAGTACAACAACTATTAGGTGCCAGGAAATAAGTCCAGGCTATACTCAAATAAGATTGGAAGGAGAACTCCATTATGGAATATTAGAAAAAATCCTTAGTAGGTCTATTCATGGTATTACTGAGAAAACTTTGGAAGAAGATATTCAAAATCTTGAACAGAGGTGAGAAAGAACAGGTTTCTCTAACAAGACAGAAAAAAGTTGATAAATAATGTCATTAATTTTTAAGAACCATACAGAAATGGTTCAACATACATGTAAGTTTAGCCCTACGTAATATTCTAGTAATCGTATGTTTAATTAACTTAAGAAAAATTCCCGTAAACACAGATATATCTTAACACTTTCTTGCTCATGATTCAGTTACTCTAGCTAGTAACAAGATAGAGCGACTAGGACAAGTGTCAGTGAATGAATGAATGAGTGGTCGCCTGTCCTAACTATTTAAGGATCTATCCACTAATCAATCTAAGTCTCTTTTCATATAATATAAAGTGAGAATTACGGTACATAGGATGACTTAAGAAAGCTCAGCTCGCTCTATCAATTGTGAATTGTTCTGGGCTTGTGGATACAACACGAGTAGCATAAAAGGCGTCCGGAACTTGGTTATCTCTGGAAACAGAGAGTAGGAGAACAACCAGGCGATAAATCGTGATCTGTCGCCTGGCTGTCTACTCACCTTGCTTTTTTTGGGGTCAGCAGCTTATTGTGACGGCAATGCTGCTAGCAGCAGTGTATTGTATAAGATATCATAAAAAAGGGTTTTACATTTTTGATTCCTTCTATTATATATTGTTATTCATTGGAGAATTTACGGTAGTAACGTCTAATGTTTTGGTAGTAAAAAAGATAGGACGAACAAAGTGCTAAATACATGTATTGAAAAAAGGGAGAAAATAGAAAGATAAGATAAATGCTGGAGGTAGTCAGTAGCATGCTGGTGATCCACCAGATGGTAGTCACCCACGTGGCAAATGACTTTCGAGGAACGACCGGATGAAAAATGGTGGGAATTACGAAAGTGCACTCACACTTAATTCTTTAGTTAATTAAGCTCTAACTAACTTCATAGTGTTGGTGTTTGCTGACAACGATTACCGAAGACATTAAGAAAGTGATAGATATGGGCAAGTCACTACCACCGGATAAGATAGTGGGTGGTCTAAAGTCTGTAACTGTAATGGAAGATAAAGAAAATGAATTTGAATCCCTCTTCAGAAAGTTAACAGCGAAAGTTAGAGACCATGATAAAGAATGCTATTACTTCGACCTTTACAAATCCGAACAACCAAGAACTTATCTAGTTATGGAACAATACGAGAACAAGAATGCACTTCAGCAGCACCAAAAATCAGATCATGGGAAATATTACTTGCCATTTCAATATTGAAAAGGAAACCTACTTTCATTCTGCCCCGACTCATATCACTAGTGATATTAAACACTTTCACGCTCAGGACTTTGTGGCTTTCTAACTAGTAACATACAGAGGTAGTCTAGGACAATGCTATGCAATACTTTATCTAATTGCTATCACTAGTGATAAATAATCATATTTGAGCGTGAAACTTTGTTACTCCTGCTTCCTTACATTCAACCTCCCACAGTAATCTCAATAAAATATTGAAGAAAAGAGACGGATTCAAAAAACCGGTCTTTTTTACCCCGTCCTTTCATGCAGACGACGTACTTGCCAGATCCGCTTCATAACGCTCAGCAAGGTCTAACAATTCACAGTCATTCAAGGTGTCTGCAAACAGCGTCACCCCAAAAGGCATGACGTCTGTTCCATTGTCCATGGTACGGAATCCAGCTGGAAGAGCGACTGCTGTCGTCTCCAATAAGTTGGCAAAATTCGTGTATGTTCCTAGATTTGAGTTCAGTTGGGTATTTGCAGCGGCTTTTTCAGCAAGTTGTTCATCAGTTGGATTTGGTCCAAGATCAAATTCATAACCATCTCTCACTTCATCCAGCCTGTAAATGGTCGGAGTAGTAGGTAGAAGCATAAAATCAAATCGCTCCCAATCCTTGTTAATCACCTACTGCTTGATCAAGTTGATTGCCCATTCGTCAGTGTATGCTCCAGTTGCTTTATTGTAGTATGCGTTCTTGAGAATCAAATATGTGGTCGGATCAATCAACTGATCTGTATCTGGATTCATAGTGATCGGGGTACCAGTGGGTTTATTGTCAAGCACATAGTTACCATATGTTAGAAAACGTTGCGCAACCGATGCGCCGCCGTACAGTAGCCTGGCAACATCTTCCCACGGTTTATAATCGAACAGAACCGGTTCTCCCCCTATCCTTTCCATACGCTCGACGGCAGCAAGATATTGCTCCTTAGCTCCACTATCATTCGCTCACAAATCATTCAGTCTATTCTGACAATCTCTCTTGGAACACCGAATCTGAATGTTGCAGGAACCTCTACTCCAGTGCAGGTCATATTATCTGCTTCCGGTCGGGAGTATGGATCGTTGTCATCGTATCCCTTGATGAGTTCTGCGACATATTCCGCATCTGCGGCGTTGAGACTAAAAATCGTGTTTGAATCAACTGATCTTACGGCGGGGAATGTGAGATTATTACTAAGCAGTCCAGGTGTGGGCTTGTATCCAACTATGTCATTAAAACCTGCTGGCACACGACCTGAACCAGCTGTGTCTGTCCCGTAGGAAAAGCTTGCCCAACCAAGTCCAACAGCTGCAGCAGACCCCGAACTTGATCCCCCTGTAATGTAATCTTCGTTACGAATATTATGTACAGGACCATATGAAGAACGGGTTCCAACTAATCCTGTGGCGAACTGATCCAAGTTAGCCTTTCCTATCAAGATTGCCCCATTATCTAAAGCACGCTGCACGATCAGCGCTGTGGAATTGGCGATAGGCACCACTGCAGGGGCGTTCGCTATAGGTACTGGATGACACCTCGTTTCCGGATTAGGTGCCACATCAAACCTTAGAAGTGACGGATCTTTAAATTCCAAGGTATTTGGAGTCGGAGAACCCGGCAGGCCGGTAACTGGTGGATAAACGCAATTCGGGAACTTTGTCCAATTAGCACTGCCTACAGTGGTTTCTATGCCTACAACATCTACGATATCCTTTACGACGAATGGTATACCCCAAAGTGGATATCTCTCGGAAACATTTACTCCAGGAGCAAGGCTGGCTCGCAAGGCTTTGAGCTCATCTACCCTCTCAAGAGCATCAGCTTTAGAAACCCTGGAAATCAGAATCGGATTATTCTCATTGGCGTCGTTAAGTTCAATGCGATCATAAATATCGTTGACTAGGACTGTCGGATCTAGCGAATTATTTTCATATTTTGTCAGAAGAGAATCGATTCCCATCTCTTCATATGTTGCAATGCGCTGCCATGTCATGTAAGTGCCGGGATCTTCTGTGACAGTAGTGGCATATGCTGTTTGCCCTGTTATAGAAGATAGCATTATTATAGTTGTGAAGAAAGCCGAGACGAGTACTAAGTATGTTTTTTTAAATGACGTTACTCCTTTAGTCGCCAATATTACGAAATGAGACTACATCTATTAAGATGAATGTTCGGCAGCAGTTGCACTCCAGTCTCGCCGCTGCTGCACTTATAACCGTGACCTACCATCATTTAAAATGAAGTCTATTTTATAATTAGTTAACGCATTGCAAAGCATTCTTCTTCAAACCAAGAACGTCTAATTGGCCTTATCTTTTTAGGACTTCCAATCCACCAGCCAAATATTCCATTGCATATGCGGCATCGGAGCTCCATACTAGAACCATTGATCACAAGTTCCATTGCATTCGAATTAGTCATTCCTCGATTACAAATGCATTCTTTATTGTGTGGCATGTACTAACTAAGCATAATAACAAGAAATTACCTAATACCAAATCTGATGCATTTGACTATTAGAAGAGTAAAGAAGTTATTATTGGTCCAATTTAGCAAGCTACAAATTTAATCTTTAACACTAGTCCGCAAGCTGTTAACACTAGCAATGTCGTAAGAACTAATGTCACTTTGCCCGGGTGCATCCATTAACTGGTACACACTTGCTTCAAGAATGGCGAGCAAACATTTCGAAATATTTAAGGAGTTTTATAGAAATCACGAGGTGTGGAATTGAGGCAAGTCTATCCATAGCGAAGAGACTAGGAAACGCATTAGCGAATCTTGTAGAAGATCAGGGGTTGGGAAATTCAATAAGTACAAAGAAAAGTAACAAAGAGGGAGGTCACGACATAGAACTCTTATTAGAGATTACAGCCTTCTTGCCACTAGTAAAAAATCAACTACTTGAAAAAGAATCAGAATAGGATAGATAGCATTTAGTATCTAGAACTACGATCATCATTAACGGTATGTTGTCTTACATACAACTTCATGTGAAGTGGCGCATAATTGAAGTCCGTCCTACAATGAACAGTACTTGTAATTTTTGGTTTGCCGTTCTGTATTATCTCCTTAAAGCACTATAAGGAAACTATAAAAAGCAGCTGCCAAGAAATAAATCAACACTTTGCTAGCCTTTCTCAGTTGTATTTTGATAATATTATGTTTGATAGCAGCAGCCTTAAACAACTATGATCAAGGATCATCTGATATTTTGTTTGCACAGTCAGATCAAAGGAATACTACAAATGTTTTATCTGGACCCAGAAAGGTTGAGGGCCGTGATAGTTTTTCCGCAACAGGCCAGATCAGCTCTTTAGTTATTACTGTTCCAGATTCAGACTTTAATATATCCAATGCATTTAAAGTGATTTTGACAGGGGAATGGAACCTTAGTGTCAGAAATGGATCCGTGACAAACTTTGATGTAAACTTTCTTGCATCTCCTATGGATGGCATGGGAACGCATATTCATCAGATAAGCAATTTTATGCCTTATGGTAACGATATGCCCATTAGGTTGTCAGAAGATAAAAGTGTCATCATAAGTGGAACGGCAGATATAAGGATAAATGGTATGATCATATGGGATAAGGCGGATATTTCAATATCTATTTCTAATGGTAACATATTCAACATCGATCCAGATGATAGAGACACAGAAAATCATTTTGGGGATCAGCAGGTTTATGGCATTGTTACTAGGTTGATCTCGTAGAGTTTTTCTGTGATTGATGTAAATTTCTACTATCTGTTCTAATGAGCAGAACAGGTGCTTACTATGCCGCGCATCAAGCAGCATGAGGTCCAATTGTTCTGAACATTTTGAGTCGAGATGATCTCTTTATAATCAAACTTTCTGATATATTCGAACAAGAAGAATTTCTTGTGAGGAGTAACTCTTTTGTGCAGCATTCCGGATCAGTGGTAT
>Ga0256866_1000317_pt1 | contig 10556 bp, 14 predicted proteins | sample RVTome_16_FD_187338 | JGI IMG/M metagenome (GOLD analysis project Ga0256866, IMG submission 187338) | Soil microbial communities from uranium-contaminated site in the Upper Colorado River Basin, Wyoming, United States - RVT152D67 HiSeq ...
TTGCGATCCAACGGATGTAGCGGCCCGCATTGGTGAGGCGTGCCTCGACTCTCGGGTCGACTGAGGTCGTCGGCCCAGGAGCAGCTACCTGTTCGGTCATGGGCATCAACGTACACATTGGCGCCGCCCTCGGCCCACTCCAGCGACTGCCGCCGGGTCAGTACCGGAAGCTGGCTATGAAGGGTCGCCCATCGAGGGTATCTGCATATTCGCGACACAAGAGGAGACGAAATGCCAGTTCACAGAAGCAAGGACGGCAGGGGGCCCTATTACCAGTGGGGTGATTCCGGCAAGAAGTACCACTACGAGGCGGGCAACCAGGACTCCCGGGAAAACGCCAAGAAGAAGGCCGAGCGACAGGGACGTGCCGCACGCGCCTCCGGATATCGAGGCTGACACGTTTGGGGATGTCCGCTACGCGGGTATATACCCCGTTCACGCCGGGCCCATCGAGGCCCGGTCGATTGCGAAAAGGAGAAACCCCAAATGCGAACAAAGACGAACAAGCGCGTCCTGGCCGCGGGCACGGCTCTCGCCCTAGCGCTGACACTGTCTGCGTGTGCAGCCGACGACGACGATCCAAATGGGACTACCGACACGGGTGACAACGGGGTGACGACCACTACGGTCGCAGATGACATGACCACCCTGGACCTGACCACGACGACCCTGGACGAGACGACGACGTCCGCTCCATAGGACCAAACGAACCGACCGCAACCAATGGAACGGCCGGCTCTCAGAGCCGGCCGTTCCGCGCGTCGACCTGGGTTTGGGCCGCCCCATCAGAGGGTAAATGCGACACCTCGATCGAACAGGAGTGAGACGCAATGGCCACCACTGATCCGGAGCGCCGTATCGCCGGTTCGGAGGATATATCGAGTGTCTACGAGCGCTACGGAAAACCCGATTTGCTGGCTTCGCTGATGGGCATGTTCGCCGGGTTCGGAATACTCGTCTTCCTCGGCGCTCTTATAGCCGCCGGCGCCGGCGGCATCGACTACCAGTTGAACATCATCAATGAAGAGGGGACCCTCGACGAAGCCTCGATAGTGGGGCTGATCGTTGCCGCCCTCATCGTCTTTGCCTCGTTCCTGGTAGGCGGGTTCGCAGCAGGTCGCATGGCGCGGTACAAGGGCGGTCTCAACGGCCTCGGTGCCGGACTGTGGATGATCCTCCTCGTGGCGGTGTTCGCCGCCCTCGGAGCGTGGGTGGGTACCGAGTACAACGCCTTCAACCGAATCGACCTCCCCAACTGGTTCGCTCAGGTGGACGTCGACGAAATGACCGACATGGCCATCACCGCCAGTGCGGTCCTGGTCGTTGTCACGCTCCTCGGAAGCTATATCGGGGGACGTCTCGGCGAGACCTACCACACCCGCGTCGACGCAGCGCTGATCGACGCCGCACGGAAGGAGAGCTGACACATGTATATCAGTATCGGAGGACTCATTCTCCTGATCCTGATCCTCCTCCTCATCTTTTGAGGGCGAGTCCACTGGCCAAGCTAAGGAGTTGACGAAATGCAGCCCAGATCATTGAGCGCATCAACGCTCACAGGCGACAAGGTAACAAACCTCGACGGCGACAAACTCGGGCACCTCGAGGAGATAGTGATAGACCTGCATAGCGGGAGGGTCGACTACGCGGTCCTGTCCAGCGGCGGGTTTCTCGGGCTCGGCGACAAGCTCTTCGCCATCCCCTGGGATCTGATCACTGTCGACTCGGAGAGAGAGGAGATAATCCTCGACATCTCCAAGGAGACTTTGGAGAACGCCCCCGGATTCGACAAGGACAATTGGCCCGATGTGCACGACCGGGACTGGGTCGACGACGTGTATCGCTACTACGGCAGCGAGCCCTACCGGGGAGACGACGGAGATCCCACTGTCGAAGAAGACATCGCCGAGTAGGGCAGGGTCTGAGTCGACGCACCTGCCATGGCCTGAGTTGCCAGTGGCCTGAGCATCGTGATCGGGGTCCCAATCCGGAACTCGGTGACGATTCACCCTCCACGGCTCCGTGGGGGGTGAGTCATTGTTCGGTTCGCCTACTCGTCGACGATCTCGGGAATGCGGCCCCGAGGCCCAGGCTCCACGTCCACTATGGACTCGAAGGATTCGAGCGGGATCTCCTCGACCCGACTCTCGCTCGTCGGTGGATGAGTGAGGAGCAAGCGGTAGGTCTGGGGCCCCGTGCTTATCTCCAGCCCGTAGAGCACCTCGACCACCCCCTCCCGCCCCGAAAGCTCAGGCCCGCAACGACGCAGACAGAAACCGATGTTTGGAGAGGTTGCGGTGTCGGGTATCGCCCGCCGCCAGTGAGACGAACGACCCGAGGGATGGAAATCAGATGAGCGCTGCCAAGTACGGATTGACTCTCTCGAGCGAGGAGCATGGCCCCAACCACCTGGTGGAGATGGCGGTAGCAGCTGAGGCGGCCGGGTTCGACTTCGTCTCGATCTCGGACCACTTCCACCCGTGGATCAGCGAGCAGGGCCACAGCCCATTCGTATGGTCGGTCCTGGGAGCGATGGCCAACGCGACAGACGAGTTGGGGGTTGGTGTCGGCGTGAGCTGTCCGATCATGAGGGTTCACCCAGCCATTTCGGCACATGCCGCTGCCACCACGTCTCTGATGTTCGGGGACCGGTTCACCTGGGGTGTGGGGACGGGCGAGGCCCTCAATGAGCACGTGCACGGCGACCGATGGCCGCCGGCCGACGTGCGACTCGAGATGCTCGAGGAGGCGATCGAGGTGATACGGCAGCTCTGGGGCGGGGAGAGTGTCACCTATCGCGGGCGTCACTACACGGTCGAGGACGCCCGACTGTTCGATGTTCCGGAACCAGCGCCGCCAATCCTCGTCTCCGCCTTCGGCTCGCAGAGCGCCGACCTGGCCGCTCGTCTCGGGGACGGCCTGTGGACCACGGGGCCGAGGACCGAGGTCATAGACGAATACCGGGCCGCCGGCGGCGATGGTCCGGTGTGGAGCCAGCTCTCGTTTTGTTGGGATCGTGATCGCGAAGCTGCCGTCGAGCGAGCTCACCGGATGTGGCCCAACACGGGTCTTCCCGGGCAGCTTGCACAGGACTTGCGGACGGTGGAGCACATGGAGCAGGCGACGAAGCTGGTGAGCCCGGAGGACATCGAAGGATCCGGCATGCCACTCGGGCCCGATCCGGGGCCGATCCTCGAGTCCATCGCCGAGTCCGAGAAGGCCGGTATCGGATTCATCTACCTGCACCAGATCGGTGATCCACTCGACGGGTTCTTGGAGTTCTGGGAGCAGGAGTTGCGGCCCGAGTTGACCAAGTGACTCCCGGGCTCGGAGTGAGCCCAATCGATCGGCGTGAAATTCGACGTCGATCATTCACCGCTGGGGGCCGACCCCGAAGGCGTTTCCCTCCACTCCGAACCGGGTACCTCAATGACCCGGCAACCAAAAGCGAAAGGAGAAGCCGTGGACAGCATGAAGATGAAATGGGAAGGTCGTTGGGACCAGCTCAAGGGAAAGGTGAAACAGACCTGGGGCGACATGACCGACGACGAACTCGATGTGGCAGAGGGCAATTATGACGAGCTCGTGGGACGCATCAAGGAGCAAACAGGCGAGACGCAAGAAGCGATCGAGGACAAGCTGAACACCTGACAGCCCAACCAGACCTCGAGTAGCACACGGGTGCCCCGACCTCACGGTCGGGGCACCGTCGCGCTCTCAGCCGTCGACGACTCTCACGTCCTTGACCTCGGGCCGACTCAGAAACGGTTGCAGCTCGCGCTCGAGATCGACGTCACGATTGGTCAGCACGTGAATCGTCACATGACGCATCGCGTCCCCACCGCTCACCAGCTCGTCTTCCACACGCAGATCCTCGATCGACCCCCCGAAGTCTTGAACCGTTCTGACCAAGGGCCCGAATGTGCCGTGGCCCTGGATGTAGTCGATGTGAACGACACGACTGGTCCTCCGGCGAAGGACGGGCTTCACGAGCCGGAGGCCGTACATCACGATCAACGCGATACCCGTCGCCACGAGGGCCGGGGTGATGAGCCCGGCACCGATGGCGACGCCGAGGCCCGCGCTCAGGAACAACGTGGCGGCCGTGGTCAACCCGGTGACGGTCCCACGATGCTTGAGGATCACGCCGGCACCGATGAATCCGATCCCCGTCACCACCTGCGACGCCACACGGCTCTGGTCGACGGCCTCACCGATGAACCCGGTCATCCCTGTCGCAGTCAGCAGAGCAGCAGCCAGCGAGACGAGCGCCTGGGTCCTCACACCGGCGGAACGGCCCCGACTCTCGCGCTCACCCCCGATGAGCGCGCCAACGGCAGCCGCCAGACCCAACCTCAGTACCCAATCCCAGAATTCGATTTGTGGCATCTTCTGGATCCTCAACCAGGGGATTGGCGGGTGCGGGACGACTTCGAGGAGGTCACGATCCGAAGACTCCTATTCGGTGACGATAGGACAGCTCTCCTCCTGTCCATCCGGTGACGCCGAGAAGGATTGCGGTCACCAACGAGAGAGTGAGACCCCAGGGCTCCACGAATGAGGAGGGATCGCCTTCCCTCGAGATCCAATTCACGAGAGCCACCACCAGCACGACGAGGTTCCCGACGAGGTGGATCCACCCACTGAGGTGGCGGCGAGCCTGGCTGATGGTGACGAAGTCGACAAGCCCGATCGAGGCGGCTGCGAAACCTGTCAGCAGGCCGGCGATCAGCAACCAGGCCGATGCCTCAGCCCAGAAGGCGCGGTCGGACAGCACGAACACCACATCGGTCACCGCAGCTCCGACCAGAAATGCAATTGGGAAAGGGATGAGAATGGGGTGAATCGGGTGCCCCCGCACGTGCACGGTGCTGCGGACCCCGAGTCCGGTCTCCTCCAGGGGTTGATCGTCACGGCCCATGGGCCTTGAGATTCCCCCGCGACGAGCGCGCCAAACCTCTTTCTCAGGCGGTTCGTGGCCATCTATGGGCTCCGTCACCCGGGAAGCTCACCCCGGGGGAAGGATGAGAAAGGCGGTTTTCGTACTTCGTCCTGGGGGTAAGTCAATGACCCGTGGAAATCACCAGGCCGGATACGGCTGGGTCGACCCGGTGTGATGCGGGTGAGGATGAGTGACGAGAGGGTTCGGGCGGCTCGAGTGTCGTCGATCACGCCGAGAAAGGATCAGTCGATGTCAGGTCGGAATCACATCTCGATACATTTACGAGTGGCAGTTGTCATGCTCGTCATCCTGTTCGGTGCACTGTCAGGGTGCACTCTCTCATCCGGCCTCACCGAGACGTCGGGAACCACACCTCCTCAGTTTCCCGACGATGCTGCAGAGATCCGAGACATCCTCGTCTCGCTGTCCAATCTGTCCGCCACCGACTCGAGCGATTTGGCCGTCGCATGGAAGGATCTCGAGGCCGATCTCCACTCTGTTAGCGCAGATCTGGAGCGCGATCCGGGGTCTATGGAGCTCGACGGCGTGGTGCGGCGGATCGAGAGCTTCCGGGAGCGGTTTGCCTCGGCGCAGACCATCGAGAGCCTCACCCCGGCGTTCGACGAGTTGGTGCTGAAGCTCAGCGACGTATCGGAGAGATTGGGCTCCTGAGCCCGGAGACATGAACCAGTCGAGGCGTCTCCTAACCCTATTCTCCCGGGGAAGAGATCATCGCCAGTCGCATGTTGTCGCAGCAGACGGGATGACCCGGTTCCCCTGGACGTAGGACAGGAGACGCCTCAAGTTCTCGGGGCATTCGCCCGAAAGACGCCGCCGACGCTCAGGTCCGCTGGGTGCCTCGGCCCTTTGGTTACCCGGCGCCATCGCTTTCAAACCACCCCCGCATATAAGAATCCCCCTCGAAAGATCGAGGGGGATTCTGCTCCGAATGAGCTCGGAGGCTCCGGGCGTGGGCAGAGCGACCCGGAAGATTTCAGTTGGTCTCGTGGCGGCTGAGCATCACCCAAAGGACGACACCCACGATGGTGAGGACGGCAATCGTGGCCAGGAAGCCGAAGCCCCGACTCGCGCTGTCCTCTGGAAGTTGCTCGAAGTGTCCCTTCATCGCCTTGCCCTTGTCCTTGGCCATTTCTCGCCCCAGTCTTCGTCCGGCAATCTCTTGAAAGAACCCGCAAAGCTCTTCCTGCGCCGGTATTACCCGGATCAGGTACAGAGAATTCCCGATCTCGCGATCGGATCTCAGCCGGAAACCCAGCTCTCCTGAGCCTCGCGGGTTCTCCCTGCATACATACCCAGGGCCCAGAGATCCAAACCAAGAATCCGTGGGCTCTTGCCCGCCAGTGTCATGAGACCGGCGTCAGAGTATGGCCGAGGTGAGCGCAACCGAAGGGAGCTCATGCAGCATCGATACGCACCAGCAGGTATGGACACCGGACAGGCGGAGAAGATCGCAATGACCTCCAAGAGAGGCTCGCATCTCTGATCGATCCTGCCTTGATCCTCCAACACGTGCATACACCACCACACAAAGGGATGCGGCAACTGCCGTGGCCTTTACGCTCCAGCCTGCCGCGCTATCCGAGGAAGTCGTGGATGGAGGAAATGGACTCCTGATCTGACGGTCAGGCCGGCGGGACAAAGCGCAACGTGTCCGACCCTCCCGGTTCGTCCACTGCATCGTCTGTCCCGTGCGCGGACAGCTGGTCTTGAAGGTAGAGAAGCCGCTCCTCGAGACGTATGCGTTCGTCGTCGGCGTCGGCTCCCGCTGATCCTTCGACTTGGTTGCTCATCTCATCGAGGCGATTTCGAATGGCAACGATCTCTGCGGCGATGGCTTCGGTGTCCACTGAGTCCTCCAACTGGTCGCGTGGAGCCCTTTCTACCCGCCGCAGCGTGTCGGGAAACCATCCGGCGAGGGCCGGAGCCACCGAAATTCGCCGTGGAAGCATGACGCAATCGCCCCGGGTCCGCCTGTGCAATACGATGGCCGCGAAGTGGGTAATCCCAGCACGTGACCGTTGATCGACCTGCCGATGCGGCCCAGTCGCTGCGGTGTCACTGATCTCCCACATCAGATGAGACCGCTGCCAAATCTGCGGCGCATCGCGGAGCACCTCTCCGAGAGTGTGAGGGCCCGGGTGACCCGGGTCATGCTCTCGATGTTCGGCCACGCCCCGTATCCGCTCGAGCACACCCTCGACTATCCCGGTGACCCCGGGATGGTCGGTCCCGATTCGGTGTCCTGGAGGCTGATAGCCGACCCTGCCGCCTTCGTCGGCGGACTACGCGCCCTGCTCATCCAGGCAGCTCATCCCGAAGTGGTCGCCGGGGTCGACCAACACTCGCGCTACCGGGATGATCCGCTTGGCCGACTCTCCCGGACTTCCGCCTATGTGACGGCCACGACGTTCGGGGCTGGCCCCGAAGTGGACGAGGCGATTCGGCAGGTGAGGAGGGCGCACACCCAAGTCAGGGGCGTCTCCAGCCGCGGGATCCGGTACCACGCCGCCGACCCGGGCCAGTCGGCGTGGGTTCACAACGCTCTCACCGACTCTTTCCTGACCACGAATCAGCGCTATTCGGACTTCCCGTTGACAATCGTCGAGGCCGACCACTTCGTCGGGGAGCAGAACCGCATCGGTCGTCTCCTTGGAGCCGATCCACTTCCGGGCACTGCCCTGGGACTGAGAGACTGGGTCACCGGGCACCCCGAGATCGCCCCCTCGCCCGAGATGGAGAAGATCGTCGATTTCCTCAGCGACCCGCCTATCAGCGCGGGCATCAAGCCGGGCTACTCGCTCCTGTTCGAGGCTGCTCTCGTCACCCTCCCCGAGAGGCTGCAACAGGTCCTGGGGCTCGAGCCCAGACCGGCAGCGGATGTGCTCGGCAAGGCCGCAGTGAACAGTCTGCGCTGGGCGCTCGGGTACTCCCCGTCTTGGGCGCTGGCGCTACATCGGTCCGGCCGTGAGATCCCTTCGGGCCTGTTCAGGAGGCTCCCAGCAGGGGTCCTGAAACCGGACTCTCGGGAGGCCTCGACCCGTCGCGCCGAATAGGTTCTCCGTTGCGGGAATAATGACCGACACACACACGTCTGAGCAGACAGTCTCGAACGCTGGAGCGACCTGGACCTGGCCCGAGAGAATGGGGCCATGGGGTCCCGTGTCCCTGTTGTTCGTGGTGGTGGTCTCCTACTCTGTCGGATCCTGGCTCGCCCTCCGCCTGATCGAGGCCTCCGGCCTGCAGAGCGTCTTTTTCATTCCCTCCGGGATCACGGTCGCATTTCTGCTGCGGCTCTCAAGACGCTCCTGGTGGCTGGTGCTGGTCGGCGCCGGTCTCGCCGAGTTCGTGATGGACGTCATCAGCGGCTACACGACCGCGCAGGCCCTCGGATTCGCCGCGGGAAACGTCGTCGAGCCGCTGCTTGCCGCGGCCATCGTGACAACGTCCTGCGGTGCGTTCGATCTGGCACGACGACGACATTTCATGTGGTTCACGATTGGTGCAGTCCTCATTGGCCCGGCCGCGGGTGCAGGCGTCGGCGCGGCCACCGACCGACTCTTCGGGGGAGATGACTTCCTCACCACCTTCGGCCAATGGTGGCTCGGGGACGCCCTTGGCGTGATCCTCGTGGGAAGCGCGATCCTGGTGTGGGGCTCGAGCCGTGATCGCCGCTCGTTGTTCTCGTGGTGGGGAGCTCTTCTCATCCTTGGTTCCATCATGATGACGGTCGCAATGTTCGGGATGACCGACCTGCCCCTCGTCTTCCCGGTGCTGGTGGGTGTGGTGGTCGCCGGTGTCGTCTTCGGGGCCAGGGCGGTCGCGATGACAGCTCTGGCCATTGCCACGACGATCGCCTTCGTGCTGGCGAACAGCGTGGAGCCTTTCATCGTGGCGTTGACTCAGTCTTCGGCCCTCGTTCTCACAAAGCTGCAGTTGGGCGCTTTCACTCTCGCCGGGCTGCTCATCGCAGCGGAGTCACACGAGAGAGAACTGGCAACGAGGCAGGCAGCCCGGTCGGTAGTCGAAACCGAGACACTCGAACGAGAACGGCAACGTGTGCACGATCTCGCCGTCCGACTGCAGAGAGGGTTGCTAGCCGACAAGCTGCTCTCGCGACCCGGCATGGAAATCGCGGCCCGATATGAGTCGGCCAGCGACGTCCTCGAAGTAGGAGGGGACTGGTACGACGCAATCGAGTTGCGGGACGGGCGGGTAGCACTCGTCGTCGGAGACATCGTGGGGCACGGCATCGACGCCATGATCTCGATGGGCCGTCTCAGGGCAGCTCTGTCTGCGCTGGCGATACACAACGATCACCCGGCGTCTCTGCTGACCGAGTTGGACGAGTTCGTGGGAGGCCCGGATGGGACGGCGTATGCGACTCTGTTCTATGCAATCGTCGACACTCAGGAGCACACCGTTACCTATGCCTCCGCCGGGCATCCCCCGGCATTGCTGGTGTCCCCCGACGGTGAGACGATCTGGCTCGACCAGGGACATGGCGAGCCGCTGTACGGACAGGTATCGACACGGCGACAGGCATCAGCGGCCCTGCAGCCAGGCTGGTCTCTGGTCTTGTATTCCGACGGCCTCATAGAGAAGCGTGGGGAGTCTCTGAGTGTGGGACTTGAGCGACTGGAGAGCCTCGCATCCGAGATGGGCGACAGAAGGCCAGATGTCATGTGTGATGCGCTGTTCGAGAGCCTCGTCTCGGACGAGACCAGGTCTGACGACACGGTTCTCCTGGTCTTCAGGACTGGTATGGACTCTGAGGAATATCACCAGGCGTTCCCGGCACGTCCCGAGGAGCTGAGGAAGATTCGCTCGTCACTTCGGTCCTGGATCACGGCGCGCGGCATCCCGGCTGCCGTGGGTGAAGATCTCTTGATCGCGGTGGGGGAAGCCACGGCGAACTCGGCCCGCCATGCCTACTGGGATGCGATTGGCGGCGACGTGACGATTCGCATCACACTCATGGACGAGATCCTGAACGTCGAGGTCAGTGACACCGGCAAGTGGCGGGAACCGGTCGACGAGGAGGCATACCCCGGCCTAGGCACTCATGTCATCGAATCTTTGGCGGAGGGGCTCCACGTGAACCGGACCCGGCGTGGCACGTTCGTCAGCTTCCGCATGCCACTGGACAGAAGCGCCGAAAGCCCCACTGCGCCTTCTCATTCGCACCCGTGACCTGATATCGTTTCTCCGGTAGCTCCTCCGGACCTTGGGGGTTGCACCGACTGTCGAATTCGGTTTTCAACTCGAGGGGAACGAATGAAGAACGAACCTTCCGAGGACTTGCTTGCGGTAGAGATCGAGCCGCTCGGAGACGATGTCGTCGTCGTCCGGCTCTCAGGCGAAATCGACATATCGTCTGCCCACCTCTTGAGCAGCCAGTTCACTTCGATGGTGGCCCAGGGAAAATCGGCGGTCATAGTCGACGCAACCAAGGTCGTCTTCATGGACTCCACCGGCCTGCACGCGTTGGTGGAAGGCAAGCGCGCCCTCCACGAGCATGGAGCACGCATCTTTCTGGTCCCGTCGAAACAGGTCCGTCGAGTGCTCGAATTGGTCTTCCCCGATCCGCTCTTCG
>Ga0256866_1000320_pt1 | contig 10541 bp, 9 predicted proteins | sample RVTome_16_FD_187338 | JGI IMG/M metagenome (GOLD analysis project Ga0256866, IMG submission 187338) | Soil microbial communities from uranium-contaminated site in the Upper Colorado River Basin, Wyoming, United States - RVT152D67 HiSeq ...
CTATCGCCAGGACGAACAGGGTCCGTCGTCCGGCCACGTCGGCGAAGCTCGGCAGGAACGACGAGTCAACCGGATGGCCGAGCGGTGCGGGGGGAGTCGCCTGGGCCCCGGCCGCGGGTGGCTCGGCCAGCATGGCTCCGCCGGCGATCCACACCGCCACGGCAACGAACAGTGCCACCATCGAGCGCTTCACGGCGTCGGCCCCGCTTCGGGGACGGCCCGCCCCGGCCCCGTCAGCCGTTCTCCAGCCTGCACGACACCCTCCACGTCGTATCCACTGACCATCCAGCGGCCACCGTCCGGCTGGAGGTAGTACGTGCCTCGGTGGATGACGAACATCGGCCCGCCCCCATCGAGCTGACCGTCGGCCACGAAGCGTGCGGTGGCGACGCCTCCGACGGGCTCACTCTCGCCATCGAAGAGCACCCTGATCTTGAGCACCCCGAGCGCCGGTTCGACGAACGTGACCTGCCCGACCTCGCCTCCGAGCGTGAACTGGTGGAGCTCGCCGGAGGCCCGCTCAGCGGCCGGTTCGGTGAACTGGTCGAATACCTCGGGGAACGTTCCGCCCTCCCACTTCGCCGGATCGACGAAGCCGGCCACGTACATCGCGTCTAGCGTTTCGCGGATCCCCTCCGCGGCCGCCTCGACGTTCTGGGCCGACACGTCGCCGCCGGGGGCCGTGCCGTTGACCTTCGAGAGGTCGAACGAGAAGTCCGGGACCGGGCGCTCCGGCTCGCCGAGCTGGATCGGCGCGCCGTCCCGAAGCAGGAACCACCACGCCCCGGCGCCGATCGCGCCGAGCACGAGGAGGCCGAGCACGATCGCTGCTGCACGGCTTCGCCCGCCTCCCTGTCGGTGGGCCCCCCCTCGCATCGGCCGGGGAGACTATCAGACACCAGGGGCCCGTCTTCAAGCACCCGCGAAGGACGGGTAGGATGCCGTGGGGTGCCGGGAAGCCTGGTCGGCGAGTCGGTTCCCCTTTTCGTTGGCGGAGGCCATGCATGGAGAGCCAGTCGGTCCTGCTCGACCTGTTCATCCTGTTCGCCGCGGCGAAGATCGCGGGCGAGCTATTCGAAGCCATCCGTCAGCCGGCCGTGGTCGGAGAGCTGCTGGCCGGCGTGCTCGTCGGCCCCCACGTGTTGGGCCTCCTCGGGGGAGGGGAGGAAGAGGTCCTCGAGGTCATCGCCGAGCTCGGCGTGATCATCCTGCTGTTCACCGTGGGGCTGGAGACGAGCCTCGCCGACCTGAGGAGGGTGGGACGCCCCGCTCTGCTGGTCGGCATGCTTGGGGTGGCGCTGCCGTTCGCCGCCGGCATGGGCCTGATGATCGTTCTCGGCTATGAGGGAGCCGACTCCCTGTTCGTCTCCGCGGCCATCGTGGCCACCAGCGTCGGGGTGACCGCCAGGGTCCTTCGGGATCTCGGGGCCGTGAACACGACGGCGGCCAGGGTGGTCCTGGGCGCGGCGGTGGTCGACGACATCCTGGCCATCATGCTCTTGGCGGTGGTCTCCGGCCTGGCCGTGGGGGACCTGTCCACGATCGAGCTGGTGGTCCTGGTCGTGGAGGTGGTGGTCTTCCTGACCATCGTCCTGTTCCTGGGGCCCAAGGCCATCCGTCGGCTCTCCTCGATCGTCCGGGTTCCCGGCATCCCTGACTCCCCCTTCCTGGTGGCGGTCCTGCTGACCCTGGGCCTGGCCGCGGCCTCCGAGGTCATCGGCCTGGCCGCGATCATCGGGGCCTTCCTGGCGGGGCTGATCTTCGAGTTCCGGAAGGAGGAGGTGGCCACCCAGATCGAGCCGGTGTACGAGTTCCTGGTCCCCTTCTTCTTCGCCATCACCGGCAGTCAGCTCGACCCCTTCGTGTTTGGGGACGTCGGGATCCTCGGACTGGCGGCGATGGTGACGGCAATCGCCGTGGTCACGAAGGTGGTGGGCGGGTACGTGGGCTCGGTCGGCCTGGAGCGCCGGACCCGGCTCACCGTCGGCGTGGGGATGGTCCCTCGGGGGGAGGTCGGCCTGATCGTGGCTTCGCTCGGGCTCGGTCTTGGCCTCGACGCGGAGCTCTTCGGGGTGGTCATCGCCATGACCGTGGTCACCACGATCGTGACTCCGCCGGTGCTGAGCCCGCTCGTTCGAAGGGAACGCGTCGACGTTCGGACGGAGCGCGCCGAGGGCTAGGCTATAATCCGCGGGCTTCGACGCCCGTCCCCTGAGGAGGAACGAACGATGACCGTGCTGGCCCAGGAAGGCGGCCGCATCGCGGCCAAGTTCCGGCCGTTCGAGGACACCGCCCTGCTCGTGATCCTGGCCATCTCGGTCCTGGCGCTGGTGGTGGCCTACGTCCTGATGCGCGGCGTACTGGCGGCGCCCGATGGGACCGAGAGGATGCGCGAGATCGCCCGAGCCATCCAGGTCGGCAGCCGGGCTTACCTCAACCGCCAGTTCCGGACGGTCGGCACGTTCCTGGTGCTCCTCACGATCGCCATTTACTTCCTCCTCCCGGTGCCCACCGACGCCGCGCACTCGGAGGCGTCGATCCGGCTGGGACGGTCGGTGGCCTTCATCCTTGGGGCCGCCTTCTCGGCCATCACCGGGTTCGTAGGCATGTGGCTCGCCGTCCGGGGGAACGTCCGCGTGGCGAACGCCGCCCGGGAGGCCGGGCTGCGACGGGCGCTCACGATAGCCTTCCGCACGGGTGGGGTGGCAGGGATGTTCACGGTGGGTCTGGGCCTCCTCGGGGCGACCGCAATCCTGATGATCTACAAGCAGGACGCCACCAGCGTGCTGGTCGGGTTCGGGTTCGGAGGGGCGCTCCTGGCCATGTTCATGCGCGTGGGCGGGGGGATCTTCACCAAGGCCGCCGACGTGGGGGCCGACCTGGTCGGAAAGGTCGAGAAGAACATCCCTGAGGACGACCCCCGCAACGCGGCCACCATTGCCGACAATGTCGGGGACAACGTGGGTGACTGCGCCGGCATGGCCGCCGACCTGTTCGAGTCGTACGAGGTGACCCTGGTGGCTTCGATCATCCTGGGGGCTGCGGCGTACACCGGGACGCCCGAGGGCGCCATCGTCGGGGTCATGTTCCCGCTCCTGGTCCGGGCCGTGGGCGTCATCACCTCGATCGTGGGGATCTACTCGGTGCGGCCCCGCTCGGAGACCGAGCACGGCATGCGAGCCATCAACCGCGGTTTCTTCTTCTCGGCCGTGCTGTCCGCCGCGGCCGTGTACTTCGTGGCCGACCTCTACGTCGGCGACCTCCGGGTCTTCTGGGCCGTGGTCATCGGCCTCGTGCTGGCCGGCGTGATCTCGGTCCTGACCGAGCACTTCACCTCCACGAGGCGCAGGCCGGTCAGGGAGATCGCCGAGTCGTCCCAGACCGGGCCGGCCACCACGATCCTGTCGGGCTTCTCGGTCGGGCTGGAGTCGACCGTTTGGGCGATCCTGGTCATCGCCGTGACCGTGATGGCCTCTTTCCTGCTAGGGGACTCCACCGCCGAGCGGCTGTACTTCATCTCCCTGGTCGGGATGGGGATGCTCACCACCGTGGGCGTGATCGTGTCGATGGACACCTACGGGCCCGTGGCCGACAACGCGCAGGGGATCGCCGAGATGTCCGGCGAGTTCGAGGGGAAGCCGGCCGAGATCCTGCGGGGGCTCGACGCCGTGGGGAACTCCACGAAGGCCATCACCAAGGGGATCGCCATCGCCACCGCGGTGATCGCGGCGACCTCGTTGTTCGGCTCGTTCGAGGAAGCCGTGGGCGGCGCCGGCTTCGAGATCAGGCTCAACCACCCCGACGTGCTGGTGGGTCTACTGATCGGCGGCTCGGTAGCGTTCCTGTTCTCGTCCCTGGCCATCCGGGCGGTCGGACGGGCCGCCGCCCAGGTCGTGGTGGAGGTCCGGAACCAGTTCCGGGACCACCCGGGGATCATGGAGGGCACGGAGCTGCCGGACTACGGCCGGGTGGTCGACATCTGCACGCGGACCTCGCTGCGCGAGCTCATGACGCCGGGCCTCCTGGCCGTGCTGGCCCCGATCCTGGTGGGCTTCGCCCTGGAGGCCGAGGCGCTCGGCGCCTATCTCGCGGGCGCCATCCTCACCGGGCAGCTCCTGGCGGTGATGCTGTCGAACGCCGGGGGCGCCTGGGACAACGCCAAGAAGCTGGTGGAGGAGGGGCTCTACGGAGGGAAGGGGTCCGAGCCGCACAAGGCCACGGTGATCGGCGACACGGTCGGTGATCCCTTCAAGGACACCGCCGGCCCGGCCCTCAACCCGCTGATCAAGGTGATGAACCTCGTGGCCCTGCTGATCGCTCCGCTGGTGGTGAGCTTTGCCGACGACACCGCCGTTCGGATCGCGGTGGCCGCCGGGGCCGGCGTCGTGCTGGCCGGGGCGATCTGGTACTCGAAGCGCCTCAAGACCGAGGAGCTCGTGGGGCCCGCCGCGGAGGTTGGGGCCGCGGAGGTTCGGTAGGGGATCGGATGGGCTGGCTCCGGCGGATGCGCCGGTTCTTCACGCAGTCCGACGAGGAACGCCTGGCGTCCGAGATCCGGGACTGGGCCGAGCGCATCCCCGGGACTCGCCGGATCGCCGGATGTCCCAGCCGGGAGGAGGTCAGGCTCGCGGGCATGGTCAGCCGGCTCCGGCTCCGCCCCATGAACGGGTCGATGACCCTGGAGGCCGTCATCTCCGACGGCACCGGCGAGGTCACGGCCTCGTGGACCGGCCGGAGCCACATCCCGGGCTTGACGCTCGGCACGCCGGTGGTCCTGGAGGGGGTGGTGGCCCAGGAACGGAGCGGGCTGCGGATGTTCAACCCCAGGTTCGAGTTCGCCTGACCGCGGCTACGCCGGCTCGCCCATCAGGGCGCCCCGGAGGCTCTCCTCCGCCTCCTGGGTGGCGATGGCCATGATCTCGTCCCCCGCCACCAGCTGGGTCTCCGGCTGCGGGATGACCACGTGGCCGCGGCGGAGGATGGCCACGATGGCGGAGTCGGGGGGGAGCCGAAGCTCGTAGAGCGGCCGGCCGACGACCGGTGCGGTCTCGTCGAGGGTGATCTCGACGAGTGTGACCTGTCCTCGTTCGAGCTTCAGGAGGCGGACCAGGTCGCCCACGGTGACGGCCTCCTCCACGATGGCGGTGAGGACGTGCGGCGGGCTCATCGGCACGTCCACGCCCCAGGCCTCTGTGAACAGCCACTCGTTCTTGGGGTGGTTGACCCTGGCCACCACGTGCGGCACGCCGTACTCCTGCTTCGACAGGAGCGAGATCACCAGGTTGTCCTCGTCGTCGCCGGTGGCCGCGACCATCACGTCGGAGGTGCGGACCTCGGCCTTGTCCAGGACCCACGGCTCGCACGCGTCGCCCAGGACGAAGCTGACCCCGGGGGCGTCCACCTGGGCCCGCTCCACCACCGCGGGGTCCTGCTCGATCACGGTGACCTGGTGGCCGCGCTCGTTGAGGTCGTTGGCCAGGTGCCGTCCGATGTTCCCGGCCCCGGCGACGACGATCCTCACAGGCTCACTCCGCTGCCGGCTCCAAGAGGAGGTCGAACTTCTCCGTGGCGTCCTTGTGCACCACGAAATGGGCCACGTCGCCTTCCTTGAACGTGGAGTCCTCCTTCGGGATGAACCCGGTCCCGCCCCGCTCCACCCCGATCACCTCGACCTCGCCGTCGGACGTGACCGACGAGACCTTCTTCCCGACGAGGTGATCTGGGAGCTCGACCTGGAGGTGGAGGAGGGAGCCGCCGGCCAGGGAGTCGCGCATCGTCTCCCGACCGTGGAACAGGAGGTACTGCACCTGCTTGGCCGCCCACCGCACGCTGGCCACCGTGGGGATGTCGAGCTTCTCGTAGATGTCGGCCCGGCGGGGGTCGTAGATCCTGGCGATGACCTTCGGCACCTTGAAGTGCTCCCGGGCCACCCGGGCGGAGACGATGTTCGAGTTGTCGCCGTTCGACACGGCGATGAACGCGTCGGCCTCCCTGATCCCCGCTTCCTCGAGCACCTCGCGGTCGAACCCCAAGCCCACGACCATCTTCGCGTCGAAGCCGGGGGGGAGACGGTCGAAGGCCTCCTTCCGCTTGTCGACGATGGAGACGGTGTGGCCGGCTTTGGCCAGCTGGATGGTCAGCTCGGAGCCGACCCGGCCGCACCCCATGATCACGAAATGCACGGGGGACAGGGTAGCGTGACCCGCCCGGGAGCCCAAGCCCTCGGCCCGTCGGAGGGCCCCCGGACCCGTGCCAGAATGCCGCCTATGGCCTCGGTCGGGTCGATCTTCAAGCGGGTCCTGGTGGGCCGGCAGATGGAGTCAGCTCGCCTCGAGCACACCCTGCTGCCCAAGGTCCTGGCCCTCCCGGTGTTCTCATCCGACCCCCTCTCCTCGGTGGCGTACGCCACGGAGGAGATGATGCTCGTCCTCGTGATGGCGGGCGCCGTGGCGCTCAGCCTGATGATGCCGCTGGCCGCGGTGATCGCCCTGGTGCTGGCCATCGTGGTCACCTCCTACCGGCAGACCGTCAAGGCGTATCCGCGAGGCGGCGGCTCCTACATCGTCGCTCGGGAGAACCTGGGGACGATTCCGGGCCTGGTGGCGGCGGCCGCCATCCTGATCGGCTACGTGGTCACGGCCGCGGTGAGCGTGACCGCCGGCGCGGTGGCGGTGAGCTCGGCGGTGCCTGAGCTGGCGGAGAACCGCGTGGCCCTGGCCATGGGATTCATCGTGGTAATCGCGCTGGCCAATCTCCGTGGGGTTCGCGAGTCCGGCATCCTGTTCGCCGTCCCGACGTACGGGTTCGTCCTCCTCGTCTACATGACCATCGGGATCGGGTTCCTCCGGTGCCTCGGGGGGTGCCCCCGGGCCGCCACGGCTGATCTCCCGTTGGAGGCCCAAGCCGGGCTGGGGATCTTCCTGATCCTCCGGGCGGCCACGCAGGGCGCCTCGGCGTTGACCGGCGTCGAGGCCATCGCCGACGGGGTCCAGGCCTTCCGGAAGCCGCAGGGCCGGAACGCGGCCTCGACCCTGGCTGTTCTCGGTGTGATGTCGGCTTCGCTCTTCCTAGGGGTGACAGCGCTGGCCAGGCTGTTCGAGGTCCGCGTCACCGAGGAGACCGTCGCCTCGGCGTCGGTGCTGTCTCAGATAGGCGAGACGGTTTTCGGTCGAGGGTTCATGTTCTTCACGCTTCAGCTCTTCACGGCGCTGATCCTCGTCGTGGCGGCTAACACCGCTTACCAGGACTTCCCCCGCCTCTCCGCGATCCTGGCCGGCGATCGGTTCGTGCCGGCCCAGTTCAGGAACCGCGGTGATCGACTGGTCTTCTCGAACGGGGTCATCGTGCTCTCGCTCCTGGCCGCCCTGCTCGTGTGGGCGTTCGACGCGCGGCTAACCCTGCTCATCCCCCTCTACCTGGTCGGGGTGTTCACGGCCTTCACGCTCTCTCAGGCCGGCATGGTGCGTCGGTGGATCAGGCTGAAGGAGGCGAACTGGCGACGCAACGCCGCCATCAACGCGATCGGGGCCTCCACCACCGGCGTGGTGCTCGTCGTCGCCGTCATCACCAGGTTCGGCGAGGGTGCCTGGATGGTCGTGGCCGCCATCCCCGTGATCGTCTCCCTCTTCCTGGGGGTGCACCGGCATTACGAGGGTGTGGCCCGGGCGCTCGGTCGCGGTCTGGTCCGGTTCGGAGAGACGGGTGACAACCATGTCGTCCTGGTGATGACGGCCTTCGATGCGGCGGCCGCCGAAGCGCTCGGCTACGTCAGGTCACTCCGGCCGACGAGCCTCAGGCCCCTCTTCGTCGGCCGGACGCCGCTGGAGGAGGCGCACGCACGGTGGTCCGAGATGGCCCCGGACGCTCCCCCGCTGGTGATCCCCGGCCCCGGAGATCCCGTCGACGCCGTGATCCAGTACGTCCGGGGGGTCCCGAGGGGTCCCCAGGACTTCATCACGGTGGTGATCCCCGAGCTGTTCCGGAAGCGGTCGCTGGTGAGCGCGCTGATGATGCCCGTGACGTTCCGGCTCAAGGTGCGGCTCCTTCGCGAGCCGCAGGTAGTCATCTCGGACGTGCCGGTGCTCGAGGAGAACGGCAAGCTGGAGATCGGGATAGACGGTCGGCCGCTGATCCCCGAGCGCGTCGAGGCCCTGGTGTTCGTGGCCTCGCCGCACGACGCCACCGTTCGCGCCGTGAACTACGCGGAATCGCTCAACGCCCACGACGTCAGGGCAGTGTTCATGGCGACCGACCCGGAGGAGGCTCCCGATGTGCTGCGCGAGTGGGCGGAGCGGGGGATCGACGTGCGGCTGGACGTGGTGGATGCGCCGTTCCGGGACCTCGGCCCGCCGCTGCTGGCCGAGGTCCGCCGGGTGACGGCCGATCCGGGGACCGTGGCAACGGTGGTGATCCCCGAGTTCCTGGTGACGCGGTGGTGGCACCGGCTGCTGCACAACAACCGAGCGTTGTTTATCAAGCGTCTGTTGCTCTTCGAGCCTCGGGTGATCCTGTCGAGCGTTCCGTACCGGTTGGGGGGGAACCATGAACAGAGATGAGGCGGTGGCCTTGGTGCGCGAGAAGGCAGAGAAGGAGACCACGGTCCGGCACCTGATCAGCGTCGAGGGCGTGATGCGGCGTCTGGCCCGTCACTTCAACGAGGACGAGGAGACGTGGGCCCTGACCGGTCTGTTCCACGATCTCGACCAGGACCAGACCCACGAGGACCCCGAGCGCCACGCGTTCCAGGCGGCGGAGTGGCTCCGCGAGGCTGCCGTGGACGAGACCATCGTCAACGGCGTGCTGGCCCACGCCCACGAGCGCTTCAGGACCGACCGGATGTCCCGGGCGGTCGTCCATGCGGACGCGCTGGCCGGCCTCCTGGTAGCCGCCGCGCTGGTCCGGCCGGAGAAGGCGAATGGGATGAAGGTCTCCTCCGTGAAGAAGAAGCTGAAGGACAAGGCGTTCGCCCCGGGGGTGAACCGGGACGAGATCACCGAGGTGGAGGACCGCTTGGGTCTCCCGCTCGATGACTTCCTGACCCTGGGGATCGAGGGTCTTCAGTCGGTGGCGGGTGAGATCGATCTGGCCGGGTAGCCTTACTCGGGGTCCGGCTCGGGCATCCACCGGTAGCCGAGCCCGGGCTCGGTCACGATGAAGCGAGGACGGCTGGGATCCTCGCCGAGCTTGCCTCGGAGGGCCCTCACGTAGATCCGCACGTAGTGGGTCTCGCTCACGTATCCGGGTCCCCACACCTTGGAGAGGAGCCACCGGTGGGTGAGCAGCTTTCCGGGATGGGTCACGAACGCCTCCAGGAGGCGGTGCTCCGTCGGCGTCAGTTTGAGCGGCTCGCCTCGCATCCGCACGAGCTGTCGAGCCAGATCGACCTCGAGGTCGCCGAACCGGAGCACGGCCTCGGAGGGTTCGGAGTGGGAGCGGCGCTCCACGGCCCGCATCCGCGCCAGGAGCTCCCCGATCGAGAACGGCTTGGTGACATAGTCGTCCGCGCCGGCGTCGAGGGCGGCGATCTTGTCGTCCTGGGATTCGCGGACCGACAGGACCAGCACCGGCACCTCGGAGAAGGTGCGAAGGCGGCGGATGACCTCGTGACCGTCCATGCCAGGAAGGCTCAGGTCGAGGATCACCAGGTCGACCGCCTGGGTGGCCAGCTCCTGGAGGGCAGTCTCGCCGTTTCCCGCCGAGTGAACCTCGTACCCCCTGACCCGCAGGCTCGTCTGCACGGCCCGACGGATCTGCGGGTCGTCGTCGACGACGAGGACTCGCAGCCCCATCAGGCGTCCTCGCGCACCGGGAGCCGGAACACCACTGCCGTGCCGCCCCCGGGGGCATCCTCGATCCAGATGGTGCCGCCATGGGCGAGGATCACGGCATGCGCGATCGCCAGGCCCAATCCGGACCCGGAGATGGCGCCGTCATTGCGAAAGAAAGGCTCAAAGACTCGCCGGCGAAGCTCCGGATCGATCCCGGTCCCCTGGTCGGCGATGCGCACCTGCACGGTGTTCTCCCATCGTGCGGCCGACACGCTGATCAGTGAACCCGGTGGGCTGTACTTCGCCGCGTTCTCCAGGATGTTCGTGAGCGCCTGATCGATCTGGACGACGTCGATGGGCACCTCCGGAAGCTCCTCGCGCAGGACGACGTTGAGTTCGTGCCGGCCAAGCACCGTGGCCAGCCGGGCCAGGACCCCCTCGATGACCTCGTCGATGGCGGTCGGCCGCTTGCTCGGCGTGAGCGCACCCGCCCGAAGCCTGGTGAGGTCGAGCAGGTTGCCGACGAGCCGGTCCAGCCGCTCGGACTCGTCCCGGATGGTCTCCAGCAAGACCCTGTGAGCGCCCGGATCGAAAACCGCGTCGGCGTCGAGCAGGCTGGTCACGGAAGCGATGATGGAGGCCAGCGGCGTCCGGAGGTCGTGCGTGACCGACTGGAGCAGGGCCGCCTGGAGCTGGCTTCGCTCGGCGCTATCACGGGCCTCGCTGGCCTCCGTGGCCAGTCGGCTGCTCTCCAGCGCCAGCGCCATCTGGGAG
>Ga0256866_1000321_pt1 | contig 10539 bp, 9 predicted proteins | sample RVTome_16_FD_187338 | JGI IMG/M metagenome (GOLD analysis project Ga0256866, IMG submission 187338) | Soil microbial communities from uranium-contaminated site in the Upper Colorado River Basin, Wyoming, United States - RVT152D67 HiSeq ...
AGATCCGAGGGGTCGTCAGCCCTGTGCCATATGCGAAGGTGGCGCGGGAGGCGTACCGGGAGGGTGCTCTGACCCAATGAAACGCCCTAAAGCCCATATCCGGTCCCCACAGCATTAGGAACGCATTTGGCGACCACGTCGATCGCGGGGCGGGAGATCCATTACGAGCGGTTCGGCGCCGAGTTCGATGGGGGGACGCTGGTGTTTCTCCACGAAGGCTTGGGGAGCGTCGAGTTGTGGCGGGATTTCCCCCGCAATGTGTCGTCGTCGACACATCACCCTGCAATGGCCTACTCGAGATATGGAAACGGACGGTCGAGCCGGCTGACCGAGCCGCGACGACCCGACTACATGCATGAGGAGGCTCTGGAGACACTCCCAGTGCTCATCGAGGAGCTGGTGGGCAGTGCCCCCATCCTGGTGGGCCATTCCGATGGGGCGTCGATTGCCATCATCTACGCGGGGGCGAGCTACCACCCGGTCGACGGGCTGGTTCTCATCGCACCACACGTGTTCGTCGAGCCGGAGACCGTACGATCCATCTCCGCCATCCGGGACCGCTTCCCCGAATCCGACATGGCCGAGAAGATGAGCAAGTACCACACCGATCCCGGGGCGACCTTCTCGGGATGGGCCGACATCTGGCTCAGCCCGGCATTCCGCTCGTGGAACATCGAGGAGTACCTGCCCGAGGTGCGCTGCCCCGTGCTGGTGATCCAGGGTGAAACAGATGAGTATGGGACGATCGAACAGTTGGACGCAATCGAACGAGGCACGGGCTCGGCTCCCCAGCGCCTCGTCGTCCCCGGTGCCGGGCACTCGCCCCATTTATCCCGTCCGGACCTCGTGACTGATGCGGTCGTGAACTTCATCTGGCAGCTTCGGTGATGACGGCACGGGCGATCACCATCCAACGGCGGGTTCAGTGGATGGACACCGATGCCGCCGGCATCTGGCATCACTCCGTCGTCCTGAGATGGGCGGAGGAGGCCGAAGCCGAATTGCACCGTGCCCTCGGAATCATCGACGTCACCTTCGGAGCAACCCCGCGGGTGAAGACCGAGTTCGAGTTCCCCAGTTCGGTTCGCTTCGACGACGTCGTCGACATCACCCTCAATGTCTCCCACCTGGGCACGACCTCGATGACCTATGAGATCGAGGTCAGGAGTGGTGAGACGGCGGTGGCGAAAGGGCGCATGGTGGTGGTGTTTATCGATCGCGAGTCGGGCGAGAAGCGGGAATGGCCGGATTCGATTCGCGACGCCCTGGCCGAGTCATAGGGTGCTCACAACCCGCCATCGGGACCAGGCCGGTCTGATGGAGTCGTGGGTCAACGGACAATGCCGTCTGTTCGGGAACCGAGGGTTGGTGGGTGGACTGTGCTTCCGATCTGGATGGTGGGGGTCCGCCCCTGAGTACTTGCCCCCTCGGCGACTCGACGCATTGATGATGGCAGGTCGAGGTCTCCGAGTTTGAGTTGTCCGAGCCCAACCGTGGGATCATGATCGGCGTAACTCTCACCGAACTCGTTCCCCTCCCCATACCGGCAACGTACGACCCACCCCTGACAGAAATGACCGAGATCCCCGTAGCCCGGCAAGTGGCCTTGTCAGTTTCTGAGATTCTCCGGATCCTCTAAGCCCCGAGAAGTCTGAGCAGGCCATCGCGGCATTGGCGCTTCCACACTTCATGGTTCTCACGCCAATCGTCGGTCTGCATCCACTGAAGAAAGGTGCCCTCGATCAAAGCCCTCATGTTTCGTGCCGCCACCTCGATGTCAGGGACATCGAAGACACCCTCCCGCACGCCGTCGGCGATTACCTCGCTGTAGAGCCCGTTGATGATCTCAATCAAAATTGTCGACAGCTCGCCGAAACTGGGAATCCTCCCGGCATGCTCGACGAGGTCGAGATAGAACAGATAGAAGTCGCGATTGGCCTCGGGTTCGATGAAGATCGCGTCGACGAGCGCTGCGATCTGCTGACCGGGGCTGCCACCAGACTCGAGCGCGCTGCGGATCCTCTCAGCGGTCCGCTCCACCGCCCATTTCATCGCCGTCAGCAGGAGGGCGTCCTTGCTGCCGAAGTGATAGAGAATCAGCGCCTTGGAAACCCCGGCCCCATCCGCGACATCCTGGAGCGACATGCGATGTGACCCACGCCGCGCCATGGTGCGATATGCGGACCGGATGATCTCCAACTCGCGCACGCTGCGACCCGACGCCACGATGTCCTGCATGATGGCGAGCGTAACGCTGAGCTTCTGTGAGAGAAAAGAGACTCATCGCTCCCCCTGACCAGGCGGTCAGGATAGGATGGGCTCGATGATCGACTTCCAAACCGACCCGGATCGATATCGCCACTGGCGTCTGCGGATCGATGGGAGAGTTGCCTTTCTCGACATGGCCGTCGATCCCGCCGGGGGGATCAACTCCGGCTATGAGCTGAAGCTGAATTCATATGACCTCGGAGTCGATATCGAGTTGGCCGATGTCATCCAACGTCTGCGATTCGAACACCCCGAGGTGGGCGCCGTAGTCGTAGGCTCGGTGCTGGAACGCATGTTCTGCGCCGGAGCGAACATCGGCATGCTCGCCTCCGCTCCTCACCCGCTCAAGGTGAACTTCTGCAAGTTCACCAACGAGACGCGGAGCGCAATCGAAGATGCTTCGGCCAATTCCGGGCAGCGATACCTGGCGGCGCTCGCCGGAAGTGCGGCCGGGGGCGGCTACGAACTGGCGTTGGCCACCGACCACATAATGCTCATCGACGATCGGAATGCGGCGGTCTCTCTCCCCGAAGTCCCCTTGCTAGGGGTGCTCCCCGGCACTGGCGGTCTCACCCGTCTCACTGACAAGCGACATGTGCGACGGGATCGGGCCGACGTGTTCTGCACCCTCGAGGAAGGGGTGAAAGGTGACAAAGCGCGGCAGTGGGCGCTGGTAGACGAACTGGTCCCGGCGTCATCATTCCGGGATGCAGTCAGCAAACGAGCAGAGGAATTCGCCAATCAGTCGGATCGTCCCACCGAAGCAACCGGAGTCGCCCTCACCGCGCTCGTGCGGTCGATCGACACCGACCGGATCGCCTACTCCCTGGTCACCGTAGAGATCGATCGGCAGGAGAAGAGGGCAACGATCATCGTCGCGGGCCCCGATGGCTTGCCTCCGATCGACGGTGAAGAGGCGGTCAATGTTGGAGCCGATTTCTGGCCGTTGCGTCTTGCCCGTGAGCTCGACGACGCGGTACTCCATCTCCGTGTCAACGAACTGGAGCTCGGCACGATTCTGTTGCGTTCTGAAGGCGACATTGGACACGTCCTCGCCTACGACATGTTCTTGGTGAGCCAGGGCGAACACTGGTTCGTTCGAGAGATGTTGCTCTACTGGGCGCGACTGCTGCGGCGCATCGACCTCACCTCACGAACGATCATCACACTGGTCGAGCCCAACAGCTGTTTCGGAGGCTTTCTCGCCGAGGTGGTCCTCGCCGCCGACCGCTCTTACATGCTGGCCGGCGAGCGATCCGATGGCGACGGCGCGATCGCCAATCTGACCCTGACCGAAGCGAACCAGTTCGCTTTCCCCATGTCCAACGGCCTCTCCCGGCTAGAGACCCGCTTTTGGGGGGATGAGGAGGGTTTGATGCGCGCCCGGGCCGCCATCGGCGAGAAGCTCGACGCCGAGGGAGCGCTGGCAGCAGGTCTCGTCACCGATGCGATGGACGACCTTGATTGGGACGACGAGCTTCGCATCACCCTCGAGGAGCGATCGGCGTTTTCTCCCGACGGGCTCACCGGCATGGAAGCAAATCTTCGCTTCCCCGGGCCGGAGACCATGGAGACCAAGATCTTCGGTCGACTCAGCGCCTGGCAGAACTGGGTGTTCCAGCGTCCAAACGCTTCAGGTGAGACGGGCGCGCTGCGACGGTACGGGACCGGGAGACGACCTGAATACGACGAAAGGAGAGTGTGATGAGCTGGCAGGATGTCGACTACGACAGTCTCATTCCCAACAACGTTGGACTGGCAGGCGATCCCAAACTGCTGCGAGCCCTGGAGAAATGGCATCCCGGCTACATCGACTGGTGGATGTCGATGGGCCCTGAAGGTTTCCAGATGGCAGACGTCTATCTGCGAACGGCGATAAGCGTCGAGAAAGAGGGTTGGGCCCGGTTCGGCTACGTGAAGATGCCCGAATACCGGTGGGGCATCTTGCTCGCTCCGGAAGAGGACGATCGGCGCATTCCTTGTGGTGCCCACGCCGGCGAGCCCGCCTGGCAGGAGGTACCCGGCGAATATCGGTCGATGCTTCGCCGCCTCATCGTCATCCAGGGCGACACTGAACCAGCCTCTGTCGAACAGCAAAAGCACCTCGGTGCAACCGCTCCATCGTTGTACGACATGAGAAACCTGTTCCAGGTGAACGTCGAGGAGGGACGTCATCTGTGGGCGATGGTCTACCTCCTCCACAAGTACTTCGGCCGGGATGGCCGCGACGAGGCCGACGACCTGCTTCTCCGCTCCTCAGGCAGTGAGGAGCACCCCCGCATGCTTGGAGCGTTCAACGAGGAGACGCCGGACTGGCTTTCCTTCTTCATGTTCACCTACTTCACGGACCGGGACGGGAAGATGCAACTCGAGGCCCTCGCCCGCTCGGGATTTGACCCGTTGTCGAGGACCTGTCGGTTCATGCTGGCCGAGGAAGCCCACCACATGTTCGTCGGGTACACGGGGGTCAAACGAATCGTCGAGGCGACCGCAAGGGCGATGGCTGCGGGAGGGGTGGATGATCCCTACGACACCGATGCCGTAAGACGTCTCGGAGTCATCGACCTTCCCGCTATTCAGCGCAAGGTGAATCTGCACTACTCACTGACACTCGACCTCTTCGGATCCGAGGAGTCGACAAATGCCGCCAACTTCTTCAACGCAGGGTTGAAGGCGCGCTATCACGAAGAGCAGATCGACGACGATCACCATCTGGTCGAGTCGACCTATCCGGTTATGAAGTTGGTCGACGGGGAGTTGAAACAGGTCGATGTGCCCGCGCTGAACGGTCTCAACGCTCGCCTCAGAGATGACTTCATGGAAGATTGCCTCGCCGGCATCGGCCGCTGGAACAAAGAGGTCGCCGGCCACGGCGTCGATTTCGAGATCACCCTCCCCCACGTGGCTTTCAACCGCGGCATCGGTGAGTTTGCCGACTTGTCGGTCTCCCCGGTGGGAGAAGTCGTATCGGAGGGGCGGTTCGAGGCCTCACGTGACGAGTGGCTCCCCACCCCCGAAGACCGGGATTACATCGAGAGCGTCATGCAGCCACACTTCGAGCCCGGCGGATTCGCTCCCTGGATCGCACCACCCACCCGGGGGATCAACCAGCGGCCAACCGACTTCGAGTACGTGAAACTCCCGTGAAGCCACGTCTCCGCCGTTGGTAGTTTCGATGAGTCACATGCAGACCACGCCGAATGCGAGCACTCTGGTCGACGCCAATCTCGAGGCGGGGCGTGCGGCGAAGACGGCATTGATCACAGCCGACGATCTGGAACTCACCTACGCGGAGGTTCACGGGCTGGTCAATCGGGTGGCGGCTCGTCTGCGAGATGCCGGCGTCCGTCGCGAGGAGCGGCTTCTCCTGGTTCTCGATGACACCCCGGCCTTCCCGGCCACATTCCTTGGCGCAATGAGGATCGGGGCGGTGCCAATACCCGTCAACTTCCTCGCACGACCCCAGGACTTCGGGTATTTCCTCGACGACTCCTACGCAGTGGCCGCGGTGGTCGACGCCGTATTCATCGAGAAGGTCGGTCCCGAGGTGGAGAAGAGGGATGCCGTCAGGCTCATCGTTGCCAATGGCGATGCGGGAGAAGCCGAATCGCTGGACGTGTGGATGGCCGAACCTGCCCCGGATGTCGATCCTGTCGACACCCATCCCGACGACATGGCTTTCTGGCTCTACAGCTCGGGGTCGACTGGACCGCCAAAAGGCGTCGTCCACCGGCACGCCGACATAGCAGCCACCTGCGAGAACTACGCGTGGCCCGTCCTCGATATCAGCGAGGACGACGTCGTCTTCTCCAGCACCAAGATGTTCCATGCCTACGGCCTGGGCAACAACCTCAGCTTCCCCATGTCCGTGGGGGCAACGTCTGTCTACTCGACGGGCGCTCCCGCACCGGACAAGCTCTTGGCGCGGGTGGCCACCCGGTCGCCCAACATCTACTTCTCGGTCCCCGCTCTCTACAACGCCATCCTGGCCCACCCCGATTTCGACTCCACCGACTGGTCACCTGTGCGGCTTGGCGTCTCCGCAGCCGAGCCGTTACCCCCGGGCATATGGCGCAGGTTCCATGAGAGAACCGGCGTCGAGATCCTGGACGGGTTGGGCTCCACCGAGATGCTCCACATCTATTGCAGCAACAGGGTTGGTGAGGTCAAACCCGGTAGTTCCGGCACTCCTGTTGAGGGCTACGAGATCGAGATTCGCGACGAGAAGGGAGCTCTGGTCGAGGAAGGGGAAGCCGGCGAGCTATGGGTACGCGGCCCCAGTGCGCTGAGCTCGTATTGGCATCAGACGCCACGTACCAGGGAGAAACTGGCTCGTGGATGGTTTGCATCCGGCGACCGCTATCACCGCGATGAGGATGGTCACTATGTCTACGAGGGGCGGGTAGATGACATGATGAAGATCGGCGGTCTTTGGGTCAGCCCCATCGAGATCGAGAACCGGCTCATGGATCATGAGGCCGTGCACGAAGCGGCCGTCGTGAGTGTGGAGATCGATGAGGTCTCACGGATCAAGGCTGCTGTGATCCTCGGCGAAGGCCACGATGGGTCGGAAGAGATGGTGAGCGAGCTGCAGAGTTGGTGCAAGGATTCGCTGCTCCGATACCAGTACCCGCACGTGGTCGAGTTCGTCACCGACTTCCCCAGAACCGCCACGGGAAAGATCCAGCGATTCAAGCTTCGTGGGGTCCTGGCATGAATCCGCCAAAACGCCCGGCGGGATGCCCGGGAGAGCAGCGCTCCCCAATCAGCGAGGACCCCAAGACCGGTTGCGGCGTGTGTCGTCTTACGCATACACTCACTCACGTTCGCAAAACGCACATCTGTGCGTATGACGCACATTGGTGAGGAGATGAAACTGCTGATCGAGATTCTGATCGACGGTATCCGGGGGAGCCGTTGGATCCGACGTCCACGAGTGGCACCGCGTAGCCTGGCTTATCCGTGCATAGTCGCGCTTAATGCTTTGCACCGCACCGAAGACTGACAGAAATGGAGGAGGAAATGAGAAAACGCATCAAACCGATCCTGCTGCCTCTATTGGTGGTGTTGGCCCTCGTCATCGCGGCATGCGACGGCGATGGAGCCACTGACACCACGGCAGAGGCGCCCACCGACACCACTGAGGCACCGACGGATACCACCGAAGCGCCTACGGACACCACGGCGGCACCGGACACAACCGCAGCCCCAACTGGCGAGACGATCAAGATCGGCGCCCTCACCGATCTCACCGGCTTCACCCCCTGGGCGGTGAACGCCCGCGACGGGATGTTGCTTGCTGCCGAAGAGATCAACGCAAACGGTGGAGTCGACGGCCGGATGATCGAAATTGTCGTCCAGGACTCCGCCAATGACGCCGATGCAGGCATCGACGGGTTCGAGCGTCTGGTCGAAGATGGCGTGGTGGCCGTCGGAGGCACGATCTCGAGCACGGTTGCGGCCGCGGCTGCACCGCTCGCCGAGCAGTTGCAAATGCCATATCTCCTGGTCAAGGCCGGAACCGAGGCCGCCCTCACCGCGGACAGCCGCTACACGTTCCGCACCTGTCTCCCCGCCGCTCCCATGGTGGCGGCACCGGTGCTGCAATATGCCCAGGAGCAAGGGATCACCAACGTTGGGGTCATCGTCGCCGATTATGCCTGGGGTCAGTCGTTCGCCGCCGCGGTGGAGGCCACCTTTGATGGCTCCGGCGTCGACTATGGCGAGATCCAATTCGCCGCGGTTCCACCCGACACCGACTTCACTCCCTTCGTCCGGGCCGTTGCAGATGCCGGCGCCGAGATGGTCATCGCCACCGGCCATCCACCAGGGAGCTCGGCGATCCTGGGACTTGCTCAGGACCTGATCGGCGAAGTGACGGTCACCGGTTCCTGGATTCCGCCCGACCTGGCGGTCGTGCCACAGCCCGATGTTGCCATCGGCAACTACGCCGACTTTGCCTGCGCCGACTACACCAGTGACGGCTACGCCGATCTGGCGGCTCGCTACCTCGAGCTCTCCGACAACGTCCTGATGTCGGACGACGCGGTGGCCGGTAATGGCATCGTGACCATGGTGGCCGAGGCGGTAGGGGCAGTCGGTGACGACCCGGTGGCCATCGCCGAGTACCTGCACCAGACCTCATTCGATCTGGAGGGCTATGCGTACACGGTGAGCTGGACCGAATGGGGCGAGCTGGCCGAGGCCCGGCCCATCTTCTTCGGGATCACCGAAGGGCCGGCACCCGAAGGGGTCAACGAAGCCGGTGACTGGTGGATCGAGGTGCTGACCCACTCCGAACCGCTCGAGCCGTACCAGCCCTAACCATCGAGTGCCCCTCCTCGAGCTGAACGAGGTTGACAAGCACTTCGGCGGCCTCCCGGCCGTCGACGGAGTGACCGTAGGGGCCGACGATGGCGAGATTCTCGCCGTCGTCGGCCCCAATGGCGCCGGTAAGAGCACTCTGCTCAAACTGATCGTCGGTCTGGAATCACCTACCGGGGGGACGATCAGCTTCGCCGGTGATGACATCACCCGTGCTCCAACCCATCGGATTCGCCGGAAGGGCATCGCCATGGTGCAGCAGACCCCCCGTTCGTTTCCCAATATGACCGTGTTGGAGAATGCGACTCTCGGCGCGATGTTCGGAGCCAGCAATGAGATGAGGGATGAGTCGACGGCCATGGCCGTCGGAGCCGAGATGCTCTCATTCGTCGGTCTCGCCCATCGCAGGAGCGACCATGTCGGGAACCTCAACCTCCACGAGCAGCGATTCCTCGAACTGGCTCGTGCCATCGCGGGACAGCCCCGGATCCTTCTCCTCGACGAGGTCATGGCTGGCCTCAACGACGCCGAGTTGGACGCCTCGGTCGAGATCGTGAGGACAATCCGCGATCGATTCGGGCTCACTGTGATTTGGGTCGAACATGTGATGAAGGCGGTGATGAGACTGGCCGAGCGGGTCGTGGTCCTCGACTTCGGGAAGGTTCTCACCCAGGGCCAACCCGCAGACGTCATGCGGGATCCGAGAGTGGTCGAGGCCTATCTTGGCGAGGGCCACCAAAGTGCTTGAAGTCCGGAAGGTCGCTGCCGGCTATCAGGGCAACGATGTCATCCATGACATCAGCCTCCATGTCGGTGAGGGAGAGGCGGTGATGATCATCGGCTCGAACGGGGCCGGGAAGACCACCCTGTTCCGGGCCATGTGCGGGCTCAGCACGCCCAGTCGGGGCGTGGTGATGTTCGACGGCGAGGAGGTGACCGGCCAGCCCGCCCAACGCATGGTTCGAAATGGCCTCGCGTTCGTCCCTGCAGAACGACACCTCTTCCCCCGCATGACCGTGCAGGAGAACCTATCCCTCGGCGCCTACCCCAAACGCCCCGACCCGGATACGATTTCGGTTGTCTTCGCCCTTTTCCCGAGGCTCTCCGAACGGCGACGACAGCACGCCGGGACCCTGAGTGGAGGAGAACAACAGATGCTGGCCGTGGGTCGCGCCTTGATGTCCCGGCCTCGGCTCCTGGTACTCGACGAGCCGACGACGGGTCTGGCCCCCAAGCTGGCCCACCAGGCGTACGAGGCCTTGACGGTTCTCCGCAGGCAGGGATTGACCCTTCTCATCGCCGAGCAGCAAGTTCCGCTGGCGATGGCCTTCAGCGATCGGGGATACGTCTTGGAGAACGGGGTCATCAGCCTGGAGGGCACCTCCGAGGCACTTGCCGCGGACCCCCGGGTCCGGAGTGCGTATCTCGGAGTGACATGACGGCGATCATCCTCGATGGGATCGTGCTCGGGCTTCAGTTCGGTCTTCTGGCTGCCGGATTCACCCTGGTCTACGGATTGGGCGGTGTCCTCAACCTCGCCTACGGCCAGATGGCGGTCATCTCCGCCATGGTGATCCTCTTCTCAATGAACGCTGGTGTTTCCGCTATCCCCGCAGTGGGGATCGGACTCGTCGCCGGTGGGTTGTTGGGGCTCATCTTCGATCAAACCATCCTGCGTCCGATCTATCGGCGTCATGGAGAGGCGAGAGTTTTGCTCAGTCTCCTTCTCACACTTGGTGTGGCATTCATCGTGGACGGATTCCTCAACTGGCGCTATCCGACGGCGGGTCTCACGGTGGGAATCGACGGTGGCCCGATCGACATCCTCGGTGTGCCCATGCGACGAGGCAGCATCGTGGGGTCGGTCATCATCCTCGTCGTGTTCGCCCTGCTCCTCGTCTTTTTCAGGGGAACCTCACTGGGCAGGGCGGTTCGCTCGGTGATCGA
>Ga0256866_1000323_pt1 | contig 10509 bp, 9 predicted proteins | sample RVTome_16_FD_187338 | JGI IMG/M metagenome (GOLD analysis project Ga0256866, IMG submission 187338) | Soil microbial communities from uranium-contaminated site in the Upper Colorado River Basin, Wyoming, United States - RVT152D67 HiSeq ...
TGAGGTGGCCGACTCCCAGGCGTCAGATCACTTCGCCGTCGTGGCTGACCTCACCGGGGAGTAGCCCGGGAGTCAACGGGAAGAGGTCAAATCGACCGGGTCCAGCCCGAGTGCCGCCCGCGCCCGTACCAGATCGAGCTCTGCGAATCCTTCAGTGAACGTGTCGTAGACCGCTCGCAGGTCCTCGCTCCCGTCGGCTTTGACACCCCGCGTCCGTCGCATGTCGACCAGCCGGGTCCAGCCTTGTAGGGCGGGTGTGCGCAATCGTTGGGACGTCGCCGCCTCGATGGCTTCCAGATACCATCTCTCGGCCCCGTCGAGGTCGGGGGAGGGGAGGAGACGCATCACGTCGGCACGGCTGATCCGGATTTCCGGAAAGTCGGTCGGCCCGATCAGCGAGATTGACTCGTCGATGAGACTCAGGCCTCCCGAAGGGTCTCCGGAGTAGGCATGCACCAGACCCCGAATGTGGAGGATGAGCGGCCAGAACATGGGAGGTGCGGTGAGCCCTTTGTACAGCTCGATTCCTGTCTCGGTCATGGCGAGCCCCTTCTCGGTCTCACCAAGGAAGGCCAGTGCGGCACCCTCCAGCACGGTCGACAACGTCAGCCACACCGCGTAGTCGTTCTCCGCCGAGACCTTCTGCAGCCGTCGTGCCTGATCACGAGTCTCCTCGAAGCGGCCGCGGCCGAGACTCAGGAACCCATTGTGGTAGACGGCATAAGCGATGCTGTAAGGATGCTCGAGTTCTTCGGCGAATTCGAGGGCCTGCGCAACCCGGGAGATCCCACGTTCGATGGCACCGGTCTGCCATAGCAGCAACCCGGATGCGACCCTGGTGGAGACCGCGGTGTGGGGCCCGAGTCGTAGCCGATCGATACTCGAGGTGATGGCCTCGGTCGACTCGATCGACTCCTCGAGCATGGCGATGCCATCCTCCAAATGGCCGGAGAAAGCCAGCCCTGCGCCAGTGAGGAACCTCCCTTCGGCCAGGATCGAGGGATCCTCTTCCTGTTCCGCCAGGTCCAAGATCCGGCGGCCGATGACGAGAGACTCTTCCCAATCGCCGATGTGCTGGTAATAGCTGGCGAGGGTGCGCAGCACCGGGGTCTGCAATGCTGCGTCACCAGATTCCTCGGTCATCTCGAGCACCTTCCGGAAAGCCTCCTCGACCTCGACGTCATAGCCGCGGACCGCCATCAGGGCGCGGGCCAACCCTGTCCGGAGTGTCAGCTCCTCAGCGGCGAGATCGGGTGAGGGCCCGGCCTCGGTCAGGACACGGAGGGCATCTGACGCCAACTCGATGGCGGCGTGGTACCAGCCCTTGGCATCGTGGAGAGCCCAGAGACCGTCGATGAGTTCGAAGATCTGTTCGACATCGCCGGTGTCCACCCAGTGGCGCCAGGCGGCGCGGAGATTGCCTATCTCCAACGCCAGCTCGGCGAGGACCTGGTGGCGCTCCGACCCACCCAATCGCTCGTTGAGCTCGGCGGTGAACCGGCAGAAGTACTCGGCATGCCCCCGGCGGACTTTCCGTTCGAACTCAGGGGAGGCTGCCAACCGTTCGGCCGCAAACTCCTTGATCATCAGGAGCATCGAGAAACGTCGTTCACCTTCGACGTCTTCGCTTCGGATCAAGCTCTTGTCGACCAGTGACGCCAGGGTCTCGAACAGGTCCGTCGACTCCAGGGTGCGGGACGCCACGTCTTCGATCGCCTCCAACCTTGCCGACGAGAAGACCGACATCATCTCGAAGACCCGGCATTCGGCCTCGTCCAGCAGCTCGTATGACCACGAGATCGCGCCCCAGAGTGTGCGTTGACGATCCGGGAGATCGCGGCCACCCCCGCCGAGAATGTCGAGGCGTTCTTGCAGTCGGTCCAGCAGGGCCTCGGGCGTGAAGAGGCTCATCCGGGCCGCGGCCAGCTCGATGGCGAGAGGGAGACCGTCAAGCCGCAGACATATCTGGGCGATCACCGGCGCGTTGTCAGGGGTGAGGACGAAGTCGGGGCGGACCGATCGAACCCGGTCGTTGAACAGCTGCACCGCCTCCGACTGGACGATGTCCTCCAAGGAGCTCCTCGGGTCGGGAAGCCCCATGGGCGGCACGGTGAACACGTGCTCGCCACGGACCCTCAGCGTCTCTCTGCTGGTGACCAGAACCTTCAAACCGGGGCACGATTGGAGAAGCGCCACCAGGCCCGGGCCGGCCACGGTGACCTGCTCGAAGTTGTCCAACAACAGCAGCATTTGGCTTTTGCTCAAGCTGGAACGGAGCACGTCGAGGGGGTCGCCGCTCGAGGCAGGTAGGTCAAGGGCGCGGATCACGGCTTCGAAAGCCGCATCGGCGTCGCGTTCGGCGGCGAGATCGACGAAGTACACGCCGTCTCCGAATCGGTTGGCCAAATCCGCCGCCACCTGAAGACCGAGACGTGTCTTGCCTGCACCGCCCGGTCCGGCGATGGTGACCAGACGGGTGGCGGGGGTGGCGAGCATCGTCTCGATTGTGTTGAGCTCGTCGTCCCGGCCCAGGAACTCGGTCGTCTGATATGGGAGGTTGTTGGGACTGGATTCGAGAGTGAGTGGTGCGGGAAAGGTCCGGCTCAGGTCAGGGTGCACCAGTTGGAAAAGGTGCTCGGGCTCGGTGAGGTCCTTGAGACGATGCACACCGAGGTCGAGCCATGAGGCACCGTTCGGGACCGCAGCGCCAACGAGGTCGGCGATGGTGCCCGAGGCCAGCACCTGGCCGCCGTGACCCGCCGCCATGATTCGGGCGGCCCTATTCAAGACCGGGCCGAAATAGTCGTCTTCACCAACTTCGGCCTCCCCGGCATGCATCCCCATTCTGACACGGATGGGGGAGGGAGTGGTCCACGTCTCGCGTATGAGGTCACGTTGAGCGGCGAGGGTCGCCGAGACGGCATCGGCGGCCACCTCGAAAACGGCGATCATGCCGTCTCCGGTGTTCTTCAAGACTTTCCCGCTCTTCGTCTCGACGGCGCCCGTCATGATTTCGAAGTGGCGTTGCAGGGCGACACTCATCGCATCGGGGTCGTCCTCCCACAGACGGGTACTCGACTCGATGTCTGTGAACAGGAAGGCTGTCATCACGGCGATATTAAGGCGTAGCGGACCCCGTGCTCAGACCGATACCGTTCTGTGCGGGTTTGTCACGCGTCACGCGTGACAAACCGGCACAGAACGGTACGTTCCGACCCCGGTCACCGGGGCCGGGCTTCCCGAAGTCGCTCAGGCGAGAGCGTCTGTGGCTCGACTTGGAGGTGACTAACTTCTGTCCGTGAATCGAGAGCAAGCCCAGAAAAGGGCTTTGGCCTCGCTGATGGCATCGTCGGCGGTCGGCTACGCAGGTTTCATCGCAGCAGCCGCCATCATCGGGCTCCTCGCCGCGGAGATCACCGGTCGGGATCTCCTCGCCGGGCTCCCCTCCGCTGCGGGCACGCTGGGCACCGCGGCTGCGGCATCGCCCCTGGCCCTCAGGGCGAAACGTCTCGGTCGACGACGTGCCCTGACACTCGGGTACCTGATTGCAATCGGGGGCAGTGCGTTGGCGATCGTCGCCGGCCAGCTCCAGATGTTCTGGCTCCTCATCGTCGCCATGGCCGGCTACGGCGTCGCCAATGCGTCCAACCTGCAGAGCCGGTTCGCAGCGGCCGATCTCGCCGATGACGAGAAGCGAGCACGCTCCATTGCGATGGTGGTCTGGGTGGGGACCATCGGCGCAGTGCTGGGGCCTGTCGCCGCCCCGTGGGCCAACCGGGTGGGGGTGAGCCTCGGCATGGAGCAGTGGGTCAGCCCGATCTTTCTGTCGATAGTCGGTTTCGCCATGGCGGCGGCGATCACCTCCCGTTTTCTCCGGCCGGATCCCCTGCAAGTCGCCGGAGGTGTCGACCCGGGCACCCCCTTCGAGAACCCACTACGCGGTCTCCGCCGCTCTTGGGCGGCGATTTGGGCGACACCATTGGCGAGACTCGCCGTGGGCGCGATGGCGGTCAGTCAGATGGCGATGGTGGCGGTCATGACGATGACCCCGTTGCACATGCGAGATCACGACCACGCCGATCTGTCGACTTTGGTGATCGCCGCCCACGTCCTCGGCATGTACGGCCTCGCACCACTGATCGGTCGTTGGGCAGACCGGTTCGGGCGGGTGCGAATGCTGACCGTCGGGGCCGGGATCCTGGCCATGGGCACCGTCATCGCGGTGGTGGCCGGATATGTCCCCGGCCTCGTGTTCGCCGGTCTGTTCCTCCTCGGGATTGGTTGGAGCTTCGCCCTCATCGCAGGGTCGGCGTTGCTGACCGAGAGTCTCGCCATCGAAGAGCGGCCGGGGGCACAGGGTCTTGCTGACGTGGCGATGAGCGTCCTCGGAGCGACCGCGGCGTTCTCATCCGGGTTCGTGAAGGAGATGGTGGGTTATCACTGGCTCGCCAACTTCGCGACCGCTGCCGCCATCCTCATCCTGTTCACCGCCCGAGCGGTCGGAAGACGCCGGCCCCGTGTTGCGGTCTGACCGAAATCAGTGCCAGTAGGCTCCTGTCAGTGTCCCGTCGTATCGAGCTCGACATCTCCGAATCCGTGTGGCAGGAGCTCAATCGTCGCCAGGCCGAGATCGGCGGCGACCTCTCACACATCGTCGATTCGGCGCTGGCCGGCGTCTTCGACCTCGAACGTCATTCGCTTTTCCAGGTCTCCACGTCGAATGCGCTCGTACAGGGCGTGTTTGCGGGGGCGATCACCGTCGCAGAGTTGCGACGTCACGGAGACTTCGGTCTGGGGACCTTCGCCGGGCTCGACGGCGAACTGATCATGCTCGAGGGAAGCTGCTATCGAGCGGGGTTCGGAGGACACGTCGACCCGGCCGACGACGCCCGGGAGGTTCCGTTCGCCCTTGTGACCCGATTCAGCTCCGACCTCGAAGAGACGATCGAAGACGTACCGGCGATTCATGCACTCACTTCCGCTATCGACCGGCTCCTGCCCTCCCAGAACCTGTTCGCCGGTATCCGAATCGACGGCGTCTTTGGCTCATTGATGATGAGAGCCGCCTGCCCTGCGTTGGATGGCGAAGGGCTTCTCGAGGCAACCAGACATCAAAGTGAGTTCCAGGCCGACGATGTCGCCGGGTCTCTCGTCGGCTTCTGGGCCCCGGAGTACTCCCAGGCAGTCAGTGTGCCCGGATACCACTTCCACTTTCTTTCCGAGGATCGTGGGCTCGGGGGACACGTCCTCGACGTGCGTGCGGGATCACTTGCCGTTCAGCTTCAAACCGAGTCTGATGTGCACATCGCCATGCCTGAGACCGCTGAGTTCCTCGCCGCCGACCTGACCGGGGAGCACCGCGATGCGTTGGACGCCGCCGAGACCACGTCGCACAGCGGTTGAAGCTCGGGCGTCTGCTTGGAAAAGGGTTTATCCGCCCTGGTGTCTAGCCGCTTCTATCCGAGACCTTCGAAGAATCGGATGATGGCCTCGGTGTCATCGGAAAATGCCCACCGCTCGGTGATCTTGCCGTCCTTGACGTGTGCAATCTCTGCTGTTCGATAGGTAAACGACTCATCTTCGGTGCGGACGGTTGCCGTGATCAGGCCCACCACGTGATCATCGCTGGCGGTGATGTCATGTATCTCGATGTCGAACTCGAGATCTTGGAGGCCCTCCATCGATTGGAGCATCGCCTCTTTGCCCCGCAACGGCTCGGCGCCTATCTGATACCAGACCACGTCGTCTGCGATCAGGTCGGTCGCGGACATGTCGCCCGCATTGAACTTCTCCAGCGCCGTGCGGTATACGGTCGCATTGGGATGCTCGGCCATGGGTATCAATCCTCTCTGGGTTGCAACTGATCACTCGTGCCGGTTTCGGGGCACATCTCGGTCGACCGCGAGTAGTACATCAACAAGGCGACGAGCGCAACGAGTTTCTTGCTACTCCGCTGACTGCTCGGCCAGCATCCACGCGGCATAGGCCTTGGGCCATGAGTGATCCTGCGGTTCGGTCCGATAGCGCCGATCGGCCTCCTCCAGCCAGTCCGCCAGCCCGTCAATCTCCATGTCGGATCCCAGCACGCCATTGAGATCGTCGACGAGCCGTTCGGCATACCACCGGGCCCATGCCGGATTGACCCCGCCGGTTGCCTCGTGGTGGGCCTTTGCTGTGCTCACCAGGTGATGCACGATCTCGTCGAAGGGGTCGGTATCGCTCATAGACGAAGGCTAGGCGATCGATAGGTGGTCGCAATTGGAGACCGGCCGCCTACGAGTGATCGATTGGGACCGGTAGCGTGCACCGTCATGCCAGACGACGTTGCCCGACTCGTCGACGCGGTCAGACGTCATTACGACGACGGCTGTTTCGCCTGTGGTCGGGAAAACCCCATCGGACTCCATCTCGATGATTTCGCTCTCGACGACGGCCGGGTCAGTGCCCGGTTCACCCCGCGTGCGGCGTATCGGGGAGCGGGCAACACACTGCATGGGGGCGTGGCCGCAACGGCGCTCGACGAGATACTGGTCTGGGCCGGCATCCTCGTCGAAGGGGTGCTCTCGGTCACCGGGAACGTCGGGCTTCGTTTTCGTCGACCCGTCTCTGTCGACGATGCGATCGTCGTCTCCGGTGGGGTCGATGAGAGACGCGGTAGAAGACTTCAGCTCTCGGGTGAACTGTTGGTTGACGACGAGCCGAGGGTCGAGGCATCCGGGCTGTACCTGGTGACCAGGTCGGTAGCGGACATGCTCGCTCAACATCGCGATCCGGCCCCCACGTGAGGTCACACTCGATGACGGTTGACCCCCAGACACATCTCTCCCACCTGGAATGTGGCACCTGCTCTGCACGGGAGGAGCCCAATCGGCTCCAATCCAGGTGCGGGTCGTGTTCCGGGCCGCTGCTCGCCCGCTATCGGCTGACCGACCCAGCGATTCCCAGTCTCGAAGAGGTCCTGTCCCGCCCGCCCGGCCAGTTCCGCTTCCACGAGGTGCTCCCCAATGCCGCCGGAGGCGACACCCGCACTCTGGGGGAGGGGGCGACACCCATGCTCCGGGCCGGAGCGCTGGGAACCTCGGTCTGGGTCAAAGACGAGGCGCAGAATCCCACAGGCTCGTTCAAGGCAAGAGGGATGGCGGTCGCCCTCGCCCGAAATTTCGAACTCGGAGCCAGAGAATTTCACCTGCCTTCCAACGGAAACGCCGGGGCCGCTGCCGCCGCCTATGCCGCCCTCCACGGGGTGCGTGTAACCGTGGCGGTTCCGGCGAATACCCCAGAAGCGTTGGTGGCGATGGCGCGACTCTGCGGCGCCGAAGTGCTTCGTGTGGAAGGAACCATCGCCGATGCCGCGGCGAGCCTCGCCGGCAAACAAGGCGACGATGCCTTCTCCCTGGCCACCCTGGGCGAGCCCTATCGGGTGGAGGGCAAGAAGATGATGGGCTACGAGATCTTTTGGGATCTTGGTCACGTTCCCGACGTGATCTTCTACCCGACGGGCGGTGGCACCGGTCTGGTGGGCATGGCCAAGGCGTTCGACGAGATGGAGGAGCTGGGCTGGATCGGCTCGGAGCGACCACGGATGGTCGCAGTCCAGTCGGCTTCCTGTGCACCGATCGTCCGAGCATTCCACGCCGGCGCCACACACGCCGACCCCTGGGTCGACCCAGAAGTGAGCTCGGCTTACGGTCTAAGGGTGCCATCGGCCATCGGTGACAGGTTGATGCTCTCCGCTCTCAGGGACACCCGGGGGACCGCGATCGCCGTCGCCGAGCATGATCTGGACGAGGCCACCTCTCGTCTGGCGTCCCGGGCGGGAATCTCCGGCTCACCCGAAGGGGGAGCCTGTCTCGCCGCCTACGAGCAGCTGCTCGCCGAAGGCTGGCTGTTGCCTCATGAGGAGGTCGTATTGTTCAACACTGGCGCTGCCGCCAACTATTGGTGAGCTGACAGGGGAGACTGACAGGTGTCAGCGGCTGTCGATCGCGGCCCGCTGGAAGATGGGAACGGTGGCCTCGATCACGTCTATCGCGGCGCTGAGGGTGATCCGGAAGTATCCGGGAGCGGCACATGTGGCGCCGGGCAAAGCCAGAACCCCGGCTTCGGCGAGCCTGCGTGTGAAGACCGCATCGTCCGGGTCAGGGGATCGAACCCAAAGATAGAAAGTGCCTTGCGGGGATTGAAGGTCATATCCGGCTTCCCGGAGCCCGGCCACCAGGAAATCACGCTTCCGCTCCAGCTCGCCGAGATCGATTGAGAGTTTGTGGAGCTCGGACAGCGAGTACTGCATCACGGCACTGGGAAAGAGCCACCCGCCGGCCACCTGGGCCATGAAGAGGTCGCTGCGCAAACTCTCCCGACCCGGCATCGAAGGCGCCAATGCCAGCCAGCCAATTCGTTGGCCCGGGGTGAGCAGGATCTTGGCGTAGCTGTACGAAATCATTGTGTTGGGGTAGTACTCCGCCGGGCTGGTGAAGTTGGCATCGCTGAACACCAGTCTCGAGTAGGGCTCGTCGGAGAGCAGGAAGATTGGCTCGCCGAACCGTTGCGACGCGTCAGTCAACAAGTCGGCGAGACCCCGAAGGGTGGCCGGCGGGTAGATGCGCCCCGTCGGGTTGTGCGGTGTGTTCACGATCACCAGACGGGTCTTGTCGGTGATGGCGGTGGCGATGCGTTCCAGATCCAAGTCGTGGTCGTCGCCTCGCACCGGGACACTGACCGGAATGGCCCCGGCCGAGAGGATCATCGACTCGTAAAAGAACCACGGGGGTTCTGAGTAGAGAACTTCGTCGCCGATGTCAACCACGGCCTCGAGGGCAGTGGCGATTGCCCCGAACGCGCCAGGAGTCATGGCGATGTCCTCGGGGTGGAAAGGCTGGCCCCGCCACTCTCGAAGGTAATCGGCCACCAAACGCCGGGACTCATCCTCGGAGAACTTGTAGGCGTAGTGGCTCTTGTCACGAGGCTCGGTTGCGGCCGCCAGGGCAGAAGGGAAACCGTCGATCACCATCTCTTGAGGATTCCCAAACGCGAGATCGGCCACCCCCGACCGACGACGGTGCTCCTCCCAGACCGGGAGAAAGGAGAGCAGTGGCTCATTCGCCTTGGTGATGGCGGTGATACGAGCAGTGGTCATCGGGCCAGCCTATCCGCCGATCAGAGCCGCCCCGTCAGCCGGGTCGACCAGACTCAGGAGTTGAGGGCGTCGAGCAAAGCGTCGAGAAGGCCAAGCCCTGCGAACATCACCGCAGCGCTGACCACGGCGAGAACAAGCAGATAACCCACCTGCTTGATGGACGACTCCGGCCGATGGGATCGACGGGGGACAAGCGCGCGAAACAACTGATTGGTCTCGACTGAAGTGTCCCTTTGCCCCATGATCTCGGGAACATGATCGGCCCATCGAGGGGGATTGATAGGGACCAGATCGATAAGCCCGGAACTGACTAGCCCCGGATGGCATGTCGGGGATGCGCCGACCGGTGCGATACCGTCGAGGGAGTGCCGCGTGTGTTGATAGTCGGAGCTAGCCGAGGGATCGGCCTCGGGCTAGTCGACGTCCATGTGAGAGCTGGGTGGACGGTCGACGCCACCACCCGCGACGGGTCATCACCGATCGGACATCCCGACGTCACGACCCATCGACTCGAGGTGCGTGATCGCGACCAGCTCGGAACCTTGATCTCCAACCTCGGCGAGCCGGTCGATCGGATCATCCACAACGCCGGGATTCTGCGAGCGCCGCGCTCCGACCTGATGGAAATCAACGCCGAGGCCCCGGTTGTTGTCGTGGAGGCGCTCCTCGATGCCCGCAGACTGAGCCCGGACGGCACGATTGCCATCATGACGTCGCAAATGGGATCCCGGCGGGGGAGATCGGGGAGTCTGGGTGACTACGGCGACTCCAAGGCCGTCCTCAACGACGAGTTTCGCAAGCGCAGCGCGCGATGGCGTGAGGCGGGAGCCATCGCCGTTGTCATCCACCCGGGATGGGTGCGCACCGACATGGGAGGACGGGGGGCGGCGATCGGCGTGTCCGAGAGTGTCGAGGGGATCATCGAGGTGCTCGACGGTTTGACCGTCGACGACCACGGCGCCTTCCTCACTTGGGACGGCCGGGTTCATCCCTGGTGAGGTATCAATCGGGTGCCATCACCGCCAGGACGGGCACCGTGGCCTTCATCAGCACGTCCTGGGCGTGACTCCCGAGTAGGGCCTTGCCGGTCGACGTCCTCCTCTTGTACCCGATGACGAGCACCTCGGCGTCGAACTGATCTACGGCCTGGATCAGGTCTTCTGCTGGTGTTTGGTCTCTGACGTATTCGTGGATCTCATGGTCCACACCACGCGCATTCAGTTCGGTGGCCAAGACGTCCAGGGCTTTCTGATAGCTGAGGTATTCGCCATCTTTGGTCTTGGACCCTCCCCGCATCGAATGCACGACGATGAGGCGGCTGGCTCGACGCTGTGCTTCCTCGATGGCGAGATCGAGGGCCTTTCTGCCTTCCG
>Ga0256866_1000327_pt1 | contig 10476 bp, 9 predicted proteins | sample RVTome_16_FD_187338 | JGI IMG/M metagenome (GOLD analysis project Ga0256866, IMG submission 187338) | Soil microbial communities from uranium-contaminated site in the Upper Colorado River Basin, Wyoming, United States - RVT152D67 HiSeq ...
CGCCGGGGTCGGCCGGTGTCAGGCCGAGCACCGCCGCCCAGAATCCGGCCAGCCGGGTGTGATCAGCCGCGTCCATGCACAATGCCTGCCAGGTCGCCAGACTCATGAGCGGAAGGCTACGACCCCCATCGCAAGCGGACGTGCCTGATCTCGGTGTGTCGGGAGGTGTCACGGTGACGGACCTGAACGTGGTGACCTGGGGTCACGGCGACCCGGTGGTGACGGTGCACGGCAGTGGCCCGGGCTGGGGTGAGGAGACCTGGGCCGAACAGCGACCGCTCTCCGACGTCTACCGCCTGCTGCTGATCGACCGTCGCGGCTTCGGCGACAGCCCACCCGCCGAGGGCGAGGACTTCGAGGTGGACGCCGAGGACATCGCCGAAGTCCTCGGTCGAGGGGCGTACCTGGTCGGACACTCCTACGGCGGGCTGGGCTGCCTGCTCGCCGCCGCCCGCCGGCCCGAGGCTGTGGTGTCGCTCACCGTCATCGAGCCTCCCGCCTTCAGGCTGACCAGGGGCACCGACGCGTCCGATGACCTCGCCGCCCGGCTCCACGCGGTCTTCGAGAGCCAGAGCACCATGGAACCCGAGCGCTTCTGGATCGCGTTCCTGGAGGCATTCGGACTCGAACCCGGCGACACCGGGTTCGAGTCCTGGGCGGCGATGACCTCCCGGCTGTCCGCTATGGACCTCGCCGGCGTCGAGACCACACGGAGGGAGCGGGTGCCTTTCTGGGAGCCTGTGATCCCGGTCGAGGACCTGGCCTCCGCGCCCTTCCCCAAGCTGGTCGTCTCCGGCGACTGGACCAACGTAGGGGAAAGCGCCCGGCGCATCGCCGGCCGGGCGTTCGGGGAGATCTGCGACACGCTTGAGCGGGCCATCGGAGCCGAGCGGGCCGTGATCGCCGGTTCGGCCCACGGCCAACAGCTCCGACGGCCGGAAGCCTTCACCAGGCGGCTCCGCTCGTTCCTCGCTCGGCGTCGAGCCACCCGCTGACCGACTCGTAGGCGCTGACGGCGGCCGCACTCTCCTAGGCTGTCCGTCATGTCCGACGCCGACCCTTCCCGCCATGCCTTCGGCATCGGCCTGGCCACGACCACGTCCGACGGGACCGTGCTCGACGTGTGGTATCCCTCCCCAAGGCTCGGCCAGGCCACGGATGCGGACGACACCGATCTGCGTGCGCTCGCAGGCGACGACCCCGACCGCGGCGTGTCGCAGACCGTCGTCAGCACGGTGTCGAACCTCGCAACGCCGCCGGTCGACGCCGCAGACGCCTACCTGCGCCTGCACCTTCTCTCCCACCGGCTGGTCCGGCCGCACGGCGTCGACCTCACCGGGATCTTCGGGCTGCTGAGCACGGTCGTGTGGACGAACCGCGGCCCCTGTGCGGCCGACGGATTCGAGGAGACCCGCCTGCGGCTGCGTCGGCGGGGCAGGGTCGAGGTGTTCGGCGTCGACAAGTTCCCTCGCATGACCGACTACGTCGTGCCCTCCGGTGTCCGGATCGCCGATGCCGACCGGGTCCGGCTCGGGGCACATCTCGCGCCCGGCACGGTGGTCATGCACGAGGGGTTCGTCAACTTCAACGCCGGCACGCTCGGGACCTCCATGGTCGAGGGTCGGGTGTCGGCCGGCGTCGTCGTCGGCGACGGATCCGACATCGGCGGCGGATCGTCGATCATGGGGACGTTGTCCGGTGGGGGCACCGAGGTGATCTCCGTCGGCGAGAACTGCCTGATCGGGGCCAACGCCGGCATCGGCATCTCCCTCGGCGACGGCTGTGTCGTCGAGGCCGGGTGCTATGTCACCGCGGGCACCAAGGTGAGCCTGCCCGACAACAGGGTGGTCAAAGCCCGCGAACTCTCCGGCCGCAACGGCCTGCTGTTCCGACGCAACAGCCTTACCGGCGCAGTGGAGGCGCTGGCCCGCGCGGGTGACTGGGGCGGCCTCAACGCCGCTCTCCATACCTCCTGATCGTCAGAGGTCGTGACCCGCCGCTGAAACGCTGGCGGCCAGCACGTCGTCGACGTCGGCGAACGGCGCCCGCTCACCGTGGGCGTACGAGGCGACTCTGTTGCCGAGCAGTAGCGCACCGGGTGGTTCGTCCACAACGTCCGTGTAACCGGCCGCGACCCGTGCGACCGCTCGCGCCGGCGACGGCCCGCACGCATCGACGGCCGCTCGGTGGATGACGTCGACAGCGGGGAATGGGGTGGCGCCGAAGCCGGCGCGTAGGACGGCCAGATGGCGAGTGGCGGTCGCGCCGAGCCTGCCGTCCAACAGCGCAGAATCGGTCAGGTACAGCGCATGACATAACGCGGCGAAGTGCGTGCGAGTGCCGACGACCGCCGCCCAGCGGGCCCTGCCCAGCGCGTCGGGCCGACTGCCCTCGACGTGAGTCACGAGTGAACGAACGTAGGACGACCGTCCGAACAGGGCGTCGAAGTCGAACGTCGGGTCGGCCCGGCCGAGCGAGAGACCAAAGACGGCGTACTCGAAGCACTTCTTGCAGTCGTAGCACCAACGCGCCTTGTTGGTGTCTGCACGCATGCACATGACGATGCCTTCGAAGGCCTCCGGGTAACGGCGCAGGAGCGTCTTGAACGACACGTACTCCGAGATCGGGTAGTGCGTCGTGCAGGGACGCAGGTCGTGACCGAGAACCCGTGAGTAGTAGTGGCCGAGCGCGGCCAGTGCCTCCGGCCGGTTCCGCCGGTTGCCCCACTGGCGCAGCCCCCCGGGGGCGTCACGGACCCAGTAGCCGGCCGCCGTGTAGCTGACGGTCACGACCTCGCAGCCACGGTGCAGCAGAGCCGGCAAGCCGGCGGTGACGTAGAGGTTGACACCGGGGCGGGCCGGCTTGCCCGGAACGAGGTTGGCCATGAAATCCGTGACCAGGAGTTGTACCTCGGCGCCCCGGGAGAGGGCGGGGGCCAGCAACAGCGTCCGGCTCCGCTTCGCGGCACGACGCTTCGCTCGCTCGCGGGTGCTGAACGGATGGATCGCGTGGAACAGGAGCACCTGGTCGCGGCCGTAGGTCTCAGCCAGGGCCTCGTAGGCGAGCGTGGAGTCCTTGCCCGCACCGAAGGTCACGCCGACCGGCCGCGGTGCGGGCAGGTCGACCGCCGCCGCGGTCCACGGGCGGTAGCTGGTCCGGTCGGTCAACGGGCCGATTGTCACGTGCCCGATGTCGTGGTAGGCGAGCCACCACCGCGCGACCACCCCCGGGATCGGGAACGGCAGCCTGACCTCGACCTCCTCGGCCATCGCGGCCCACACCGGGAGCTGGAGGGAGAGCAGAACCTCGATGAGCAGCTCGGGGGCGGCCCGGCACAACGGTATCCTGGGGTACCCGATCGACCAGCGGTTGCGGTGCTGCAGCTGGTTGGTCGCCTCCTGGTCCCAGCCGAACCGGACCGTGCCGTCCCGCACCAGCGGAGGCCGGACGGTGACGATCATCTGATCCCGGCTCCCTTCACGGCGGCGGCTTGACCAACGCGGGAGGACAGTATCGCCGCCGCACCTGAAAGGACGATGAGACCACGATGAATGCGCGCGCCGCCCGCCGCGCGGGAACGGCGGCGTCGCCCCAGGACGTTGTCACCGCACGATGACCCGCCCGTCCCGCGCGCTGATCGCCGTTGTCGTCCTCGCCCTGGTCGGCGCCGGCGGAGCGGCGCTGCTGGTGTGGTGGGCCGGCGGCTCTGTGGGCCCGGTGGTCGTGCGCGAGGCCTGCACGGCGGACGTCGACGGTCGGACGACGACGGTCAGCCCCGAGCAGGCCGCCCATGCCGCGACGATCGCGGCGGTGGCCGAGGAACGCGGGCTGCCCGCCCGGGCCGTCACGATCGCGCTGGCCACGGCGTACCAGGAGTCCGACCTGCGCAACCTCGACCACGGCGACCGCGACTCGCTCGGGCTGTTCCAACAGCGACCCTCTCAGGGCTGGGGGACGCCCGAACAGATCCAGGACCCCGCCTACGCGGTGGGCCGGTTCTACGACACGCTGGTCCAGATCCCCGACTACCGCGAACTCGACATCACCGTTGCCGCCCAGCAGGTCCAGCGCAGCGCGTACCCCGAGGCCTACGCCGACCACGAGGCAGACGCTCGGGTCCTCGCATCGGCGTTGTCGGGCAACTCGCCCGCCGCGCTGACCTGCTCGATCCGGGCCGCGAGCTACGAGGCGCAGGCCGAGGAGCCCGACGGCCTGACGGCCCGGGCGCGCGCCGTCCGCGACGAGCTCGACGCGACCTTCTCCGGTCTCGAGGTGAGCGGTTACCAGGCAGGGGGAATCGACTCGGGTCACGTCTCGGGATCCGCGCACTACGACGGTCGTGCGCTCGATGTCTTCTTCCGCCCGCACGACGATCCCGAGCTCAACCGCTCGGGCTGGGTCGTCGCCCACTGGCTGGTCGCGAATGCGGACCGGCTCGGTGTGGCAACGGTCATCTATGACGCCCAGATCTGGACGGCACGACGGTCGGCGCAAGGCTGGCGACCCTACGCGCACCCGTCCGGCAACACCTCCGACCCGACGCTCCAGCACCTCGACCACGTCCACGTGGATGTCGCCCGCGGCTCCTGAGGCCGTAGTTGATCACGGCGGACGGCCTCAGAGCGCTGCTGGTCGATCACCGCGAGGTCAGGCGCTCGGCCGCGGCGGCGACCCTCTCGTCGGTGGCCGTCAACGCCACTCGGACGTGCCGCTCACCACCGCGCCCGTAGAAGTCGCCCGGCGCCACCAGGATGCCCCGCCCGGAGAGCCAGCTCACGGTGTCCCAGCACGGCTCGCCCCTCGTTGCCCAGATGTAGAGGCCGCCCTCGGAGTGGTCGATGACGAATCCCGCATCCTCCAGTGCGGCCCGCAGCACCGCCCGGCGCGCCGAATAACGCGCCCGCTGCTCGTCGACGTGCGCGTCGTCGCCGAGCGCCGCCGCCAGGGCGGCCTGCACCGGCGCCGGCACCATCATGCCGGCGTGCCGGCGCACCTCGAGCAGGCGACTGACCAGGGTGACGTCTCCGGCCACGAAGCCGGCGCGGTATCCCGCCATGTTCGAGCGCTTCGACATCGAGTGGACGGCCAGAAGCCCGTCGAGCGACCCCCCGTTGACCTCGAGGTCGAGAACCGACGCCGGTCGCGCCTCCCAGCCGAACTCCAGATAGCACTCGTCTGACGCGACGACCGCTCCCCGCTCACGGGCCCAGGCGACGACCTTGGCCAGGTGGGCCACCGGCAACACCCGGCCGTGGGGATTCGCCGGCGAGTTGAGCCAGATCATCCCGACCCGCCGAGGCCCCAGTTCGGTGAGCGAGTCGGACCCGACCGGATCCGCTCCCGCCAGCCGCGCGCCGATGTCGTAGGTCGGATAGGCCAGGCGGGGATGGACGACGGCGTCGCCCGGGCCGACGTCCAGCAGCGTCGGCAGCCAGGCGACGAGCTCCTTGGAGCCGATCGTCGGCAGGACGCCTTCCGGGTCGACCGTGTCGATTCCCCAGCGACGCGCGAACCACGCCGCAACAGCCTTCCGCAACACAGGGGTTCCGTAGGTGGCCGGGTAGCCGGGAGCGTCGGAGGCCGCCGCAAGTGCGTCGCGGACGACCCGCGGCGTCGGATCGACGGGGGTGCCGATCGACAGGTCGACCAGGCCGCCCGGATGTGCAGCAGCCTGTCGCTCGTACGGGACCAACCGGTCCCACGGGAAGTCGGGAAGCGTGCGCACCTCGGGCGTGGCTGTCAGTGCGCGCCGACCTCCTGGGGAGGCAGTGCCGCGATCAACGGGTGGTCCTTGTCGATGACGCCCAGCTTGGACGCGCCACCCGGGGACCCGAGGTCGTCGAAGAACTCGGCGTTGGCCTGGGTGTAGTCCTTCCACTGCTCGGGGACGTCGTCCTCATAGAAGATCGCTTCGACCGGGCACACCGGCTCGCAGGCACCACAGTCGACGCACTCGTCCGGGTGGATGTAGAGCATCCGATCGCCCTCGTAGATGCAGTCGACCGGACACTCCTCGACACAGGCGAGATCCTTCAGATCGACGCACGGCTGCGCGATGGTGTAGGTCACGAGAAACGTCCTCCTGTCGGTACCGGCACGGGGCGTGGCAGGTACCTGTTTCCTAGTATCGCCATGCATGCTCGGGCATGTGCAACCGAGGCCAGCCTAGGCGCTGTTCGCGCCGGGGTGGAGTCGTGACCACAGTGTGGAGAGTGCCGATGGCCGCCGAACCGGCGACCCCTGCCGCCGAGATCTGGGTCGACCGGATCCGCGCCGGTCATGTCGGCCGGCGGGTCGTCGTGAGATATCGTCTCCCGGCCGACGACCTGGCCACGGACGTCCTGGGCCGGCTGGTCGACCGGCACGAGGGCGCGTTGCGGATCCGCCGCGCCGACGAGTCCGTCGTCGAGGTCCCGCTCGCCGATGTCGTCGCGGCCAAGCCCGTTCCGGAGCGCCGAGTCACCCGCCGCGAGGTGAGAGCTCTCGAAGCGGCGGCGGCGAAGGGGTGGCGCGCACCCGACACGGCACAGCTGGGAGGCTGGCTGCTGCGCGCCGCCCGCGGATTCACCCGGCGGGCCAACTCGTGCCTACCTCTGGCCCACCCCGGGATGCCGGTTCCGGCCGCCGTCGCGGAGGTCGAGCGCTGGTACGCCGCACGACAGCAGGCCCCGTCGTTCCAAGTGATCATCCCCCTGGCCGAGGCCGTGGACGCTCACCTGGATGCACTCGGCTGGGCGGAACCGTCCGAGGACGTCCTGGTCATGACCTCGCCGCTGGGACCGGTCGCCGACGCGCTACGGCCCGACCTCGCCTCAGTCGCCGTGACCGCAGAGCCGGACGACGCCTGGCTGGCGGCCTACCACTACCGCGGGGAGACCCTGCCGGCACATGCCCGGCACGTGCTCGTCCACGCCGACACGGTGGGCTTCGCCGCGGTCGACGACGGGAGCCGGCGGGTGGCCATCGCCCGCGGGGCCGTCACGGACGCGCCGGACGGACGTCGGTGGGTGGGCATCACAGCGGTGGAGGTGGAGCCAGCCGCCCGCCGCCGGGGTCTCGGTACACATGTCGTGGCCGGCGTGGCCCGGTGGGCGCGCAGGCACGGAGCGAACGACGTCTACCTACAGGTCTCCGAGGACAACGCGCCCGCGCTCGCGACGTACCGGCGGCTCGGATTCGTCGAGCACCACCGCTACCACTACCGCATCCTGTCCTCGTGATCAGTCGCCCGCGTCGGGCTCCGGCCCGCAGACGACGGTGGGGTTCGGGCGGTAGGTCCAGGGGAACGCCTCGTCCTTCACCAGTTCGCCGTCGGGTGTCCAGACCTTCCGGTACGAGGTGATGCTGAAGCCCCGCCAGCCCTCCTGTGCCGCGCACTCCTCGCCGGTGTCGTAGATCGTCTGCGGGTCGGTGGGGTTGCTCCGTGCGGACACCGACGTCTCGATCCGGAAGTACTCGGTGCTCCAGATCTTGACCGTGAGGGCGCCGGGGCCGGAGCCGCTGGGGCTGAACTGAGTCTCGACGAGGACGCCGTAGGGCGTGTCGTTCCTGAACGACATGTCGAAGTGGCCCCACGAGACGGTGGCCTCCTGGCCCACCGGGTACCGGTCGAAGTAGATGCTGTGAGGTTGGTGGTAGACGTCCTCCAGGCCCGCCTTGAACGCGGCGTGATACGTGGTCGTCGCGACTTGCGAGACGCCGCCGCCGTAGTCCTCACGCAGGCGACCGGCGTCGATGGTCCAGCCGACGGCGAACCCGTTGGCAGCCGTCCGCTCGCCCACGAGCTCGTTGAGGCTGAACGTCTCGCCGGGCAGCAACAGAGTGTCGTCGATCCGTCTCGCGGCCAGCCCGATGTTCGTGTTGCGGTAGTCGGCATGGGGGAAGCGCGTCGTCCACTCGGCGACGACCTCCACGACACCCAGCTTCTCGGCTCCTTCCGTCGTCAGCTCGGGCTCTGTCGCCGTGAGCTCGACCTCAGCAGTGCGATCACCGCCGCCGGCCGTGAGCGCCGGTAGGACTGCCGCGGCAAGCGCATCGGGCATCACGCCGCGGCCGGTCCGGGCGGGGACGATCACGGGTCGGCCACCCTCGATCCGGATCGAGGCATCCCTTCCCTGCTGGCCGATGTCGGCCAGGGCCTGCTCCGCCGCCTCGGCCAGCTTCGCGCCGTCGAGCGCGGGGATCAGCCCGCCACCGTCGCCAGGCTCCATGGTCAGGGCGGTACCGATGACGTCGGGCTCGAGCCTCCCGCTTCGTCCCTCCGCGACGACCGTGACCGGCCCCGACATGGCCGGCTCGGCGAAGTCGGTGACCGCGCGTTCGACGTCGGCGTCATCGACCGCGGGCGCGACCTCGGTCATGGCCAGCTCGACCGCATCGATCGGGAGCGCGTGCGGTCCGTCGGTGCCGAAGTACGCCGCAGTGACCGCGTCCGCCGTCGTCCTGACGTCGACCGATCGTCCTGGCACCGCCGCGCTCGTGACGACCTCGCCGTCCTCGAACCCGACCGATCCGTTGACCGGATCCGTGTCGGTCTGCTCGGCGATCACGGCGACGGCCGCCTCGAGCGCCTCCCGGTCGACCACCGGCACCGGGTCGACCGCACCTGCGCCGAACAACGCCCGGAAGATCGAGATCGGGTCGGCGGAGGCACCCGGAACGTCGTCGACCGTGGCCGTGATGTCGATGGACAGCCCGGACTCCGAGGGCACGATGCTGAACGTGCTGTCGTCGCCGGCGCCGTGCAGAGATATCGGAGTATCGACCAGCGCGGGCAGCTCCGCCGCCAGTACGGCCTCGGCCTCGGCCGTCGACAGGTCGCCGACCTCCACGCCGAGCACGGTGGCTCCGCTGGCCAGATCCCTCCCGGCGATCAGGTAGGCGCCGAGGTAGACGACGACCAATGCCGCGCCGAGGACCGCGGCCACGACGACGGAGGAGCGGCGACGCCAGAACGGAACGTCCGGGCCGTCCTCGCTGAGCGGTACGTCGGCGGCTGTGGCCCCCGACTCGGTGCCGACGACCTCGACGTCGGGGTCGTTCTCCACAGACTGGTTGGTGTCGACGGTCTCGATGACCTCGGTGGCATCGTCAGTCCTGATGGCCTCGCTGCGGGTTTCGTCGGCCCTGTCGGGATTGTCCAAGGGCGGCGGCGCAGGTTCGTCCGGGCCTGCTTCCCCGAGGCGGGTGGGCTGGTCAGTCACGCGGAAGACACACTCTCACTCGGGAAGGCGGGTTGCGTCGGGAGGAGGCCGGGCCGACGTGGGCCGACCGGGAGATGGTACCGGATGGGGCGTGCCGGTCCGGCTCACGGCACGGCGACGCCGGCGAACAGGTCGGTCTCCCGGCCGCTGGCGGTGTCGACCGGACCGACCACGCCTTTGGCGAGCCGGTAGTACTCCCAGCCCCAGACCAGTTGACCGACTTCCCCGGAGAGCGCGAAGAAGGGCCCGTCGAGGGTGATCTGGGTCGCGTGGGCCTTCATCGCCGCCATCTTGCGGTCGAGGTGAGCGGTGCCGTCGATCGCGGCGGCGACGGCATCGTCGGGCACCACCATGCCGAACTCGTCGGCGCTCTCGATGCCGAAGAAGCTCGACCCGTCCTCGCGGGATCGGGCGACGGCCTTCTCGACGACACTGCGAGGGAACGCGGTCCAGTAGATCTTGGGCACGTCCCAGCTCGATCCGAGGTCGAGCCGGTAGGACGGGACGGCCGCGAGGGCCGACGCGTAGGTGGCGACCCGATGGGCCTGAATGTGGTCGGGGTGGCCGTAGCCACCGAACTCGTCGTAGGTGATGAGCACCTGGGGCCGCACCTCGCGGATGATCTCGACGAGGTGGTCGGCTGCCTCGCGCAGGTCGGCCAGCCAGAACGCGTCGGCCCGGACGTCGGCGGGGACCGTGGCCATCCCTGCCTCGGTCCACCCCATGCCGGTGTCGCGGTAGCGGCCGGGCCCACCCAGGAAGCGGTGGTCGGTGACGCCCAACTCGGCCATGGCATCGGCGAGCTCACCGATGCGGTGCCGGCCGAGCCCGTCGTCGCGATGGGCGGCGAGATGCTCGAGATCGGGGACGAGGACCTCGCCCTCCTCGCCCAGCGTGCACGTGACCAGCGTGACCTGGGCCCCTTCGGAGGCGTAGCGCGCCATGGTGGCGCCGTTGGCGATGGTCTCGTCGTCGGGATGGGCGTGGACGAGCAGCAATCGCCTGTCCGCACGTGCGTCTGCCATGCCCGCCAGCCTAGGACTCCGCACCGACGGACCACTTCACCAGGCGTGGTGACCGTTGACCAGGGTCCTGCGCCTGGTGAACGGTCCGCCAGGGTGGTGAGCGTGATCAGCGGCAGCGTGGTGGTGACGGTGCCGGCGTGGCGTCAGTGCTGGACGACCACGTCCTCGCGGATCGCGGCATAGTGGCAGGCGGACTCGTGGTCGACGCCCGGGCGCACGATCAGCTCGGGGATCTCCAAGGCGCACTT
>Ga0256866_1000329_pt1 | contig 10459 bp, 8 predicted proteins | sample RVTome_16_FD_187338 | JGI IMG/M metagenome (GOLD analysis project Ga0256866, IMG submission 187338) | Soil microbial communities from uranium-contaminated site in the Upper Colorado River Basin, Wyoming, United States - RVT152D67 HiSeq ...
ACTCCCTGGGGGCTACGAACAGTGAGCCAACCGGTGCCGCCACACTCCACAGGACAACAGCGCTACCGGAGCTGAAGCCGCCCAACGAGATCTGCAGAAGGGGTGGCAACACCAGCCATGCGAGCAGAATCGCGGTTCTCGAGACAGCGAAGCGGTCGGTCACTCTATTGAAGACCAAGACGAGCACGGCAAAGCCGACATACCCATAGGGAATCAGGGCGCTGACGGTCATCCCCATGACCAGGTAGATGGTTCCCCATACGATCCCGAGCAGGCCATAGAGAATCGTGCCGAGCAAGAAAGAGCGTTTGGCGGCCTCCATTGGGTCCGAGCCATTTCTGCGCGGGTCTTGGCGCCCCAAATCGGTCCACTTCATCGTCGCAGGCGATCGACGGGCCCATCAGGTGGTCGGACCGGTTTTGACTGAGACTCAGTCACCTCGGGCTAGTTCCAACTGCTCCCTCAACCCCGTGCCGATCAGGCCAAGGTCGACGGCGACCGACGTCATCCGGAACCCCTGAGCGACCGCCCGCGCCGCGCTCGCACCATTGCCACAGTGGAGCCCGGCGACTATCCCGTTGGCAGATGCCGCCTCGATCACGCTGCCAAATGCGGCGGCCAACTCGATAGCGTGTTCGTGGGTTGCGCCGAACACCGCGTCGACGTCGGGTGCCGGGCTTCCACCTAGCCCGAGACCAAGATCGGCCGGTCCGATGTACAGCCCGTCGACACCGTCCACGGCGGCGATCGCCTCGATGTCTCTGACGGCGCCCGCCGTCTCCACCTGGACGACGACATAAGGTGCTTCATCGAAGGGTCCAATGCGGCGGGTCTGCATTCCGTAGGAACGGCCACCTCTCGGCGCGTGACGCGTTGCGTGCACGGCAAGCGCTGCATCGTCGGCCGAGGCCACCAACGGCACGACAATCCCGGCGGCGCCCAGGTCCAGCGCCCGTCCGATGCGGCCCAGGTCGATGGTCTCCACCCTGACCAGTCCGACCACGCCGTATGACGCCATCACCGTGAACAGCGACGCGTCAACCTGGCCCAGATCGAGCCCGTGTTGGGTGTCGACCACGATGAAGTCGGGGCCGGCAGAGGACGCGGTGTCGATGACCGCATGATTCCCGGTCATCGACCAGAAGCCGTGGATGAATTGTTTCTGTCGTAGGGAATCCGCATCTGACATGGCAGGACACGATAAGCCTGGCAGGATTCGACTGCATGACGACGTTGCGCTTCGGCATCTCCGAGCTTCCCCCCAACGACGGGAAAGACGCCGAGTTCCTCGACAGGCTGGTTGGGGAAGGTCATCGCGCCCTGGAGCTGCCTTTCACGCAGGGCTTCCCATGGAAGGAGAAGCGGTGTGAGACATTCGGAGCCCTCGCCGCCGAGCGTGACATCCGGCTCTCGGTCCACGCCCCCTACTTCGTCGGGCTGTCCATTCCCGAAGAGGACAAGGGAAAGCAGTCGGTGCACGCCATGGAGCACACCATGAAGCTGGGCAACTGGCTCGGCGCAGCGGTCATCGTCGCCCATTTTGGCTCGACCTATGACGAGGACCCGGCGGTCCTCATGGATCGAATACGGTCCCGGATCGACTTCATCGCCCCCAAGGTGGAGTCGTTGGGAGTCGGTCTGGGGTTGGAAACGGCGGGCAAGCACAGCCAGTTCGGCAGTCTCGGTGACATCGCACAACTTGCCTCCGAGTACAGCTTCGTTCGGCCGGTGGTGGATTGGGCCCACATCCATGCCATGACCAATGGAGGTCTCACCTCGAAGGATGCGTTCATGTCGGTCCTGTCATTCGTCCGCGATAGCTTTCCCGGGTGGATGATCCAGCCCCTCCAGGTGCAGTTCTCCGACAACCAATTCGGTGATGCCGGGGAGATCAGACACGTCGCATATGGCGACGGGACGTTGCGAGTGGGTCCGCTGGTCGAGGCCGTGGAGGATATGGACATGTCCATGGTCCTCATCTCCGAGGCGCGCGACATGAAGAGTCACGGCCTCATCTGGGAGGAAGTGACGCAGACCATCTCTGGCAATGCCGGCTCGAAGCCGGGACGGGCCCTGGCCACGGTCGAAGCCGGGTTCCCATCGCCCATCCATGTCGTCAAAGACGGTGAGCGGTTTGTCCCCGGCGGTGTCGACCGCCCCATCACCTTCTCCAACATCGACAAGGTCTTTTTCCCCGACGAGGGCCACACCAAAGGCGACCTCATCCAGTACTACTCGTCGGTTTCGGGGTTGCTCCTGCCTCACCTGGCTGGGCGGCCGATCTCGATGTCCCGTTTCCCTGACGGCATCAACGGACCGTCGTTCTATGAGAAGCGGGCACCGGGGCATCAGCCAGACTGGATGAGGACCACACCGGTGGACTCGGACTCTCAGGGAGGGGTCATCGACTTCCTCCTGGCCGACTCCGAGGAGGCCTTGATGTGGTTCGCCAACATGGGGTGCATCGAGTTTCACCCCTTTCACTCAACCACGGCCGATCTCAGCAGACCGACATACGCCATCTTCGACTTCGACCCAGCCGATGGCTCGAACTGGGATCAGGTGACCGCGGGTGCTCGACTGCTCGACCTAGCCCTCGGACAACTCGGTCTCGTCGGCTATCCCAAGCTGTCTGGATCGCGGGGCCTGCACGTCTACGTCCCTCTCGATCCGGTGCACAGCCACTCCCGGGTGCGACGGTTTGTCGGCGAAGTCGGCGAGTACCTGGCCGCAGCCAATCCCGAGGACATCACCATGGAGTGGGACAAGCCGAAACGGAAGGGAAAGGTGTTCATCGACCACAACCGCAATGCCTCTGGTCAGACCGTGGCTTCGGTCTACTCGGTGCGGCCTCGACCGGGAGCGCCGGTGGCGGCACCGCTCACCTGGGATGAGGTGGGGTCGGTTGCCAATGGGGATGTGACCATCGTCAACATCTGGGATCGGTTGCAGCGATACGGCGACCTCTTCGCACCCGTCGTCCAGGGTGGGCAGACTCTCGATTCTGCTGAACGGGCCCTCGGGATCTCCTCGAACGGCGAATGAGACGCCACAGGGACCACATACGGTCCCCACAGCATTAGGAAGCGATCAGCTAAGTAAGGTTGGGGCATGGACCTCTATGCCCGCGTGAACATTCTCGGTGGGCTGTCGGTCCGGCTCCCTCGTGGTGGACTGGACGACGCGATACCGCTGGATAACGATCCGATCGGGCGTGCCAAGAACTGGGAGCAGCAGGGCGTCGACTACCTCCACATCGTGGATCTCGATGCCGCCGCATATGGCGACTATCGCAACCGCGACCTGATCAACAAGCTGGTAAACCAGGTCGAGATCCCGGTCCAGGTGGCCGGTGGCATCCGCTCCGAAGGAGAAGGTGAGAAGCTCCTCGAAAGCGGCGCCTGGCGCATCGTCATGGGAACGGCGGCCATCGAGAACCAGATCATGGTCTGGGAGATGTGTCGTGATCATCCCGACAGCATCGTCGTCTCCCTCGATGTGAGACCAAACGAGGAGGTGGCCACCCGGGGATGGACTCAGAACAGCGGGCGCTTCCTCGAAGAGGTGCTCATCGAGATGTCTTCCGCCGGAGCCGTGGCCTTTCTGGTCCAGGAAGCGGGCCGGGATGCTCTCTCCGACCCGCCCAATCTTCAGATCATGGCCGAGGCTTTGGCCACAGTCGAGGAACCGGTCATCGCCGCTGGGGGAGTGCGTGACCTGGAAGATCTACGCAGGCTGATGCTGCTGGAGACGTCCGGGAGGAGCCTCAGTGGTGTCATCGTCGGGCGCGAGGTGACGGCAGGCCGGTTCACCGTCGAGGAGGCCAAGGAGGCCCTCGCCGGAGGCGGACCGCTGCGCGCACCGGGCGGGATTACGACGATCCGTACCCCGGTTGGAGTGGGCTCTTTGACGACGTCGTTGGAGTTCTACCGCAACGTGCTGGGCTTCAATCAAGTGCGTTCACCGTCTGAGGGTGTCATCGCCGCGGTCGTCGAGGCGGGTCCGGGCCAACACATCGAATTGGTGGAAGGGGGGTCGGCGAGGCCCGAGTCCCTGGTCTTCCGGGTGGAGGACCAGCAGCGATGGAAAGATCATCTGACCAAACTGGGTGTCTCCACGGAGGCTGATGGATCCAAGCTGGTGATAATCGATCCCGACGGGTTGAAGATCTACCTCGAGTAGAGCCTACTTGACCAGTGTTCGGGACTGCTCGCGCAGGAACTGACGCAGGTACCACGGACCGCCACCGCCGGCTCCGGAAGTGCCGGAGCCCTTCCATCCACCGAACGATTGGATATCGGGCCAGGCGCCCGTCGTCGCACCGGCGGCCCGGTTGACATAGGTGACACCGGCCTCGATGCCGTTGAACCACCTCTCGATCTCCTCATCGTCACCCGAGAAGAGACCGGCGGTCAGCCCGAACGGGGTGTCATTGGACAAGCTCAAACCCTCGTCGAGATTGGACACCCTGGTGACGGCTACCAGCGGGACGAACAGCTCCTTCTCCCAGATCCAGGACTCGAGCGGTGCTGTCACCACTGTGGGGTCCACATAGTTGCCGCGGGCAAAGGCGCCTTCCTCACGCACCTCACCGCCGACGAGGACTTCGCCGCCATTTGACGTGGCCTCGGCAACAGCCGCCCTGAACCTTTCGACGGCGTTGCGGTCTATCACGGGGCCGACGAAGACACCGTTTTCCGTTGGAATCCCGACGACGAGGTCTTTGGTCCTGGCGATGAGCTTGTCGACGAATTCTTCGTAGACGTCATCCTCGACGTACACGCGCGAGGTTGCCGAGCACTTCTGCCCACTGAAACCAAACGCCCCCCGTGCGATCCCTTCGGCGGCGACATCCAGGTCGGCTGTCTTGGTGACGATCGCAGGGTTCTTACCCCCCATCTCGGCGGTGACGGGCTTGGGACGCCGTTCGTTCACGGTGCGGTACAGGTACATCCCGACCTCATGGGATCCGGTGAAAGTCAATCCGTCGATCCCGTCGTTGTGAGCGAGATGATCTCCCGCTTCGTCACCTCCGGTCACGATGTGGAGGGCGGCCTTGGGCAGTCCGGCTTCGGTCATGACCCGGTAGAACTCGAGCGCCATCAACGCGCCAGCGTTGGAAGGCTTCACAACGACGGTGTTGCCGGTGATGAGCGCACCGATCGAAGGCCCGCCTGACAACGCCAACGGGAAGTTGAATGGGGATATCACCGCCCAGACACCCCACGGACGCAACACAGACGTGTTTTGCTCGTTGTCACTCAACGAGCCCAACGGCCGCACGAATCCTTTGTTGTCGGTCATCTGCTTCGCGTAATAGCGGAGGAAGTCGATCGTCTCCTGGGCGTCACCCAAGGCTTCGAGCCGGTTTTTCCCCACCTCGAATGTGATCAACGCCGCCAGGTCGAAGACCTGGTCCTGCATCACGTCGGCGGCCCGGAGCATCAGGTCGCGTCTGGTCTCCCACCCCGCCGCTTCCCACTCGGGTTGGAATGCTTTGGCCGCTGCCACCGCATCCTCGATGTCCTGCTCGGTGGCCTGGGCATATCGGCCCACCACGATGTCGCTGTCGATGGGTGAACGCTCTTCGAACATCTCACGATCGATTCGCGCTTCGCCGTTGACGATGACACCGTGAGTCAGGGCCAATCTCGTCTCTGCGTCGGCCACGGCCTTCTCGTATGCGGTGTTCAACTCCTCGTTGTCGGCCGACATCGTGGCGTAGGTGATTCTCACCGCCATCTCTGGGAATCCTCTCGTGACGTCGCTGTGTCTGTCCTCCGACGATACATCAATGAGTCGATAGACCGATTGTGTGTTGGGCCTCGATGGCCGATCAACGAGCATGGCCAGTCGAGCTGTCCAGTCGCTCCTGGCGTCTCGCCATGGGCACTATCGGCCCCATCGGGTAGTTGTCCGGGCGGGGGCTGCTGCCGCGTGGTTTGCCGCCGCCTTGTATCTGGCCGCCGGCGCCTTCACCGGCGACGAATACCTGCTGGTCACTGCGGTCGCGCCGGTGTTGGCGGCCAGTCTCATGACCACGCAGGTCCTGGTCGGTCGGGAGGACGGCGGAATTGCACTGTTCGGCTCCGGTCTCGTCGTCGCCATTTGGCACACGTTTTCCGGTTACGAAACCTCCCTGATTCCGGCGGCGGTTGCCTTGGTGCTCATCGCGGCATTAGGGATGATTTTCGTTCCAGCTCACCGCTTGGTCGTTGGTGCCACCATCGCGGTCTCTTTGTTTGCCATTCCTCAGTTGTGGGATCTGGGTGTCGACCTGCAGATCGTTTTGGGGGGCACCATGGGTCTGAGCTTTATGATCACCCATTTCATCCTGGGATCGATTCAGGACGCCTCGAGCGAAGTCAACGAGCGATATCAGATGCTATTTGAGCAGTCCCCATCGGCCGCACTCGAAGAAGACTGGTCCGAGGCCATCGCCTATGTTCGCTCCGAGTACTCCGGTAAACCCACCCGAGTGCGACAGTTTCTACTCGCTTATCCCGCTGTGGTGCGGCGGGCCGTCGGAAAGGCAAAAGTGTTGCGTGCCAACGAAGCGGCCCTCAGGCTCTTGGACGTCTCCGATTCAGCCCGCTTCCTCGGATATCGCGATCCCGACGTGGTCACCGACGAGAACATCGATGCCTTCGTCAGTGCCCTGGTCACCCTCTATGAGGGCGGCAAGTCGTGGGAGAGGGAGATTCCGATCCGGACGAAAGCCGGTGAGCAGCGCTGGCTCCTCTACCGGACGTTCGACACCTCGACCGGGGCGCCAGGCACCTCGATCGTTGCCGGGCTGGCCGACATCACCCATATGAAGGCACGGAACGAAGCCATGGCGCAGGCTGTCCGTTCGAAGGACGAGTTCATCGCCAATGTCAGCCACGAGCTGCGCACGCCGCTCACCGCGATCCTTGGGATCACCTCGGAATTGGCCAGCGATGATTCGCTGGCGGCGAGCGATGTGGCGGAATTGATGGATCTCGTGGCGGGTCAGGCCGGCGAGATGGCCAACATCGTCGAGGACCTGCTGGTTGCAGCGCGGGCCGACATTGGAACCGTTTCGGTTCAAATGAAGCGGGTGGATCTGGTGGCTGAGCTCTTGGAGACGATCAGAGGCTTGGGGATGTCCATCGACGTCCCCGACGATGCGTTTCCGCACGTTTATGCCGATCCACACCGAGTCCGTCAGATAATGCGGAACCTCCTCACCAATGCCCAGCGCTATGGCGGACCGAATTGCCGCGTGGTGCTCGGGACATTGCGCGACGCGGTGTGGCTCGAGGTGCGGGACAACGGCACAGGCATCCCCGATGAGGATACCGAGCGTATCTTTCAGCCATATGTGACGTCCGGAGCGAAGGGCTCGGTGGGTCTCGGCCTGTCGGTCTCGCGTCAGCTCGCCGAGTTGATGGGTGGAACTCTCCACTATGAACGTGGGGCAGGGGAGAGCGTTTTCCGGCTCCAACTGTCCATCGCCGACCTCGCAGATCCCATCCTGGCTTCTCACTCCGACGCCACGTAGCTACCTTGTGTCTGCAATGTCGGTCGCCACGTCGCCCATCGTCTATTGGCCGCTGCTCTTGTTGGCGGCATATGTTCTCGGCTCGATTCCGTTCGCCCAGGTGCTCGCCCGGGTCAAGGGTGTTGATCTCCGGACCGTGGGAACGGGCAATGTCGGCGCAGGCAATCTGACCAAGAACGTTGGGGCTGCTTGGGGCTTGGCCGCGGGTGTCCTCGATGGTCTCAAGGGTCTGGTCCCGGTCTGGCTCAGCCTGAAGGGCGGGCTCGGTCCCGGCGCCGCCGGGCTGGTGGGCCTGGCCGCAGTCATCGGGCACAATTGGTCGATTTTCATGAGGAGCAGGTCGGGGCGCGGACTGGCCACAGCATTCGGTCTCATCGTCGCTCTCCATCCGCCACTCGCCATCTGGACCGCCGGTTGGGCCGTGGCAGGGTGGAAGATCGGTGGGGGTATGGCCGGATTCATCGGATGGGGGCTTCTTCCAATCGTCAGCATCTCCCTGGGTGGTCCGGTGACCGAGAGCGTGCTGATCCTCTTCCTCGCCACCGTCTTGATCGGCCGTCGAATGCAGGGAAATCCGGGTGACGACATGGACCGGGGATCCATGATGCGGCGAGCGATATATGACAAGGACCTATTGCCTCACGGACCCGGAGAAACGGCAGACAATCCGCTGACCCAGTGAGCCCGAAACGAGTCCTTTGGATCGCGGGGATCGCCGCGGTCCTCTACACCTCCTTCGCCTATTGGGTGGTTACCAACCCTGACTTCGATCTGCCTCCGATTCAGGGATTCGCTGTCGCAATCATCGCCGCCGCTGCCTTCTGCCAGATCGCGGCGAAGTGGTTCTTCGGGCTGTTGTTCAAGGAGTCGATCCAGGAGACAGGGTCGGACGTGAGGGCCTGGTCGGCATTCAAAGCGGCGCTCGTCGGCGCAGGCGTTGCCCGTCTGATTCCGGCCGGTGGTGCCATAACGCCGGTAGCCATGTCATGGACCGTTCGTGACGAGGTAGCTGAGAGCACGGCCGGCCCCGGGATCAGAACCGTACTGCTCAACTATGCAGGTCTTCTGATCCTCGCCGGTGGTGGCATTCTCCTGGAGAGACCGAGGGAGGCCATTCCGGTCTTCTCCACGTCACTGGTCGTCGTTGCACCCGTTGTGTTGATAATCGGTGCAGCGTTGATGTTCGGATCGGGGCGGTTGGGGACCGTCGCAAGATATCTCCCGAGGTTCATCAGAGAGAAAGTCCAGTCGTCGATGGTCAACCATGCGCCGGGATGGGAGTCCCAGGTATACATCTGGGCCCGACTCATCCTGGAGACGGGTGCCTTCTGGCTGGTGATGGAGGCATTCGGCATCGATGTGACCGTCATGCAGGCCGTCGCCACTTATGCCGCATCGCAACTCGTCGGGGGCTTGCCCGGGATGCCGGGAGGTCTCGGCGTCACAGAAGGCTCCATTGCGCTGATACTCGCCGCCTACGGGTTCCCGGCTTCGAACACCTTGGCGCCGATCATCGTCTTCCGGGTGGTGTCCTACTGGCTGCCCTCGGCCCTCAGCTTCCTCGCCGGGGGGTCGACGTTCCTCAGGTCCGACGAGGCCAAGGCAGCCGCTGAGGCGGGATGATTAGCCTCAACACATGCCCGAAACCGTCAAGTTCGACCTCCTCAACCAATCCGGTGAGCCCATCTCCAGCGAAGACTTCGCCGGAAAGAAATACGTCATGTTCTTCTACCCGAAGGCGATGACGCCCGGGTGCACAACCGAATCGTGTGACTTCCGCGACAGCTACTCGGAATTCGCCGATGCCGGATACGAGGTGATCGGAGTGAGCCCCGACCCGCCGTCACGGAATCAGAAGTTCAAGGAGAAAGAGGGTCTCAACTTCGATCTCCTATCCGACGAGGATCATGAGCTGGCCGAGTCACTCGGAGCCTGGGGCGAGAAGATGCTCTATGGCAAGCTCGCGGAGGGGCTCATCCGCTCCACATTCGTCATCGACGAACACGGTCAGGTGGAGAGGACCTACCGCAACGTCCGCGCCAAAGACCACGTCGCCCGGGTCAAAGCGGACCTGCTGGGGGTCTGAAAACCGTTCTGTGCGGGTTTGTAGCGCGTCACGCGTCATAACCCCGCACAGAACGGGGATTTCAGGCCCCCAACTGGTGACCGGTCAGGTTCTCCAGAGCCTTGACCAGGGCGTGGTTGCCTTCGCTGCCAAAGCCGCGTTCCTGGAGTGACCGGTAAAGCTGGTAGACGAGGGAGACGCCGGGCATTACGGCTCCAACCTCGTCGGCGGCTTCGAGGACGAGGCGGAGGTCTTTTTGCTGGAGGTCGATGGTGAAGCCGGGCCGCCAGTCGCGCTCGATCATCTGCGGGCCGCGGTTGGAGAGCATCCATGACCCTGCTGCCCCACCCTCGACAGCCGCGAGAGTCTTCTTCAGGTCGAGTCCGGCGGCGTCGGCGAGCATCAGGGCCTCCGATGCGGCGAGCTGGTTCAGCACCACCAGAGCTTGGTTGACCGCCTTCACCATCTGACCCGAGCCTGGCTCCTCCCCGACGTGGACGATGGACGACGAATAGGCCTCCAGGAAAGGTCTCACCCGCTCCACGGCCCCCGACGAGCCGCCGGCCATCACCGCCAATGTTCCTTTCTCCGCACCTTCCGATCCCCCGGAAACCGGGGCGTCGACCCAGTCGACTCCGAGCTGGCGTGCTTGTTCGGCGAAGTCCCTCGTCGCCACTGGGGAGATCGTGGAATGGTCGACGAGGACATCCCCCTCGGTCATCCCGTGGATGACCCCGTAGTCACCGAACACAACCTCCTCGACGTCGGGGGTGTCGGACACGCAGACGAACACCACATCCGACTCCGGCCCAACCGCAGTTGGGGTCTCGACGACCATGACGTCGAGACCTTCGGCCTTTGCCGGCGTC
>Ga0256866_1000331_pt1 | contig 10447 bp, 9 predicted proteins | sample RVTome_16_FD_187338 | JGI IMG/M metagenome (GOLD analysis project Ga0256866, IMG submission 187338) | Soil microbial communities from uranium-contaminated site in the Upper Colorado River Basin, Wyoming, United States - RVT152D67 HiSeq ...
CTGGGCGAATGATCGTCTCTGTGTTGACCCGGGGGACCGGGCACGATCGAAAGGCTTGCGATGGACGACTACCCGCTGTTGAACCTGTTCTGGACGATGCTGTGGTTCTTCATATTCATCGCGTGGCTGTTCCTGCTCTTCACGCTCTTCGCCGACATCTTCCGCAGCAAGGACATGGGCGGCTGGGCAAAGGCGCTCTGGACGCTGTTCATCATCATCCTGCCGATACTCGGCTCCCTGGTGTACCTGATCGTGCGCGGCCGGTCCATGCATGAGCGCGCGGCCGAGGACTACCAGGAGCGCGAGAAGGCCTTCCGCACCTACGTGCAGGAAGCGGCCGGCCCGGCCGGCGGAGCCGGTGTCGCCGACGAACTGTCCAAGCTCGCCGCCCTGCGCGACTCCGGCGCGCTCACGGCGGACGAGTTCGAGGCGCAGAAGACCAAACTCCTGTCCTGAGGCGTGGCCGGAATCCTCAGCGGGCGGCGTCATCCGCCCACCCCGGGGATCTCTGGCGGCGTGGAGGGTCGTGCCGAGGGCCGAGACGGGCCAAGATGGGGAGTCATGGCAGGTCTCGGCCTAGCGCGCGGGTTGGCCACGACGTTCCGGCGCCTCACCAGGCGGGCGGTCACCGCGCAGTATCCCGATGCGCCCCCACAACTGCCTCCGCGCAGCCGTGGCGTCATCGCGCTGACCGAGGAGAACTGCACGGTCTGCATGCTGTGCGCCCGTGAATGCCCCGACTGGTGCATCTACATCGACTCGCACAAGGAGGAGCTGCCGCCGGCCATAGAGGGCGGCCGGCCCCGGAGTCGAAACGTCCTCGACCGGTTCGCGATCGATTTCTCGCTGTGCATGTACTGCGGCATCTGCATCGAGGTGTGCCCGTTCGACGCCCTGCACTGGTCGCCGGAGTTCGAGTACGCGGAACTCGACATCCGCGACCTGGTCCATGAGCGCGACCGGCTCCGTGAGTGGATGTGGACCGTGCCGCCTCCGCCGGCGCTCGACCCGAACGCAGCTGAACCGAAGGAGGTCGAGACCGCGCGCAAGGCCGTCGGCGTCTCCCCGGACCCCGGATCCGGGGCCGCCGGGTGAACGGTGTCGAGCTGGCGTTCGTGCTCCTCGGTGCGGTCGCCCTGGGTGCGGGCTTCCTCGTCGTCACCACATCCCGGATCGTCCACGCGGCGCTCTGGCTCGCGGTGAGTCTCGGCGCGGTGGCCGGATGCTTCCTCCTGCTCACCGCCGAGCTGCTGGCCTGGGTGCAGGTTCTGATCTACGTCGGCGCCGTGGTGGTCCTCGTGCTCTTCGCGCTGATGCTGACGCGGGCACCGATCGGTCCGGCACCGGGCGCAGCGCGCGGGCGCGTCGTCCTGGCCGCGGTCGTGGCCGCCGCGACCGCCGGCGTCCTGCTCGTGACCCTGCTCGCCGGTCTCGGCGGCGAGGTCATCGACCTCGAGGCCGCCGACATCGGTGGCGGCGAGGCCGTCGGCTCGGCACTCTTCCGTGCCTGGGTGCTCCCGTTCGAGGCGCTGTCGGTCCTGCTGCTCGCAGCCCTGGTGGGCGCCATCGTGCTCTCGCGCGGCCGAGGCGACGAGGACGGGCGATGAGGCTCGCCTTCCCTCTCGTGGTATCGGCGTTTCTCTTCTCCCTCGGAGTGTTCGGCGTGCTGGTCCGACGCAACGCCGTCCTCGTCCTCATGTCCGTCGAGCTCATGCTCAACGGCGTCAACCTGAACCTGGTGGCGTTCGACGCCTGGTGGGCGGACGCTCTGCACGGCGGCCAGGTACTGACGCTGTTCGTCATCACGATCGCCGCCGCGGAGGTCGGCCTGGGCCTCGCCATCGTGCTCCTCGTCTTCCGGAACCGCGGCACGTCCGACCTGACCGACCTCGGCCTTCTGGACGAACGCACCGAGGACGACCAGCGACCGGCGGACGTCGACCAGCCGGAGGACGCCCGATGATGCCGGTCCTGGTCGTCCTGACCCCGTTCGTGGCGGCAGCCGCGGGCCTCGTCGTCGGCCGTAACAGGTTGCTGGCCCAGCGCGTGGCGGTGGTCGGCACCGGCATCGCGCTGGCGCTCTCGGTCGGCATGGGCGTGATGGTCTGGGTCGGCGGCCCGTCGGTCGACGAGTGGGGGACCGTCCCCACCGGCTGGGTGCCGGTGACCATCGCCACCCGTGCGGACGGGCTCGGTGCGACGCTCGCGATCATGGTCAGCTCGGTCGCGCTCTGCGTGCAGATCTACTCCACGGCCTACATGCACCGCCAACCGCGCTACGGGACCTTCGCCGCCCTCGTGTCGCTGTTCACCGCCGCAATGCTGCTCGTGGTCCTGGCCGACGACCTCATCGTGCTGCTCGTCGGCTGGGAGGTCATGGGCATCTGCTCGGCACTGCTGATCGGGCACCACTGGGAGCGAGAGGAGGCGAGGTCCGCCTCGGTCAAGGCCTTCGTCGTCACCCGCTTGGGCGATGTCGGACTGCTCGCCGGGATCCTCGTCATGGCCGACCTCACCGGCTCGTTCCGCATCTCCGAGCTCCAGCAGTCGGCAACCGCGTCGACGGCGCTCACGGTCGGACTGGTCCTGATGTTGTGCGGTGTCGTCGGAAAGTCGGCGCAGGTACCGCTGCATGTCTGGCTGCCCGATGCGATGGCGGGTCCGACTCCGGTGTCGGCGCTGATCCACGCGGCGACGATGGTGGCCGCCGGCGTCTTCCTGGTGGCCCGGCTCCACTCCGTGTACCTGCTCTCGTCGGTCGCCCTCGCGATCCTGGCGATCGTCGCGTCCGCCACGATGCTGCTGGCCGCGCTCGCGGCGCTGGCCCAGGACGACTACAAGCGGGTACTCGCCTGGTCGACGTCGAGCCAGCTGGCGTACATGCTCGGCGCGCTGGCTGTGGGCGGTTACTCGGCCGGCCTGTTCCACCTGCTGGCTCATGGGGCGTTCAAGGCGCTGCTGTTCCTGGCCGCCGGTGCGATCGCCCACGCACTGGGCACCACCATGCTCCCCGACATGGGCGGGCTGCGCAGGTCGATGCCGATGACCTACCTGGTCAGCAGCCTGGGTCTGGCGGCGCTGGTCGGCCTGCCACCGCTGGTCGGCTTCTTCTCCAAGGAGTCGGTGCTCGGCGCTGCCGAGGAGGCCGCACTGCACGGCGGACCGCTGCCCGCGTGGTCGGCCTGGCTCGTCCTGTTGGCCGGGCTGGCGACCGTCCTGCTCACGGCCGCGTACGCGACCCGGGCCTGGCTGCTGGCGTTCCGCGGACCGCCCCGGTGGAGTGGCGCAGCGCACGATCCCCCTCCGGCGATGCGGACCCCAGTGGTGGCGCTGGCCGTGCCGACGGTCGTGCTCGGCGTGCTCGCATTCATGCCGGCCGTGGTCTCCGCGATGTTCGATCCCGGAGACCAGGTCGCGGCGGAACCCGAGGGCCTTTCCTTTGACGTGGGGACGGCCGTGGTCTCGCTGGCTCTGGTGGGCATGGGCGCGCTCGCCGTCTTCGCCGAGTGGCGACGGACCGGCCAGCGGGACCCCTCCGTCAGTCTCGGCCAGGCCCACGGACTGCTTGCCGACGGCTTCGGCGTCGACCGGCTCTACGACACCGTGATCGTGCGTCCCTTCCTTGCACTCAGCCGACTGGTCGTCGCGAGCGATCGCGACGTGATCCACGCGTACGTCCGCGGGGCCGGGCGGTCGGCCAGAGCGCTGGGCGGTCTGCCTCATGCCGCTCAGGCGGGTCACGTCCAGGGATACGTCACGGCTGTGCTGGCCTTCGTGGTCATCCTCGCGGCCGCAGGCGCAGGGGCGGCGCTGCTGTGATCGGCCAGGTGCTGCTCCACGTCGCACTCGCCGCTCCACTGGTCGGGTGCCTGGGTCTGGTGGCGGCGGGCCGGCGGGTCCGTGACCGCCGTTCGCCGGAGGTCGGGGTCGTAGCCTCGGGCATCGCTTTGGTGGCTCTGGTCGCCGCGGCGCTCCTGGTCGACCGCGACGACACCGGCCGTGCCCAACTCGTCACCGATGTCGCCTGGGCACCTGCGCTCGACCTGCGGTGGCACCTCGGCGTCGACGGCCTCTCGCTCCCGTTCGCCCTGCTCACCGCGGTCCTGGTGTTCTGCTGCAGCGTCTACACCGTCCGGGTACGGCCGGAGGCAGGACGGCTACGGGCCTTCGTTGCGGTCGTCCTGCTGATCGAGGTCGGGATGCTCGGCACCTTCCTGGCTCTCGACCTGCTGCTGTTCTTCCTGTTCTTCGAGGTCGTGCTGGTGCCGATGTGGTTCCTCATCGCGTGGTGGGGCGACCCGCACGACCGCCCGGGCCGGACGTCGGCGGCCACGACGTTCATCCTCTACACCCTGCTCGGCTCGGCGCTGATGCTCGTCGGCTTCCTGGTCGTGCACGCGCAGACCGGAACTTTCGACATGGTCGAGCTCGCCGCCCGCGGCGGTGAGGGCATCTCGGAGGGGGCGCAGCTGCTCGCGGCGGTAGCGATCGTGGGCGGGCTGGCGGTCAAGGTGCCGGTCTGGCCGCTGCACACCTGGCTGCCCGACGCACACGCGAAGGCGCCCACGGTCGGCTCGGTACTCCTGGCCGGGGTGCTGCTCAAGATGGGTTCGTACGGGCTCGTGCGGATAGCGGTACCGGCCGTCCCCGAGGGCGTGGGTCGGATCGCGCCCGTGCTGGGCGGCCTGGCCGTGGTCGGCATCGTCTACGGCGCACTGGCCTGCCTCGCTCAGACCGACCTCAAGCGGCTGGTCGCCTACTCCAGCGTGGGTCACATGGGATTCGTCGTGCTCGGCATAGCCACGCTGACTCCCGCCGGTCTGAACGGTTCGGTCTACGCCGGAATCGCGCACGGCGTCATCACCGGCCTGCTGTTCTTCCTCGCCGGCGCGATCAAGGACCGGCACGGGACCAGCGAGTTCCACCAGCTCGGCGGCGGCATGTACGCGCGGCTGCCGCGGTTGGGCGCTCTGCTGACCTTCGGGGCCGTCGCCTCACTGGGCCTGCCCGGACTGGCCGGGTTCTGGGGCGAGTTGCTGTCGTTGATCGGCGCGTTCCGCCCCTCCAGCCTGCTCGACCGGCCGTACTTCCTGGTCCTGCTCGTGATCGCCCTGGTCGGGTTGGTGCTCACCGCGTGGTACCTGCTCGTGGTCGTGCGCCGGGTCTGCCAGGGCGACGACGTCATCGGCGGACGGCTGCCCGTGCTCGGTGATGTGACCAGGCACGAGGTTGTGTCCTGGGGACCGCTGGTGGCTCTGACCCTGGTGCTCGGCGTCTGGCCCGGCCTCCTGCTCACCCTGGTCGATCCGGCGGTCGCGACGTTGCTGTCGGGAGGTGGCTCGTGACCGGGGCCATGGCCCAGGGCGTCGACTGGGCGGCCGTCGCCCCTCCGATGCTGGCGGCGGCGACGGCCTTGGCGGTTCTGGTGGCCGATCTCTGGTTGCCCAGGCGAGCCGCGGGCGTCCTGACGGCCATCTCGGTGGGCGGCACGCTGGCCGCCCTGGTGGCCGTCGGGCTGCTCTGGGGAGACTCCAGGGCGACGTTCTGCGTCGACAGTGGAACGGGGGCACTGGCGTCGTGCTCGTACGTCGTGAACCCGGTCACGCTGGTCTTCCAGGCGATCGTGCTCGTGGGCACCCTCGTCGTGCTCCTTCTCGTGCACACCGAGATCGCCGCTCCCGCAGACCGTCGGCCGCTGCCCGGCGGCGAGACCGGTTTCCTGGTCCTTTCGTCCGCGACCGGTGCACTCGTGCTTGCGGCCGGTCGGGACCTGGCGACGATCGTGGTGGCGCTCGAGGTGGTGTCGCTGCCTGCCTTCGCCCTGGTCGGACTGCGTCGGCGTGATCCGAGGGGAGCGGAGGGCGCACTGACCTTCTTCCTGGTGTCGGTCGTGTCGATCGCCGTCATGCTCTACGGCGTCAGCCTGGTCTACGGCGCGACCGGCTCGCTGCACTTGGACCAGATCGCCGCGGCGCTGGCCGATCCGGCGGGGCGCACGTCGCTGGCGACGGCAGGGGTGCTTCTCACCCTGGTCGGGCTGGCCTTCAAGGTGGGGGCGGTGCCGTTCCACTTCTGGGTACCCGACACCTATGCGGGTGCTCCGGTCGTCGTCGCCGCCTACCTGTCGGTCGTGTCGAAGGCCGCCGGGCTGGTCGGCATCGTGGTGGTGGTCAGCCAGGGCTTCCCCGCATACGCCGATGTGTGGGCGCCGGCCATCGCGGTGATCGCGGTGGCCACCATGACGTTGGGCAATGTGGCAGCGCTGCGCCAGCATCGCGCCGTCCGGCTGCTCGCGTGGTCCTCCGTCGCCCAGTCCGGCTACATGCTGGTGCCGCTCGGCGTCGCCACCAGCGGCGTGACCGGCAGCCGCCTCGGCGAGGCCCTCTCCGCCGTGATCGCCTACGTGTGCGTGTACGCCGTGGTCAACCTGGCGGCGTTCGGCGTCGTCGCGATCGTGTCGCGACACCGCCCGGCCGGCCTGATCGAGGACTACCGGGGGCTCGCGTACACGGAGCCGGCGAGTGCGCTTGCGCTCGGCTTCGGCCTGCTGGCCCTTGCCGGCCTGCCGCCCGGTGTGGCCGGGTTGTGGGCCAAGGTCGTCGTTATCGACTCGGCCGTGTCCGGTGAGGCGGGCTGGCTCGCGGTCGCCGTCGCCGTCAACACGGTGATCGGATTGGCGTACTACCTGCGGTGGACCGCCCTGCTCTTCGCCCGCCCGGTCGCCGGCCGGGAGGCCGTGTCGTACGACGTCCCGGCCGCCTCGGGCATCGCCGTGGGTCTCGCCCTGGCCGTCGGTGTCGCATTCTCCGTGTTGCCGCAGGTCGTCCTCGGTCTGGCCGACGTCAGTGCGGGCCTGCTCGGCTGATCGGCGGCCGGCGCCCGCCGGTACGCGTGAGGGAACCCGCCGGACCGGCGATACGTTTCGAGTTCGGCGCCTCCCACCGCGGATCCCGAGGAGGCGGGACGATCACGAGAGGCACCTGTGCACCACAACGCACTGAGGACCGCCGCACTGCTCGGCCTGTTGTCCGCGCTCATCCTCTTCGTCGGATCGCTGTTCGGGACGACCGGACTCTGGATCGCGCTGCTCGTCGCGCTCGCCACCAATGGATACGCGTACTTCCACAGCGACACGATCGCGCTCCGCTCGATGCGCGCGTACGCGGTCGGCGAGGCCCAACAGCCGGTCATGTACCGGATCGTCCGTGAGCTGTCGACCGCGGCGCGGCAGCCGATGCCCCGCCTCTACGTGAGCCCGACCCAGGCGCCCAACGCCTTCGCCACCGGGCGCAACCCCGGCAATGCCGCCGTGTGCTGCACCGAAGGAATCCTGTCGATCCTGTCCGAGCGGGAGCTCCGGGCCGTGCTCGGGCACGAGCTCGCCCACGTCTACAACCGCGACATCCTGACCTCCTCGGTCGCGGGCGCCCTCGCGAGCGTCGTCATGTTCCTCGCGAGCTTCGCCTTCCTCCTGCCGCGCGGCGACGACGACGGCGGCCCCGGAGTGCTCGGCGCGCTGCTGCTGATGGTGCTCGGGCCGGTCGCGGCCTCCGTGATCCAGCTGGCGATCAGCCGCTCGCGTGAATTCGAGGCCGACGCGGACGGGTCCCGGTTGACCGGCGATCCGCTCGCCCTGGCCAGTGCGCTGCGCAAGCTCGAACTGGGCAGCCGCCAACTGCCCCTCCCGCCTGAGCGCGACCTGGTGACGACCGGCCATCTGATGATCGCCAACCCGTTCCGGCCGGAGGGCCTGGCGAAGCTGTTCGCCTCGCATCCACCGATGGCCGAGCGGATCGCCCGCCTTGAGGCCCTGGCCGGCTACCGCCGCTGAGCTTCTGTGGTCGCGTGGGCGCGGTCGCTCTGCTGGGAAGGAACGCCTCGTCGACCGCCCCGACCTGCTGCCGGGTTGTCAGGCCGGACAGCTCGGCTACCTGCACGGCAGCACGTCGCCGCCCTGACACGTCGCTGCCCGCGGCACATGTCAGTCTGGCGGCGCAGGCTCGTCCAGGCTGGGGACTTGTCAGGCCTGACAAGAGTGAGGCTGCCTCGTGATCAGCGGTAGTTGACGAACTGGACGGCGAAGTCGAAGTCCTGCTGCTTGAGAAGGGCGATCACGGCCTGCAGGTCGTCGCGCTTCTTCGACGAGACGCGGACCTCCTCGCCCTGGACCTGCGACCTGACGCCCTTGGGAGCCTCGTCGCGGATCACCTTGGTGATCTTCTTCGCCTGCTCCTGGGTGAGCCCGTTCTGCAGGGTCGCACCGATCTTGTAGAGCTTGCCGGACGCCCGCGGCTCGCCCGGGTCCAGTGCCTTCAAGGAGACACCGCGCTTGACGAGCTTGTCCTTGAACACGTCGAGTACGGCCTTCACCCGGTCCTCGGCCGAGGCCTCCATCTCGACGCCGAAGTCGCCCGCCCAGCGGATCGCCGCCTCGGTACCACGGAAGTCGAAGCGCTGCCCTATCTCCTTGGCCGCCTGGTTGAGCGCGTTGTCCACCTCCTGCCGGTCGACCTTGCTCACGACGTCGAACGAGGACTCGGCCGCCATCTGGTGCTCCCTCCTTGTGTCCGCGTTGCCGGCGTTCGCCGCACCGTTGCTGTCCTGCCCGGTCGGCCTGGCCTCATGTATTCTCTCAGCCGGTCAGGATTTCGCCTGACATCAGGCAGGTTGCCCGAGTGGCCAAAGGGAGCGGACTGTAAATCCGTCGGCTTCGCCTACGTTGGTTCGAATCCAACACCTGCCACCCCGTGGCCCTGACCAGCGGAAGGTCGGGGCCACGAGTGTCTTCGGTGGGATGCGAGCTCGTCCGAGGGTTCAAGCGCCACCGCCACCGCTGCCGTCGACATGGTTCGGGGTCGTCCGCTATGCCGACTGAGGTAACAGCGTTCGCTCGCCGCGCGGTGTCCGGCGCCAACCCTTCGCGAAACGTAGGTACAGCGACGGGACCACGAACAGGTTGAGAAACGTCGACGTGACCAGGCCGCCCAGGATGACCACGGCCAGCGGGTGCTCGATCTCGTGCCCCGGGATCTGACCGGCGACCACGAGAGGAACCAGGGCGAGCCCTGTCGCCAAGGACGTCATCAAGATCGGCGACAGCCGCTCCCGGGCCCCGCGGAGCACCAGCTCAGGCCCGAACGGCACGCCTTCGACGTGATCCAGATGCTGAAAATGGTTGATCATCAGGATGCCGTTGCGGGCGGCGATCCCGAAGACGGTGAAGAAGCCGACCAATGAGCCAAGCGAGATGATGCCCCCGCTGGCCAGAGTGGCAAGGACTCCACCGACCAAGGCGATCGGCAATGTCAGGAACGACAGGGTGGCCAGCCGGAAGCTGCCGAAGGCGGCCTGAAGTAGCAGGAAGATCGCGATCGCTGCCATGGCACCGAAGGTCAGCAGACGCTGCTGGGCGGCCTGTCGTTCGGCGTGCTCGCCGAGCACCTCAGCGTGTACGCCGAGAGGGAATTGCACGCGCTGCAAGCTGTCCTGGACGTCGCTCACGATCGCACCCAGGTCCGCCCCGTCGCTCACGTTCGCCCCCACGTCGAGTCGCCGAGAGCCCTGGTCGCGCTCGATCTGGTTCGGTGTCGGAGCGACGCGCACGTCCGCGACCTCCTCCAGCAGCACTCGGTCGCCGGCCGGTGTGTCGATCGGCAGTTGTTGGATGCTGGTCAGGCTGGTTCGGGTCTCCGGCGTACTCCACACCTGCACGTCGTACGCCTTGCCGCCGCGAAACATGTCGCCGACCTCTTCACCGGCCACCAGCACGCCGGCCGCGCGGCGTACGTCCCCGGGCTTGAGTCCGTGACTTTCGGCGGCAGCAAGGTCTACCCGCACCTCGATCTGGGGTATGTCCACCGCCAGATCCACGTGCTCCTCCACGAGGCCGTCGACCTCTGACAGCGCCTGCTGAACCTCTTGTGCGGTCTCTCGGAGCGTGTTCAGGTCTTCGCCGTAGAGGCGGACCACCACTGCCTCGCTAGCGCCGGTCAGCACCTCCCGAATCCGCTCCTTCAGGTACGTCTGCACGTCCCGGTAGATCCCCGGATACCCGTCGACCACCTCCTGCACGGCAGCTAGCGTCTTGTCATAGTCGACCTCCGGATCGACGCTGATCCAGTTCTCACCGAAGTTGACGCCGACCACCTCGTCCATGAGCAATGCCTGACCGATGTGAGCGCCGAAGTTGCGGACACCGGGGATGGCGCGCAGCTCCTCACTGGCCCTGACAGTGACCCGGGTCTCCTCCGGATGGGAGGCGCTGGGATCGGTCACCCAGTGCATGAGGAAGTCGCGTTCCTTGAAGGAGGGCAGCAGCGATTGCCCGAGCAGAGGCAGGGTCGCGGCGCCGGCCAGGAACACGACGCCGACCGCTGCGTATGCCCGGCGCGGCCGGTTGACGACTCGGGCCAGCAACGCTTGGTAGCCGCCCTGCAGCCACCTCACC
>Ga0256866_1000332_pt1 | contig 10428 bp, 12 predicted proteins | sample RVTome_16_FD_187338 | JGI IMG/M metagenome (GOLD analysis project Ga0256866, IMG submission 187338) | Soil microbial communities from uranium-contaminated site in the Upper Colorado River Basin, Wyoming, United States - RVT152D67 HiSeq ...
CCGACTGCAAAAGATGGGACGTTCTTGAACGTGGTGCTGACGACCTGGCCGTCTTTCACAAAGGAAGTGGCCTCGACCTGACCGGCTGGCGTGTCGACACGGAGCACAGTTTCGGGTGTCGTGATCGGGAGAATCCCGGTATCGAGCACGACCTTGGACAAGGCGATGATCCCGTGACCACACATCGTGGAGAACCCCTCGTTGTGGAGGAAGAGGACGGACAGGTCCCCGTCGGCTGAAGTAGGTAGTCCCGGCCAGCCTCCGTACATGTCGGCATGGCCCCGCGGCTCCCACACCAGTGCCCGGCGCAGGTCATCGAAGTTCTGTTGTGCATGGCGGCGTTTCTCCAAAACCGTCGCGCCGGGGATCTCGGGAAGCCCATCGATGAATACCCGGAATGGCTCGCCACCGGCATGGGCCTCGATGACAGAAACCCGCATCCAGTGGTCAGGCGGCCCCCATTCCAGGGCACTGCGAAGATCCATGGCGGCGGAGCCTACGATGATTCACTGTGCCATCGGTGCAAGAGATCGCAGAGGCCCTGGCTGCCCGAACCAACCCGGAGGTCACCCCGGCCTGGGACCCGGTAGGGCTGCAACTCGGCGATCCCGACGCCGACGTGGCGACGGTGGCGGTGTGTCACGAGGTCACAGAGGAAGTAGTAGGTCGGCTCGAACAGGAGCCTGTCGACCTTCTGGTCTCATACCATCCCCTGCTCTTCGCGCCCACGACCAACATGCTCGCAGGCAGATCACCCGGCGCCCGCTCGTACCGGCTGATCCGCTGTGGGGTAAACCTCCTGGTGACCCACACCGACTTCGACTCGGCTCCCGGGGGCACCGCCGATGCGCTCGCCGCCTTCTTCGACCTCGGCAATGTCGAGGAGTTCGGAGGGGATCCCGACACCGGTTTGCCTGCAATCGGGCGGGTGGGGTCGTTCCAAGGCACCTTGGGCACCGTCGACGCTCTGGTGGTGAATGAATTCGGGCCAACCGGGGTCCGCATCACCGGAGATCGTGACATGGTTGTGGACCGGCTCGCCGCCGTCCCTGGCTCCGGCTCGGCTTTCATCGAAGCAGCGGTCGCCACCGGCGCCCGGGCTCTGGTCACGGGAGACGTGAGCCACCATCGGACCGTGGCCGCCTCCGACTTGGGCTTGGCCATCGTCGATCCCGGGCACACCGCAACCGAGCGGCCGGGAATGATAGGACTGGCCAGTCTCATCGCAGAGGTTACGGGCATCGATGTGGTCGACATGACCGATATCGACCCGCGAACATGGACCTGACACCGGGCTACCCTGCCTGCTCCACATGGAGCTCACTTCTCTCACCGACCTCCTCGACCTTCAAGAGATCGACCTGCAGATCGATCATCTCCTCGAACAACGGCAGACCCTTCCCGAACTAAAGGCCTACAAAGCGGCATATGAAGAGCTGACGACACTGGAGCAGGAGAAGGAGGAGCGGGCCCGCGGTCTGAAGCAACTGGAGCTCAACCTGGACAAGGCGGAAGGTGAGCTGGAGATCCTCGAGACGAAGCTCCGGGAGCACGAGACCCGGCTCTTCGCGGGAGGCATGAGCGGTCGGGAGACCGAGCACATGCGACTCGAAGTGCAGAGCCTCAAGGCCCAGCAGGAAGCAATGGAAGAGAAGGTCCTGACCATGCTCGAGGACATCGACCCGGCTCGGGGCAGTGTCGCCGAGATCGAAGCCGACATCCAGCGCATCGAAAAAGCCAGGTCGGAGCTGGAGTCATCCATCAAACAACAATGGAACACGATCGACTCCGAGCTCGCACGTAAGGAGGAGAGAAAGCAGCAGGCACTCCGTCCCATCGACCCGGAGCTGCTCGCCCTCTACGAGAAGCTGCGGGACATCAAAGAGGGGGTGGCGGTCGCGTCATACGACCACGGGGTCTGCGGAGGTTGCCACATGACGCTGTCACCGGCCGAACAGGAAGAGGCCTTCGCCGCCGACATGCCCCGCTGTGTTCACTGTCGACGCATCCTGGTCGCCTAGTGCTCTGACGGCCGGTAATGCTCTTTTGGCATCTCGGAGCCACACTGTGGCTGTTCAGGTGGATTTTCCGCGACCCAAAAGTCGATGTCAGGTTCTTGCTCTTGGGTGCAATCCTGCCAGATCTGGTAGACCTTCCGGTCGGGACACTGATCCTGGCCGACAGATACTCCACCGGAGAGTTGTGGCTTCACTCGCTTCTACTACCGACTCTGTACATGACCATCGTCCTTTTGGCGACCCGACGAGGACGGCGTCGCCGCGCCTGGATGGCCCTGGGTATCGGATGGCTTCTCCATCTCCTACTCGACGGCATATGGACATCACAAGAAGTGTTCCTCTGGCCATTCTTCGGACTGGAGATTCCGCCTGGGGAGACGCCGTTCTGGGCGCTGGCGTGGGAACGGGCCTCGTCCGATCTCTGGCGTTGGGCCAAGGAAGCAGTGGGCGTTGGCTACCTGATATGGCTGTGGATCGCACTGGGCATGTCCTCCCGGGATCGACGGCAGGCGACGCTCGTGACCGGGAGGCTTCCTGATCATGTGGCTTAGAGCTCCGTCGCTGGTCGCCCTCGTGGTGCTGGCGGCGGCATGTGGGGGCGACGACCCGATCACCGAGCCGACGGTCGCACCCGGGGAAGGGTCGGACTCCCCGGTCGCGGCGGTTGAGGAGCTCGTCGCTGCCATCAACACCCCAGACTTCGCCGAAGCCAGCCGTTTGGCGGTCCCTGGACAGGCCGCCCTCGCCGCCCTCGCCGAGGGCGCCACCTTCGGAGAGGTTGCCCGGTCCCTGTCCGAAGGTGACGAGGAGATCGCGGCCAACTTCTGGACGGGGTTCGCTCAGGAGACCGGCGGTTTCCTAACCAGCGAGGTCGGGGTCGTCGACGATGGGACTGTTGACCAAGACGATGTCGAGTTCCACACGGTCACAGTCACTCCTTCCGACGGAAGTGCTCGAACCATCGTCGTCAGGAACGTCGACGGCTATCGGGTCGATCTCTTCGCGTCTTTCGCCTCGGGCCTTGCCGACAAGATGGCAGGCCCGGTGGAGCGCCTGCTGGCTGCACAGACCGCGGACGCCCGACTGGTCCTTGCCGAGCTTCAAGAAATCGTGCCGTCGCTACACGTTGCGGCCTCGTTGCCCGGTACCAGCCCCGCAGCTTCTCAGCAGATCTTTGCTCTCATCGAGGTGATCACCCGAGTCGGCTAGCCCGCCTGGCCGCGGAGCTGAGGCAGCACCTCTTTGCCGAGGAACTCGATCAAGGCGGGCTGGTCGAGCGACGCCATCTGGAAAGTGACGATGTCGGCGCTCAGCTCGTCGACCAGAGGTCGATATATGTCGACGACCTCCTCAACCGAGAAGACCAGGCTGTACTGGCTCAACACCTCACTTCGGGGTAGCTCGTCGGCACGTTCTCGCAACTCCTGGGGATCGACGGCTTCGAGTCGGCCCGGTGCCCGCAAGCCACGCCACGGGTAGAGGGCTTTCCACGCCTCGTCCTCGTCCGCGGCGAATATCGACCACCTGGTGGCGAGAATGGTCGGGTCGGGTTTGGCCGATTTGGCAGCAGCCTCCTGCAACGGTTCGATGACACGTTCCAGGGTCTCGGCGGGATCCTTCACCGAGGTGATGACACCCTGTGCTTTCGCCCCGGCCAGGCTCGCCGATTTGGGCCCGCCAGCCGCCATGAGGATCGGCACGTCGCCAAAGGGAGGGGAGTAGAGCTTGGCCCGGTCGGTCACGTAGAACTCGCCTTCGTAGGTGAGTTTCTCCCCGTCGAGGAGACGGCGCATGATCTCGAGTGACTCGGTCATCCGGGCGTTCCGTTCGGCGTAGTTGGGGAACTCGTAGCCGAGCGGGCCCTCGTTGATGTTCTCACCGGTGCCGACACCGAGCGTGAAACGCCCATCGGAGAGGCGGTCGAGAGTGGCCGCGGCCTGGGCGACGACTGCGGGGTGATAGCGAAAAAGGGGAGTGGTGACCCCGGTGGCGAACTCGATGGTGTCTGTCACGGCCGCCATGGCCCCGATCGTGGAGAAAGCGAATCCGGATGCTGACTCGTCGTCCACCCAGGGGTGGAAGTGCTCGGAGACCACCACCATGTCGAATCCCGACTGCTCGGCGAGGATGGCGTGCTGGACGAGTTCTTCTGGCTGCCACTGCTCATGACCGCAGAAGTAGGCGAATTTGGTCATCTCCTGATGATGCCAGGTTCAGCGAGGCGGTCGGCAACCCCGCGAACCTAGGGCGCTGGACTTTGCTGGGCGGTGTCTGCAACCCCGGGTTCGCGGTCGTCAGCCGTGCCCGTCGAACTGAGGGCGCTGGACTTCGCTGGACGGTGTCTGCAACCCCGGGTTCGCCCCCCGGGCGCGATCACTGGTAGCTGACGTAGACGGGGGTAGGCACCTTGTTCATCGTGCTGTCCGGTGACGGAGGTCCGGGCTCGTCTTCGTCGAAGAAGTTCTTCCAACCCCATGCCCAGTGGACATCGTCGGCTCCCGCCAGCAGCTGTCGCCAGGTGGCGTCTTTCTGGGCTTCGCTTCCATCACCGTCCATCTGGACGATCAATTGGATTTCGGGCCGCTCGATCAGGTCCTGGCGATTGCGGATCATGGAGGTCTTGAACTGGTGGACGATCATCATCTTCTGGGGAAGGCCGTTGTCCCGGACGAGGTCCGCCAGCCAGGTGATCACCTCGTTGACCTCTGCAGCGTCGACACTGCCTACCTGCTCGAGGTGCGCCTGACCCGGGGAGAGCCGCCACTCGGGATCGAGGGCAAGACCAACAAACGGGAGCTTTAGTAGCGCCTCATACTGGACCGCCTGGCTGAGAAAATCATCCTGACCGGACTGGAGGTCGAACACCACGTACATGTCGGTGGCGGCGGCGAACTCGATCCAAGGGTCGAACGTCTCCTGCGGCCACTCGAAGCTGTGGTCGTTGTCGTCGGTCGGACCGCCGCTCGCCACCGACGCGATCATCTCGAAAGTTGGCACCACCTGCGATCCGTCGCCGGCATAGTCGGCGATGAATCCCTGCATCTTGTCGAGAGTCTCCGCCGGCCCCTGTTCCCCGAGCACCCCGAGGGCCGTGGTGCGGGGATGTCCGTAGTAGGCGAGGTAGCGACGCTTCTGTCCCTCGGGGAGGATGTGGAAGCCGCCCCCGGGCAACTGCTGCCCATTGGCGAGAACGGCGAGCTCCCATCGACTCCCGTCGGGGACATTGCCAACGAATCGGGTCGATGCCCGGTCGCGCCCATCCAGAGCGGCACCGACCTCGGGATGACCGAGGACGTTGTCAGCGTCGATCGCAACCACCGAGGCATCGAGGGTTCTGCCCACCGCGGAGGCAAGGAAGATCGTCTGCGGCTCTGCGGCGTCAACCAACCAGACCGAAGCCGACTCGGAGGGCACGGCGAGACCGGTGACGATCTCCGAATCGTCCAGCGTGGGATGAGAACCAGTTGTCGATGTTGCCGAGACCGTCGCAGGCACGGCAACCCGGGAGCCATCGCTGATGGCGAGGATCGTTTCCACGACGGTCGACGAATCCGGCGTGGCGGGAAGGGAGACCTCGTCTTCGACCCCGAGGGTCTCGCTTGTCAGTTGGACCGCGCTGAGAACACCATGGTCGACTCTGTCGGCGCCGGAAGGTACATCGACCTGAGGCGAGCCAACCACATGTACCCGTTCCGGTTTGAGACGACCGAGCTCGGCGTCGAGTCTTGGCTCGGGAAAGAGCAGTGGACCAGAGACAGCCGCCGCCAGTTGGGCTGCCACAGCCACCTCGTTGAGGTTGTCGGGCCCGACTACGACCACATCGTCGGCACAAACGAAGGTCTCTCCGGAGAGGGAAAGGGCGTCGGTGGCGACAGACCCCGTGCTCACGGGCGTGCTGTGATCTCCCGTAAACCGGACACAATCAGTACTACCAGGCTCGTCGTCGCTGCCCGAGGGAGACCCGGGTGCAGTGGCGTCCGGGGTGTCACCGAGGATGGCCGAGCAAGCCGAGACAAGCACGACCATCGGTATTAAAGAGAGTGCAGTCGACCTCTTCAAGAGCGGTCGAGATGCTAACTAGGCGAACCTCGTATAGCCGGTCTTCCAAATGAGGCCCAGCGCCAACATGGCGATCCCGGTCAGCCAAACCCCCTGCGGGACGAAGAAGCTGAGAGACAGACAAGACAGGAGACCGAGCCAAGCCGTGATCCGTTTCCGGCTCACCGCCAGGGCGGAGAGGTTGGTCAGACCGTAATACAGCAAGACTGTCATAGCCGAGAAGCTCCAGGCCAATCCGATGTCACCGATCAGGGTCAGAGCCGCCACCAGCACCGCGGAGACGAGGATGGCGGCGGCCGGCTGCTGGCGCCGATCGAGACGGGCCAGCGCACCCGGCATGTCTCCGCGTCGTCCCATCGCCAGCCACACCCGGGACAGCCCCAGTATCAGATTGAGCAGCACTCCCAGCATCGCGGCGATCGCGCCTACCGCGACCACCGTGCCTCCGGCATCGACGATTCCGGCATCCTGTCCCCAGAGTGGTCCGCCGACTGCCCTTCCCCCAATCTCCACCAGCATGTAGAGGATCGCGGCGATGGCCAGTGTGATGATCACGGCGCGGGGGATGATCACATCCGGGTCTTTGACCTCCTCGCCCAAGGTGGCGATCCTGCCGTAGCCCGTATAAGCAACGAAGAGAAATGCGATCGCTGCCGCCACATCGGCCGCTGACCACTCCGTGACCAAATTCGAGAACTCATCACTCTGAAGGGTTGACATTGCGGCGAACCACACGATCGCGACCGTCGAGGCAGCCAAGAGGGTTGTGTTGAGCCAAGCCGTTCTCCTCAACCCGGCGAGCACCATCGCCGTCACTGCAGCGACTGCGACGATGGGAACCAGCGGTCCATTCGCCCGGAGAAACAGCGCGACTCCGAGAGCCGCTGTGGCCGCAGAGGCTGTCTTCGCGAGGAGAAACAACCAGCCTGCGGAAAAGCCGAACCACTGGTTCAGGGTTTGGTATCCGTACTCGTAAGTTCCTCCCGCAACCGGAAAGCGCCCGGCGAGGAATGCCGAAGAGAGCCCGTTGAAAACCGCAACCGAGCCCGCCAGCGGAATCGCCCAGATGACTGCGTCTCCCCACATTCCGGAGGCGATCCAGATCGAAACGAAGGCACCGGTGCCGATGATCGATCCCAGCCCGGTGACGATGGCCCCACCTAGGCCGAGCTCGCGTTTGAGAACCGGGTGTTGCATCCGTAGCCCTCTAGAAGAGAGTCTCCGGTTGGGTCTCGTCGCGCAGGTCGGGGGTGTTGTTCCTCACTGAGTTGACTTTGCGGGACACGACGTGCTCCATGATCGCGTCGGCGTCGATTGTTTGGAGCGAGGCCCGGGCGGCTTCCGGGTCGCGTAGGCCACGGTCGAGCCAGACCTCCCAAACCTCTGGCACCAGAGCAACCGGCATCCGGTTGTGGATCTCGGCGATGACACCTTCGGCATCTTTGGTGATGATCGAGCAGGTCCGGTACCAGGTATCGGACTCTGGATCGAGACGTGACGCCCAGATCCCGGCAAAGACCATGGGGTGGCCATCTGCCCGGTAGACCCAGTGTGGGGTCCGTCCCTCCTGGGGAGACTCCCATTCGTAGAATCCGTCGGCGGGGATCAGACACCGTTTCCTGGCGAACGAGTCGCGGAACGCCGGCGTCGTCGCCACCGTCTCCGACCGGGCGTTGATCTGGATCGATCGGGTGTCCTTGGCCCAATGGGGAATCAACCCCCATTGCATCGACGCCAGCTCGCGTCGCCCGTCGTTTTCCCTGATGACATACACAGGATCGGTCGGAGCGACGTTCCAGCTCTTGTCGAGCGGTTCGGTGACGACCTCGTCGACCCCGAAGTACTCTGCGTAGAAGTCGAGATCCCCGGTGATCGAGAAACGCCCGCACACCTCAGGAGTCTGCCTTGTTCCTCATGTGCAGCGCCAGTTGGGCGAAACGCTCATCGAGGAACGTGCGCAGCGGTTCGTCGACGTCGTTGCGGTCCATCGCCAGTCGCATGCAGCGCATCCATTCGTCTGCTTCCCTGGTGCCGATCGGAAACGGGATGTGTCGCATGCGGAGACGGGGATGACCCCATTTATCCTCGTAGAGAGGGGGTCCGCCCAGCCAGCCACTGAGATACATGGCGAACTTCTTTCGAGTGTTCTTGGTGCTTGTCGGCAGCATCGCCCGCAGGACAGGGGACTCCTCGTCTATCACGTCGTAGAAGACATCCGCAAGCCGACCTACGGCGTCGGCTCCGCCGATCTCCTCGTATGGAGTCGCCTCTTCACCCCATGGGTGGGCGGTACCGAATGGTCGTGAAGGCATCATCGTGTTGTGAGGGTATGGCACTCGGGGCGGCACGCCAATGACGTCAGCTTGCCGCTGCCTCCATGCATGTCACCCCCGACTCGCCCACCGTGGCGGAGTGTCGGGTGCGCGGAGGGAGGTCGAGCCGGTCTCCGGGACCGAGTTCGATGTCGCCTTTGGTGGTGTGGAACGTGATGGAGCCTTCGATGCAGAAGAGGACCTTGTGATAGTCGTGTTCATGTTCCCCATACCGATATCCCGGCTCGTTGGACCAGGTATGCGGAGACATTCCCTCTCGATGAAAAGCCGCCTCCGCATTCGCTCTGGCGTTTCCGCTCACAGGTAGTCGTGAATGGCCGTCGGGTAATCGGGGAAGAAGCTGGCGATGACGTCGAGATCGAACCGATTCATGATCGATTCCCTGGGCTCACGATCGAGAAGGAACCGGATCGAAGCCTCGACGACCTGCTCGGGCTCGCAGTCACTGCACAGGAGATCGACCTGCTTCTTGGTTGCGGTGACCTCATGGACGCTCTTCGAGCCCGCTTCCACGATCGTCACCCCAAAGCGCTCGCTCTCGAGGCGCTGAACATCGACTTCGGCCATCGTCACAACCTAAGGCCAAGGCCATTCACTTCCACAATCGAGCCCGGATCGATTGGGGAAGTGTGGGCATGGGTTTGGTGCGGGGGTCACGGGTGAGCACCCAGGCGGCGAGGGCTATGGACCCCACCGTCACAGCCGCCCCTTGTGCCACCTGACCACGAGCGGGGAGAACGCAGAGGTCACCGGATACCACACCCTCCGGCCTGGCGTCCCCGGTGATCACCAACCAGGGAGACGGGCATGTGATGTGGGTGATCGGGACCCGGGCACCTTCGTTGTTGACCTCCCACTGGAACTGCACGCGATGTTGAAATTCGGTGAACACGGCCGAGTAGACGAGCAAAGCCCCGAACAGGATCACAGCCATCCCGATGACATTTTTGGCTCTGAGGCTCCGAGGCCCCAGGCGGGGCCTCGGGTCCGCGCCGTTGCTGGGTTTGAGCATCGGTCCAAATTCTATTGGCCCGGTGAGCCAGGGCAGAACCGGTTTCAAGCGGTTGGCCATGCCGCGGTCATCCTGAAGGTCGTTGCTCGGTGCGCAAGACGGCGAGGAGAACTCTGAGCAACAGAATCACCGCTGTGGTGAGCCCGATCCAACCCAACACCTCGAAGAAGGTCACATCGGTCGCCACGAGAACCGCTCCCCCTTCCGCACCGAGAAGCAGCACCGACACCACCCCCAGACCGATGCTGAGAAAGGAGAGGACAGCTCTGTTCAAGAGTCGCTCCACCGTCCTGACCTCATCTGGGTCAGTGAAGAGGGTGACCCGGGTGGTGAGCCGGCCATGTTCGAGCAGGGTGGCGATTCGGTCGAGATGGCGGGGGGCACGACGCAACAACGGCTGAAGCTGCGCCCATTCCTGTTGCACCAGCTCGGTGAGCGAACCGGGTGTCATCCGCTCTCTCAACTCGACTCCGCCGAGATCGGCGATCACATCGAGTATCGGATAGCCCGGCGACAGCGTCTCGAGAGTTCCGGCGAGAGTGGCGAGGGCACGGAACATCGTTGTGGTAGATGCGGGCATCCTCATCCCGAGTCTTGTGACGAGACGGAGCAGTTCGGTCAGAGCCTCAGGGGACGGCAGACCCGAGCCGATGTGAGCGGCGAGAAACCGGGCGAGTGCCCTCTCCACCTCGTCGGGGTCATGGCCCGGGGTCACCGCGCCCACCGACATCAGTGCCTCGTAGAGGACGGTGGGCTGGTCCAGCTTCAAGGCGATGAGCATCTGGAAGACCGAGGCTCGTTCGAACGTGTCGAGGCGACCGGTGATCCCGAAGTCGACCAGACCAAGGCCCCCGTCTTCCAGCAGCAGGACATTTCCAGGATGCGGATCGCCGTGGAATCTCTCGCCGGCGAGCATGGCGCGGACCTGGGACACACAGAGGTCGTCGGCGAGGGCGCGGCTCGTCGCGTTGTCTGGGCGACCGGTCGTCTTCGACAGCGGTATGCC
>Ga0256866_1000333_pt1 | contig 10426 bp, 11 predicted proteins | sample RVTome_16_FD_187338 | JGI IMG/M metagenome (GOLD analysis project Ga0256866, IMG submission 187338) | Soil microbial communities from uranium-contaminated site in the Upper Colorado River Basin, Wyoming, United States - RVT152D67 HiSeq ...
TTTTTTTAACAACAGCAAGTATGATTAATGCACAAATGGAAACTAATATGAATAACTTGACAAATACAACCAACACCACTAAAGATCTTACTGTAAGTATTGGTGAATTACTATTAGTATTGAAAGGAAAAGGTGAAGGAATGAGATTAACAAATATTGATAAACCACAACTAGAAGTATCATGGTCAGGTAATGGGACATTAAATGGAAATATTCCTATAATGGATTTGGGAACTGCTTGGTCTACTTTAAAGGATAATGGCTATATGCACACGAAAGGTCATGGAATACTTATAACATTCGATAATGAAGTAGCAAAATATACTTTTAGTGGGATTGGAGAGTTTGATGACAATGGAAAATTAGGAAACTTGGGATCTGTAAATTTTGATGCTACTGATACTGGAGTACTATCTGTACTAAATAATATAGTTGGAATATATGCAGATGAAGTAGATCAGAATGGAAATTCAATAACCAAGATATGGAAACTAAATAAATAACTTTAATTCAATTTTTTAGTTGTTTATTGAAATACGTTTTAAATCCTTCTATATGCTATAAACATCTTCAAATACAACTAAAATATTGTTCATAACAATTATAAAATTATTTGTATCCTATAGAAAATTAGATCTTGTTAATTTAACGAAAGATCTAACTAAATGTGTGAATAATTCTAGTAAATCAAAACATACAGTAGTAATAATTATACAAAATATAAACTGCTCAAATTGAATTTATTAAAGAAGTAGCAATTGGAATATTCTTAGAATGTTATTTTTTGTTCATAATTCTGATTATACTATATTATTATTGTCTTTATCGTTATCTGCAAATTCCAAATTTATAATATTAAATCTTATTACCATTAGAGTATACTAGATTAAATAACACAATCACAAAGATGTTATATAATTCTTGTCAAAGATATGGATATTTACGAAAAAATACAATTGGGCAGATCTGCTACAAAGTTATCTTTTATTTTTTTAATTTGTGTTAAATTTATATCATTAATAATTAATTTATAAAATAAACAATAACTTATTCTATATTATGTTACCATACATTGTTCTAATGAGAAATCGAAGCCCTCTAAGCTTTGGATTTTAGTTATTGAACCTATTTAGTTAATAATAGGACTAAGCAGATATGAATCTATTATATAGTAGGTAAAAAAATGCTAATTTTAATATAATAAATTGAAGATTCCTGTTTTTCAATTAAAGATCGAATAAATGATGGTATATATCTCCGTAACGTCCACATAACATTGTTTTAGTTATCGGAGTTGCCATCAATTCTTATTCTATTTTGTAATATTATATAATATACCTTAATACATAAATATAATGGTAAAAACTTTTTCGGCGCCGAAAAATAAGTAAAGAAGTCAAGATAATAAAGGAAAAATAAGAGCATGAACTATTCTAATGGAAGAGGATCTACTTTTTATTTGATACTTTTGATAATTAATAAATAAATAGGTGTAGACAATCGGAAGTGGTGATATCCAACAATAAGATGAAAAAAATTTTATTAGTAGATGATGAACCGGATATTACTTTTACAATAAAGAGTATGTTAAACGATAATGGATTCCAAATATATACATTTAATGACCCTATTACACCTTTAAAATTGTATAGAAGCAATTTTTATGATCTAGTAATTCTAGATATAAAGATGCCAAAAATGGACGGATTTGAATTATATATCAAAATAAGAGAAAAAGATCCTAAAGTCAAAATTTGCTTTTTAACTGCAATTGCAACCTTCGATCAAGAATTTAGAAAAGCACGATCTGAAGTTGGTAGAATAATTGCCGAAGAGTGCTTTATTCAAAAGCCAATCACAACTGAAGATCTAATTAGAAAGTTAATAGATATAATGAATATAGACATGATTACAATGTCTATATGAAGAAGGAATAATGATAAAGTAACTATAAAATCCATATCTATATTTTTAATCTTTTTAATCTTATTGAGAAAATCGATTGTTATATACTCTGTAGTGATAAAATTGTCAATTTTTTTTTAAATAAAACAGATGTTTATCCTTACCAGTAATATAGTATACTAATAGATCTATATAGAAAGGTCCTAATTCACTTATAAGTTATCTTCTCTTATAATAATATATGACGAGAATAAAAAACAATAATAGTAATAATTATTTAACGATAATTGATAATAAAATTAAGCCAATAATAATTGTAAAGGATTCCAATTTGCTATTATCTTTATCTTCACAATCATCCTCAACTAGTATTGCCAATAATAATGATGATAGATTAGAACTTCTAGAAATTCCAAAAGGACTGATAGAGATTTTGCAGGAAGCTGATTTTACAGTTGAAACGATATTAGAGTCTGGTCCTTCTCAAATTGCAGAAACATTAGGAATAGAGTATTATGTAGGAGAAATAATATACAAAGAGACAAAAAAAGCAAGTACCGATATAAAATCTAAATTTTTAATAAATTAAATAATTACATACCCAAAATCAACAATACGTTTTTTGTGATATTCTTATGATATTGGTAAAATAGCCAATGCTATAGTTATTTTAAAGGGAAACTAATTAACAAATCTCAATTGAACATTTTTTATTGAATCATCCTTTGAATAACCTTAGAACAATAGAAAACAATTTTAAAACTTTTCAAAACTTTATTTATTATGTTACCAAACCTTGTTATAATGAGAATTCTCGCTAAATGTTGAAATTATTTATAATTAATATTTGGTCCTCCTTTAAAATTAATTTTCGAAAAAACTAAGAATGGAATTATTGAACATATATATTAAATAAGAATCTATATTGCCTTAGATATAAAGATAGAGATGATTTCGTAAAAAAATTTTAGTGAATATTAAAATCTAGATTATAATTTAACTTGGTGATGCATGAATCTCATTCTGAAAATAATAAAAGTAAATTTTTACCTAAAAATGTTGATAAAACTTTAGCTAGGCTAGTATTATATTATATTCGGTTATGCTCTATGGTATTCAGAGAAGGTTCTACAAAGATCCCAATACGTCCAGTTGTTCTTAATAAATTTAGAGAACTTTGGGAATACGAAAAAAAGCACAAGAAAGATAGAACCCATAAATTTCTGGAGGTATCCCTCAATGACTTATTACAACGTACTCTTGAAAGATATGAACGTCTAAGTGAGTATGCGATTTTTCTTTCAGTATATGGTTACAATGATGATAAAATTACTTTACATGATGTAAATTCAAACAGAAAAACAAATTATCTTGATTTAAATGTTGAAGACTCTAAATTAATGTGTGCTAAAGATAACAAAATAGGTTGTATATATTGTCATTTTGTATTGGTTATTCTAAAAGTAGCATGATTGAATTTGAAAATCCTTAGAGGTTAATGAAACTGACTTCAATTGAAAAAGAAAAAGAAAAAGAAAAAAATAACATTAGACTAAAAGAAATTCTAAAGACGATAAAAGAATGGCTACAAGACCTTAAGAATGGAACAGTAGAAGAACTGGAAATGAAAGAGCAAAATAGTGTAATATTACATGTTAAATTTGAATCTGATGATAATTTAGATAAAAAAATGATACAATTTCAATATTTTGTTGTTTTTCTGTATGATGTTGATGTTTTTGAGATTTCAACTCACTATTATTTTGATAAGTCTGATTCAACGGGTTTTAAAATTATGTCAAGGGAAGACAAAGTAAGTTTTGCAAATATGTTGAAAATTCCTTTACTAACGATGAATTTAGGATATTTGTGGATTCCAGATCTAATTGGTTTCGAATCGTTACAAATTTCAAGACCAATATATTTTGATGGATTTTCAAAACATAATTTTATGACTACTGTTGATTCCGTTTTACATGGTTATGAAATAATAGCATCACTTTATGAAGAATTTAGAAATTCTGTTTCAAAGAGGTATCAATGAGTATATCTTTTTTGCTAATATTGTAGTTCATTCGAATTGTATGGTAATTTAAAATGAATAATGATTCAATAACCAAAGGATTCAATCTATTTTTATTTATGATTATTATTTTTGCGATATATAATATAATAAGACCAGTACTTGACCGTGCAAATTTGATATAATTTTTTATTTATTCCTCTATTAAAATCATAACTATTGCATAATGAGAGTATCTAAAAATTGAAGTTTTTATCCTATTATCAGATTTATTATTAATTTCACCATTAGCATAATTTTTCTTGACTTGTATTTGTTTGTCTAATACTTCCATTATTGATACATCAACGATGTTTTGGATGCTGTATTGTTTTGTAAATTCATTTATTTTATCTAATAATTCTGGTACTGTTTTTCCATAGAAATAAAATCTTTTATGGTATTGCTTCATTTTCATTGTTTAATTTTATTTTTAATATATTTTACAATATTTATTGAACTAGAAAATTGTGTCAAGTAATTAATTTCATTAGGCAACTGACCAGCGAGAGATTATTCTAAATAGTACTTATTTCTTATTACATTATCAATGAATACAATGAAATTAGCATTCAAATCAATATTTCTTACAGTGGTATTTGTTTTTTCGATGATAACTTTACTTCCAGGTTATGGACAGGAAACAACAACAACAAACAGTATAACAGATTTAATAAAAACTACTGCAGAAAAAATAAAAAATATGGCATCAGAAGTTGCAAATAATTCTACTGGCATAATAAGTCCTAGTGAGGCAAAAAATATTCTTAATCAGCTAGGAGAAGCATCTAAGAAAATAGCATTATCTGGAACTGATGTACTATCTAATTTCAGTGGCGAAATTAGAGAAGGTCTAAAGTAGAAATTAGTAGATATTAGAAAATACAATGAGGCATATGACAGATCTGATAATTACTATTATCTATAATAGACAATTAATTTATCATTTAATCTTATTAGTTCATAGCACAAGAGAGTCAATTAAAAAGATATTTGCATTCTATTCTATTCATCAATTATCATATATAACTCATTTCTTAAAGGAGTAAATGGTATTTTTGGAAATTGAACACTAATATTTGCTAAAATAGAATTTACTGAGTCTATAATTGAATTGGTTGATTTTAAAGATAGTAATTTTAATAGCTTTAGCAGTTATTATTGGATTAATTAAAAATTACTACGTAATCATTGGTTCTGTAATTATTGTTACATTATTTTTAATCCTAAAGAAGTATAAATATACACTAGTATTAATTATAATCTTTGGAATCTCTATACTAACAAGTACATTAGTTTCAGAAATTATAAAAATACAATTACTACCTTTTGTTCCAATAGAAGAAAAAGAACGAATCTATCCGATTTATAGAGATAACCCAGATGGAGAATATTATAGATTTAACAATAAAAATCCTAATGATTTAAGACAAATTGATGAAATAAAACATAAAGAAGTATTTTCAGAGAGAAATTCAGATGGAAGCTGGAAAGTGGGTAAGGGAACAACAAGAATTGATATTTCTACAAAACAAGCAGGAATCTTAACCCAAAAGGAAATGATGAAACAAATTGAGACATGGAATTTTAGTATATTAGACAAACAAGGTTACTGGCTATATCCAAGCGACTTCAAGAATATAGAATTTACTGTAATATTCAAAATGTTGGAAGCAGAAAAAAGAGATCAAGCTATTTCCGTTGTCTCTCGTTCTATTATACATGACAGCAAAGGAGAAGAAGAAATTAAAGAATATCCTGATGCTTATTGTGGAGGTTCAAGCTATCACAATAATATCTTAGCAGATGGTAAATTACAAATGAAAAAAGAACAATACCATGCAGAGTATATAATAGATAAACCTAATGAAAAAATAGATTTAGGCAATCTTTATAAAAAAAAAATTGGGTTTAAAGCAATAGTTTACAATTTTGATAACAATTCCAAAGTAAAACTTGAAAGTTTTGTCGATACAAAAAATGAAGGAAAAGGACCTTATGTAAAATTACATGAAAAAATTGATGATGGCAAATGGGGAATTAATTCTGGAAAAGCAAAAATGAATGAATGTGGAGCAATAACTAAAGGAGCGATTATATCATGGGGTTCTCCTAAAATGATTTTAAAGACAAATAACCTTGATTTTGATTTATATGATATAGAAGTAAGAGAAATTATTCCTCCTTGAAAAGGGAGAATAGTCTACAGATGAATTCTACTTTTGATGTCATTGTCCTTTATATTATTTAATTTTAATATTTCAATAAATTATACTATCGTATTAATAATCCTAAGCAAGAATTACATTTCTTTCTTTGAACTACAAAATTTTGTCAAAATCGATTGATACACCTCCGGTTGCACACTCACGAAAAGTTTATTGGTATCTAATTAACATCACCTCACAAGTCATTATTTTTAAAGTAGATGCGATTGATGATTACTTTTTTATGTACATAATTATTTCCTAACTTGATCGAAAATTAATCTGATTTCGCATTATCCAATTTTGTATCAGATTGTTTCATTTCTATTATTACTTTTCTAATATATCGTTTAATATCTTCTACCTCAGATACTGGTTTAAATAACATTTCCATCTCTAAGTTTTTGAGTTGTTGTCGTATCATCTCATTCGTTTTTCGTTCAACCATGTCCGTCGCGTTTGAAGAACCCAATGCTTGAAATAGTTCAAACTGGTTCTGATGGTGATACAGAAATCTACTAATCAACGTGTAACTTGCAATATAATATGTTGCTGAATGGAGTAATAAACATGAATACCAATACCAAATATGACTCATCATATTGCAAAAATAACCGAACTTGTTGGTAGTTCAGATAAGGGATGACAAGAGGCAGCCAAAATTGCCCAAGATGAGGCAACAAAGACGATACGTGGAATTACAGGACTTGAAGTTATAAGTAAGACTGCTACGGTGGATCCTAATACAGGTAACTCAATATAAAACTACAATAAAATTAGCATTTGGTGTAGAACGTTAAAAACTTGTAATTTTACCTAAAATTTTTTTATAGAATAATCTCGTCATCTTACTCTTAGTATATATGAAACTGAATATCAAAACTTTTGATGAATATTAAATTCTTTTGTAAATAATGAACGAATGAATGAATAAGGTAATCGCAAAAATTATCAAACTACAAAATTGTTTCAAAATCAGATAGCTCATTCCATTTAGTGATAGATTTAATTTATTTCTAATCTTATTTTAGATTAACAAATTTATTAGTGAATTATCGTTGGTCACTATTAGGATAAGGATATTCCATCTGGCGAGCAGTAGTCTGTCCTACTTCAGTTCCAAAAAAGTGACTTACAATACGAAGAGCTAAATCTATTCCAGCAGAAACACCTGCAGAGGTAAATATAGGTTCAGTCAAAGTAAATCGGACATTTTTGAGAATTCGTGCTTTTGGTGCAGATTCTTGCAGAAAGTCAAAAGCTCGCCAATGAGTAGTTGCATCTCGTCCATCTAATAAACCTGCTTTTCCAAGAAGACTAGATCCGGTACAAACTGAGGCAATCAATCTATCCTTAGTAAATTGATTACTAATCCACTTTATAAGAATTCTATTTTTTGATTCTTTACGCGTACCCCATCCACCAGGTATTATTAATAAATCCAATTCTGGACATTCACTAATGGTTACATCAGGCGTTAAACGTAGACCACCAATAGCTATAATTTGTTTATTCTTTTCAGCTATTAAGTATACTTTAAATGGTGATGATTGCTGTAGTCGTTGCTCATCATTTAAACGAGTTACAGAAAATACCTCAAAAGGTCCAGCAACATCTAAGATCTCTACATCATCAAAAATAAGGATTCCAACAATTAACGGAATTTTTTTATTCATTATAAAGTAGATACAAAATATCCTTTGATAAATATCTTACATGTATATTGAGATTATTGTTATATATCCTCCATTATTTTAGTAGCATCTTCATAGGTGAAGGCTTTTAAAGTTACAGTACGTGCATTCCCTTGACTTCTAAGATAACAGACAAGAGATCAATGCTTCATCATTAGGAACCTCTACTATTGATACCCCATCATATTTACCAAATGTATAATAAGTATCAACTAGTTTACCACCTGCATTTTCTAATTTAGATTTAAAAATATTAACGCTTTTTGGATTTTTTTTATATGACCCATTGAAATTAACAGCATAGCTGAGTGTATATAATGACTAGATTAGGTAACGATTTAAAAGATGAAATTTTATAATATAACAAAATTGATTCTGCTGTTGAAAATACAGTACAGAAAAAGAAACTCTTTATTATTAATAATCCTAATTATAGTCACTACAAAAGATTAATATTCTAGTCTCGAGAGTTTAATTTGACTAATAATGCGTGCAGTACGGATGCATGGATATAACAAGCCTCTTGTATTAGAAGAGGTTCAAATACCAAAAAATATTTCTGGTGAAAGTGTTTTGGTAAAAGTAGGTGGAGCAGGAATTTGTCGTACCGATTTACAGATTATTGATGGGTATTTTAAAGAATATCTTCCTCTCAAACTACCTGCCACACTAGGGCACGAAATTGCAGGATGGGTTGAAGAGATCGGTAGCTCAGTTCCTGAAGGTCTTTTTGAAAAAGGCGATCTAGTTGTAGTTTCTGGAGGATGGGGTTGTGGTCTTTGTCCAGAGTGCAAAAAAGGCGATGATCAAATTTGTGGTAATGGAAGATGGCCTGGATTTGGTGAATATGGAGGATATTCTGAATTTGTTCCTATTCCTTCCTATAGATACTTAATAAAGATCGATAAAAAATATAATTTAAAGCCTGAAGAACTTGCACCACTTACCGATGCAGGTGTTACAACATATAGGGCAATTAAAAGGGTGAAAAATATGCTTGAACCTGGCAAATCTATGGCGATTATTGGATTGGGAGGTCTTGGAAGTTACGCAATTCAATATGCAAAGATTTTATCCTCCGCATCAACTATATTGGCATTTGGTAGAAATGAGGATAAACTAGATCTTGCTAAGCAAAACGGTGCAGATCATGTTATAAACATAAAAGATAAAAAATTAGAATATGTTCGTGATGAGGTTAATAAGGCAACAGGTCGCAAAGAGATCGATGTGGTCATAGATCTTGTTGGTTCAGAGGAGAGTATTCCAATGGGATTTAGTATGCTTGCTATAGCAGGAACATATGTCTCTGTTGGCTTAATTGGAAACCAAGTCAAAATACCATTATTCCCATTTGTAGCTAGAGAATATCAATATTATGGTTCTTTTTGGGGGAACTATAACGACCTGAGAGAAGTTATGGAATTGGCAAAGAAAGGATTGATAAAACATCATATACAGAAATTTGATTTATCAGAAGTAAACGATGCTCATAGTCTACTTAGAGAACAAAAGATCCTAGGACGAGGAGTTTTGATTCCCTAGAACCTAGAGGAATAATTATACTAAAAAAGGTTCTTTTTGTTTTGTAAACCCAATATTATAACATTATCAATGAAATTTAAATAATGGCATCATACTAATTAATTATTAATAATCAGTTTTCAAAATTCGAATAACGATTTTTCTTCTCATATTAATCTATCATATCTCAATTTACAAAACAGACTAGATTCTGAAAAAAGTCATCTATAATATCAATAATCCAAAAAAGTGAAGTTATAAAAAATAAGTAAAGAATTTAAAGTACATAAAGAAGATTCTACTCTAGAAAAAACAGAAGCGAATAATAAGTATTGGACAAGTACGATATGGATTTATTAGTTGACCTATTTAAGTAATTTATCGAAAGTTGATAAATGTAATTAAAAAAAATTAAATATAATTAAAACTGTTCGTATTGTTAATGTTTATCGATATCAGAGTTTTTAATTACACTCTATATTTTCTTTATATAGATTAAGCATTTAACAAAAACTTATTATGTTAGGAGAATTACTAGATGAAGGAAAAAGTAGAGGTACAGATTCCAGAATCTTAAATGCCGATGAATACAAAGTAGAACATTCCATAACAGAAGAAGGAAATTTCAAAGATATTGAGATTACAATACTAGGAACATTTTGGACTATTCCTAATGTAGATAAAAATGTAACATATGTTGAATGACAAGGAATAATAACAACCAAAGATGGTGAAGATACTGCAACTTTTAGAGGATATCGATATGGAATAGGACATTCTAAAGGACAAGTAAGCGCTAGTTTTCGTGGATCTTTATTTATAAATCATCAATATCAACAAATGGAAAACTTTCATTTTTGAACAACAACATATGAGTTTTGGAAACTGAAGTATATGAATATGGAAATTCTACAGAAACGTTTGGGAATGGAAATAATTATGATAATGATTTCACAATTCAATATTATAGTAGTAATTATTGTTTTAACAAGTATTCTAAATTTTGTAATGATTAATAATTACTATCATGGTCT
>Ga0256866_1000335_pt1 | contig 10401 bp, 8 predicted proteins | sample RVTome_16_FD_187338 | JGI IMG/M metagenome (GOLD analysis project Ga0256866, IMG submission 187338) | Soil microbial communities from uranium-contaminated site in the Upper Colorado River Basin, Wyoming, United States - RVT152D67 HiSeq ...
AGACGCCCTCCCCTATCTGGAAGCCATCACCGAAATGGGCCTGGTGATGGCGGAGAGTGGCAGCTAGATGGCCGGCCGACTTCGAGCGACTGCCTCCAACGCGTCGATCTGAGAGGTTCTGAGGGGGATCAACCCTCACCCCTGGCAGCTGAAGGAATGACTGGCGCTCGAACAGACGCCGGTCGGCCGGCGGCTACCGCGCCTGACTGGCGGCTAAATGGCCGCCTTCGAGCGACTGCCTCCAACGCGTCGATCTGAGAGGTTCTGAGGGGATCAACCCTCACCCCTGGCTAACGCATCCGACTAGCGGCTGGTCAACCCATCCTTCCCGCGCGCTGGACTTCTTCGGTGGGGAGATCGGCTTGCTCTTCGTCGGGTTGGACCAGCCCCCCGTTTGGAGCGCGGTAGTCGCTCGGCGGGTGTAAGACCTGCTGCTGGGGCTGAACCACCGGGTTGAGGGTCTCTTCGAGGACGACGATCTCGAGGCCTCCGACCACATCGGAGACCAGGTTGTAGACGACCGCGACGCCTACGGTTGCACCGGTCGCCATCACCCAGCCGACCACAGACCCGAAGATGAGGAAACGGAGGAACTGCTCGGTGTTGGCGAACGGGTCGGTGCCATCTTCGATCAGGGTGATCTCGGTCATGAAGTCGACGAGGCTGTCGGGGATCCCGGCGCGGTCGAGCACCGACCAGAAGATCACGGCGCCGAGGACAAATGCGAGTGCGATCACTGCCCACACCACCGCGGACACCTTCAAGGTGGTCCACGGATCGATTTTGCGGATTATTCGTCTGACACGACGGACGGTTGCCATAGGCGCCTTCGGATATACGGGTTGAAGTCTAAGGGGATCTCAGAACAGACCAACGTCACTGGTGCTGATCAGAGTTCCCCCATGAGCTCCTCGGAGATCTTCGTCGCCGCGGAGAGACGGTTGCCGTCACCGACATCGATCACCTTCACTCCGGTCGAGTCCCGCTTCTGCCGGCTGATCTTGCTCACGGCCTGACGGGTCCCAACTCCGGCCGTGGAGATGAGGAACACCTCGTCGTCAGGTCTCACCGCGCGGGCATCGACCAGCGGTCCCCGTACCTTTGTGATCTTGAAGGCCTTGACGCCGATGCCACCACGGCTCTGGTCGCGGAACTCTTCCATCGCGGTCCGCTTGCCGTATCCACCGGCGGTGAGGAGAAGGACCTCCTCGCCGTCGATGTTGGAAACGGCACTCACTACCTCGTCGCCGTCGCGCAGCTTGATCCCGCGGACGCCTTGGGTGCCCCGACCCATGCTCCGCAGCTCCGACTCCTTGAACCGGATCCCCATCCCGTTCTGGGTGAAGATGAGGATTTCGTTGGACCCGTTGGAGGTCTTGACGGTGACCAGCTCGTCGTCACCGGCGAGCTTGATTGCCACGAGGGTTTGATTGCGGGAGTCGTACTCCTTGAACTCCGTCTTCTTCGCCTGGCCCTTCTTGGTGACCATGACCAGATAGCGACTGGTCTCGTAGTCCCGGGTGTCGATGATCGCCTGAATCGTCTCGTCGGGACCGATGGGGAGGACCGACTGGGCCATGACACCTTTGGCGGTGCGCGACTGACGGGGGATGGCATGGGCCTTGATCCGGTGGACCAGACCCTTGTTGGTGAAGAAGAGAAGATAGGCGTGCGCGGTGGTGTGGACCATGTGGCGCACCACGTCGTCTCCGCTCACCTCTGCCGCCTTCACTCCACGTCCGCCCCGCCCCTGGGTGCGATAAGTGGATGCGGGCACGGACTTCACATACCCGGTCGCTGACACGGTGATGATCAACTCGTCGTCGGCGATGAGGTCCTCGAGGCTCAGATCGCCTTCATCTGGGACCAGCCGGCTACGACGGTCCTCACCAAAAGTCTCCCTGATCGTGTTGAGCTCCTCTTTGATGATCGCCCAACGTTGTTTGGGATCGGCGAGGATCGCCTCGAGCTCGGCAATCGTCTCCTGGAGCTCGGCCAGTTCGGTGCGCAGCTTGTCGACTTCCAGGGCGGTGAGCCGACGCAACGGCATGTCGAGGATGGCGTTGGCTTGGATCTCGGTGAGCTCGAAGACCTCGATGAGGTTGGCTCTGGCCTCGGCAGTGTCGCTCGACCCCCGGATGATCTTGATCACCTCGTCGATGTTGTCGACGGCGATGATGAGCCCTTCGAGGATGTGCGCCCTCGCCTCGGCCTGGTCGAGACGGAACTGGGTCCGTCGCTCGATGACCTCCATCTGATGGTCGAGGTAGTAGCCGAGCATCTCGGAGAGGTTGAGCGTGCGCGGCACTCCGTCGACCAGTGACACCATGTTGTATCCAAACGTGTCCTGCAGCGGAGTGTTCTTGTAGAGCTGGTTGAGAACCACCTGGGGGACCGCGCCTTGCTTCAACTCGATGACGAGACGTGTGCCCACGCGATCAGACGATTCGTTACGGACTTCTGCGATACCGCTGAGCTTTTTGGCGTCCACCAGGTCTTTGACCTTGGCGATGATGCGTTCGATGGACACCTGATAAGGAAGCTCGGTGACGACGATGGCGGTGCGTCCTTTGCGAATCTCCTGGACGTCGCACACGGCGCGGATCTTGACCGAGCCTCGACCCGTGGTCAGGGCGTCACGAATGCCTCCGGTTCCGACCAGGAACCCTCCGGTGGGGAAATCGGGGCCTTTGACGAACTGCAGCAGTTCTTCAGCAGTCGCATCGGGGTTGTCGATCACATGGAGTGCTGCTTCGGTGACCTCTCTCAGATTGTGCGGCGGGATGTTGGTCGCCATTCCCACCGCGATCCCCTGCGAGCCGTTGACGAGGAGGTTGGGGAACCGGGCGGGTAGCACCTTGGGCTCCTGGATCTCCCCGTTGTAGTTCTCGACGAAGTCGACAGTGTTCTCGTTGATCCCCTCCAGCAGGTGGGTGGACAGCTTGGTGAGCCGGCACTCGGTGTACCGCGCCGCGCCGGGCGGGTCATCGATCGAGCCGAAGTTTCCCTGGGGGTCGATGAGGAGGTGACGCATCGAGAAGTCCTGGCCCATCCGGACCAGGGCGTCGTAGATGGCCTGATCGCCGTGAGGGTGGTAGTTACCCATGACATCACCCACCACCTTGGAGCACTTTCGGTGCGCCGAGGTGGGGCTGATGTTGTTCTCGAACATCGAGTAGATGATCCTCCGCTGCACGGGCTTCAACCCGTCACGGACATCGGGGAGCGCCCGGGAGACGATCACCGACATCGCGTAGTCGATGAAGCTGGCCTCCATCTCTGAGGAAATTTCGACTTCGGGCACGTTGCCCAGGGCTCTCTGTTCGTCTGTCATGGGTTCGTCCTTAGATGTCGAGGAAGCGGACGTCTTCCGCGTTCTGCTGGATGAACAATTTGCGGCTAGGCACGTCGTCGCCCATGAGAGTCTCGAACACCTCTTCGGCGCGGGCTGCGTCGGTCATCTCCACCTGCAGCAGTGTCCTCGTTTCCGGGTTCATCGTCGTGTCCCACAGCTCGCGAGCGTTCATCTCACCGAGACCTTTGAACCGGGTCGGCTTGACCTTGGGGTGCTCTTTTTGGAACTCGGTATAGGCGCGATCGTCGTGGAGATAGTGGACCTTGGAGCCCACCTTCACCCGGTACAGCGGAGGCTGGGCCACGTACACGTAACCGGCCTCGATCAGGGGACGGAGATGGCGGAACAAGAGAGTGAGGAGCAAGGTGCGGATGTGGGCTCCGTCCACGTCGGCGTCAGCGAGCAGGACGACCTTGTGATATCGAGCCTTCTCCAGCTCGAATTCGTCGCCGATGCCGGTGCCGACCGCAGTGATGATGTCTTGAACCTCAGCGTTCTGCAGGGCCTTGGCCAGCCGCGCCTTCTCGACGTTGAGGATCTTCCCCCGAATGGGCAGGATCGCCTGGGTCTCGGAGTCTCGGGCCGACTTGGCGGGACCGGCCGCTGACTTGCCCTCGACGATGAACAACTCAGACTCGCCCGGGTCACGACTGGAACAGTCTGCGAGCTTGTCGGGGAGACCCCCCGATTCGAGCCCGGATTTGCGTCGGGTGAGCTCACGGGCCTTGCGAGCCGCGTCCCGGGCCTTGGCCGCGTTGATGCACTTCTCGACGATGCGACGGGCCTCGGGCGAGTGCTTCTCCAGCCACTCGGGAAGCTTGCGATTGAGCGTCTTCTCGACGTAGGAGCGAATCTCGGTGTTGCCCAGCTTCGTCTTGGTCTGACCCTCGAACTGGGGTTCCTTTACCCGGACCGACACCACCGCGGTGAGACCTTCGCGGACATCCTCACCGGTGAGGTTGACGTCCTTCTCCTTGAGTATGTTCTTCGTCCGGGCGAAGTCGTTGATGGCCTTGGTCAGGGCCTTGCGAAAGCCCTCCTCGTGGGTTCCACCTTCGTGGGTGTTGATGTTGTTGGCGAAGGTGAGGATCGACTCGGTGTAGGTGTTGGTCCATTGCATCGCCAGTTCGATCTCGGCGTCCTCGGATTGATCAGAGATGTCGACGATGTGTGGATGGAGGGGGTCTCGCTTGGAGTTGAGGTGGTTGACGAAGTCGACGAGACCGCCTTTGTAGAGGAAGGCCTCGGTCTTGGGTTCTTCATCTCGCTCGTCGATGAGGGTGATCTGGAGACCGCGATTGAGAAAAGCGGTCTCCCGGAGCCGAGAGGCCACGATCTCATAGTCGAATTCGAGGGTCTCGGAGAAGATGTCGGGGTCGGGCCAGAAGCGAATCGTGGTTCCGGTCCGCTTGATCGGTCGCTCCTTCTTGGGTTCCTTGGTCTTGGGCTGGCCGACCCTGAACTCCTGTGTGTAGACATGGCCATCGCGCCGCACCTCGGCCTCGAGTTTGCTCGAAAGGGCGTTGACCACTGAGACACCGACACCGTGGAGCCCTCCGGAAACCGTGTAGGCACCCTGTTCGAATTTCCCCCCGGAGTGGAGGGTGGTGAGGATGGTGGTGAGCGCGGAACGCTTGGTCTTCTCCATGCGGTCGATGGGGATGCCCCGCCCGTCATCGATGACCTCGACCCCGCCATCGGCACGGAGAGTGACGGTGATCTTGTCGCAGTAGCCGGCCATTGCCTCGTCGACCGAGTTGTCGACGACCTCCCAGATGAGGTGATGCAGACCCCGGGGACCGGTGGAGCCGATGTACATTCCCGGTCTCCTGCGTACCGCCTCGAGCCCTTCGAGGACGGTGATGTCTTTTGCCTGGTAACTGTCGCGGGTGGTCGTCACGACCCTCCTAATAGATGTGCAGATGACTTTGTTGGGGCGGACCTGGTGGGGTGGAAACGTGCCGATCCTGCGGCAACTTTCACAAATGTCATTCTACCGGGCGGGGAGCGCAAAACCCAAGTCATTCCGCACCATATGTCCTGCTCAGGCAGGTCCCGGGGACTTGATGTCCACGGCTTCGATAGTCCCTTTTCCAAACCGTTCGGCGAGCTTTTCGATGAGGCTGGTCTCGCCGTAGCGGAGAAACGCAACCATCGACGGTGATGCGGCCTCGACAACGAGTGTCTTGCTCTGGATGTAGAGAGGTTTCGATCGCCCCGACCAGGGCGGGCCGGCGAGGTCGTCCCACTCGGAGCTGATCCCGGCCATCACCATCGGGTCGGGAAGGCCGAGACGGGCGAACATGTCATCCAAAGAATCCGAGAAATGCTCGAGGTCACGGTCCGGGCTCATCGTGACACTCCGTCACCCACCTGCCACACGGTCCCCGACATGGGTACGTCCTCGGGACGGGCAGAGGTGATCATGGTCTGTGTTCTCTCCGGGATGGCATCCGCCAGCGCCTTGGCTCGTTCGGAGTCCAACTCGGAGAAGACGTCGTCCAACAACAGTATTGGGGACTCCCCGACAGTGGATGCCACCGCCCGATGAGCGGCGAGTTTCACTGCAAGGGCCACGGTCCTTTGCTCTCCTTGTGACCCGTGGGTGCGAGCCTCGTACCCGTCTATGGAAAAGCCGGGCTCGTCGCGATGGGGACCGACGGTTGTCATTCTTCGTTCGTAGTCGACCCGTCGGCTCCGTTCAAGGGCCTCGGCGAGCCGAACGCCGAAATCTGCGGCCGGCGATGGGTCGAGGCTTCCGGGCCAGGTGGGGGTGTAGGTGAAAGTTGCGTTGGTCTCTGCGTGGGCTATCTCCTTATATGCTTCGTCGAGTCTCGGGCTCAATGTCTCGATCACCCGGGCTCGTCGCGCCAGAACCCGGCCACCAGCCTGTGCCAACCTCGAGTCCCACACCGAGAGCGTCGCCTCGTCGGGCTGACCTTGTTTGAGAAACGCGTTGCGCTGACGCAGTGACCGCTCATACTCGCTCTGATCCAGATGGGCAGCCGGCCACAGCTGGATTGCGATATCGTCCAACAGGTCTCGTCGGTAGGCCGGGCCCCGCTTGATCAGGTCGAGGTCTTCGGGGAGGAAGGCGACTACCCGCACCACCCCGAGCAGGTCGGCGGTTCGCCGCAGCCTCGTTTTGTCGACCTGGGTTCGGCGCGGTCCCTCACGGAGAATCTCGATTTCGATGAGTCGTTCCCTGTCCTCGCCAGTCAACTCGGCGCGTATCACCGCGCTATCTGCATCGTCCGCGATCATCCCCTCGTCGGGCACTGACCGAAACGACTTCAACGTCGCCAGATAGCCCAAGCTCTCCAACAGATTGGTTTTCCCCGCCCCGTTGGGCCCGACGAGCAGATTCACTCCGGTGTCGGGGCTCCACTCCAGTTGCGGATAAGACCTGAAGTTGACCAGTGAGACCCAGTCGACCCGCACCCGTGTCTACACCCTTACGGGCATCAACAGATAGAGGAACTCGCCGTCGGTGCCTGAGTCGAGGACTCCCGGCTTGAACGAGTCGATCACCCGGATCCTCACTTTGTCACCGAGGATTGCAGCGACACCATCCTGGAGGTACCGGGGATTGAAGGCAATCGATACCTCCTCGTCGCTGCCTGAGTATTCACCGACGAGATGCTCTGCCTCCCCTCCTACGTCCTGGCGGCTGACGGTTACTTCCATTCCCCCGTCCATCAACTTCAATCTCACAGGGATGTGATCTTCGGCGACCAGGGTCACCCTGCCGAGAGCATCGAGGAGGTCTTCTTTGTCGAGGATGATCTGATTGGGATAGGACTCCGGAAGCAGTGATTGATACTTTGGGAAGTTCCCGTCGATCAGGCGAAGCCTGAGCACGCCACGCTCGGAGGAGAACACGGCTTCGCGCTCCCTGAGCTGGGCGGTGACTTTCGGTGCCCCGATCGTCCTCGGCAGCTCCCGCAGGCCGCGGGCGGGGACGAGACCGCTCCCCTCCAGGCCGAAACCCGCAAGATCTCGCTTGGAGAGCCGGTAGGAATCGGTAGCGACCATGCGCAGGCCCTCGTCCGAGGTCTCAAAGAGCACCCCGGTGAGAATGGGCCGGGCGCCGTCCCCCGAAGCCGCGATGGTCACCTGGTTGATTGCCTCGGCGAAAGCCTCGCCGTCGACCTCGACACCATCGGTCACGATTTCCTCCTGAGTGGGAAAATCGTCAACAGCCAGAGGCCGGAGGGTGAACCTGGGCCCATTGCCCTGAATCTCGATATCGGAGTCGGTGACACCGATGATGACCTGACCGGGCGGCATCTTCCGGACCGCCTCCGAGAGGAGTCTCCCCGGGATGACAGCCCGACCCTCCTCCATGACTTCCACCTCGGCCTGGGTTCGAACAGTCATGTCCAGGTCAGTACCCGTGACTTTGAGGATGTTGCCGGAGACTTCACAAAGGAGCCCTTGCAGGACCGGCAGGGCAGTCCGGGTGCCCACAGCGCGGTTCGCTCGGGCGAGCACATCGGCGAGATCGTCTCGCTGGGCTCGGATTCTCACAGGCGGTTATCCCTTCTTCTGTTGTTATGAGTATTCATTTGAAACTGTATTAGTTGTAGTAGGGGGTTGTGGAAGTGTGGATAATGGCGATCTGATCAGTTGGCAGCGGGGAATTCTCCTGTGGAACAGCCTGTCGACGATTCTTCGCGACCTGGGGACGGTCGGTGGATAACTCAGGAGCCTGTGGAAACACCACCACCTTTCCTCAGCTCCTGTGTGAGTTGATTCACACGATCGAAGACGGCTCGATCAGAGCGCAAAATCCGCTTCACCTTCTCAACCGAGTGCAGGACGGTGGTGTGATCCCGATTGAAATGCTCTCCGATCTTGGGAAGGGATAGGTCGGTGAGCTCCCGGCACAGATACATCGATATCTGGCGGCACAGGACGAGTGGCTGTCGCCGGCTCACACTGAGGACGTCCTCGACGGAAAACCCGTAGGCCTGCGCCGAGGTGCGGATGATCGTTTCCGGCCCGAGCGGAACCGGTTCCTCCGAGGTGACAATGTCTTTGAGCACCCGTTCCGCGGTCTCGAGGTCGATGTCCCGGCGGTTCAACGCCGACCACGCCGTCACCCGGGTCAGGGCGCCTTCGAGCTCACGAATGTTGTCCGACACCAGGCCGGCGATGTGCTCGAGTACGTCAACGGGGACGGGACGGGGAGCGAATTCGGCATTGCGGCGGAGGATGGCGAGCCGTGTCTCCATGTCGGGGGGCTGGATGTCGGTCAGCAGGCCCCATTCGAACCTGCTGCGCAGGCGATCCTCCAGGGTCGACAGGTTGCGGGGATGACGATCCGAGCTGATGACCATCTGCTTCCCTGACTCGTACAGGGAGTTGAACGTGTGGAAGAACTCTTCGAGGATTTGTTCCTTGCCTTCGAAGAATTGCACGTCATCGAGAAGGAGTATGTCCACGCCGCGGTAGCGGGACTTGAAATCGTCCGGCCGCTTTCTTCGGATCGACTCGATGAAGTCGTTGAGGAAGTTCTCAGAGGAGACATATCGAACCACTAGCTCGGGATACATCTCGAGCGCCTGATGGCCGACCGCATTGAGGAGGTGAGTCTTGCCCAATCCGGCACCGCCATAGATGAACAACGGGTTGTAGTGAGCGCCGGGCTGCTCGGCCACCGCCATGGCAGCCGCCCAGGCGAAGCGGTTGGACTGACCTACCACGAAACTCTCGAAGCGGTAACGATTGATGAGGTTGGTGGCCCGGGTCGGGGGGACGCCGTCTATGGCCGGAGCGCCGGTGTCCACGACCTCGACTCCAGTTTCGTCCATGGGGAGCGGCTGTTCTGCCGGCATCGTGTCGCTCACTCGATACAGCGGTTCGACATTGGTCCCGAACACGGATCGGTAGGCGCCATCCACGAGATCTCCGTGTTTGTCTTGGACCCACCTCAGGTGAAATTCGGACGGCGCGATCAAGACGATGCGGTCGCCGTCAGCGTCCGGCTCCAAACGAGAGAGCCAGGTGTCCCAGTTCGCTTCCGATACGCCGGATCTGAGTGCACTTCGGAAGTTCGCCCACAAGTCATTGGATCGTTCGGGTTGCATCACTTGTTGGCCCCTCCTCCCAGGACCGAATTTGTCCACAGAACGATCCACATCTGTGGAAAGCTCTGTGCACATCCTCCATGGGTTGGTTCTCTTGTCGGCCCGGGTTCGCGCGCTGTCATCCAGCAACGACGGGGAAGTTGGGCACTACCGGGTCAAGTTCGGCGAGTATTGGATGCGCCGCCGATCGAGTCAAGACCGCGAGAATCACCGTTGTGGATGAAGTGCCGCCCTCCTTTCCACAGCAATATCCCTGCTCGCGCAGGCATTTTCCAAATGATGGATCACAATTTCGCCCACCCCGACCGACCAAAACTGCCCTAATCGATTTTTCGCGTCCTACTTGGTTTCTTCGCGAGCTTCGCCCGCGAAGAACGCCTGTATTGCGCAGCAATCCAAGGGTCCGTAGTCTGTACGGGTTCCCCCCGACCAGTTTGATTTGCCATGAAAAGGACATACCAACCAAAGGTTCGCCGCAGAAAGCGACGCCACGGTTTCCGCCATCGCATGCGCACCCGCGCAGGGCGGGCGACGATCAAGAATCGTCGCCAAAAGGGCCGGAAGCGACTCGCTGCCTAGCTATCAATCGCTCCGTAACTCTCGAGACTTTCGTAGAGTCCTCTCTGACGGGACCCGTCGCCGCAAGGGCGGGGTCGTCGTGGTCAGCACGCCGGGCTCGGCCGGGCCCCCTCGAGTCGGTCTCTTGGTATCGAGGAGTTGCGGTACAGCCGTAAGACGCAACCGCATCAAGAGGCGATTGCGCACCGCGGCGGAGAGCGTCGAACTGCAACCAGGAAATGACTACGTGATCATCGCGACCGGCCAGGTGGCCGAAGCCCCATACGACCAACTCACAGAGTGGCTTGGTCGCGCCTTGGAAGAGTCGGCAGATGCGTGAGTTGCTTCGACCTCGCGTCTGGGTGGTGGGGTTGATACGGATTTACCAGAAATTGG
>Ga0256866_1000341_pt1 | contig 10337 bp, 10 predicted proteins | sample RVTome_16_FD_187338 | JGI IMG/M metagenome (GOLD analysis project Ga0256866, IMG submission 187338) | Soil microbial communities from uranium-contaminated site in the Upper Colorado River Basin, Wyoming, United States - RVT152D67 HiSeq ...
GACACGCTCCTTGGCCTGGACGATGGCTTCGGCCAGCTGCTTGGCGTCCTGGGAAGCCGCCTTGACGATGTGGAACGCCAACCGCTGGGCCGACTTCGGGCCGATGCCCGGAAGGCGGTTCAGCTGGTCGACGAGGTCCTGGATCGGTCCCTCGTACACCCGGCCAGCCTATCCCTCGTCGACGACCTCCGCGCCGAACTGGGCCTTCAGGAGCTCCTCCGCGGCCTCGGGGGTGGACGGCGGCTCTTCCTCCACTAGCACGGTCCCCTCGCGGACGGTGGCCCGGACCTTCGGCGTGACCCCGAACAGCTCGTCGAGGACCTCGACGAGGTCGGAGGAGCGCTCCTCGACCTTGGCCGCCCCCACCTCGCGACCGGGCGGGAACACCAGCTCCAGCTGCTCGCCGTCGAAGGAGCCCACCGTGGCCACCTGGGCGCTGGCGAACAGCACCATCTTCCGACGGGCCTTGAGGGCATCCAGGACCTGAGGCCACGACCGCCGCAGCATCTCGGCGTCCACCGCCGCCGCGCTCGGCGCATGCGCCCCAGCACTCGCGTGTGCGGCGCTCGGACCCGCTTCGGTCACCGAAGGGGTTCCCTCCGCGGATCCTCGCGCCGCCTCCGACGGGCGCTCCTGGGACGAGGCGGAGGCGGCACCGGAGGGAACCCCTTTGGTTCCTGAAGGTGCCGCCGACGCCTCATCATCGGGATCGGTTGAGGCCGAGGCGTCGCCGGAGGTGACCCCTTCGGTCGACGAAGGCGGCGCCGAGGCCTCACCAGCGCTCGCGCCAGCGGCGGTGGTGCTATCCAGGCCGGCCAGGCGCTCCAGGCGTTCGATGCGGCCGACCAGCGCGGCCGGCTGGGGGTCGGTCTCCGGGAGCGCCGAGCGAACCAGGGCCAGCTCGAGCGTGAGCCTCGGCGCCGTGGACCACCGCATGTCGGTCTGGGCTTGGAGGAGGAGCGACAGGATGCGGTTCAGCTCGCCGGAGGAGAACTTCCCGGCCTGGGCCACCAGACGGGGGTGCACCTCGGGCGGCACGTCGATGATGGCCGGGTCCTCCGGCGAGGAGAGCGCCAGGAGAAGGTTGCGGACGTGCCCGGTGACCTGCGTGGTGAAGTGGCGGACGTCGTGGCCCTCCTGGACCAGGGCGTGGACGATCCCGAACACCTCCCGGGCGTCGCCGACCGCGATGGCGTCGGCCAGCGCGAACTGCACGTCGAGCTCGGGCGTACCGATCAGCCGGATCACCTCCTCCTCGGCCACGCCGCCGCCGCCGAGCACCGAGGCCTGGTCGAGGAGAGACAGCGCGTCACGGACCGATCCCTCCGACTCCCGGGCGATGATGCCCGCCGCGGCTCCGTCCAGCCGGATCGACTCCTTCTTGGCCACCTCGGCCAGGTGCTCGGCGATCGTCTCCGAGGGAACACGCCGGAACTCGAACTTCTGGCACCGACCAACGATCGTCGGCGGCATCTTGTGGGGCTCGGTGGTGCACAGGACGAAGCGCACCCCGGGCGGGGGCTCCTCGAACACCTTCAGCAGGGCGTCGAAGGCCTCGCGGGAGAGCCGCTGGGCCTCGTCAATGATGTAGACCTTCTCCCGCCCCTGGGCCGGGGCGGTGGGTGCCCGCTCCCGAAGCTCCCGGGCGTCGTCCACGCCACCGTGAGAGGCGGCGTCGATCTCGACCACGTCGAGGTGGGTGCCGCCCTCGATCCGCCGGCACTGCTCGCAGGTCCCGTCGGGCTCGGGGGTGGGCCCATGCTCGCAGTTCACCATCTTGGCCAGGATCCGGGCCGAGGAGGTCTTGCCGGTCCCCCGGGGGCCGGAGAACAGGAAGGCGTGCGCCAGGCGCCCCTCCCGGACCGCCCCGGCCAGGGCCCGAACCACGTGCTCCTGCCCCAGCACCTGATCGGGCGCCTGGGGCCGGTACTTCCGGTACAGGGAGCGGTACTCCTCCACGAGGTCCTCTCCGGGGAAGGCCGTCGTCTTCGATGGTGACCGTGCAGTCCGCCGTCGATCCCGGTCGACCCGGGCCGTCTCCGAGCCGGTGGCTCCGGCCAGGCGTCCCCGCGGCACCCGCCGGGTTCCGCTTACCGCTGCTCCCTTCCGGGCCTGACGGGGTTCGCGGCTCGGCGTCGCGCGGGACCCGGCCTTCATCGCCCCGTGCCCGGATCGGCCTCGGACCTCCGGTCCTCGGGCGGACGGTCGGCCCCGCTAGAGCGGATTGCGGATACAGGGCACCGCTAGCTCCCCGCCCAGCACGGTCACCAAGGAGCAGTATAGACCCGCCCCCCGACGGGCCGCTCCCCGGCCAGGGTCGGCGTGTGGCGGAGGCAGAAGGATTTGAACCTTCGAGGCCCGTTCCCGGGCCTACGCGCTCTCCAGGCGCGCCCGTTCGGCCGCTCCGGCATGCCTCCGTGAGCGATCGATTGTAGTGGCGGAGGCGGTGCGATTTGAACGCACGAGGAGCCTCTCGACCCCTAACCGCTTTCGAGGCGGTCCCGTTCGGCCGCTCCGGCACGCCTCCGGGACCAGTGTAGCAACGGGCTAAGGGCCCCTCCGGGAGGCGAAGAAGTCCCGGAGGAGATCACCGGCCTCCTCGGCGAGCACCCCCGAGGCCACCTCGACCCGGTGGTTCAGCCGGGGGTCCCGGACCAGGTCCTCCAGCGAACCGGCGAAACCCGCCTTGGGGTCGGCGGCCCCGAACACCAGCCGGTCGATCCGGGCCAGCACTACCGCCCCGGCGCACATCGCGCAGGGCTCCAGGGTCACGTACAGCGCGCATCCGTCCAGCCGCCACGACCCGGCCCGCTCGGCCGCCTCCCGGAGGGCCAGGATCTCGGCGTGGGCCGTGGGATCGCCCCGGCGCTCCCGCTCGTTCCCGGCCCGGGCCAGGACCTCCTGGCCCCTGGCCACCAAGGCCCCGATGGGCACGTCCCCCCAGCCCTGGGACCGGCGGGCGTCCTCCAGGGCCAGCCGCATCAGTCGCACGTCCGCATCGGCCACGGCTCGACCCTACCGCCGGACGCTCAACGGCGTCCCCCATTCGGCCGATACCTCTAGTGATGAAGGCGACGGATGACGTCCTCGTCGAGTTCCTGCTGCGGACGGTCCGGGTCACCGTGTGGTCCACGTTCCTGGTGGTGGCGGCCCTGGCGGTCTCCCTGATGCTGCCCGGCGCCGGCCCCAACCCCTCCGCGCTGGCGCTGCTCCTGGTGGTGGCCGCCGGGACCGGGCTGGGCGCCGCCTTGGTCCCCTGGGACGCCATCTTGTCCAGCGGCCGGGGGATGCTCCTCTTCTACGCCTGGAACACCACCTACATCCTGATGATCAGCGCCGGCGTGGCCGTCAACGGCGGCGGCAGCTCGCCGATCGTCCTGCTGTACGGGCTGACCACCGTGTTCGGCGCCATGGCCTATCCGATCCGTGTCCAGATCGTGTTCCTCGCGTACACGCTGGCCTCGTACCTGGCCGCGCTCCGGCTGGCCGGGTGGGGCGTCACCCCCGCCCGAGTGTTCCTCCAGGTGACCGCGTTAGGGGCGTTGGCGTTCCTGGCCGGCTTCCTCTCCCGCGAGCTCACCAAGCAGATGCGGGCCCACGTCGCCGCCCGTTCGGAGTCCGAGCGCCGGGCCCGGCTCCTCGAGGTGGTGGCCCGGGCCGGCCGCCGGGTGAGCTCCCTGGACACCGAGCAGGTCCTGAAGGCCGTGGTCGGCGGGGCCACCGCGCTCGGGTTCGAGGCCGCGAACCTGGCGGTGTTCGACGACGCCGGCGAGCGGTTCCAGGTGGCGTTCGCCAGCGGCCTCCCGGGCGAGTACGCGGATTCGACCCATCCCGCCACCGCCGGGCTCCCCGGCCTGGTCCGCCAGCGGGGCGCCACCGTCGTGATCGACGACTACTCGACCCACCCGAACGCGATCCCCCTCCTCCGGGACCGAGGCTTCCACGCCGCGCTGGGCACGCCGGTATGGGTGCAGGGTCGCCTCGACGCCGCGCTCGTGGCCGGCACCAGGGAGCCCCGAGAGGTCACCGAGGAGGACGTGGAGGCTTTCGAGCTCCTGGCCGCGCTGGCCGGCCGGGGCCTGGAGAACGCCCAGCGCTTCGAGGACGAGCACCGAGCCGTCCAGCGCCTGGCCGAGCTCGACGGCCTGAAGAGCGACTTCCTCTCGAACGTGTCCCACGAGCTCCGGACCCCGCTGACCGCCATCCAGGGTATGGGGCTCACCATGGAGCAACAGTGGGGGCAGCTGGACGAGGCCAGCATGCGCGAGCTGCTGTCCCGGCTGAACGCGAACGCAGAGACGCTTCATCAGATCATCACGACACTCCTCGACTTCTCCCGGCTGGAGGCCGGCCGCCTGGACGTGAGAACGGAGACGGTCGAGCTCCGGCCGTTCATCGATCGGGTCATGCATCGCCTCGGGACGCTCGTCGACTCCAACCGGACCACGGTGCAGATCTCCGCCGGGCTCACCGTCCGGGCCGACCCCCTCCTGCTCGAACGGGTCATGGAGAATCTCCTGTCGAACGCGGCGAAGCACACGCCCGAGGGGACGGCGATCGAGATCGCCGCCCGGGTCATCGACGGCGCGGTGGAGATCTCGGTGGCCGACGAGGGGCCGGGCATCCCCGAGAAGGAGCTCCGCTACCTGGGTGACCGGTTCTTCCGGGGCGGCGACCCGAACACGCGGACCAGGGGGACCGGCCTCGGGCTGGCCGTGGTCCGCGAGATCCTGAGGCTGCACGACGCCACGCTCGAGATCGAGAGTCGGGAAGGGCGGGGATCGAGGTTCAGCTTCGCCCTCCCGGCCACCCGCCCCGCAGCGGCCACCGTCTAGTCCGCGCCCACCTCACGGAGACGACGCTCCAGGAACCGCCGCTCCACCTCGTTCGAGGCCAGGGCCAGGGCCCGGCGGTACGCGTCGGCGGACTCCTTCTGCCGGCCCAGCCGCCGGAGGAGGTCCGCCCTGGCCGCGTGGAAGAGGTGGTATCGGTCCAGGGTCCCGGCCAGCGGCTCCATCAACACCAGGCCGCGCTCCGGCCCCTCGGCCATGGCCACGGCCGCGGCCCGGTTAAGGGCCACCACCGGGGTGGGCTGGAGCTCGGCCAGCCGGTCGTACAGGAGCGCGATCTGGGCCCAGTCGGTGTCCTCGGGCCGGCCGGCGGCGCCGGCGTGAAGGGCGGCCACGGCGGCCTGGATCTGGTACGGCCCGGGGCGGCCCAGCCTGAGGGTCCGGTCCACCAGCGCCGTGCCCTCCTCGATCTCGGCGCGGTCCCACCGGGACCGGTCCTGATCCTCCAGGAGCACCAGCTCACCCTGCGGCGACACTCGGGTCTCCCGACGGGAGTCCTGGAGGAGCATCAGGGCCAGGAGCCCCAGGACCTCGGGCTCGTCGGGCATCAGCTCGGCCAGGACCCTGCCCAGCCGGATCGCCTCCGCGCACAGCTCCCGCCGGACCAGGGCGTCGCCCGCGGTGGCCACATAGCCCTCGTTGAACACCAGGTACAGGACCGCCAGCACGGCCCGGAGCCGCCCGGGCAGCGCGTGGTCGGGAGGGACCCGGTACGGGATCCGGGCGTCCCGGATCTTCCGCTTGGCCCGGACCAGCCGCTGGGCCATGGTGGCCTCCGGCACCAGGAAGGCCCGGGCGATCTCGGGCGTGGTCAGGCCACCCAGGGTCCGCAGGGTCAGGGCCACCTGGGCGTCCCCGGCCAGGGCCGGGTGGCAACAGGTGAAGATCAGCCGCAGCCGGTCGTCGTGGATGGCGCTCTCGCTCACGGGGTCCCCCAAGGCCTCCAAGGCCGCCAGCCGGCGGAGCGTCTCGGTCTTCTCCGCCAGCCGCCGGTCCCGGCGGAGGCGATCGATGGCCCGGTTCCGGGCCGTGGTGGTGATCCACGCCCCCGGGTTGTCGGGGACCCCGTGGTCGGGCCACCGCTCCAGGGCCACGACGAAGGCCTCCTGCACGGCCTCCTCGGCCAGGTCAAAGTCGCCCAACACCCCGATGAGCGTCGCCACCGCCCGTCCCGACTCCTCTCGGAACAGGCGGGTGGCGACGCTCCGGGCGTTCGCCTCGGCTATGCCTCCGGCGGGTACTCGATCACGGGTCGGATGTCGACCACGCCGGTCGACGCCGCCGGAATCTTGGCCGCCCACTGGATCGCCTCGTCCTGATCCTTGCATTCCAGGAGGTAGAACCCCGAGAGCTGTTCCTTCGTCTCCGCGAACGGGCCATCCGTTGCCGAGATCTCATCGCCCCGGACCCGGACCGACCGGGCCGTGGCGACCGGCTGGACTCCCTCGCCGGCCAGGAAGGCGCCCTTGGACCGCAGCTCGTCTGTGACGTCCTGGTACGCCTGGCTGCTCTTCGCGATGTCCTCGGGGCCGGCCTGCGCCCAGTTGGACTGATCCTCCCACAGCGTCAGCACGAACTTGGCCATGATCGTCTCCTCTCTCTCTCCCGTCACTGCGTTGGCTCGAACTCCTGGACGGCGCGAACCTCGATCGTGCCTGTCTTCGCCCCCGGGCACTTCACCGCCCACTCGATGGCCTCGTCCTCGTCCTCCACGTCCAGCAGGTAGAACCCGCCGAGCTGCTCCTTCGTCTCGGCGAAAGGCCCGTCGCTCACGGATGCCTTCCCGTCCTCGACCCGGACCGACTTCCCGGTGGCCGTCGGCTGGAGGGCCTCACCGGCCAGCTTGACCCCACCGGCCTCCTGGAGCGCGGCCTCGTACTTCCACCACTCGGCCATGGACGCGTCGATGGCCTCCTGCGGCGCGTCCGCGAAACCGGATTCGTCCCCGTAGATCAGGATGGCGTACTTCATCCGTCCTCCTTCCTGCCGGGCGGCGCTCCTCGCCGCCGTTCACCTGTACGACGAACGGGACCCCCCGGATTCGACACCTACTCGCCCGGCGGGCCGGGGGCCACCGGCCGGACCTCGATGGAGCCGTACGCGGCGCTGGGGACCCTGGCCGCCACCTGGATGGCCTCGTCGAGGTCCGCGGCCTCGATCACGTAGAACCCCGCCAGCTGCTCCTTGGTCTCGGCGAAGGGGCCGTCGGTGGTGACCACGTCGCCGTCCGGCCCTCCGTCCAGACGCACGGTGGTGGCCGTGGTGATCGGCTGAAGCTCCTCGCCGGCCACGATCCGCTCCCCGAACTCCCGGCCGAACCGCGCGTACAGCTCGTACGTCTGCTCGACGGCCTCGGGGGTGGTCCGTTCCCTGGCCTCCTCCGGCGTGTAGATCAGTAACGCGTACTTCATGGTCCCCCTCCTCGGTCGCCGGCGGCGCCCCTCGCCGCCCTCACCCTACCGACGAACGGGACGGCCCGGAATCGACCAGCAGAGCAAGTAGGGAAAGGAGGCCGGGGCGCGGGTGCTTGCTGCGCTTCCCCGGCGAGGGTACGGTTTCGGCCAACCGGACGAGGGGAGGGATCGGATGTCGTTCGACGTGCTCGGCGACCTCAACTGGCTCGCGGTGATGGTGGCCACCGTGGCGTATTTCCTCCTGGGGGCCATCTGGTACGCGCAGGCGTTCCTGGGCAAGGCGTGGCAACGGTCCAGCGGCATCACGGTTCCGGAGGGCCAGCGCCCCGGGGCCGCCTTCTACATCATCCCGCTGATCACGAGCTTCCTGATGACGGTGGCCACGGCCATGATCGCCGCGTCCACGGGTTCGTCCACGGTCGGCGATGCCATCGTCCTCGGCCTGGTGGCCGGAGTCGGCTACGCGGCATCGCTGAGCCTGCTCGGGGCGGCCTTCGGGAACTACCCGGAGCCCGGCACGTACTTCGCCATCACCGCCGGCTACCACCTGGTAGGGCTGGTAGGGGTGGCGCTGATCGTGACCCTCTGGGACTAGCGAGCCAGCCGGCCCATCAGGGCCACCATCCCGAGGTCGTCGGGCGCTAGATGCTGGAGCATCACCCTGTCGACCCCGGCGCCCTCAAGCTCGAGGATCCGCTCCCTGGCCTCATCGACCGTGCCTACGACCCAGGTGTCGGCCCGCCCCCGGAGGAAGGCCTCCGGATCGCCCGTCTCGCGGATCGTGGCCATCACCGCCCGGGCCCGGTCGAGGACCTCGGCCCGGTCCTCTCCCACCACGGACCCGGTCATAAGGGAGAACCGAAGCGTGGCGGGATCGCGGCCCTCGGCCTCCCAGGCGTCCTCCACCGCGGCCCTGAGCCGGGCGCACTCGGCGGGGTCGGCCGAGATGGTGTTGTACTCGTCGGCCCACCGGGCGGCCAGTGCGGCACTCCGGCGGCCGCCGTGCCCGCCCACGATCAGGGGCGGGTGGGGATCCTGGACCGGCCGGGGAAGGGCGTGCAGGGCCTCGACCCGATAGTGCCTTCCCTCGAACGTGAGCGGCGCCTCGCTCCAGGAGCGGTGCACGATCTCCAGCTGCTCGGCCAGCATCTCCATCCTGACCCGGTCCTCGGGGTAGTCGAACCCGTAGGCCCGGTGCTCGGGGACGTGCCACCCGGCGCCGAGGCCGAGCTCCACCCGGCCACCGGACATGTGGTCGACCGTGGTCACCTGCTTCGCCAGGACCGAGGGATGGCGGAACGTGACCGGTGAGACCAGCGTCCCGAGCCGGATCCGCTGGGTGATCGCGGCGAGCCCGGCCAGCGTGGCCCAGGCGTCGAGGGAGCCCCGGGCGGGATCGGTGAAAACAGAGAGGTAGTGGTCGGAGCGGAACAGGCCCTCCAGGCCGTGCTCCTCGCACGCCCGGGCCAGCGCCACCCACTGCTCCCATGTGACGTCCTCCTGCCCCTCGACCATCACACAGACGCGCACGGGATCAATCTACCCGGCGAGGCGCGGGGCTACCGGCGGCGACGGCGGCCCATGACCCCGCCCCCGCGAGACTGGAACACCAGCCTGGGTGGGGCGACGGTCATGCCTTCCTTGGTGAACTCGTCCTCGAGCTGGAGACGGGAGGCCATCCGCGAGATGTCACTCTGATCCCCTGGGAGGACGAAGGTCACGCCGGTGCCGGCGCGGCCGGCTCGGGCGGTGCGGCCCACCCGGTGCACGTAGCTCTTGTCGTCCTCGGGCGGGTCGTAGTTCACCACGTGGGTGATGTCGTCGAGGTCGAGGCCCCGGGCGGCCACGTCCGTGGCCACGAGCGTGTCGATGTGCCCGTCTTCGAACCGGGCCAGCGTGCGCTCGCGGGCCGGCTGGGTCATGTCGCCATGCATGGCCGCGGCTCGTACGCCGCGCTGCTTAAGCCGACGGGCCAGCCGGTCGGCGCCGCGCTTCGTCCGGACGAACACCAGATGGCGTCCCGACTCGACCGCGAGGAGCTGCACCAGCCTGTCGACCCGGTCCTGGGCGGCCACCGGGATGAACCGATGGTCGGCCTCGTCCACGGTCTGGCGAGGAGCCTGGACCTCATGGAGGACCGGCTCGTTGGTGTAGGCCCGGGCCAGGCGGCCGACCTCGCCGTCGAGGGTGGCCGAGAAGAACATCGTCTGACGCTGCTTGGGGATCCGGCGGACCAGCCGGTCGACCTGGGGCTGGAACCCCATGTCGAGCATGCGGTCGGCCTCGTCGAGGATCAGGATGCGGATCCCGTCGAGCGAGACCATGCGCCGGTTCGCCAGGTCCTCCATCCTGCCCGGTGTGGCCACCAGGATGTGGGCCCTGGCCGCGGCCTTGCCCTGGGCCGGGATCGACACGCCGCCGTACACGGCCGCGACCCTCAGCCCCTTGGCCTTGGCCACGTCGCGCATCTCCTCCACCACCTGGGTGGCGAGCTCACGGGTGGGGACCAGGACCAGGGCGGCCGGCCCCTTCGAATCGGGCCGGAGGCGCTCCGCGATGGGGAGGCCGAAGGCCAGCGTCTTGCCGGACCCGGTCCGGGACCGGGCCAGCACGTCCCTGCCGGCCAGGGCGTCCGGGACCACCAGCACCTGGATGGGGAACGGTGCCCGGATATGTCGCCGGGCCAGGACGTCGACGACGGGCGCGCCGACGCCAAGCTCTTGGAACGTTGCGGTCATGCTCGACTCCTTCGTGGTCGGAGAGGATTCTGCGAACCGACCCTCAGGAGGAGCGGAAGCGAAGCCTCACGGGTGGCACGGTGCCATCCCTGGAACGCAAGTCTACCAGGTGTTTCGTCTCATACGGCCCCGTCGACTATCTCGCGGCCGTTGATAGGAGCATCGACGTGGACCGTGACCGACTTGAGGACGGCGATCTCTATGCACACCTCGGCCGTGGGGACCCGTCCCACGAAGAGGGTCACGCTCACGGCCTCCGGGGACTCCTCCACCTCGACCCGGTCCAGGCCCTCGCATTCCTCCACACCGCCGTAGAACTCGATCCGGAGCCTGGG
>Ga0256866_1000342_pt1 | contig 10327 bp, 10 predicted proteins | sample RVTome_16_FD_187338 | JGI IMG/M metagenome (GOLD analysis project Ga0256866, IMG submission 187338) | Soil microbial communities from uranium-contaminated site in the Upper Colorado River Basin, Wyoming, United States - RVT152D67 HiSeq ...
GCAGCCTCTGTCCGTCCTCGGAGAACTCGAGGTTGGTTATGAAGCGGGCCTTCTCACCGCGCGCGATCAGCTTTGGTTCGGTGCCGATGTTCGTTGCGAGGAACAACCCGTAATCACCATTCTCTCTTCGTCCCGAAGTGGCGACGTGCGTTCCCGCGGGGTGATACGTGACGTCGTCGTGGCGAGCGAGGAAGGAGATGTCGGTCGCGCGCCCACCGAAGCTCGAACGTTTCATGAGGTGCCCTTCGTCGTCGATCCACACGACCGAGGTACCGGTCGGCCGAGACCACACAGGTGAAGCACCGATGGCCAGCTCGCTCGTGGCGCTCAGATCGCTCGATAGGACCTGGGACTCAATGAGAACGCGATCGGAGGGCGCGTTCCAGGAGGTAACGGGACCGAAGCCTCCGACGTCGAGATCGGCGAGGTGCGCCAGGCAACGTTGGCTGGTTCCGTCCGGCGACGCACCCATGAGCTTGCCCTCGCTGATGAAGGTGATCTCTGCGCGCCGGGGCGGTTTGCCGAGGCCGTCGCATGTCTGGGTTGGTTCGAGGGTGAGTTCCGGCGAAGGCGTCACGGAGGCGCTTGCGTCGGACGTCGGCTCGACCGAGGAGACCTCCGAGGCGACCACATCGGGTGGGGGCTCCGCCCCCTCGGGCGTGCAGGCCGCCGCCACCACGATGATCAGAAGTAGCCCGCCCGCGTGCCGCATGCGCGCATCCTCGCGCCCCCCTTGGTTATCCGGGTCACGGCACGAATAGCCGCCATCTGCCGTCCTGGGTCGTGACCTGCCCCCTGGTGCAGGTTGTGGCCCACCGACCCCTGATTTTCCAGGGGCTGAGAGGCTCAGGAAGATCTTTGCGAAATTTGTAGCGGAATGCGGTTTAAGCGCTACATACCGTGGCAATAGTGGTCATAACGGACCGTTAGGTCCTGACTACGGAGAGTGACTAAGGAGGGAACGATGCTTCGCCGAACTGCAACTCTGGTGGTGCTTCTTGCAGTGCTCGCACTGTTGGCATTCAGCGTTGCCCCGGCTGGGGCGCATCACAAGGACGGCCACGAGAACGGGGGCGGCAAACAGAGTTCGGGCGATGTCAGCCAGGACGACGACGGTATCCCCGACGACGACGACGACAACATGCACCCGTCGGGCAAGGATCGTGAGACCAACGATGGACCCACAGACGACGAGCAGGGCACGTCGGAGTCCGATCCCGACGATGATGGTCATGGCCCCGATCGGTCGAACGGTGGACCGGACAAACCCGGTGGCAGCGGGGGTGTGGACCAGGACGATCAGGACGGCAACAACGGCTGTGGCAACGACGACGACTTCGAGGACGACAACGAAGGCTGGTGTGGAGGCAAGCCGAAACCACAGCCGACCACGTCACCGACCACCGCGGCCGCAGCAGGGGCCCGCACGGAGGTATGCGACAAGGACGTAAGGATGGCGGGGATCCAGCCGTGCGAGAAGGAAGAGGACGTAGAGGCCGAGGTGCAAGAGGCCGAGGTGCTGGGCCAGGTCGAGACGCGCACCGACCGCTCCAGCGTGCTGGGCGAGCGGCTATTTGCGGCCCCCCGCGCCGCGGTGCGTGCGGCACAGGGCGTGGCCGCCGCGGCCGCCGCAGCCGGCGGGGCCCTTCCGTTCACGGGTATAGGCGTGACGGCCTTCCTAGCGGCCGGTCTCGGTCTCCTGGGAGCCGGTTGGTTCCTGGCGAGGCGCGACGCATAGTCGTCTCCGCATACGACTGTTCGAGGGGGCCTTCGGGTCCCCTCTGCGCGTTCGAAGCTCAACCGCAGTCCCTTTGGTCGCACGGTCGAACCGTGCTTCCGACTAGTTTCTTGGGCGATGGGATCGTCTGTAGAGCCGTGTCGCATCGACATCGAGGAGCTCGACCTGGACCGAGGTGGGCGTCCGGTCCTGCGCGACGTGACGGTCACCTTCAACCCCGGCATCGTCACTGCGATCGTCGGTCCTTCCGGGGCCGGCAAGACGAGCCTGCTGCGATGCGTGAACCGATTGGAACGACCCGATCGAGGTCGCGTCCTCGTAGACGGGACCGACGCGCGCCAGCTGCCGCCGACCGAGCTGCGCAGGCGCGTCGGGATGATCTTTCAGACACCCGTCCTGTTCGAAGGTGGGGTTCGCGCGAACCTGAGCTACGGGATGAACCACATCGACGACGTTGCGCTCGAGCAGGCACTCGAAGCAGCGAGTCTGTCTTCTTCATTCTTGACGCGTGAATCCTCGGCGCTGTCCGTCGGCCAAGCGCAGCGGGTTTGTATAGCGCGCGCCCTTGTGCGCTCGCCGCAGGCCCTGCTCCTCGATGAGCCCACGTCGGCTCTCGACAAGGATGCATCCGCGCGGATCGAAGCGCTGATCTCGTCCCTGGGGGGCCGCGGTCTAACGATCGTCCTCGTCACCCACAACCTCGAGCAGGCCAAACGCGTCGCTGAAGAGGCGGTCCTCCTAGCCGGGGGCCGCGTGGTCGCGACGGGAAGTCCCGCCGAGATCGAGGACGCGTGGCCCGAGGAGGCAGGATGAGAGACATAGCCGTCGTGCTGGCACTGGTAGCGATCGCGATCGCCATCTCGTTGCGCTACCGGCTGGCGTTGGAAAAAGACCTCGTGGTCGCATCCGTGCGGGCCATCTTGCAGCTCACTGCGGTTGCCATCGTCGTTACTTTCGTGTTCGCCCGGCCGGCGTTCTCTGCTGCCTTCATAGGAGTGATGCTCGCCGTAGCTGCATACACATCGGGTAGACGTCTGCGTGGAGTGCCTCACGCTGGTCTCATCGCGGGAGGAGCGATCGCGGCCGGCGCCGCAGCTACCTTGACGGTCCTCTTCGGCGGACGGGTTTTGGGATTGGAGCCACAGTTCGTGATCCCGATCGCGGGGATGGCGATAGGGAACTCAATGGCGACCGTGTCGATCGCCGGCGTGCGCGTGCGCGAGGAGATCTCCGACAAGATCCTCGAGGTCGAGGCACGCCTTGCCCTCGGCGTACCGGCCCGAGACGCCCTCGAGCCTCATGTGCGACGTGCTGTGAGCGTTTCTCTCATCCCGATCATCGATACGACGAAGACGGTGGGCCTGGTGACGCTGCCTGGAGCTTTCACCGGCATGTTGATCGGCGGTGCGAGTCCGGCGGACGCAGCGCGCGTCCAATTGATCGTGTTGTTCATGCTCATGGGTTCCATCGCTATCGCCGGCATGACGACCGCGCTACTGGTGACGCGCGCGTTCGTCGCGGATGGTGAGCGCATCGTCGTGCCGGCTGCATCGTGAGTTAACCTTCAATGTCATGGATGATCTAGCGCCACGCCTTGACGCGATCGACGCGCAACTTGCTCACATCAAGGAGTACCTTTGACGTCGACCAAAAGTCGGCGCGCCTGGAAGAACTGAAGACTGCCGCCGCAGCCCCCGACTTCTGGAACGACTCCACTTCTGCGCAGAAGACGATGGGGGAGCTGTCGCGCCTGTCGGAAGATGTCACTACCTATAAGCGGATAGCGCAGCGCGCGTCCGATGCACGGATCTTGTGGGATCTCGCATCGGCAGAGAGTGACGAGGGTACGGCGGCAGAGGCCTTGAGCGAGATCGAGGTCCTCGAGAAAGAACTGTCGACCCTCGAGGTCACCGCCCTGCTCGGCGGTGAGTTCGACGACCACCCCGCCATACTCGAGGTTCACGCGGGGGAGGGCGGCACCGACTCACAGGACTGGGCGGACATGCTGCTGCGGATGTACCAGCGGTGGACGGAGCAACGCGGCTTCCGGACCGAAGTCGTCGAGATGACCGAAGGCGAAGAGGCCGGGATAAAGAGCGCGACCATGACGATCGAAGGACGGCATGCCTATGGATTGCTCGCGGCCGAACGGGGTGTCCATCGACTCGTCCGCATCTCTCCCTTCGACGCGAACAAACGCCGCCACACATCGTTCGCGTCGGTGGACGTGACTCCGGAGGTCGAGGAGGACGTCGACGTGGATATCTCTCCGGACGACCTGAGGATCGACACCTATCGGTCGTCCGGCGCGGGCGGACAGCACGTGAACGTGACCGACTCCGCGGTACGGATCACCCACCTCCCGACCGGGATCGTCGTCGCGGTGCAGAACGAGAGGTCGCAGATGCAGAACCGTGCGGTGGCCATGAGGATCCTGAAGTCCCGCCTGCTGGCCCAGATGAGAGAGGAGCGCGAGGCGGAGATCCAGGTTCTTAGGGGGGAGAAAAGGGAGATCGGGTTCGGCTCTCAGATCCGTTCCTACGTGCTTCAGCCCTACCAGATGGTCAAGGACCACCGCACGGGGCTCGAAATCGGTAACGTTCAGTCCGTGCTCGACGGCGAGCTCGACCGTTTCATCGAGGCAGAGCTGAAGAGGAAGGCGAAAACGATATGAGCAAAATCGAAGCACGCCCCGAGGTCGTCGAGCGCGTCGAAGACGCGTCACTCGCGGAGATGCGCGGCGTCGACATCGACGATGTCTACGTTCAGATGGATTGGTTGCTCGACTCGCGACCTACTCCGCTCGATCTCTACAACCGCTGGGAACGTCAGAACTGGCGTAGCCAAGACATCGACTTCGCGGAGGACAAGCAACACTGGGACGTTCTCGGAGCGGAGTTCCAGGGACTGCAGACCGAGTTCCAACGCTCGTTCACACTCTTCTTCGTAGGAGAGCAAGCAGTTACCGACACGCTCTCCCCACTCGTGCACGCCGCTCCCGACGAGCCTTCCAGGGTCTTCCTGGCGACGCAGCTCGTCGACGAGGCGCGCCATTCGGTCTTCTTCTCTCGTTTCTTCGACGAGGTCATAGGGATCCCGGGCGGCCTCTCCGCCGCCCTCGCCGCGCTGCGCGATAAGACGGTCGGTGGGTTCCGCACGATCTTCGACAAGGATCTCGTAGACGCGACGGAGCAGGTTCGTTTGCACCCCGACGATTACGGCGCGTGGGTTGAAGGGATCGCGATCTACCACCTGGTAGTGGAGGGGATGCTGGCCCTTACCGGTCAGAAGTATCTACTCGGCATCCTCAGAGAGATGCAGATCCTTCCCGGTTTCTATGCGGGCTTTACCGCGGTAGCGCGCGACGAATCGCGCCACGTGAACTACGGCGTTCGAGCGATCATGGAAGCAGGGATCAAGGATCCGAAGCTTCTCGACCGCGTCGAAGCGACCATCCGTCGGCTGCTCGAACCCGCGTGTCGGACCGTCGCGGCCCCCGATCGCAAGTTCGAGTTCTCACCCGAGGAATCGCCCGAGAACCTTCGGATCAACCCTTACGACGTACGAGCCTTCTCGCTCAACTCGCTGACCAAACGCTTGCGGGTCGCGGGACTTTCGCAAGAAACGTGCGACGACATCACGCGCCTGGGGCATTCTCATTACGACGCCTGCTGGGCCGAATACGAGGAGCTTCATGGGGAGGAGCACCCCCGGCGTTTCTACGACCGCCAGATGGGCCAGATGGCGGGTGCATCCAGCTAGTGCCAAGTACCCTGTTCTGAGTTCCCATGATTCGACTAGCTGAGGTTCGCAAGGAATACAAGGGCGGGATCATCGCCCTCGAAGGGCTCTCCCTGGAGATAGAGAAGGGCGAGTTCGTCTTCATCGTGGGCCCGTCCGGGTCCGGCAAGTCCACTTTCCTGAAGCTGTTGACGAAGGAAGAGGACCCGACGGCCGGTGAGGTCTACGTCGCGGGCAAGAACCTGCAGAGCCTGCCCAAGTGGCGGGTCCCGTATCTGCGCCGCAACGTCGGATGCGTCTTCCAAGACTTCAAGCTGTTGCCCAACAAGACCGTGTTCGAGAACGTCGCCTTCGGCCTCGAGGTGATCGGGCGTCCCCGCAACGTCGTGCAGCGGCAGGTCCCGCAGATCCTCGAGCTTGTGGGGCTTGGAGAGAAGCTCGATCGGTTCCCCGACGAGCTGTCGGGTGGTGAGCAACAGCGTGTCTCGATCGCACGCGCGTTCGTCAATCGACCCCTCATCCTCATCGCAGACGAGCCGACTGGGAACCTCGATCCCGCGACTTCGGTGGGGATCATGCGCTTGCTCGACCGCATCAATAGGACGGGTACGACCATCGTCATGGCGACCCACGATCACGCCATCGTCGACTCGATGAGACGCCGCGTGGTCGAGCTCGAGAACGGATCGGTCGTGCGCGACCAATCGCGCGGCATCTACGGGGTGGGCACGTGAGGTTCGGCTATTTCATCTCCGAGACCGCAACGAATCTGCGGCGGAATGTGCTGATGTCGGTCGCGGCGATCTCCACGGTGACGATCTCGCTGCTTCTGCTCGGGGGCGTCCTGCTGCTGGGTCTGGTCGTAGGGAACATGACGCGGACGTGGGAGGCAAAGGTCGAGGTCTCGATCTTCTTGCTCGACAACGCGTCGGAAGGTGAGATCCAGGGTCTAACGCGCCAACTTACCGAGATGGACGAGGTCCAGAACGTCGCCTTCGTGTCGAAAGCGGATGCGTTCGAGGAGTTCAAGGAGCAGTGGGCCGATCAGCCCGAGTTCTGGCAAAACCTCCCCGAGGATGCTCTACCGGCTTCGTTGCGCGTGAAGCTCACCGACGCAAAGTACGCGGAGCCGGTCGCCACGATCATGGAGGGTGCTCCCGGCGTGGACGACATCCACTTCGGCGGCGAGATCATCAGGCGGCTGCTTCAGGTCAACTCGCTGTTGCGCACGATCACACTCGTGATGTCGTTGATCCTATTGATCGCATCCGGGGCTCTGATCGCGAACACGATCCGAGTTGCGATATACGCACGCAGAGACGAGATCGGCATCATGAAGCTCGTCGGTGCCACCAACTGGTTCATCCGCGTCCCGTTCATGCTTGAAGGGGTTTTTGCGTCGTTGGTCGGTGCTGCGATCGCAGGCGCCATCGTGTTGGCGGCCGACACCCTGTTGTTCGCTCGGATGGGCAGGGCCCTGCCGTTCTTGGCCGACGTCGTGAGCTTCTCCTCCGGCGAGATCTTCTCGGTGCTCTTCGTCCTCCTGGGCGTGGGGGCCGCGGTCGGCATCGTGGGCTCGTCGATGGCCCTGCGCCGCTTCCTCGAGGTCTAAGTCCCCGCCTGGGCCGCTAAAGGCCGGGCCCCTTTCCGCCGAAATACAGCTGGGAGGACAGATTTGTCCGGATTGGGGCTGTTTCTAATGTTGTTATTGTGCTTTTCTGTTAACTAATATGACGACGATGACCTCGGCGCCGCGAACCCGCCGCCTCGCCATCACCACCCTGCTCGGCGCGCTTGCCCTGGCCAGCGTCGCCCTTCCCGCAACCGCCAAGCCGAGCGTGGAAGAACTCGAGCGCCGCGCCGACCGCGCCGCCGCTCGAGCAGCCCGGCTCGATGCCCAAGGCGACCAGCTTTCGGTCAGGGTCTCCTACCTCGACGGCCTTCGGGCCGAGGCCGAGGCGAAGGTCGATGCGCTGAGATCGGAGCTCGACGAGCTCGATTCCCGCATAGCACAGAAACGGCGTGAGCTGACCGCGGCGCAGAAGAGGATGGCCGTCATCACCGCCGAGCTCCAAGAGATCTTGCTCGACCTATCGGCTCGCACCGACGTGTTTGTCGAGCGCGCGGTCGCCGCCTATAAGGCGGGGCCGACGGCGTACGCGGAAGGCGTCCTCTCGTCGGAGTCGTTCAACGACCTGATCGATCGCTACGAGTACTACTCCGCGGCCCTCGATTCGGACTCCGCGTTGATCGACGAGATCACTGCTCTGCGCGCAGGCGTGGAGAGCCGGCGAGCCGAGGCAGAGGAGAAAGAGCAACAGATCTCGGAAGCGAAGCTCGCCCTTCAACAGGATCGAGTAGCCGTCCAGATCAAGCAGGACGAGAAGAAAGCGATCCTGGCCGAACGCCTAGCGATCGTGGACGAGAAAGAGGCCTTGCTGGCCGACGTGCGCGGGAAGCAACGGAAGGTCGAGGGCATCGCCGAACAGTTCAGGCGGGACGCCGCCGAGCAGCGCGCCATCATCGCCGCCGCCGGCTCGACGGCCTCGGGGGCCTTTCCAACCGGTGGGGGCCAGCTGCTGTGGCCGGCCGCGGGGCCCGTCACCTCGGGATTCGGATACCGGACCCACCCGATCTTCGGCGACACTCGCTTCCATTCTGGGATCGACATCGGAGCGCCCTACGGGGCCCCCGTGATCGCCTCGGATGGCGGAGAGGTCATCTTCGCCGGCGTCATGAGCGGCTACGGCAATGCGATCGTCGTCGACCATGGCAATGGCCTCGCCACCACCTACAACCACCTGTCGTCGTTCATCGTGGCCAGCGGCCAATCGGTCTCCCGCGGTTCCCAGATCGGGGCGGTCGGCTGTACCGGTTACTGCACGGGACCTCACCTCCATTTCGAGGTCCGAGTGAATGGGAACCCGGTCGATCCCATGCCCTACCTGCAGTAACCGCGGGGGCCGCGCCCACGCTTAGCCACCGCACCAACTAACCTCTCTATATGGAGCGCTGGCAGAAGGTCGTCCTAACCGTCCTGGCGGTGATCACGGTCGTGTTCGCATCCTTCACGGTCGGGTTCACTCTCGGCTCGGGAGAGGAGGGCGTCCTCCCGTTCACCTCGGGAGACGAGGGCGACGTTGAACTCATCGAGGACGCCTACGAGAAGATCCTGTCGTCCGCGGTTGATCCTCCGAATCGCGACGCTCTCGTACGGGGTGCGATCCAGGGCATGGTCGAGGTTCTCAAAGACTCCAAGGATCCGTACGCGCTCTTCTACACACCACGCGGCTACCGGTCCTTCCAAGAGCTCACCACCGGGAAGTTCTCGGGGATCGGCGTGTGGCTCAAGCAGAAGGGCGACAACCTAGAGATCGTTTCGGTGTTGCCGTCCACACCCGCGGTAAGGGCGGGTCTGGACCGAGGCGACGTGATCCGCGCGATCGACGATGCACCGGTGGCGGGCATGACCAGCGACGAGGCCGTGGCTCGGATCAAGGGGCCGGAGGGCTCGGAGGTCACTCTCGGGATCGAACGGGCCGGAGAACCCCTCGAGTTCACCCTCACTCGGGCCGAGATCGAGCTGCCGAACCTGATCTCGAAGACTCTCGACGAAGATCTCGGGCTCATCAGATTGTTCGGTTTCGCCAGGGGGGCCGGAGATCAAGTACGCGCCGAGCTACGAACGCTGATGGCGGATGGTGTCAAGGGTGTCGTTCTCGATCTGCGCGACAACGGAGGCGGCCTCTTCTCGGAGGCCGTCGATGTCGCGAGCGCGTTCATCGAAGACGGCGAGATCGTCACTTACAAGGCGCGCGACGAAGAAGACGTGATTTACGAAGCAGAGGGCAATGCTTTCGAGGAGTTGCCCCTAGTGGTCCTCGTGAACGAGGGGACGGCCAGTGCCTCGGAGATCGTCGCCGGAGCGCTGAAGGATCGTGACCGCGCGATGCTCATCGGCACGACCACTTATGGGAAGGGCGCGGTGCAAGAGGTGTTGCCGCTGGCGGACTCGTCTGCCTTGAAGTTGACCATCGCGCGTTACTTCACTCCCTCCGGTACCGATATCAGCGGTCATGGGATAAGGCCCGACGTTCTGGTGGACGCGGAGCCGGGCATGCAGAGAGAACGCGCGATCGAGATCCTCGAGGGGATCGTTATCTCGGCCAGCGGCGCTCAGGGGTAAGCGGCCTTCGTGGCTGCACCGAAGGAAGGCGACTCGACCAAGCTGATCGCGCAGAACCGCAAGGCGCGCCATGACTATCTGATCGAAGACACCTTCGAGGCGGGCTTGGTCCTGGTCGGCACCGAAGTGAAATCGTGTCGTGCGGGCAAGGTGAATCTTGCGGATTCATATGCAACGGTCCGCGACGGCGAAGCATGGTTGATGCAGTGCCACATCAGTCCCTATTCGCACGGCAACCGTGCGAACCACGATCCGATCCGGCCCCGCAAGCTCCTGCTGAAACGGACTGAGATCGAGAAGCTCGCCGCCAAGGTGGCGCAGGATGGTCGAACGCTCGTTCCTCTGCGTCTCTATTTCAAGCATGGCCTCGCCAAGGCCGAGATCGCCATTGCCCGCGGGAAGAAGGCGTACGACAAGAGAGCAGCCCAAGCAACGCGCGACGCAGAGCGCCAGATGCGACGCGAGCTCGGCCGCCGCCGCTAGACGGGCATAGAAGGAGGGTTCCGGTCGTTACTCTTAGTTAGTACCTTGAAAAGAAGGTCACATCTGGGGCTGAACTGGTATCGACCCTGATTCGACCGAGATAGGAGAAGCGAGCCGAGGTTTTCCCGGCCGACCTCGTAAATATGACCGGGAAATTAATAACTGCCGCTGCGTAAAGC
>Ga0256866_1000343_pt1 | contig 10320 bp, 8 predicted proteins | sample RVTome_16_FD_187338 | JGI IMG/M metagenome (GOLD analysis project Ga0256866, IMG submission 187338) | Soil microbial communities from uranium-contaminated site in the Upper Colorado River Basin, Wyoming, United States - RVT152D67 HiSeq ...
GATGATCGTCGGCTTTGCCGTCCCGATGTTCATGCCTCGATAGACCTGCATGGAGTCGGCGGAGATGATCTCCGCGCCACGACGTAGAGCTATCTCGATAGCGGTGGTGGTCTTGCCAGAGGCCGTGGGCCCGAGGATGGCAAGAACGCCTGTGCTCAGACCGGTGACCCCAACAAATGATGCATGGCCGCCGACTCCACCTTGACGTCGAGGAACGACCCGGAGGGATGCCGACCGCCGACGTGAACGACCTTGCCGGTGCGGGTTCGGGTGGTGGCCATATCTGCGTTCTTCTTCGAAGGACCTTCCGACAACACCTCGACGGTGGCGCCCAACATCTCGGCGTTTCGCTCCCCCGATATCCGGTTCTGGGTTTCGACCAGACGGTTGAACCGCGCTTGGATGACTTCGGCGGGCACGAACAGGTCGGCCATCTCCGCAGCTGCGGTACCGGGACGAGGTGAGAAGATGAACATGAAGGCCTGGTCGAAACGGGCCTCCTCGACGACCTCCATGGTCAGCTCGAAGTCCTCGTCGGTCTCACCAGGAAAACCAACGATGATGTCGGTCGAGACCGCAAGCCCGGGGATGGCTGCCCGGGCCATGGCGAGACGTTCCAGATACTTGCGACGGTGATAACCGCGGTGCATCGCTGCCAGGATTCGGTCCGAGCCCGACTGGAGCGGGAAGTGCAGTTGCTCGCATACTGCGTCGGTCTCGGCCATAGCCCGTGCCACATCCTCTCGGAAGTCATTGGGATGTGGACTTGTGAACCGGACCCGGCGTATGCCCTCTACCTCGCCCACCCGGCGCAGGAGATCACCGAATATAGGCCGTCGCCGCCCGTCGATGGCGAGATCCCGGCCATAAGTGTCGACATTTTGGCCCAGGAGAGTCACCTCGACCACTCCTTCGGCCGCGAGTCGCTTCACCTCGCGGACGATGTCGCCGGGACGCCGGGACACCTCCACTCCCCTCACCGAAGGGACGATGCAGAAGGTGCAGGTGTTGTTGCAACCCACCTGGATGGTCACCCAGGCGGAGTGATCCAGCTCCCTGCGGACTGGCAACGACGACGGCATGGCCTGCAGCTCGTCTACCACTTCGGTGATCGGGCCCCACTGCTCGGCATGATCCATGAGATCGAGCACCCGATCGAGGTTGTGGGTGCCCATCACCACATCGACCCAGGGTGCTTTCTTCCGGACCATGTCGCGGTCTTTTTGGGCTGCGCATCCACCGACTACGAGGAGCATCTCGGGATTGAGGTCCTTGATCGCCTTGAGCTGACCCAAGTTCCCGTACATCCGGTTGTCCGCGTTCTCCCGGATCGTGCACGTGTTGACGTAGACCACGTCGGCCTTGTCGTAGCTGTCTGTCGACCGCATTCCATCCTGTTCGAATAGCCCTGCGATCCGCTCCGAGTCGTGCTCGTTCATCTGACAGCCGAAAGTGCGGATGAAATAGCTCTTCCCCGCCCTGGTGACGGGGCGGCTGGACCGTTCGCGGACGGTGGGTCGGGGAAGTAGGACGGTTTGTGCCATTTGGGGGGGTCTAGCGGGCGTAGTCGGTGGCTCGGAACTCGCGGATCACAGTGACCTGTATCTGGCCGGGATATTGGAGATCCTCTTCGAGTTTACGAGCAATGTTGCGAGAAAGCTCTCGCGCCTCGAGATCGGAAACCCCTCCAGGGTCGACGACCACCCTGACTTCACGACCGGCTTGGAGGGCGAACACCTCCTCCACACCTCTGAACTCGAGTGCGATGCTCTCCAATCGCTCGAGACGCTTGACGTACCCCTCCAATGTTTCCCGCCGCGCTCCGGGCCGGGCGGCGGATACGGCGTCGGCTGCTTGAACAATGACCGCCAGGACGGTCCTCGGCTCGACCTCGTTGTGGTGAGCCTCGATGCCGTGAACCACGGCGGGATCCTCGTTGAAGCGTCGGGCGATCTCGGCCCCGATCAGGGCGTGTGATCCCTCGACCTCATGGGTCACTGCCTTGCCGACGTCGTGAAGGAGTGCAGCTCGCTTGACCGGAGCCGGGTCGATCTCCAGCTCGGAGGCCAGCATCGAGGCGATGTGCGCCGTTTCCACCAGGTGGTTGAGCACGTTCTGGCCGTAGGAGGTCCGGTACTTGAGACGCCCCATGAGGGTGATCAGCTCCGGATGCATTCTGGAGACCCCGACCTCGACCAGCGCCCACTCGCCGGCATCCCGGATCGACTGCTCGACCTCGTCTTTGGCCTTCTCATACGCCTCTTCGATCGAGGCCGGGTGGATGCGCCCGTCGGCGACGAGACGCTCAACCGTGATCCGAGCGACCTCACGCCGCACCGGGTCGAACGAGCTGACCGATACGGCTTCTGGTGTGTCGTCGACGATCAGGCTGGTTCCCGTCACTGACTCCAAATGTCGGATGTTCCGGCCTTCACGTCCGATGATCCGTCCCTTCATCTCATCGGACGGCAACTCGATGACGGAGACCGTTGTCTCCGTGACCACCTCGGCGGCGAGTCGCTGAATGGCGGTGGCGAGAATGCGCCGGGCACGTCGATCTGCTTCCTCGCGCGCTCTGACCTCCATGTCCCGCACCAGGATCATCGCCTCGCGCCGGGCCTCATCCTCGACCTGAGTCAGCAATTCGGTTTTGGCCGCGTCGACATCGACTCCAGAGATCTTCTCGAGTTGGTTGCGGGCTTCCTCTTTGAGAAGCTCGAGCTCCCCGCGGGCACCGGTGACTTCGTCCTCTCGATCGATGAGCAGATTCTCCCGCTGAGCCAGGTTGGAGGCCCGCTGTTCGAGGGTCTCCTCACGTTGTCCCAGCCTCGACTCGAGATTGCCCAGTTCCAATCTTCGGTGAGCGAGAGATTCTTCTTCCTTTTCCCGGTATGCCTCCGCTCTGGCCCGCCCTTCCTCCTCCGCTTTGGCCAGGATCTTCTGAGCGTCGATGCGGGCGGACGTGACCATCTCCTCGGCGTCGATGCTGTCCCGCTCCCGACGACGGGCGATGGCGAGACGCGCCATGAGGTATCCGAAGCCCAGCCCGATAGCGACTCCCAGGACTCCCAGCCCTATCGCCTGAGCATCAGTCATTTGTGGTCCCCTTCCCCGGGACCTCTAAGACAACAGGTGCCGGCACCCTGTTATCGGGCCCGGCACACGAAAACGAGCGTTCTCAGAATCGAGGGATCAACTCACCCTGTGTTTCTGCGCTCCTCCTGACATGTCTTTTCGGCTCCGGTTGGTTTCAAAGGTTGTGTTCGTGTGTCAGATGACGATGCTAACGCAAGTCAGGAGCACCGAACACAGTTTGTTTGCTCTGGCACGCAAACCCAGGTTGTCAACACCCCCGGCGAAGTCCAGCGGCAATGCTCGGATGGAGACGAGGCCCGGCCGACTCGGCGCGAAGTTTGGATAGACCAGGTCTCGGAAGCAGCTACCTGATCTATGGCAACGCTTCTCAGTCCTCGGCTGGGGCTTCCGCCTCCTCGGCGTTTTTGTCGGCCTCGTCGGCCTCTTCCTCCTCGTCGGTGGTGACCATGCCGACCGCCTCGAACACCTTGGCCTGGAGTTGCATGGCGAGCTCCGGATTCTCTCGAAGGAACCGCTTTGAGTTCTCCCGACCCTGACCGAGCTGGTCATCGTCGAAGGTGTACCAGGCACCGCTCTTCTTGACGACACCGTTGTCTACTGCGACGTCGAGGAGGCTTCCCTCCCGTGAGATGCCGTGGCCGAACATGATGTCGAACTCGGCCAACCGGAACGGTGGAGCCATCTTGTTCTTGGCCACCTTCACCCGGACCCGGTTGCCGACATTGTCGGTCCCGTCCTTGATCGACTCGATGCGCCGAATATCGAGACGAACCGAGGAGTAGAACTTGAGGGCGCGTCCACCGGGGGTCGTCTCAGGTGAGTTGTGCACCATCACGCCGTCAACGAGATAGTTGTGATGCCCTTCGACCTCGATGTCGAATCGACGCATGCTCCTCGTCTTCGGTTTGACATGTATGTCGACGATGGGCACTGCAGCCAACTCGAAACGTTCTTCTGCCTGCTGCACCTCGACTGAGTAGCGGCCCCGATGATGTTGGAGCAGCTTGTACTCCATGCTCGGCGGAACATAGGACGCAATCAGATCGTGCAGAGCCTCTGTTCCGTCGCGGTCGAAGATGATCACGGCTTTGCCAGCCCGATCAATCAACTTACAGCTAAGACCAAACGAGTCGTTGAGATGTTGGACGAGCCGGCTCTGTGTGCCTCCGTCCATCGCCTGCACACAGATATCGGAACGGCCGGCCGAGCCGTCGTTGTGACGTACGGCGAATGACCCGTCGTCCAGGTACCAGATGGCAAGGGCGAATGGGGTCAGCTCCTTGAGGTAGTCCCAACTGAACACCTTCTTCTTGCCGACGTAGACGGCGTCTCGAAGGACGTCGAGCTCGGCCAGAGGCGTGGTCTCGACCATCAACCCACCATTGGAGTGCGGCGAGATGGAAACCGGTACACCTGCGAGCAGACTCGCCTTCCATCGGGCATATTCGTCCTGCTTTGGGCCGTGACCGAAGCGGAATCTCGATTTCTTGCCGGGACCGCTCGAGTGGTCACGCTGGGGGGATATCGACCCGTCGCCCATCAACCCACCCAGAACCAATTGCCGCTGTTGATCCGACAGGTAGTGCTTGAGCGGCATGAGCACCCGATCGCCCGCGATCAGCTCGCCGGCCTCACGCCACCCTCCCGGTGTGGAAATCAGATGGTTGGCAGTAGCCGCGAACTGAGCCTTGCCATTTCCCTGCGGCTTGTAGACGGTGAACTGGAGGAACTCATCGGCGTTTCCGTTGTCGAACCAGTTGACGATCTTCTTTGGCTCCACCTTGCCGGTTTCCGGGTCGACCGCGAGCACCTCGACGTCCAGCTTCTGGTTGACGATCTTGCCGATTTTCTCCTGGGTGCCGTCCGCAAGGGTGACCCGCGTCGAATAAGACATGCACCCGAACATCACGCCGATCTTCTCGCGCAACTGGTTGATGAAGATGGCGGTGGTGCGTGACTTGTTCAGCGTCCCGGCCAGCTTGCGCAAGGCCTGGCTCATCAGCCGGGCTTGGAGACCGACGTGAGAATCGCCCATCTCCCCCTCGATCTCGGCGCGAGGCACCAGAGCGGCCACCGAGTCGATGACCAGCACGTCCAACGCACCGGAGCGGATCAGCATGTCGGCGATCTCGAGGGCCTGCTCCCCCGTGTCGGGCTGGGAGATCAACAGCTCGTCGACGTCGACACCGATGGCCTTGGCGTAGATCGGGTCGAGGGCGTGCTCGGCGTCGATGAAAGCAGCGATGCCCCCGTTGCGTTGCGCCTCGGCGACGATGTGGAGAGCAAGAGAGGTCTTGCCGGAGCTCTCCGGACCGTAGAGCTCGACGATGCGGCCCCGGGGAACCCCGCCGATGCCCAGCGCCAGGTCGAGGGACAAGGCCCCGGTAGGGATGATGGCCACCTTGCGTTTGGCGGCCTCACCCATCTTCATGATGGCGCCCTTGCCGAATTGTCTCTCGATCTGGCCCACCGCCATGTCGAGTGCTTTTTCGCGTTCCACGTTGCTTCCTTCCTGACTCATCGCTTCCAAACCGTATAGGGGCACTGTGACAAGAATTCAGATCATAGACCGAACAAGTGTTCGCACTGTTGATTTACCCAATGAGACTCACCGAGTCAAGGGGTTCGTATCGTGCCGGGCCCCGGCCGAGGTGACTCCGGTAGACGACGACGTGGTCACAACGCCAACCGAGATCGAGATCCACCTCCACCAGATCGCGCACGTCGGCGGGGGGTCTGATCCGCGCCAATGTGAGATGGGGGTGAAAGGGCCTCTCCTCAGGCAGCAGACCGGCGCCGACCGCGGCGTCTTCGGTGAGTTCGTTGAGGAGCGAGATGTCGCTCTCCCCCCGACCGATCCCCGCCCAGAAGACCGTGGCTTTGCGTGGTCTCGGGAAAGCGCCAAATCCCTCCAGCGATATTGGGAACGAGAACTGCTCCCCCACCCGCTCCAGCCCGGAGAGGAACCGCTCGTAGGTGACGCGGTCCACAGTGTCGAGAAATCTCAGGGTCACGTGCCAATTCTCAGGGGGACCCACCTTGCCGGGGATTGGCATCTCCGAGATGCGCTCATTCAGTGCAAAGCGAACGTCGGGCGGAAGCGGGGCGGCCACGAAAACCCGCCCGATGAGGTCGTGGACGCCTAGGTCCACCACTGGCCGGATATCGCAAGGCGCGTCAGATGCAACGCGCTCGTGGTGCCATAGGCCAGCACCCGCTCCCGGTCACCGGGCATGCGCAGCTCCCGGGCCCGCACGTCCTCGGGTGTGGCCACCGCGATGAACACAGTCCCGGGTGGCTTCTCCATCGGCTCCGGCCCCGCCGATCCGGTCACGGCCACCACGACGTCTGCTTCGAGCAGCTTTCGACCCCCGTTTGCCATCTCGATCGCAGTCTCGATGTTCACCACCTCACTGATGTCGGAGACTCCCAGCAGCTGACCCTTCAACTGCGCGTCATAGGCGACGAGGCCGCCACGCACGCTCTCGGAAGAGCCAGGCTCGGAGGTCAGGGCCGCGGCTACGAGACCTCCGGTCATCGACTCCGCGGTGCCGATGGTCCACTGCTTCTCCCTGAGTAGCCGCATGATCACCCGAAGGACGGTGTCATCGTCGGCGGCGAAGTACCACGGAGTCAGTCGATTCTCGATCTCCGTGGCCAATGGGTCGATGAGGGCGATTGCCGCGGCGCGGGTCTCGGCCTTGGCCGTGATTCGGATCTTGATCTCACCTCCCGAGGCGAGAAACGCCACCGATGGGTTGGTAGAGCCCTGGTAGAGGTCGTCCAACAGCTCGCCGATCATCGACTCGCTCTGTCCCCAGGTGCGCAGCATCCTGCTCACGACGGCCGACGGTTCCACAGATCTCTTGGCGATCCGGGGCAGGACATCGCTCATCAGGAGATGCTCCATCTCTTGGGGGACACCGGGGATGCAGAAGATCAGTGTCCCCTCGTGCTCCAGTGCCAGCCCCGGAGCAGTCCCTTTCGGATTTGACAGAAGCTCAGCACCTTCGGGGTGCTCGGCTTGTCTCAGGTTCGACTCTGGCATCTCCCGACCTCGCTGCCGCCACCAGGTGCGGAGGTGTTCGGCATAGTCATCATCGAACACCATCTGCCGTCCAGTGGCTTCGCAGAGAGCCTCTCGGGTCAGATCATCACGGGTGGGCCCGATGCCACCAGTGATGATCACACCGTCGGCACGGGCGATCGCGGTGCGAATCGACGTAGCCACCCGGGCCAGGTTGTCCCCGACTACCTGTTGGTAGTGGGCGTCGAAACCATGTTCTGCCAGGGCGGCACCGATGAAGGTCGCATTCGAGTTGACGATCTGACCGAGAAGCAGTTCGGTGCCGACCGCGATGACTTCGACGATCACCTGTTCGAGCCCAGGAACACTAGGACCGGGACGCCTCGACCACGGCGAACAGCTCCGGCGAGTCGACGGCGTCGGCCAGGGTGTTCCATGTCGCCGTGCTCACCCCGTTCTCCTCTTCGATCTCGGCACACGCCAGATAGACCGTGTCGGCAAGGGCACCGATACCGTGATCAGCATCGAACGCCTGCGAGATGGAGGTCCGGGCAGCAGCCACATCGAGCCGACCCAACGCCATGATCGCCTCTTCTGCAAAGTGCTTCGCCTTCTGCTCCAAGTGGCTAGATCTCTTCGAACAGGTAACGGCGGAGGATGTCCATGCGGTCGTCCATCGTGTCCGAGTCGAGATACCACAGCATGGCGGCGATGGTCGATAGCAAGGGATTTCCGTCCTGAGGGGTGAACGAGAAGCCAACGATCTCGCTGCCGTCACGCACCGCCAGAGTCTCCAGCGCCACCACGGCCTGACTCATGATGCGTCCGTAGTAGCCGTGGTCACGGCCGAAGGAGAAGACCTGGTTCGCCGACTTCTTGTGAGTCGTCGCCACCCGGGTGTTGGCGTCGAGTCGATCCCTGATCTCATCCAGGTCGATCTCTCGGTCGAGCGTGAGCGAGAAGTGCAACGAGTGCATGTATTGGGTGTTGAGCTTGATCGCCGACGAGTGGATGTTCAGGTCGTACCCGAGGGTCGTGAACAGGTCGTGGGCGTCACGGGCGTGATGTGTCCCGAAACGCTCGTCCTCGTGGCCGCCCACCACGGGACTTGCGATGAACCCGCTGTCCTGGGAGATGTCGTTGGCCCGGCGCATACACAGGAAGCGGCCGTTCTCGAGATGATTTGCCCCGTCGGGATCCATCGCAAGCGCCTTGATCAACACCGCGATGTTGTGCGTGTTGCAGCTGACGATGTGGAGAAACTTGTCCTCGTTCTTGATGAGGGCGTCGTCGTTGATCCCCCGGGCGTACATCTTGCCGAAGCCGTACTCGGAGCCCTGGGCCATGAAGCCGAGGGGGCCGGTTGCATCCTTGTAGAACTCGTCTTTCATCTCGTTGCCGACGGGCGTGCAGTCGATTACCACCGTGGCGCGCTCGATGGCCTCGATGGTCTCGAATTTGGGTGCGTGACCCAGCTCTTCGAAGGTCGACTTGCGGTTGTCGTCGACGGTGAGGACCGCGCCTCTGCGGACCAGGTCCTCTACCTTGGCTTTCTCGGTGATCAGCGGGGTGCGCTTGTGGAATGTCACCTCGTCGATCCCGAAGTGGGATTTGTTGTCGGCGAGGAGGCCGATGAGGGGTTCGCCAATGGTGCCGGTGCCCACTACGTGGACGATCTTCATGAGGAGTTCCTCCGGAAAAAATGTTGGACGTCCGCGCGACATGGTACCCGCCGCGATGCCGCCACAAACTATTCGGTCAGACCAGCGGCGGGCGATTCTGCGTTGCTATAGCAAGAGGTCTCGGAAACCGCTACCTGATGCCATGGCAACGCCTCAGAACTGGTCCTCCTCGGTGGAGCCTTTCAACGAGAGCGTCGAGGACCGGCCGCCGGAGACGGCCCGGCTGATCAGGTCGAAGTAACCCGCACCCACCTCGCGCTGGTGCTTGGTCGCGGTGTAACCGTCGGTCTCCATCGCGAATTCTTTGTTCTGCAACTCGACATAGGCGGGCATCCCCCCAGAGGCGTACCCGTGCGCCAATTCGAACATCGAGGCATTGAGGGCATGGAATCCGGCGAGGGTGATGAACTGATACCGGTAGCCCAGCACTCCCAGCTCCTTTTGGAATCGGGCGATGGTGGCGGCGTCGAGATGCTTGCTCCAGTTGAACGAAGGCGAGCAGTTGTAGGCGAGCATCTTCTCTGGATGCTCGGCGTGGATCGCCTCGGCGAAACGCCGCGCTTCGTCAAGATCAGGCGTAGCGGTCTCACACCAGATGAGATCGCAATACGGGGCATAAGCGAGTCCCCGGGCGATCGCCGAATCGAGCCCGCCGGCCACCTGATGGAACCCCTCCGCAGTCCGCTCCCCCACGATGAACTCACGGTCACGGGGGTCGATGTCAGAGGTGAGCAGGGTCGCTGAGTTGGCGTCAGTGCGGGCGACGATGATCGTGGGCACCCCCATGACATCACTGGCGAGACGGGCCGACTGCAGCGTCCTGATGTGCTGGCCGGTGGGCACGAGGACCTTGCCGCCCATGTGACCGCACTTCTTCTCAGCAGCGAGCTGGTCCTCGAAGTGGACCCCGGCGGCGCCAGCCTCGATGAACGACTTGGTCAACTCGAAGACATTGAGGGCACCGCCGAAACCGGCTTCGCCGTCGGCGACTATGGGGACGAACCAATCGAGGTCGGTGTCGCCTTCGGCCCAATGGATCTGGTCGGCGCGGCGCAGGGCGTTGTTGATCCGTTTCACCAGGGCGGGAGCGGAATTGGCCGGGTAGAGCGACTGGTCGGGGTACACCTCGCCGGCCAGGTTGCCGTCACCCGCAACCTGCCATCCGGAGAGGTAGATCGACTTGAGCCCGGCCTTGACCATCTGAACCGCTTGCCCGCCGCTCAAGGAGCCGAGCGAGTTGACGTAGTCCTCGGAGTTGAGCAGATCCCAGAGTTTTTCGGCCATCCGATAGGCCAGCGTGTGCTGCTCGCGAATGCTGCCCCGGAGCCGGACCACATCCTCGGCGGTGTAATCGCGGGAGATTCCCTCCCAGCGGGGGTTGTTCTTCCACTCCTCGGCGAGCCGTGCGGCTTCCTGTTCGATGTGTGTCACCTGTACTCCTAGTTGATCAACTCGTAGGCGGGCAGCGTGAGGAAGTCGACGAAGTCGTCGGACAGCGCCACCTCCTCGAAGATC
>Ga0256866_1000349_pt1 | contig 10236 bp, 10 predicted proteins | sample RVTome_16_FD_187338 | JGI IMG/M metagenome (GOLD analysis project Ga0256866, IMG submission 187338) | Soil microbial communities from uranium-contaminated site in the Upper Colorado River Basin, Wyoming, United States - RVT152D67 HiSeq ...
ATTAGAGCAATATTTGACTGTTTAAATCCGCTAAAATAATCAACATGGAACTCTTTATTTTTTATAGCTATTCTTATAGGCCAACAAAATATCATCAGATTTGATTGTTTTTCTACCTGCATGATTAGCAAGATCTATTGCAGTCTTAGATATATTGTTTGCAATTTCCTCAAGTATTTTTCTTAAAGTATCCGATGCTTCATCACTTACTCTTTCCGCACCTGCCTTTTTTATTACGCGATTCATCACAGCCAATCCAAATTCAGGGTTATTACCCATAGTATAAAAATCATAAGGATGTTTAAAAATCTAATTGATGTTCTACATTCTTATTATTAAAAAATAATTAAGTTAATTCATTTAGTATAGCCTTCCTAATTTTAGCAGATCGTAATGACATTGTAAAATATATATCCATTAATTCATCATTATCAGGAGCTCTATTGTGTCTCTGAAAAAATTTTTCAGAATAGTTACCGAGTATTGTGCCCACAATAAATCCATAAGCAAAATCTTCGATATTTCCTTGCGAAGGAATAAGATTTTTAGAGAAAGTTATCATTTGATTTATGTTTAAAGAATGAAATTTTAATAATGATTCTAGTTCCTTTTTATCAGATAAGCTTAGTCCCAAAATTACTTTAATTTCGGCTTGATATATATTTTTAATTATTAGCTATAGTAGCAGACAGTGAGGGATTATAGGAATGAATAAGAATAATTTATATAGATATATGGTATATTTGGACAATCCACAATTTGAACCAGCAGATGCGGATTTGATTCTAAAAAAATCGAGGGAGCTAACTAATTCCTTAGATATTATAATTAGAGATTGTCGTATAGCAAGCGACTTTATTGAATTAGATCTAAGCATTGAAAAAAAAGAAAATATAGATAAAGTATTTAATTTATTAAAAAAGATTTCTTCAATTAAAGAAATCATTGAGGTAAAAGAAAGACATTTAAGCAAAGAAGAGTCAATTGATAGGGCAGTCGACCTTTTTAATGATGAGAAATATTGGTGGTCTCATGAAGCATTGGAAATGGTTTGGAAAGAAGCCAGTGGACATGAAAAGCAATTACTGAATGGATTAATATTGATTTGTGCTGCTCTTGTTCATTTTCAAAAAAATGAAAATAATATATGTTTTTCAATACTTGAGAGATCAATGATTAAATTTTTAAATGTAAAAGATTCAAATTACTATGGTATTAATATTGACAAAATAAAAATATTAATTAGACAGATATTAGAAAATAAAAAAATTCTAAAGTTTAAGATTTAAAACGTAAGGGTAACTTATCGCTATTTTTATTTTTTTTTAAATACTTGTCCTTCATTTCTTTTACAAATTTATCTTTCCAATGATATAATCTCTTTGGCTTTCTTGGTTTACATTCTGATAAAATATATGAACATAAAATCGGAAAGTAAACAGAAGAATCGCCATACACAATTACATTGCCAGTATGAGATGTTTTTATTTTTCCCCAACTCTTCCCTTCTTGAATTGTTGCTCCAGATAAACCTCCTGTATCAGGTCTTGCGTCTGTCAATTGAATGACATAGTCATGACCTCCTTCTTTTATTTTCAAAATTTGATATAATGTAGGACCAGTTTGTTGGAAGAAGTTTTTGGGTACTCCTCCACCTAATTCTAACCCTCCTGAAATTTTGCTTTTCCATAATATTGCTGCTGATTCAGAAATATCGGATAATAGATTAAGAGGAGGTAAAGATGACTCAAAAAGAAGTGGTATCATATTCATTCCAATGGATGAATCTGTTAATGAGGGGATATAAACTGGCACCTCGTTTTTAAAAGCAGAAACCATGAAAGATTTGTCAGGAAAAGAAGAGTGATGATAAGCATTCTCTCCCAGTCGGTAAGAAAGATCGGCTGTAGAAATATCTTTTACGGAATTTCCTATTCTTTTGTTCATCTTTCTTATAGTGTCTTGTATAAGATCGTCTTGTCGTTGAAGTGTTTCTACTTCTTTAATATAAACATCGTAAATTCTAACGATTTGTTTAGAATATAAAATATCATCATCGACATCAAAATGACCTTGCCTGACAGGCAAATCATAGGCGAAATGAAGATCATGATATGCATTAGCTCCTGTGGTAATGATCCAATCAACAAACCCTTTCTCAATCATAGTTGAAATAGATTTTCCAAGACCTATAGGAGTCATTGCTCCTGATATAGTTAAACAAATAGTGGCATCAGTATCAATCATTTTTTTGAACATCTTTGCTGCTTCTGATAATCGCCTAGCGTTAAATCCAGTAGATTCATAGAAAGAAATAAGATCGCATATAGACATGTTGGAGTATATATTTGGAGGATCAATTTTTTTTCCTGTGAAAGAATGTTTATTATTCACATGACATGATACAATTATCTGACTTTTATAAAATGCGAATATGAAGACACTTACGAGTAAATATATTATTATATTGTTACTATTTTATTATTTTTTTATGAATTATAATAAAAATCAAAAAAATAGCAAGCATGAAATCGAGGATTATAATATTCAAAAAGGTGAGTTAAAGGAAGTATTAACTCAAATGTCCAATTCCGGAGGATTTGAATCTGTAAATTTGAGTAACGGAATTACCATATTACAAAAAATGATAGAAGAACCTGATTGTACCAAATTTTTATCATTTGTTGGAGCAATAATCTCTACTGGAGTACGAGGAATAATTAAAGACATGGTAAAAAAAAATATGTTCAATTGTATAATAACAACATGCGGTTCTTTAGATCACGATATAGCCAGATCTTTTTCTAAATATTACCCTGGAGATTTTAATAGCGACGACAATTATCTTAAAAAAAAGAATATTCACAGATTAGGAAATGTATTCATTCCTGTAGAAAATTATGGTCCTTTAATCGAAACTAAAATACAAGAATATATTAATGAATTTTACAAAGAGAATAAACAATTTGCATGTTATGAATTCATTGACTATATAGGAAGTAAATTGGGAGAATCATCTTTTTTATATTGGGCTCACAAAAATAAAATCCCTGTTATTGTCCCTGGTATAGTCGACGGAGCTGTAGGAAGTCAGATATGGCTATTTTATCAGAATCACAAGGACGTGTTTCTTAATATTTTAAAAGATCAAACCAAAATTTCTGATATAATATTTGAAGCAAAAAAAACTGGTGCGTTAATGTTAGGTGGTGGCATATCCAAACATCATACTCTATGGTGGAATCAGTTTAGAGATGGATTAGATTATGCTGTTTATATTACTACTGCGAATGTTTGGGATGGAAGCTTGAGTGGAGCAGAAGTGAAAGAAGCTATTTCATGGAATAAGATAAGAGCAGATGCAAAACAAGTCACTATACACGGCGAAATTACAACATTATTACCTTTCCTTTATTCATCTCTTAACAATTCACATTCTGAATTATAAATTTGTATAATAGGATTGATTCCTATCAAGACCTAAATTTCAATTAGCATCACGTTTTATCGATGTAATGGGATTTTGCGATATCAATTTGAGTGTATTTATGAAATAGCCATTACCTTAAAAAGGAAGTAAAAAATAGTAGTTTATTACATTGTTCTCGGGCAATAAAACACTATTTAGAATAAACACCTTTCAATTTCAGGCTAAACATCTTCTTGTGATTATGGTTCTGATAATAGCCTTTTCTACTGCCTTTATTATAAGGTCCTATCCGATAAAATATGGTTTTGCTTTAAATGAATTCGATCCATATTTTGATTACAGAGCCACTAAATATATTATTGATAATGGATTTGAAGCTTATTTAAATTGGCATGATTACCAGTCATGGTATCCTGAAGGAAGATTCGTACCAACTACTTCTCAAAATGCTCTTCATCTTGTCGCAGCAAGCATGTATAAAATTTTTGGTTTTGGCAGTTCACTTTTGGATTTTGTGATAATGTTTCCAGTAATAGTAGGATCTCTTACTACAATAGTTATTTTTGCTCTTGTAAGAAATTTGAGCGGTACTACCGCAGGGATGTTCGCAGGTCTTTTGTTTGCTTTTATGCCCGCAATTATTCAGAGAGGCAATTTGGGATGGTTTAAGTCTGAACCTTTAGGCCTTTTTTTGGGACTTTTGTCTGTTTATTTGTTGACTTCTTCCATAAAAAGCAAAAATATAAAACGAACTATTCTAACAGCAGCAGTCGGAGGACTTATTCTGGGATTAGCCAATTCTTCATGGGGTGGAATCCAGTATTTCAGTATTCCCTTAGGAATTTTCTTTTTTATGTTACCTTTTCTAAGAAAGGATTCAATATTTCTTTATGGCATTATTACTTTCACGTTAATTACTTTAATAACAGCAGGTGCGTTTCCTCGCCCTGGTATGTCCTTTGTTATAGGACTCCCTGGAATAGCTCTTATTGTTGGAATGATATTTGCAATTGTAGGAACCATCATCAGAACGAAAAGTTCTCCTACAAAAGCTAATCGAAATCTCATTGCAGCACTTGGTGTATTTGTATTACTTACAGTCAGTATTCTTCTAGTAGGGGCTTACCAACCCTCATCATTTCGATATCTTGTAGCAGTAAATCCTTTTTTGTCTTCGCATAATCCATTGGTTGAATCAGTTGCTGAGCATTCTACGCCAACTGTAATTGACTATTTTACAGATTATTCAATATTGCTGATATTTGCAGGATTTGGGGTTTGGGTTTCATTTTCTAAAAGAACAGACATGACCATTTTTGCCTTAATAATAGGAATAACTGGTCTGTATGTTAGTGCAACATTTGCAAGACTAATGGTGTATTCTTCTATAGCAATTGTAATACTTGCGTCTATTGGGCTTTATGAATTGACTAGGAGCATTCTTCAAAACAGGATTGAGAATCAGAACAAGATAAAGGAAAGGGAATTTAGAAAAAATGTTAAAGAAGGTAAGATTTTACCGGAGGTAAAACCTCTAGTCAAAATATCCTTTGTTGCAATGGTTGTATTTTTAATTTCTATTCCTTTGATTGATTATAATGGATTGCTATACCCAAAGAATTTTAATTGGATAAGCTCAGCAGATATTCCTCCCTCTATAGTAAATGGCGCAACAGGTTTCAGGATGCAGGTAGACGATTGGGTAGATGCATTAGATTGGATAGATAACAATACACCCAAGGATTCAGTAATAGCTTCATGGTGGGACTACGGATATTGGATAACGACATTAGGAAATAAAACCACTTTAGCTGATAATGCAACAATAAATCAAACGAGAATACAAACTATAGCTAAAATGTTAATGAGTGAACAAGAAACAGCAACTCAAATTGCGAAAGACCTAAAGGCTGATTATATATTGATATATATAGTAGCAGATAGGCATAGTGGTCCCAATGGGAATGCGTTTTACACTTTAGGAAGTGGAGGAGATGAAAGTAAAAAACAATGGTTTATGAAGATTGGTGGTTTCAACGAAAGAGATTATGTAGAAGATGATGGATTTACTCCAAATGCAAATTTTTGGAATAACACCTTACTTGGGAAACTAATTCCTTTTACCCCTATATCCTACGCATCGTTTGGTAATGGTATGTTAACTAATATCCAACCAGAATATTCAAGTGGAACAATCGCTCTAAATCTTAAAGATATAAAATATCCAATAAACGGAACAAGTGAGCAACCGTACAAGCTGGTATATGCGTCGCCCAGTTTTGAAAATGATAATGAGGACATTGTTTTTGGTGTTTTTGTTTATCAAGTTAATAAAAATTATCAACCAAATCCTATCTCTCAACAGTCGAATACAAATCTTAATGCTACAAAAGAAAAAGAATCAAATACGGTAGATGAAAGACCTGAAAATATGATTAAGGCTAATATGACACCATCTGATAATATTGCAATTTTAAAAACATCGCTTGGAAACATTACCATAGAATTCTTTCCAGGAGCAGCTCCAAAACATGTTAACAGTTTTCTTAATCTGTCAAACACAGGTTTTTACGATGGAACTATTTTTCATCGAATAGTAAAAGATTTTGTTATACAAGGAGGAGATCCAACTACAAAGAACAGTAATCAAAAAGATAGATGGGGAACGGGAGGACCAGACTATACTATTGATGCTGAATTCAATGACATTCCGCATGAACGGGGAATATTATCTATGGCGAGAACCGCAGATCCTAATAGTGCAGGTTCGCAATTTTTTATAGTCACCAAAGATTCAAGATTCTTGGACAATCAATATACCGTTTTTGGAAGAGTCATTGATGGAATGGAAATAGTAGATAAAATAGAAGATCTTACTACAAATCAATCTTCTGATCAACCAATCGATTTCGAAAAAGCAAAAATTCAAAAAGTTATGATAGAGCAGAGAAAAGACACCAAATAGGCAATTGCTTTCTCTCCATTTTTTTCCATACAATAATTATGAATGAATTAGAATCACTCATCTTAAGTGCCCAAAGAAAACTATTAGTAATATATGATGAATTAGATTTATCGGAACTTTCATCTAATAACCAGATTTTTATTTTATTAGTGGAAGAATCAAAAGGATCAGCAGGAGGAAGGGGAGGCGGTTCAGGACATAGGAAAATAGTTCAAGTAACTGGATTTAAGATTGATAATAAAAAAATCGAAAAGATTTATGATACTAAGGATGAGAATATAATAGAAAAATTTGAAATACCTTATAGTGCTGTTGCAATAGATATAAAATTATCTGATGGAAGGCAAATTGTAGTCCAAGGAATTATAGACCAAGTGATGATAAAAGATTATAATAATATAATTTTTTCCGCATAATATTATCTTGAAATTTAAAAAAATTATAATAGGAGATTAATACAATATCATAGATAACAATAATGAACAACAATAAAAAACTTGCTGGAGGCGAAATCATCGGAATAGGTACTGATTTTTTGGTTATCTATAAAGAAGGAAAAAGATTTTTAATTGAAGTGAATTTTGAATCTTTAAAAGAACTAAAATTTGCAACTACTCCTTATGGATCACAAATGTAATAAATGCTAAAGACTAATTTTTTTAATCCTAAAAGATAAATTTAGTTATTTTATAAAGGTCATATCCTGTTGAAAATAAATTCAAAATTAGAACTGAAATATCAAAAGAAAGATTCTGATACTCATACTCCTCATCATCTTCACAAAAATCCTAAAATAAAATACAATAAAAAAGCTGAATCAGAATTTTTTGTAGATAATTCTGCTTTAGCTGGATTTACTGGGGAACGTATTTTATACATGGCAATAAGAGAATTGATAGAGAATTCCCTAGATTCTTGCGAGGTTCATCATATTCTTCCCAAAATTTCGGTATCAATAAAACAAACTGATATTGAAAATGATCTTTGGACGCTCTCTTGTCAAGATAATGGCATAGGTATCAATTCTGAAAAGGTACCCGTGGCTGTCTGTTCTTTTCTAACATCTGGTAAATATGTTGAAAAACAACAAAGAGGGTTATTTGGAGTAGGCCTTAAAATGATTGCGGCATTTTCTACAAAGGATACAGACAAACCTATAAAAGTATGGTCAAAATCTATTGATGAAGATTCAGAATATTATTATGAATTGCGAACCGATATTACAACAAATAAGCCTATAGTTCTAAACAAAAAAATTGTACCAAAGATGGAAAATATTATCAAAGATAAACATGGTTTTAAAATTGTTGCTACATTAAGGGCAAGATTATCTCCTATAACTAAAAATAAGATATACGATTATATTTCTCAAACTAGCATTGTAAATCCGTATTCGAACTTAATTTTTGAAAATGATGATGGCAAAATAATCTTTGAAAGGAGAACCGATATAATGCCTGATCCTGCAAAAGAAGTACTTCCTCACCCTGCTGACATGGATTTACAAACTTTAAAAAAGGCAATATTAAATTTCTCAAATCAAAAAGTTTCTATTCAAACTATTTTATCTAGTTCATTTCAAAAACTTTCTATTGAAAAGGCCCGTGAAATCATACGTGCCTCTGATATAGGTAATAAATTAGCTAATCTTTTTTCAGAAAGTGATCTCATCAAAGTAGTGAATGTTTGTAAACTGATGAAATTTCAGTCACCACATATAGACCATTTAAGTCCAATAGGTGAAAAGATATTAACTACAGGAATGATGTCTGAATATGTTATTATTCACAACAAAGATCAACAACTTAAATCTGGAAATCCAAGAGAAGAAGCTAACAATGAAAATGTTAGAGTATTAAAACCTGCTCTTACTTCTTATTCATCACGATCTATTGTAATTAATAATAGGCCAACAATTATTGAATGTGGAATTGCGTATGGTGGAGATATAAATTCCTTCAAGTTATACAGATTTGCAAATAAGATACCATTACTATATGATGAAGGCTCAGATGTCGCAAGAGAAGTAGTATCAGAAGTTGGGATTAATAAAATGGGTATTACTAAAAAGGAGGCAAAAGAGCAATTTGCAAATGATCAAAATAGCAAATCAGATAGAGCGGTGGAACTTCTTCCTCTACATATATTTTTCCATATATGTTCTACAAAAATACCTTATAAAAGTGCAGGAAAGGAAAGTATTGCATCTGAAGGTGAAATGAAAAAATATATGAAATTCTGTTTATCAGAGCTTTATAGAAAAGTTAGTGCACAGATACGTCGGGATTTAAAAATCAAAGATGATGAAAATAGATTAAAGTTGTACAAATATTATATTCCATTAATTGTAGATGCAGTCTCTGATTCAATAAAGGTTGATCGTACTAAACTTTCAGAACTATTTGTTGAGATAGCTGAAAAACATGTCAAAAAAGAGATAACCCCAACACAGATAATTATCAATGACAATAACCAAATAAATAATAAATCAAAAAAAATGATAACAGTTAAAGAAAATCATAGTACTACAGAAAATAAAAAAACAAAGATCAATGAGAATGAGAGTCTGAAGAATTTTTCCAAAAGGAAAGATTTTCGAAGAAAAAAAATAGAAAAATTAACTATTGATGACTTTAATAGGAGATAAAGTTATTGTCCACTAAAAATAAAAGACACAAAGAAATTATCAAAAAAATTCAGAATATAATGAAAGAAATTTCTAATGATGTATTGATTGGAAAAAAAATGCCTTCTTTAGAAATTTCCAAAGTAGGATATGATAATACCTTTTGGTCAGAAAAAAAGAAGATGTTAACACTGGGGGAAAAAAAGGTTATAATAAGTCCTAATTCTACTAAAAAAATACCAACCTTTTCTCAATATTTAGTTATGGCTAATGCAATTAGAAAGCTAGTTGATGAAGAAATGGAAAGTACTATTAGAGGTATGTATTATGCTACCTTAAGTACTGTAGGAGATGAAAAAAATAAAGAAAAGTTTTGGAGAAGTCAGGAGGATTCTGATGACGCTATTAAAGCAGTAGAATTAATCACTGGAATTCCTAGGGAGGAATTTTCAGTAACTTCTAAACCAAAAGGTATGATTTCTGGTCCTATTACGTTAAGTGTTGGTGGAGATATTATTGATTGCAATCTTGGAAGCAGAGCAACATCACAGTTAATTCCGACAAATATATCGGATGTAGAAATAGTAGACGTTAAAGCGGACCTTGTCATGGTAGTAGAAAAAGATACGGTTTTAAATAATATAAGAAAATCTGGATTCATCCAAAAATATAATGCAATACTTATGACTGGTTCAGGAGAGCCTGATAGAGCAACCAGAATGATGGTAAAGACATTAAATGAGGAATGGAAAAAACCTGTAGTCATATTTGCAGATGCCGACCCTTGGGGTTTAGGTATAGCTTTACGCTATAAAATTGGGAGTGAATCTTTAAGTTATGATAGCGACAGATTGGTTGCACCTAATGCAAAAGTGCTCGGAATGATGTTTTCAGACATATACGATTACAATATTCCGGAAGTCGCTAGGTTATCGGTTACTACTGAAGATATCAATAGAGCAAATGATATGAAAAAGAAGCCATGGTTGCAAGGAAAACAATGGCAAAGAGAGTTAAATTTATTCCTGAAAAAAAAAGAAAAGTGCGAGTTAGATGCTTTTTTTAAGCATGGATTTAAGTATTTAGCTGAACAATACTTACCAAAGAAACTTAGAGAAGCAGGAGTAATCTAAGTTTTAAGTTGTGTGAAATATGTTTTATTTATTATTTTAAATTTGATACCAATTCTATGAAAGATTTTTAAAAAGGTTTTTA
>Ga0256866_1000350_pt1 | contig 10229 bp, 11 predicted proteins | sample RVTome_16_FD_187338 | JGI IMG/M metagenome (GOLD analysis project Ga0256866, IMG submission 187338) | Soil microbial communities from uranium-contaminated site in the Upper Colorado River Basin, Wyoming, United States - RVT152D67 HiSeq ...
CGTCTCCCTTGACGGCGTCGTCGACTCCCCTGGAGGCGGCGGTTCGGAAACGCACCGCAGCGCCGGTTGGACCTTCAAGGACCTCGATTTCGTCGAGGACGCCTACGAAATCAAGGGCCGGGAACAGCAAGAGGCCACAGCGATGCTGTTGGGGCGGGTCAGCTATGAGGCGTTCTCCCCTGTATGGCCAGACATGGAAGACTTCGCCGAGTACAAGGTGATGCCCAAGTACGTCGTCTCGACCACCCTCACCGACGACGACCTGGTGTCGAACTGGGGTGACACCACCATCCTCGGCTCTCTGGACGACGTGGCCGAGCTGAAGAAGACCGAAGGCGGTCCGATCATCATCCATGGCAGCGCCACACTCAGCCGAAATCTCTCTGACGCCAGACTGATCGACCGCTACCACCTGCTGGTCTTCCCACTGCTGCTCGGCGCCGGAAAACGGGTCTACAGCGCGACTGACAAGGACAAGGAAATGCTGACCCTGATCGAGAGCGAGTCGTACGCCAACGGCATCCAAAAGCTGGTCTACGACGTCGTTCACTGACCGGTCGAGGGCAAAGCCGGGAACTGACAGGTCTTCACGAACAGCCGGTGTTTTCCGTTACGCTCGGCAAGGAGGAGCCCGGACGACTCGAACATGTCGAGTTATTTGATCGTCGCATACCAAACTGCCGGAGGCCGGCCGCTCCGCGACGCCATCGAGGAGATCGCCCGTCGGGATTCCGGGGCCACCTTCACCCTTCTGGTCCCGGCGACTCGAACTCAGAATCTCTTCACGTGGACCGAAGGCGAGTCAACTGCTGTCGCCATGGAGACAGCCGACCGGGTCGCCGAGCGTTTGCGGGCATCTCAGATAGAGGTGGCGGACGTGACCGTGGGCGACCCGGATCCCTTTGTGGCCGCGCAAAATGCCCTCGACACAGACAGGGACTATTCGGCGATCCTCGTCTCGACTTTTCCCGTGGGGCTCTCCAGATGGCTTCGCATGGACCTTCCTCGGCGGCTGGAGAAGAGCACGGGCTTACCGGTGATACACGTTGTTGTCGACCCCGAGGAGGTTGCTCCGGAGTGAGGCTGTAGGGGCGACCCTGTTATGACTATATAGTATGCTCCGGTCATTGCGTTTACAGGAGTCTCCATGCCCCGGCCATTCTCCGATCAAGAGCGTCATCTCCTAAGGGAGAGGCTGCGCCGCACCGCCCGCTCGCGTATCGAGGAGGTGGGGATCCGCGCCACCTCGGTGGACGACCTCTCCCGTCGGGTGGGGATCTCCAAGGGCGCCTTCTACCTCCTCTACGAGTCGAAAGAAGATCTGGTGGTGGCGGTGTTCTCGGACGTGGAGGAGGAGGTGCGAGCCTCGCTGGATGAGCTGGTCGCACGTGGCGAAGGGTCGCCGAAGGAACGGATGACGGAGTTCGTCCGGTTCGTGTTCGAGAGTATCGATCGCCATCCTCTGCTGACCCTGCTGGCCGATTCGGTGGAGGCCCCGGTGTTGTGGCGGTCGGTGACGCCTGAGGAGATGGCGGAGAGGATGGCCGACGACGACCGCTACTTTGCCGGCTTGGCCGGCGTACTGCACTCGGAGGGAGTGCTCGACCCCACGGTATCCGGGGAGGTCGTGGCGGGAATCCCACTGCTCGCTCTGGCGGTGGCTCGAGGGCGAGACCTGATAGGCGAGGAGAGGTACAACCAGCTGGTCGGTCTGGTGGCGGAGGGTCTGGGCTCCCGGCTGGCGCGGGAGGAGGCGTGATCGAGGTCGGGGCGCTCTCGTACCGGTATCCAGCGACGTACCACGACGTGCTCTCGGAGGTCACCTTCCGTATTGAGATGGGTGAGGTGTTCGGGTTCCTGGGTCCTTCGGGCGCAGGAAAGAGCACCACGCAGCGAATACTCACCGGGGTGTTGGAGGGGTGGAGGGGAGCGGTGGTGGTTGAAGGGCGACGCCTCGACACACTGGGTGCCGGGTACCGGGCGAGGATCGGGGTGTCCTTCGAATTCCCCAACGTCTACCTCCGGCTCACAGCGCGGGAGAATCTGGCCTTCTTCTCCTCCCTCTATCCCCCACCCACACGCACGTCAGAGGAGCTGCTGGAAATGGTGGCCTTGTCGGAGGTGGCTGATCAACAGGTGTCCACCTTCTCCAAGGGCATGCGAATGCGGCTCAACCTGGCCCGGGCTTTCCTCAACCACCCTCAGCTGCTTTTCCTCGACGAGCCCACATCCGGAATCGACCCCGGGAACGCCCGGCTGGTGAAGGACCTGGTCCGCTCCGCCGCCGCCGGGGGAACAGCCGTCTTTGTCACCACCCATGACATGGCCGCCGCCACCGAACTATGCGACAGAGTCGGTTTCCTGGTCGACGGACAGCTTCTCCACCAGGGCTCCCCCGCTGACCTCATGGTCGCGCATGGCCGGCGGCTGGTCCGCGTCCAACACCGCACCGAGGAAGGCGCCCTGGCGGCAGAGGAGTTCGCACTGGATGGTCTGGAAGACGATCCCCGCTTTCGGGCCGTGCTCGCCGACGGAAAGATCGAGACCATCCACTCCACCGAGGCGACCCTGGAGGACGTCTTTCTGGCCGTCACCGGACGCGAGCTCACGTGACGACGCTGGGTCCTCTCGTCCGCAACAACATGGTTCTGTCCTGGCGACGGGGCGTCATCGCGGCTTCCGCATCGGTGGTTGGGCTTTACATCGTCGTCCTCAACCTAATCCCGACGGGGGTGGCGGTCGGGACCCTCCCCTACCTGGTGTTCTCCGATCCGGCCGCTCTCGGGTTCTTCTTCGTTGGTGGCATCGTGCTGGCCGACCGGGCCGAGGGGACGGTTGCGGCCGTCTGGGTCACACCGGTACGACCGTGGCAGATGCTGGCGGCGCGTGTCGGCTCGCTCGCCACCGTCGCAGTCGTGAGTGCGGTGCTCATTGCCACCGGTTCGCGATTGCCTGTGCGGTGGGATGTGTTCCTGGCCGCCGTAGTTCCCACTGCCTTTCTCTTCACGTTTCTCGGCTACGCCGTGGCCATGCGAAGCCGGTCGGTCAACGACTACTTCGCCCGGGCCACCGCCGTCTCCATCCCCCTCTTCGCCCCCATTGGTGTCCTGGTTGTGGCGCCGACGTCCCCATGGTTGGGGGTGTGGCCCTCCACCGCCTCGCTCGCCCTGCTCCGTTCCTCGGTCCCCGACCAGGGGACACCCACACCGCCGTCCATCATCGTGCCGGTGGCCACCCTGGTGCTCACATGCGTCATCGCCGGGTGGTGGGCCCACTTCGAACTGAAGCACGCACGCCGGGAGGGACGGGGATGACGGGGGGAATCACGGGTCTGTTGTTCGGGGATCTCACCAACCTGCGTCGTGATCCGATGCTGGTGGCCGCCGCTCTGGCGCCTCTCCTGGTCGCCGTCGTGTTGCGGGTCGGCTCGCTCCCGGCCGTGGAACGATTGGCCGGTACGGTCGACATCGTCCCCTGGCTCCCGGTGATCCTTGGGTTCTTCTTGCTCCTCACCCCGTTCCTGGTGGGCTTTGTGGTCGGGTTCCTACTGCTGGAGGAGCGTGAAGACCGGATTCTAGAGGTCGTGGCCGTCACCCCTCGAGGGTATGCCGGGTTCCTGGCCTATCGACTTGGCCTGCCGGCGGTGGCAGGCGGGGTCGGAGCGGTGGTGGTGGCGGTCATATCCGGTCTGAGCAATCTCGAGGTCCCCAGACTCCTCGGAGCGGCGGTCCTTTGCGCTGGATCGGCCACTCTGGTCACGATGACGATGGCAGCGATGGCACGTGATCGGGTCCAGGGTCTGGCAGTGGTGAAGGTGACCGGATTCGCATTGCTGGGAGCGGTCGCCTTCCAGCTCCTGCCCAACCCGTGGAGATGGGCCCTCGCCCCACTCCCCCAGACCTGGGTCATAGAGGCAGTGGCCGGTGCCGGACCGACGTGGCCCCCTCTACTCATAGGGACCTTGACCCATGCCGCGGCCGGCTGGTTGTTGTGGCGGCGTATCCGCCGGCGGGTGGTCTGAGACTCCTCTGTGTGAGCCGTCGGTTCGATGCGCCCTCGCGGCTGAGCGGCAACCTGGAACTATTCGATCGGCTGTCGTGAGATGGTCCGTGGCTCGTGTCCGCCCAGTAGCCAGCCACCAACGACAGCGACTGCAGGAAGACCGACAACGATGGCTGCCAGATGGACAATCGGGACGGGGGTGAGCGCCCCCAGATCTGTCGCATATCCGGCGATATACCCCAGGTAGGCGCCCCCGATACCCAGCATCGCCCCGAGAAACGCGAGACCACCTGCAGTCGCCGCGGTAAGGGTGCGCCGAATCCGGCTGGTCGCTCCGGTGGCAGTGAGAGTGCGGAGATCGCCCTCCGCCTCGCTTCGGATCAACCCAACGGTCATGGCGAGGATTCCGAGAGCTACGAGAGCGCCTGCTGCGGTGGCCCCGGTGCGCAGTGTTGCGAGATCGGCCTGATCGTCCCGGATCTCCAGGGTGAGGCCTCCTTCTGCCGCCAATCCACGAGCGATCTGAAACTGGTCGTCGTCGATGGCTGCGTCCGACTCGATCAGCCAGGCGGCCGGGGCACGACCCCAACCACGCCTGGCAAGGGCATCGGGCATTATGAAAGAACCGGGAAACGACGAGTAGCTGCGGGTGAGCTGCTCGGAGGAGGTGACGATCTCCGGACTCATCGGCTCGAACCGGACTTCCCCCTTTTCAACAGTGAGAAGCTCGATGTCTGTGCCGACCGAGTCGAACTCGACGTCGTAGAGGTCGAGCAGCTCCGGGCTGGCAACGTACACATGGGTCAGAATTCTTCCCACGCCCGGCTCGACTTCCTCGGTCAGGACTACCGAAGCCAGGCCGCCCAGGCCCGCGAATTCCGGGTCGATGGCTACCTCGATCGGAGTTGTGGTCGTGTTGTCGAGGGATCCCGCGATCTCAGCGACGATGTCCTCCAGTCTGTGCACCTCGGCCGGTGTTCGATCCGGGATGGCTTCCACATCGCCGCTGGCAGGGAGCTCACCAATCCTGACCATGATCTGATCATCCGCCAGATTGCCTTCGGCGGCCGAGTCGAACAAGGCGGCACTGGTGGATATCACGATGACAACGGCGATCCCGACGGCGAGGCTGATGGCCGCGAGGGCCGCGCCGGACCGCGACTGGTAGCGGTCCAGGTCCCGAAAGGCGAGGCGGGTCGACACAGAAAATCGAGTCGCCGTCCGGGCGATGACCCTGATGGCCAATGGGGCAGACCAGATGACTCCGAGGATCAAGGCCACGGTGCCGGCGACGAGGAGCAGACCATCGACTAGCCCTTTGGGCGGGTTGTCGGCTAGGAGTAGACAAACGACCCCTACGGCCAAGAGCGGTCCCACCACCGCGGCGTTGCGTCCTGCTCGCTGTGGGCGGGGTGGGCGGCCAGACAGGGCCGACACGATGGGCGTGCGAGCAACCGCCCGCGCCGGCCACCAGGCGGCGGCGGTGGCGGTCACTACCGCCAGGGCCATGCTGGATCCGATCAGCCACCACGGAACGGCGAGCCGGTCGATCCGATGCCCGACGGCCGATTCCATCGTTGGGACCAATATGATCCATCCCAGGAACGCGATGGTCGTCCCCAAGATTGCCGCGATTACTCCGATCACCGCACCACCGGACACGGTGACCAGACGCATGTGTTTCTCGGTTGCCCCGATGGCGGCAAGCATCCCAAGCTGGCGGAGACGACGCTGGGCGATCACTGCGAATCCGGCCGCGGCGACGAGAGAAACCAACAGCAGCACCAAGGTCGCCGCGGTGAGAATGGCCGCGTTACTCATCAAGCGAGCGCTTAGCAACTGAAGATTCGCCGCTTTCAATCCTCTGATCGCGTGAGTAGCGCGACGACACCGGCGCCGGCGAGGAGAAGCGCTCCAAGGATGAGAGCGGTCCAGTTGACCTCCTCATTGAGTTGACGTCCTGGTTCGGTGACGGTCAAGGATTGGACCTCGAGGTACGACTCGCCTGGTCTTGTCGAATCGTGGTAATTCCAGATTCCCGTGACGCGGACGACGGGACCGCGATTCCGGTAGCCGCCCGGAGGGTCTAGGTCCTCGGCTAGTTCGACGGGCACTCTCACCGCAATGCCGATGTTGGCTCCTACGGCCTGGCTTCCTTCCCTGAGTGGCTGGTGCACGTAGACGTCGCCGTTGAGTTGGGTCCACATCGAGCCGTCGTCGCGGAAGCCGTAGTCCCCTACCAATTCTCCTTCGACGGTGATTTCCTCTCCGGCGAGTTCCGCTCCCAGCTCCAAGATCTCGGTCACCGACACCTCCTCGGCCGCGGACGCGGGGGCGGGAATGAACAGTAGGACATTGGCCAGGAAGGTAATTCGGACCAATGTTCTCATTTGCCCCTCACCCATGCGTAAACGAATCCCAGCAGGGAGAAGACAGCGACGAATTCGAGCCTGCCGGCCCACATCTGGACCATGTAGGTCAATTCGAGAAGGATCGGCATCGAGGGGTCGGTCACACCGACGGAGAGCCCGACGTTGGCGGAGGCGCTGACCGACTCGAAGAGAGACTCCTGGAGGGGAATCCCATAGGCAAGGCCGATGCCAGCTCCCAGGAGATAGAGAGCCACATAGAGAAGCGAGATGATCATCACGGATTGGACGAGCGCAGGTGTTAGGTGTTTGCGCCCGGATTGCTGGTAGGCGGTGCCGACGAGGGCGTGCTCGGGGAGGAGAACCTGTCTGACCTGATTGACCACGGCCTTGATGGTGAGGCCGATCCTCAGGGACTTGACCCCTCCTGCGGTTGACGAGCCCATGCCGCCGAGTGCCATCGCGATTGCCATGCCTCCGAAGGCGAGCCCGCCCCATTTCGCCAACTCGGCCGAAGGAACGGTGGAGAAACCCGTGCCAGTATGCGCTGAGAGAATCTGGAAGAAGCCCTGGCGGGTCAGGCCGGCCACGTTGACGAACAGGCCTGTCGCAGCGAGACCAACGATGGTCAGAACCATGGTGAACCCGAAGGTGGAGAGGATGGTGCGGGTCTCCAGGTTGGCGAACACACTGCGGCGAGGGCCCCGCCACATCGCATAGTGGAGACCGAACGACATCGCCCCGGCGACCATGAGCAGCGCGGTCACGCCTTCGAAGATCGCCGAGTGGTAGTACCCGATGCTGGTCGACTGTGGGGAGAAGCCGCCGGTGTCGAACCCGGCGAAGAAGATCATCAGCCCGTGGAAGATCGAGCGGTCCAGCTCGAACCCGAGGACTAGCCAACCGACGAGCCCGAGGGCGGTGACACCGAAGATGAGATGGACGACCGATACGGCCCAGATGAATCGTGCCGTCGAGGTGACCGATGGAAGGATTCTCTCGTCTCTGGCTTCGCCGAAGTAGAGGGTGATTCCTCCCGTTCCGGCGAAGATGGTGAGCGCCGCCAGGATGATTCCCTGACCACCGAGGAACTGGAGGAAGTGCCGCCAGAAGTTGAGCGACGAGGCGAGGTGGTCCACGTCACTGAGCAGAGAGAGTCCGGTCGTGGTCAAACCGGACACTGCATCGAACAAGGCATCGAGAGGTCGCCCGAAATGACCGGAGAGCAGGAGTGGAATCGCTCCGATCATCGGCACGATCAGCCAGGTCAAAGCCACGACGACCATCCCGTGACTCCAGTCGAGCTCCGACTCCTTGGGGGCGAGCCTCACCCCGATCACTCCAAGCAAGGCGAAGACCCCGGACATCACGAGGAACGACCCGAATGGGTTCCACTCGCGGGCGATCCCTGCCCATGCCAGCGGGAGAAGACTGGCCGCCGCGACCACGAGAAAGATCCGCCCCATGTAGAAGCCGATGACTCTGAAGTCTTCCGCGACCGGCCGGATCAGCATCTCAGAGAATGGCCAGGATCAACACGGAGGTAAGCCATGCCACAGCGGCTAGCCCAAGAACGATCAGCGCCTCGACAGCGAACATCGCCAACCCTCCGGCCAAGCCCTCGACGCTCAACCACCTGCGGTCCCGTGGCCCCGTCACTTCCTACGGCCGTGCTTGTGTCGCAGTGCGGCGCGGACCTCGTCTTCGAGTTCGACGCTGCTCACCGCAGTCACCTGGTTGCCAGGATGGAGAATCGTCGTGGCCGTGGGAACCATGACCTCGTCGCCACTGACATTCGCTACCAGGAGTGCTCCCTTCGGCAGCCGAAGTTCGGCAACTGGTCGTGCCTCGAAGTCCGGGGCGATGTCGATCTCGTAGACGGAGATCTCGCCTCTTCCCAGGAGGGTCACATGCCGCAACTCGGGCACTTCCACTTCTCGTGAGATGAGGGTTGCCATGACATCTGTCACCGCCACTACCGGTATGTCGAGGGCGTCAAAGGTGGGACGGTTCAGAGGATTGTTGAGCCGGGACAGGACCTGACCCGCCCCCAACGTGGAGGCCAACTGGCAAGCCACAAGGTTGACTTCGTCGAGCCCGGTAACGGCTAGCACCCAGTCGGCCCTTCCGGTGTCGGCTGCTTTGAGCAACCTGATGTCTGTGCCGTCACCCTCGAGCACCAAGACCTTGGACTCGTCGGTGAGCGTCTCTGCGTGGCCATGGGCTTCCTCGATGACGGTGACGACATTTCCACCCTTGTGGAGCTCACGTGCCAGATAGGACCCGACCTTCCCACCTCCGATCAAGACGACTCTCACGGTCGATCCTCCTTGACGGCGAGATACCGGCGGATCTTCTTCCGAGCCCCACCGCGGGCGGCTGCCACCACCAGGTCACCCTCGGCGAGAGCAGAGTTGTCGTCGGGTATCAAGGTCCGGTGCCCCCGGTAGACGGCCGCCACACGCAAATCATGAGGGACCTCAAGATCAGCGACAGGTAGCCCGGCGCCCTCGGGTCCGATGATCATCTCCACTATCTCGACATCGCCACCCGAGAACGTCACGTGGTAGCTGAACTCCTCTCTGACGATCTGCTCATGGATGACTTTCGACGTCAGCTTCGCCCCGGGAACGAACTGGACGTCGAGCGCCCGGTAGGCGTCTTCGCGGGCAGGATCGTCGAGACGAGCGATCGTCTTCGGCACCCCGAAAACCCGCTTGGCCACCTGGACCGCCATCGCGTTGGCATTGTCCGAGTCAGTGGCCGCCACAAAGGCGTCGGCGAACTCGATCCCTGCTTCCCGAAGCACGCGGACGTCGTAGCCGAGACCCTCGTGAGTCGTTCCATTGAACGTCGAACCGAGCCGATCAAAAACACCAGGCCGATTGTCGATCACCGAGACATCGTGGCCTTCCTCCGACAGCGTCAGGGCCAGGTCACTTCCCACCCGTCCACAACCCGCAATGACGATCCTCATCGGCGTCTTCCTCTGATTCGTGTCTTGGTGACCACGTCGTCGACCGTCGACTCCTCTACGAGCGTGATGGGGAGCTGACCGGGAGTGTTTGGGCGCCACTCGTTCCGCAAGAACACATGGGCAATGTCTGATCCTCCGGGAAGACATGCCGGTCCCAGATACTCGTGGAGGATCCCCTCGACTCGATAGCGAAGGCCGATCAACAGCTTCATCTGAGTCCTGACCGCGACCTCACCGCGATGTGGACACCTGGTGCATCCATATGCACCTGTCTAGACCGCACTCGGGCCTTACAGAGCCGTCTTGACGTTCCCCATACGCGAATGCTCCAATTCTTGATAGGCCCATGACATGCTCAGCGAACTCAATGGACCGCAAACCGTCGATGGGGGTTAGCGTCGCGGGTATGAGCCGAGGCAGGCTGCGTGTGTTTCTTGGGGCTGCTCAGGGTGTTGGCAAGACATTTGCCATGCTCGAGGAGGGCCATCGTCTCCAACGGGAGGGGCGTGACGTTGTCGTGGGGATCGTCAACACCCACGATCGTGCTGAAGTATCCGATCTCCTCGAGGGTCTCGAGGTGATCCACCAGGCGTCCTCTGGGGACCACGGTGACACCGGTGGCGTCATGGATCTCAACGCTGTTCTCGTCCGGGCGCCACAGGTCGCATTGGTCGACGAACTGGCCCGGCGCAACCCTCCAGATTTACCACACACGACACGTTGGGACGAGGTCTACGAACTTCTCGACGCCGGAATCGACGTGCTGACGACCCTCAATGTGCAGAGCCTGGAGTCGATGAATGACGTCATCTACGAGATCACCGGTGTCAGAGAAACCGACACGATCGCCGATGATCTCGTCCGTCAGCGAGCCGAAGTCG
>Ga0256866_1000351_pt1 | contig 10213 bp, 8 predicted proteins | sample RVTome_16_FD_187338 | JGI IMG/M metagenome (GOLD analysis project Ga0256866, IMG submission 187338) | Soil microbial communities from uranium-contaminated site in the Upper Colorado River Basin, Wyoming, United States - RVT152D67 HiSeq ...
GGCAGCCTTCCACCCATTCCCCACCCGTGTGGCGAACGATGCCCCGGAGAATCCGATGAACCCGAAGAAGAAGAAGATGAGGGCACCGCCGAGGATTCCGCTGGCAGCTCCGACGGTGAGGGAGCGCCCCACGACTACCAGCCATTGCTTCCATAGATCACGGTGACTCATCCAGACCCAAACTTCCCCGAAGTCGCACTGCTCGAAACCCTGACAGGATCAGTGGTTTCGGGTTGGTCACACCGGGGTATCGAGGCTCGCATGCAAGACATGCGGTGGCTGGTGATACTGGCCGTCTTGCTTTGGGGATGCACCGGATCGACAACGCCCGGTCTCACGGCACCCGACGAAAGCTCGACCACAACAACCACGTTGACGGAGACCACCACACCTGCGTCGTCCACGACGACGTTTGTGGCGGGATCCTCGGTCCTCCGAATGGGAACCGTGATTCCGATCGACAGTCTCGACCCAGCGGACGCTCTCACCTTCGGCGATTGGGAGATCCTCCTGGCTGTCAACGAAGGCCTCTTGAGACGCGAGCCGGGGGACGGTGCGTTGGTTCCAGGTATAGCCGAAGACCTGCCGGAGATGAGCGAAGACGGGCTCACGTACACGTTTCATCTGAGGTCTGATGTCGTGTTCTCCGATGGCACCATCTTGACCGCACCCATGTACGTGGAGAGCATCGAGCGCGTCATGCAGCTCGGCGGTCGCAACTCAGACCTCGTGTCTCTCTACGTCTCCAGGGTCGAGGCACCTGATGACATGACAGTGGTCTTTCACCTGAAAGAACGAATCGCCTTTTTCCCCACGTTGGTCGCCACCACCCCTTACTCGCCGACCCATCCCGATGTGTACCCCGTTGACGAACTCGTCCCCTTCCCGGATACGCCCATCCACGGAGTGGGTCCATGGTCTCTCGTCGACTACTCGGAGTCAGAGATGGTGCTCGAGCCCAACCCGCAGTACTACGGAGACCCGGCGACGCAGAGCCGCATCGTGATCACCACATTCGAGTCACCCGACGACATGGCCAACGCCCTGGTGGGCGATCACATCGACTTCGGATGGCGCGGAATGGACAGCCAGGCGGCCGCCCTGCTGTCCGAAAGCGAGGGTGTCACGGTGCAAGTGGTCCCCGGGGGGACGCTGCATTTCCTCACCGTGAATCACGGACTTTCTCCAACGGATGACCCGGTGGTGCGTCAGGCCATCGCCGAACTGATCGACCGCGAAGCGATCCTGGAAACTGTTCTCGGAGGAGCCTTCGTCCCCGCATTCTCCCCGGTCCCACCCGGGTACGACGGCTCCTCCGAATCGTTCCTCGAGAGCTATGGCGAGCCCGACATCACCCACGCCATCGGGCTGCTCGAGGAGGCGGGCTACACCGACGTGAATCGGGCTGAGATCGAGCTCGCCTATCCGCCAGAGCGGTTTGGTCCCGAGATCGCCGCTGCCATGGAGCATCTCGAGCTGCAGATCGAGTCGACCGGCCTTGTCGAGGTGACTCTGACCTCCCAACCATGGAACACCTATGTCGGAGATGTCGTCGAAGGCACCTACAACCTCGCCTTCCTCGGATGGCTTCACGACTTCCCCGACACCTACAACTACCTGGCGCCGTTCGTCCTCGCAGGCGGTCTGGGCGGGAGTGGAGAGAATCTGGAGCATCCGGAGATGGTCGACATGCTGACCGAGGCGGGGATGACCTCCGACGAGACCCAGCGTGCCCTGCTCTACGGTGATGTTCAGTCGTTGTTCGCCGAGGACGTTGTGACGGTTCCGCTCTGGATCGACCATCCCTACATCGCCTACCGGGACACAGTGGTGGCGAGTGCCCAGTTCGACTACCCGCAATCGCTCAACGTCGGGTCGACGATGCTGCTCGACTTCCGATCAATCGGGGTCCAGTCCGACAACAGGTGAATGACATCACGTCTCGGCGAGCCGGACATGCATCAGATAGACGTTGTAGCTGTCCCACCGCGACATCGTGAAGAAGATCTCGGGCTCGTTCGAATCGAACGGGATGATAAAGGGCGCATATAGCTGCGGATGATCCCGGGCCGACGCGACCAGTCTCGGCTCGCTCCATGGTCCGGTCAATGCCTCAGACGTACGGACGACGATCGCATTGTGTCTTTGGTCCAGGTACATCATCACCCAGCTCTCCAGGTAGCCAATCCAAGCCACTGAGAGCTCACCGACGGGCGCCGGGACCACCATCGCCGCATCGGCCTCGACCCCCGTCCACCCGGACCCGTCCCAGTATTCGTACGCACCGGGTCTCAGCATCGAATCGGCCGGGACTCTTGCCAGCCGAACCTGGCCGAATCGTCCGGAAGGTATGCCAAACAGATAGACCAGCTCGGGCTGGTTCTCATCCCGAACGAACGCCACTTGGCCGAAGTTGGATCGTTCCCCCCACATCGGACCGCTCTTGATCCAAGTCCGACCGTCGTCATCGGAGTAGGCGACACCGGCATGGTTGATTCGCCATTGCCCGGGCGCCACCCAACGACGAACCGACATGTAATGCAGGAACATCCGAGGGTCCACAGAGATCCCACTGGTCGGGATCACCGTCTGCTCCACCCAATAGACCTTTTGCGAGGAGAGGAGCTCGCTGGCCCGACCACTCGGATCCGAGATGAAATGCTCTATCTGGAGCCCGCCGGCGGGGGAATCGATGTTGGCCAGCTTTGCCATGGTGTTTGACCGCCAGTCGCTGCGCTCCCGCCCGTAGGTGTCACCGAAGACCATGTACAGGTCGCCCTTGTGGAAGAAGGTGAAGCCGAGATCGGTTCCACCGACATTCCACCTCTCAAACGTCTGGTTGGGCGACCCCGGCCCGGTGAGCTGCTGGGTAACGCTCAACGACGCGAGATGCTCCCAGAGTGGCGGCAACTCGACCGGCCGTGGCGCGGGCGCAGGATCAACACGCAGGATTCCCAAGGGAACTGTGACATCGCGTGCGAACATGAAATAGCCGGCAATTCCGGCAGAGACCGCCACCAGGCCGGCGACCACGAGCCGACTGCGCATGCTCAGCACGATTCTGCCCACGCCGAATTCCTGTGCATGGGAGTCATTCTTCTTGGTTCGCTTGCGGCGTCTTGGTAGTGGGGTGAGGACTTGGCTGAACGTTCCCCCGGGGTCATCAACCGATCTCTGCGAATCCCGGGTCCGCTGGGTATATCGTCGGATTGCGTTCCACCCTATAGCTGATCCGTTCCCCGGCCTTCGAGGGGGTCGCTGTCCTTTACGTTCATGGCGAACAGGCGACCCGCTGCCAGCGTCAACTGACAGATCTCGAATCTGGCAGACAGAGCGCTGTCGATCGTGGATCCCCTCGCGCACTGGTCGACGGTCGGGCAGCAACTCCGGCCGACCCTGGTTCTCATCGAGTCCGGGCATACCCCCGTGAGGGGCGGCCCAAACCGGCAAGAATCGTCGATGGCACAGGATCAAGTCCGGTTTCCGACCTACCGATAATCCCACATCATGAGCGCGCGCGCCCTAGCCACCGCCGAGGTCGACCTGATCGTCTCCGCAGTTCCAACCCCGGTGCTGGTCGCCGACTACACGCCGATCATCGACCGATTTGAGGGCATGCACCCCGAAGCCATTCGTCGCCTGCTGACCGAAAGCGACGAGGTCTTCAACGAGACTCTGACGCTTCCCACGGCGATCGCGGCCAATCCGGAATGGGCTCGTCTGTACGGATCTCCTCTGCTGCCTGACCCACCGGACTTGAAGGATCGCCATTTCACGCGCGCCGCCTATCCGGATCTCTACGAGACCTTGATACGGCAGTTCACCGCTCCCTTCACAGGAACTGCCTCGATCGTGCGTGAGCACACCGCTCCGACCCTATTGGGCGACGTTGTGGTCAGATCACATTGGAAGGCATTGGTCCAGGACGGTCGGCCGCAATGGGATCGAATCATCATCGTCGACTTCGACGTCACCGATCTGCGAACTGCCCAACGCGAGCTCGAAGAGCTTCTCGAGATGAAGGACCAACTGGTCAGCTCGAAGGACCAGCTCATTGCCTCTGTCTCCCACGAGATCCGGACGCCGCTCTCGTCGATAGTCGGATTCGCCCAGCTCCTGCATCAGGCGTCCGACCTGGCTGCAGAAGAGCGTCAGGAGATGATCGAGCTCCTCGTGCAGGAGAGTGCCGATCTCACCAACATCATCGACGATCTCCTGGTTGCGGCGAGGTCCGACCTCGGTCGGCTCGATGTCATGTCAGTTCCCGTCGACTTGAAGGCTCAGGCGGCCCAAGCCGTGGAAGGCATCGATGCGGGAAGAAGTCGCATCGTGAAACTCCCGACAGATCCCATCCGCTGTCTCGGTGATCCGGCCCGCGTTCGTCAAATCGTGCGCAATCTCATCTCCAATGCCCTGAAGTACGGAGGGGAGAAGATCTCGATAGAGGCAGTCGCCGATGTTCGAATGGGTGCCCTGCAGGTGTTGGACAACGGCCAGGGCATCCCCCCAGACCAACAACATCGCATCTTCGACGCCTACGAACGGGGCGACCAGCCAGTAGGTCTGAGCCAGTCTTTGGGCTTGGGACTCCACATCTCACGCAGCCTCGCCCATCGTATGGGCGGTGACCTCACCTATCACTACGAAAACGGGATGAGCGTCTTCGAGCTGACTCTTCCGTTGGTCGAGCCGAGCGCCTGAGCTCTACCGACCGGTAGAGGCGGCACCACCAAGCCTCGCATCCTCTTCTCTGAGCGAGCTTCGATTGGAACGGGATTCGGTTGTGCAACGGCACCGCTAGAGCTCGCTGCTGCCCACTCGACCTCGGCAGTTTGGCAGTCCCGACCAGATTTGAACTGGCGTTTCCGGCTTGAGAGGCCGGCGTCCTTGACCCCTAGACGACGGGACCAGATTCAGAGCCAACGTAGTCGGCCCTGGCTCGGGGGGAAGGACTCGAACCCTCAATAACAGGGCCAGAACCTGTCGTGTTACCTATTACACCACCCCCGAACGCGCACACTCGCACAGAGGATGCGGGATCAAAGGACAGAATAATCGCGAGCCATCCGATCTGTGAAGTCGCCGCTAGCCCTGACGTTGATCTACCAGCCGACGTACCCAATTCCGATAGATGACCTGCCCCTGCTGATTCCAATTGTGGGTCTCCTTGGGTAACAAGTCCTCCTCCACCAGAAGTGGTGGCCGAACGCCCTTCGCCTTCGCCCTCTCCAGGATCGGCCGATAGTCCTCCAGCTGGGCGACGGCTCCATCGCTCAAGTAGTTCTCCGGTACGGGTGGGTAGTCGGTTCGCTCCCCACGCCAGAATCGGCCGAGCTCCCGTCGATACTCCTTGAGCAGACTGATCGGGTCGTACTCGGGATGCCCCTGAAAGAAGATGTAGAAGTCGTCGTCGTCGACGGCCATGTGCACCCCCGCCTCTTCGCCTTCCAGCAAGACGGTGAGTCCAACCGTCTCGAACTCCTCCCGGGTGACGTCATACCAGTGCGAATGTGGCGCCTCGACAGGGTCGTCGAGCCCTTCGAGCAGTGAATGCTCTTTGAGCACCCTGTGTTGGTAGACACCCCAGCGCTTGTGGGGGAGACGGGTCCGCTTCATCCCGCGGTACTTCTGGAGCACGGCGTGGGTGGCGAGACAGCTGCACACTATCGACCGGGTCGATCCCGTGGCCCAGTCGAGCACCTCGATGAGCCCGTCCCAGAAGGTCTCCTGGGCCAAATCGTCATGAGCCGGATTGGCACCGGTGATGATCAAGGCATCGAGCCCACGTTCACCCACTTCCACAAAGGAGGAGTAATGGTCGGCGATATGCCGCCGGGCTTCCTCACCGCGATGCTCGGCAGCGACGGTGAATGGGTGTACCCAGATGTCGACCTCATCGGCGGCAGCCGAGAGCAAACGGATGAACTGACGGTCGGTTGCCCGCAAAGCGGCGTCGGGCATGAGGTTGAGCAATCCCACCGACACCGCCGGCAGACTGCTCACATCATCAGGTGCGACCAGCGCCGCGCCCTCCCACCGCATCGTGTCGAAAGCGGGGAGACCGGAGTGTTCGACCAGAGCCATCAGTGCACCCTCACCCTGTCTTGCGATGTCAAGTAAGCAGCTACATGATCGGTTATGTCGATGGCGTCGTCTTCGGCACCGTGGATGAAGCTCGACTTGCGTCGCCGCAGGAAGTTGAGTCCGATTCGATACAGACCGGGCGAGTCGGTGACCACGCCCCCGTCGTGTCTGATCTCGCCCCTGCGATCGAGCACGGGAATGTCGAGCCACGAGTAGTCGGGTCGGTACCCGGTCGCCCACAACACCGTATGGATTTCCCCGGAATGGAGGTCGAGACTCAAGGTGGGATCGTCTTCAATCACGGTGTCTGGGAATCGATGTGGCGGATCGACCTGGTCGTCCAGTCCGTTGTCGGCAGCCCAGATGTCGATCTCTTCGAGGAGACGGGTGAGTTTCAGATCGGCCAGAGCGCAGACGTTGCGCAGCGACCCGGAGAAGAGCGCCCTGCCTTCGTTGACTGCATTGAGACGTCCGACGAGTCTCATCCCCTTATCGGTGAGGGCGTTGAGGTCGAGTGTGGAACGGTCCGGTGTCCCAACGAGTTGTGGAGATGGAACGTGACGGGCTCGGACGAGATCATCGACCTCGTCGTATCTTTCGTCGAGGCGACCGATCCTCTTCAGCCACCATTGGATGTCCTTCCCTCGATACGTGCGGGGCATGCGGACGTGTTCGCCGACGGCAACCGTCACCGGACGGCCCGAAGCGTGGATCTCATTGGCGATCTGGATCCCCGTCGCGGATGCCCCAACGACGAGCACCCCACCCTCGCGGAGCTGGTCGGGACGCTTGTAATCCAAGGCGGTGACCGAGTCGACGACCGCCGGGAGATCAGCGGAGACCACAGGCAGCTTGGCGAGATTGAAGCCTCCGGTCGCCAGCACGACCGAGGCAGCGTCCCAGACCGTCCCGTTGGCCGTCACCCGATAGCGCTCGTCGTTGCGGCGGACACTGTTCACGGTGACGCCGGTCTCCAAGGGTGGGTCGACCAGAGACGCATAGGCGTCGATGAACGCGACGACATCACCCATGGTCATGAAGCCATCGGGGTCATCACCTGCGTATTCGAAGCCGGGCAGCCGGGTCTGCCAATTGGGGGTGAGGAGGCGGAGCGACTCCCAGCGCTCGTGCCGCCAAGTGTTCGCCACCTCACCACGCTCCAGGACCACATGGTCCACACCCCCCTCGGTCAGCATCTTGCTCACCGAGAGACCGGCGTGCCCGGCCCCGATGACCACGGTGGGTATTCGGGTCATGTGACCGGGTTGCACACCGCTAGTTGACGGTGACGTTGACGTTCGTCGGGTTGGTGATGATGTCGAAGACGGCCGAGCGCTTCTGGGACTGGGCAACGAGAGCCTCGATCTCTTGCTGGCTGGCATCGGCATCGATCTCGTAGTTGACCCGGATGTTGCTGAAACCGTTGCGAACCTCTGGGTCTCCTCCGAGGATGCCGAGGATGTCCATGTCGCCTTCGATGGTGGCCTTGACCGAGTTGAGTTGGATCTCCCGGTTCTGGGCAACGGCGGCGACACCTGCGGTGAGACAGCTGGCCAGACCCACGAGCACGAACTCCACCGGGGTCGCACCGTGGTCCTCGGAGGCGAATACCTCGGGATGATCGGCGGAGAAGGTGAACGTCGACTTGTGGGTCTGGTCATCGCCGAGACCGAAGAATTCCTCCACGGTCGACTTGCTGTGGGTACCACCGGCCCACTCGTTGCTGGCCTTCCAGGTGAACTGGGCACCCTCAGGGGTCTCGGCCAGGGCGTTTCGGGCATCGAGTAGCGCCTGAACGTTCACGCCATTGCTGACTGGGTTTTCCCGGGTTGTCGTCATATCTCTATTCCTTCGTTGGATTGCTTGCGGTCAATGGGCGACTGGATGTCGCACTTCGTCGGGATACGCCGTATGAGGGCTGGCTGCCCTGGCTGGGCTCCCTGGGTGGTTGGCGTCTGCGACCTACAGGGTCGATGAGACCACCCGGGAGCAGGGACACATGCAGCCGGTGGTCGGTCGAAATCTGGGAATGGTGTTGTCGTGCGGTGTCATCCGGTCTCCTTTTCGCTTGACGCGCTCAGAGAGCGCTGCGAGCGGGTTGCCGCTGACAGCGGAACTCATCGTGTCAGGCATTGGCACCGACCAAATCGGTTGCCGCGGCTTCATAGGGCCTGTCCCTCCACCGCTCTAGATGAGCGCGTTGTGAAGCCAGATCTTAGAACAGGTTCTGGTCTGTGAGTCAAGGTTGAATCTTCGACCTTGCGTCGAGCACCGCCGTGCCGGGCACCATGACAACACCAGTCGCAATCATTGATGACCAGCCGTTTCCGGCCAGGAGTCCCACAAGCCGATCGTGTCCTCCACCAGGACCGATTCGTAGTGTTCGATCAAAGGCATGACGACGGACTCCCTCTCCTCGAGCCAAAGCTCTCCCCCGTAGAAGGGGTCCTTCATCGACTGCCGGCTTGCAGCGTCGGGAAAAGCCCGAAGCCATACCAACGTCTGGTCGTCCTCCGTGGAAAGGAACGGTCCCAGAAATTTCATCCCGATAGTCGTGTGGGCCGGAATCGCCAGATCACGCAACTGCTCGACGAATCCAGACACAGGGGCGTCACACCAGCAGGTGCTGGGGGGTAGGTTGGGACACCATGGCAGTCTCCGATGACCATCTGAACTTGCTCGAGGAAACCCTGGAGGTGCACATCGAGACCCGCTCGGACGACGCCACCTATGAGACGATCATCTGGATCGTCGTAGCCGATGGTGAGGTGTATGCCCGATCGGTCAACGGCGAGAAGGGCCTGTGGTATCAGCGCACGATTTCGAATCCATTCGTGGCCATAATCGTCGATGGCGATCGTCTCGAGTTCCGTGCGGTCCACGTGAAAGACTCCGACACCATTCAGACGGTGTCGGATGCACTGCGGGCCAAATATCCCCCTGGCGGGTCACTTGACCGAATGATCCGCGAGGAGGTTCTCGAAACCACCCTGCACCTCGAACCGAGTACCTGACGAGCCTTCGTAGGGTCACACCTTGCAGGAGGCGATACCTCTGACGGTGGAACGGGCATGAGCGAATAAGGTCGTCCCCGTGCCGGTTGTAGTGATTCGGCACCGGGTTCCATCACCCTCGATCGAACAGGCTGACATGAGCACAGACGAGACCTACGGCTTCGACACAAGAGCGGTACATGCCGGGCAACGGCCCGATCCGGAAACGGGCGCACGGGCGATGCCGATCTACGCCACGACCTCTTTCGTGTTCGAAGACGTCCAGCACGCTGCCGACCTCTTCTCACTCCAGACCTTCGGCAATATCTATACCCGACTGTCCAACCCCACCACTGCTGCGTTCGAGGAGCGGGTGGCGTCACTGGAAGGTGGTCTCGGTGGCCTGGCCACCGCCTCGGGCAAGTCGGCTCAGCTCACAGCCCTTCTCACCATCGCCCAGGAAGGCGACCACATCGTCTCGTCCAAGGCCTTGTACGGAGGAACATTCACCCAGTTCAACGTGACTGTCCGTCGTATGGGGATCGACGTGACCTTCGTCGACTTCGGCGACCCCGACCAGGTGAAGAAGGCAATCACACCGAAGACCAAGGCACTGTTCGGGGAGACCATCGGTAACCCCGGCGCCGACATTCTGGACATCGAGCTCTACGCCGGCCTCGCCCACGAACACGGCATCCCACTGATCGTCGACAACACCTTCGCCACGCCGTATCTATGCCGGCCCATGGAATGGGGAGCCGACATCGTCATCCATTCAGCTACGAAGTTCATCGGCGGCCATGGAGCGGTCATCGCCGGGGTGATCGTCGAGTCGGGTCTTTTCCCGTTTGACAACGGAAACTTTCCCATTCTCACCGAGCCCTCGCCGTCATATCACGACCTCAACTTCTGGGAGAACTTCAGGGAGTACGGGTACCTGATGCGGGCCCGGGTCGAGGTGATGCGTGATGTCGGGGCCGCCATCTCCCCGTTCAACTCCTACTTGTTGATGCTCGGCCTGGAAACCCTGTCACTCCGGATGCAGCGTCACGTGGAAAACGCCGCCCTCGTCGCCCGGCATCTCGCCGAGCACCCGGGCGTGGCCTGGGTGCGCTACCCGATCTTCGACGACAACC
>Ga0256866_1000353_pt1 | contig 10203 bp, 10 predicted proteins | sample RVTome_16_FD_187338 | JGI IMG/M metagenome (GOLD analysis project Ga0256866, IMG submission 187338) | Soil microbial communities from uranium-contaminated site in the Upper Colorado River Basin, Wyoming, United States - RVT152D67 HiSeq ...
CCTGAAAGGGGGAGGGATAAGAAGTATGCGGGGATAGAGGCCGTTGGCTGCTCAAGGCCAAACACTGAAAGCACCGACTCCATAGCCAACCGCTATTGGGAAAATCGCGGCCGCGGGTCCAGTTATCTCTCGTTCGAACGGCAAACTTGGCCAGCCGGCCGAACCCGAGATCAACCCAGGCCAAGCCCAAAGGAGACTACCGATGAAGAAGATCATGCTCGCCGTTGCCCTGATCGTCGCCTCTGCCGCGCCCGTCATGGCCGAAGGCTTCCCGAACCCCTACCAGACCCAGCGCTAGTTTTCGGCGCGGGGCGTGCGTGATGGTCGCTATGACCAGCAACCACAATCTGTTCCCGCTTCCCTATTGGGCACCCGCTTTGCGGCGGGTGCCCACGCCGCTCCAAGTGCTCAACGAGGCTTATCTTCGCGGCGGCCGCACGCGTGAGGCGGCGGGCCGAGTCTCTCCCCAGCGCGAGGCGGCGGAATCGGCCTGCCAGACGATTCGACTCTGTCCGCAGGAGTTACTGGATTCCCGCTTGCGCAGGAATGACATGCGAGGGCCGGAAGGCACATAAGCGAAGGGGCCGCTCCTGAGAGAGCGGCCCCTTGCTTCACGCGCCAAGAAGGATTGCTCTACTCCGCATTTACTCCTTGGACGACTCGGACTCCATCGAGGAACCTGGCTTCTCGGCCGCGGCAGGACCCCTCTCAATCTCACTTTCCGGGCTCGGAATGTCGGACGACTGGGCGTCAGCCGTGCCGCCGGCACTCGAAGCGCCAGAGTCCGGAGGCGCGGAGCTGCGCTCCTGGGCGCCGCCCGACGTGTCGGGCGAGCCTTCGCCAGGGTCGAACGCTTCCTTGGCGACGTCAGGCGACACGCCCGGCTGGGTCGGAAGCTCGCCTTGATCGTCGGATTCCGACGGCTCGTTCAAGGCCTGCGGCTGGCTCGGCTCGGACTCGTCCGGCGTCATGCCGGGCTCGCTCGGCAACGTCGATGAGGATTCGTTCGACTGCGATGCCTCAGGAACCGTGCTGGACTGGTCCTGCGAGGAATCATCGTCGATAGCGAGGGCCGGCGCAACGCCAAGCAGCAAAGCGACAGCCGTTGTGGTCAATAGACGATGCATAGGTTCTCTCCTAGAGGTTCCCCGCCAACTCTTCGGTTGGCATGATTGGTCACCCCGCCTCTGGGAGAAAAACGTTTGAGCGAAACGAGGGTTCCGCCGCGCTCAATGTCTTAACTGCGTTCAACAAGCCATCGCCCAACAAACGGCTAAGCCATGCCCATGGCCTTCGCCTTGTTGAGCAGCGCTTCGGCCTGGCGGATGGAGGCGATGTCGATTAGGCGGCCATCGAGCGACACGGCGCCCTTGCCTTCCTTGGCCGCCTGCTGCATGGCCTCGACGATGCGCTTGGCCTTGGTGACCTCGGCCTCGGACGGGGTGAACACCTGGTTGGCGAGATCGACTTGGCTCGGATGGATTGCCCATTTGCCTTCGAAGCCGAGCACGGCGGCGCGCTTGGCGGCGGCGAGATAGCCGTCGGGGTCGGAGAAATCGCCGAACGGCCCGTCGATCGGGCGAAGCCCATAGGCGCGGCAAGCGACCATCATGCGCGACAGCGCGTAATGCCACGGGTCGTTCCAATAGAACTCGCGCGGTTTGTCGCCGTCCTTGTCGGAGAGGATGCCATAGTCCGGGTGCGGCGCGCCGATGCCCATGGTGCGGGCGCGCGTGGAGGCGGCATAGTCGGCGACGCCGAAGCTCATGGCCTCGTTGCGCTTGCTGCTTTGGGCGATGGCCTCGACATTGGCCATGCCGAGGGCGGTCTCGATCAAAAGCTCCAACCCGATCCGCTTCTCGCGCTTCTTGTATTGCTCGATCTGGGTGACCAGCATGTCAATGGCATAGACGTCCTGCGGCACGCCGACCTTGGGGATCAGGATCATGTCCAGCCGCGGGCAGTTCTCCACCACGTCGACCACGTCGCGATAGGCGTAATGGGTGTCGAGACCGTTGATGCGGATCATCATGGTCTTGGCGCCCCAGTCGATCTCGTTGAGCCCAGCGATGATGTTCTTGCGCGCCTGCTCCTTGTCGTCGGGCGCGACGGCATCCTCCAGATCGAGGAAAATAATGTCGGCGCCGCCTTTGGCCGCCTTCTCGAACAGCGAGGGGTTCGACCCCGGCACGGCAAGCTCTGAGCGGTGGAGACGCGGGGTCGCCTGTTGGATCAGGGTAAAGCTCATTTCAATACTCCCTCCTGTTTAGCCTGTGGCGCCGAGACCGGCGGCAACGGTGTTGATGGACAAAAGCAATGCGGATTTGAACGCGTCGCGCTCGGCCTCGGTCTGCGCGGCGCGGAAGCGGCGGAGCAACTCGACCTGCATGCGGCTGACGGCGTTGACGGTGGGGAGCCGCGAGGCGAGCGAGCGGCGATAGTTGGGGAAGCGCTCGGCGATCTCGCCGCCGCCCGACACTTTCAGCACCATCTCGCAGGTCAGGCGAAACTCCTTCTCGATCATGCCGAAGATCATTTCGCGCACGCCCTCGTCCTCGACCAGGCTGGCATAGTCGCGGGCAATATCGAGATCGACGAGGAGCAAGGTCTTCTCCACCTCGTCGATGATCAGGCGGAACAGCCGCGAGTCGCGGAACAGGCGGGGCACGAGCGCCTCGCCCTGCTGGCCGCGCACTTCGAGCAGGCTCGCCAATGCGCTACCCACGCCGTACCAGCCGGTGATGATGTGGCGGTTCTGCGCCCAGGCGAACACCCAGGGGATGGCGCGGAGATCGGCGAGCGAGCGGGCGCCGAAGCGGCGCGCCGGCCGCGAGCCGATATTCAACAGCGAGATCTCCTCGAGCGGGCTCGCCGCCTGGAAATATTGGACCAGCCCCGGATGGGAAACGAGGCCGGTATAGGCGGCGCGGGCGGCGCCGGCCAGCGCCTCCAGGATGTCGTCGAATTCGCGCCTCGGCTTCAGCGCCTCTTCGCGCTCGGATTTCAGCGCATGCTCGAACACGCTGGCGGCAAGCAGCTCCAGCTGATAGCGCGCCGTGCCCTTATTGGCATATTTATAAGAGACCACCTCGCCCTGCTCGGTGACGCGGAAGCGCCCGCGGATCGAGCCGGCGGGCTGGGCGGCGATGGCGCGCCCGGTCGGCGCCCCGCCTCTGCTGACCGAGCCGCCGCGGCCGTGGAAGAAGGCAATCGCGGTGCCCGCCTCGGCGCCGACCTTGGTGAGCTGCGACTGCGCCTTGGCCAGCTCCCAGTTGGAGGCGACGAAGCCGCCATCCTTGTTGGAGTCAGAATAGCCGATCATCACTTCCTGCACGTTGCCCTGCCAATGGGTCGAGCGGCGGATGAGCGGAACGTTGAGGGCCTCGCGCATGATGCTGGGGGCGGCGCGGAGATCGGCGATGGTTTCGAACAGCGGCACGATAGGCAGCGCGCAGATCTCGGTGCCGGCGGCGTCGAGAAAGGCGCCGCCCTCCTTGGCCAGCAGATAAGCGCCGAGCATGTCGTCGACCGAACGGGTCATCGACAGAATGAAAGAGCCGAACGCGTCGCGGTCGATGCTCCGCCGGGTGGCGGCGGCCTGGCCGAACATCTCGATCAGCTCGGCGGCTTCGGCCGGAAGATCGGGGATCAGGCGCGGACCGGTCAGCGGCCGGGCCAGCGCGCGGAACAGCCACATGCGCCAGTCGCGGCTGCCGAGCTCCGGCGGGGTGTCGTCGCCGTGGCCGGCGGTCGCCCACCACAAGGCCTGGAGCGCGGCGGTGGTCTTGGTGGTGTTCTCGCGGAGGTCGAGCCTGACGGTCGAGAAGCGGAAGATCTCGACGGCGCGGCGCACCGGCTTCACCAGGTTGGCGGCGATGGAGGGGCTGTTCGCCTCTTGCAGCGCGCTCTCGATGACGCGGAGATCGAGGATCAGCTCGTCGGCGTTGGCATAAGCGGCGCCCGGCCCGCCGATGTCCTGGCCTTCGACCCGGGCCATGGTGGCGTCGAGCCGGCGCAGCACGATGGAGAGATATTGGCGGTAGGGCTCGCCGGGATTGCGCGCCTTGATCTGCTCGGGCTCGCCGCTGCCGGCCAGCGCACGATCGAGCTCGGCGCGGAAGCCCGGCGGGACGGGAAGCGCACGCTCGGTGATGGACAGCGCGCGCGCCAGCTCGACGATACGCTCGCGGTAGTGACGCAGCGAAGCGAGCGCATTCTGCCGCAAGGTCCAAGCGGTGACTTGGGTGGTGACCCAGGGATTGCCGTCGCGGTCGCCGCCGATCCAGGAGCCGAACTGGAAGAAGGGCGGCAGCTCGAAGCTCCGTCCCGGATAGTTCTGCTCCAACGCCGTCTCGGCCAGGGCCAGCATCTCCGGCGCCTGATCGAACAAGGTCTCGTCGAAGAAGTGGAGCCCGCGGGAGACCTCGTGCTGCACGGTCGGCTTCTCCAGATGCAGCTCGCCCGTCATCCACACCAGCTCGATCTGGTCGCGCAGTTCGTCGATCAGAGCGGTGCGCTCCCGCGCGGTCCAGCGCGGCAACTCAAGCTCGCGCAGCAGGAGATAGATCTTGCGGTATTTCTCCAGCACGGTGACGCGCTTCGACTCGGTCGGATGCGCGGTGATCACCGGCCTGATGCGCAAGCCGGAGAGCAGCGTCTGAATCTCCTGCGGCGGCACGCCGTCTTCAACAGCCTCGGCCAGCACATGGGCGAAGGTGCCGCGCAGGGCGGCGCGCCCGCGGGTGCGCTCGATTTGCCGGCGGCGGCGCATGGCGGCATTCTGCTCGGCGATGGAGAGAAGCTGAAACCAGATGCCCTGCGCCTGAAGCGCGCGCGCCATTAGGTCGGGGGTGAAATCCGCGATGTCGGCGCCGCCCAGCAGCACCGGCTCGATCTCGGGCTGATGTCGCCGCACCACCTCGACGAGCAGCTGGAACAGGAGATCGACGGCTTCCTGGGCGGAGGTGCCGCCGATCACGGCCTCGGGCGGCTCGGCGTCAGGGGCTCCGGACTTCAACTCCTCGTTCATGGCGACGCGACACACTCCCGGCGCGGGCCGGATTGACGGGGTTTCAGCTGGGCGCAGGGACGCCAAGCGATTGGCGTTCCTTATAGCGCAATACGTCCCGATTAAATCGCCATCCCCGGCCACCCGGGACCGGCTTCGCCGGCCCGGGCGCAGGCTAGTGCCGGGCATCCACGAATTTCCTCCATTCAAATCAAAATCGTGGATGGCCGGGCCTTCGCCCGCCGAAGCAGCAAATGCGAACCGCCCCTTCATGAGGCTTCGGCCCGCGTAGGCGGGATAAGCCCGGCCATGACGGGGGAGTTTGACGCGCCGTTGGACTGAGCCACTCGGTCCAATCACACCGCAGCCCGGCGTTCCGGGCGGGACGACAGCACGCCTGCCACGGTCGAGCCGAACTCGCTCGGATTGGGCGCGACGGTGAGCCCGCAAGCGCGCATGATCTCGGCCTTCTCCGCGGCGCTGTCGCCGGCGGCGGAGATGATGGCGCCGGCATGGCCCATGCGCCGTCCCTTCGGCGCGGTCAGACCGGCGACGAAGCCGATCACCGGCTTCGACATGTTGTCCTTGATCCAGGCCGAGGCCTCGGCCTCCTGCGGGCCGCCGATCTCGCCGATCATCAGCACGGCTTCCGTCTCCGGGTCCTCCTCGAACAGAGCGAGGTGGTCCAGGAAAGAGCTGCCGTTGATCGGATCGCCGCCGATGCCGACCGAGGTGGAAATGCCGATGCCCTTGGCCTTCATCTGCGAGGCGGCCTCGTAGCCGAGCGTGCCGGAGCGCGAGATCACGCCGACATCGCCCTGGAGGTAGATATGCCCGGGCATGATGCCCAGCATCGCCTTGCCGGGGCTGATGATGCCGGCGCAGTTCGGTCCGACCATCATCGGCCGGCGGTCCTTGGGATAGCGCATCAGATAGCGCTTCACCCGCATCATGTCCTGGGCCGGGATGCCGTCGGTAATCGAGCAGATCAGCCGGATGCCGGCGTCGGCAGCCTCCATGATGGCGTCGGCGCAGAACGCCGGCGCCACGAAGGTGATGGTGGTGGTGGCGCCGGTCGCCTTCACCGCCTCCTTCATGGTGTTGAACAGCGGCCGGCCGAGATGGGTGCCGCCGCCCTTGCCGGGCGTCACGCCGCCGACCACGTTGGTGCCGTAGTCGATCATCTCCTTCGCGTGGAAGGTGCCCTTGTCGCCCGTCATGCCTTGCACGACGACCGGCGTGGTTTCATCGATCAGAATGCTCATGACATCTACTCCTGGTCGGACATCAAGCCGCTAGCCGGCCCTGGCACGCCGCCACGGCTTTCTCCGCGGCTTCGGCCAGAGTGTCGGCGGTGATGAGCTTGAGCCCGCTCTCCGCAAGAATCTTCCGCCCTTCTTCCACATTGGTGCCGGCGAGGCGAACCACCAGCGGCACCTTGACGTCGACCGTCTCGCAAGCCTGCACCACGCCCTTGGCGACCCAGTCGCAGCGATTGATGCCGGCGAAGATGTTGACCAGCACGGCCTTCACCTTGCTGTCGGACAGCACCAGCTTGAGCGCGGTGGCGATGCGCTCAGGGGAGGCACCGCCGCCCACGTCGAGGAAGTTCGCGGGCGTGCCGCCAGCGTGCTTGATCATGTCCATGGTGGCCATGGCCAGGCCGGCGCCGTTGACGATGCAGCCGATCTCGCCGTCGAGCCCAATATAGTTGAGGTTGTGCTCGGCGGCCTGCGCCTCGCGCGGATCCTGCTGCGACGGATCGTGCATGTCGGCGACGTTGTGGCGGCGGAACAGCGCGTTGTCGTCGAACGACATCTTGGCGTCGAGCGCCAGCACGCGATCTTCCTTGGACACGACCAGCGGATTGATCTCGAGCATGGTGGCGTCGCAATCGCGGAAGGCGCGATAAGCGTTCATGATGGTCGACACGCAGCTTTGCGCCTGCTTGATGCTCAGGCCCAGCTGGAAGGCGAGCTCGCGGGCCTGGAAAGCCTGCAAGCCCACGGCCGGCTCGACCACGACCTGTAGGATGGCCTCCGGCTCGTTCTTGGCGATCTCCTCAATCTCCATGCCGCCGCGAGTCGAGGCAATCACGCGGATGCGCTCGGCTTTGCGGTCGAGCACATAGCCGAGATAGAGCTCGCGGTCGAAGGGCTCGGCCACCTCGATATAGATCCGCTGCACCGGCTTGCCTTCGGGGCCGGTCTGAATGGTGACCAGCCGCTTGCCGAGCAGGGCGGCCGCCGCGTCGCGCACCTCGTGATAGGTCTTGCACAATTTGATGCCGCCGGCCTTGCCGCGCGCGCCGGCGTGAATCTGGGCCTTCACCGCCCAGCTCCAGCCGCCAAGCTCGGTCGCGGCATAGACCGCCTGGTCCGGGCTGAAGGCAACCGCGCCCTTGGGGACCGGCACCCCGAAGCTCGCCAGTAATTCCTTGGCCTGATACTCGTGAACGTCCACGTCTCTCCTCCCTTGGCGGTACGGAGGGGCTCTCAAGCCCCAGAAGCTCTAACTCACTTTGCCTTTGACGGTGCCATAGGCCTGCTCCGTCGCAGCGTCGGCCCCGGCCAAAAGCTCGTTCAGCTCCTTGAGCTTAGCCTCGGCAAACGTCCTGTCGGCGATCATTCTTGCATTGGTCCAAACATTCAAGGCGGCGCTTCGCAGTGCAGCATAAGCGGCCAGCACACCGACGCCCGCGTCGGAAATCACGTTGAGATTGCCCTTGCCGGAGGCGGTCTCGGCGAGGTCGATCACCTCGCGCGCGGCGCGGGCGCAAGCCAACGGAACGTCGGTCGCAAGCTTGAGCGCGGCCTGGATGGCTCGATCGCGCGCTTCCTTGTCGGCGTCGGTCTCCTTGGGCATGCCATAGGCGCCCATCACCGCGTCGAAGGCCTTGGCGTCGTCCTCGATCATGTTGGTGAGCCGTTGGCGCAGCGCCTCCGCCTTGACCAGCACGTCCTTCATGTCGGCTTCGACCTCGGCATATTTCTTCTTTCCGATGGTCAGATTACAAACCATGCTGACGAGCGCCGCCCCCATCGCGCCGATGATGGCCGCCGCACCACCGCCGCCTGGCGTCGCCGCCTGGCTCGCCAGCGCGTCGAGGAACTCCTCGATCCGGTTGTCCTTGATCGGAGCGGTCATGCCATCTCTTTCGCCAGAGCGTAGATTTCCTCGGCGTCGAGCACGCCGTCGGAGCTGTCGAACAATTTGCCGATGCAGCCGCGATGCAATTTCAGCTTCAGCCCGCCGACGCCGAGCGCGCCGAACGCGATCTTGCCCGAGCGGTCCTTGGCCTTATCGGTGGCTTCCACGCCCTCGATGCCGAGCGGCGGCTGGGCATTCACGTCGGCCAGCATCTCGATCTCGGCGTTGTTCTGCCAATCCGCGGCCTTCAGCAGCTGCACGCCGATGGCGCCGGCGGCGAACACGATCTGCGCGTCCTTCACCGCCTTGGCGCGGGCGGCATCGTCGACCGCCTCGACCGGCGTTACATCGACGCCGAAGCGCGACTTGATGGCTTTGGCGGCGTTGTCGGCGCGCGCCTGCTGGCGCGAGGTGATGGTGACGTCGGCGCCTTCCTGGCCGAAAAAGGCGGCGGCGCGCATGCCGACCGGCCCGGTGGCGGCCAGCACCACGGCCTTCTTGCCCTTGAGCTTGCCCGCCTTCTGCAGGAGCGCCACGCCGGCCGCGGCGGTCGTATTGGAACCGTTGGAGTCGAGCATCGCCGAGACGCGGAACGGGCCGAAGAATTTCTTCTTCACCGCCGCGAACAGCGCCTCGCCCTTGGTCATGTCGCCGCCGCCGACGAAAATCGCCGTGTTCTGCTTGTCCTTGCCGCCGCGGGTGAAGATGGTGCCGTCGACCAGCGGGCCGACATTGTCCGGGGTCACGCCGGCATAGCCCGCGACCCGGTCGGCGCCGCCGTCATAGGCCACCACGGTGTCGAAGACGCTCGGGTAAGGATCGGTGTCGAGTAGAAACAGGAGTTTCTTCATGGCGCTTGCCTCGACTTACTCCTGCACGACGTTCTGCGGCTTGTCCGCCACGAACGCCTCGACATTGTCGATCAGCTGATCGGCCAGGATCTGCATCGCCTCCACGCTCGCCCAAGCGACATGCGGGGTGACGATCAGATTGGGAAGCTTGAGGTCGAGCAGGATGTTGCCCTCTTTCGGCGGCTCCTTGGTGAGCACGTCGAAGCCGGCGCCGGCGATGGTGCCGTTGTTCAGCGCCTCGGCCAGCGCCGCCTCGTCGACCAGGCCGCCGCGCGCGGTGTTGATGAGGATGGCGGTCGGCTTCATCTTCTTCAGCTCCTTCGCGCCGATCATGTTCTTGGTGTCGGGCGTGAGCGGCATATGCAGGGTGATGACGTCGCTCTCCTTGAGCAGGGTCTCGAAATCGACCAGCCCCGGCTGCGCCACCACGTCATAGGGAAGCACCTGCATGCCGAGCGCTTGCGCCCGCTTGCCGACCTCCTTGCCGATCGCGCCGTAACCGACGATGCCTATTTTGGAGCCGGCGATGTCGCGGATCGGATGGTCGAAGAAGCAGAATTGCTGCGATTTGTTCCAGCGGCCGTTGCGCACGTCCTCGACGTAAGCGAGCAGATTGCGGCGGAGCGCAAACATCAGCGCGATCACGTGCTCCGGCACGGTGTTGAAGGCGTAGTTGCGGATATTGACGACCGTGATGCCGTGCGCCTTGCAGTATGCCTTGTCGACCACGTCGGTGCCGGTCGCCGCCACCGCGATCAGCTTGAGCTTGGGCAGCTGCTTCAAAACATCGGCGCGCATCGGCACCTTGTTGATGATGGCAATGGTCGCGTCCTTGAGGCGATCGACGATCTCCTCGGGCGTCCAGGTGGACTGATACTCTTGGTAGCTGTGCGGAAAGTTTGGCTTGCGCACATTGGCGCCGACCGACTCCCGATCGAGGAACACGATCGCGTGGTGCACTGAACTAGAACCCCCTACTCCTGACCGGCGCCCCTGGAAACGCTCCGAGGCAGCGCGCTGCTTCACCTTCCACCAGCGCGTAGCGGAAAAAGGCGCCAGCGGTCTTGATCAAAGTCAAATCGAGCGAGACCGGCGTGTTCGCCGTTAGCCCCGCGTTTCCTGCCCTATTCGGCGGCGACCTTCGTTTCGCGGCCTTGCGCGGCCCCTTGGAACTGCGCCTGGGCCGCCGCCACT
>Ga0256866_1000354_pt1 | contig 10192 bp, 10 predicted proteins | sample RVTome_16_FD_187338 | JGI IMG/M metagenome (GOLD analysis project Ga0256866, IMG submission 187338) | Soil microbial communities from uranium-contaminated site in the Upper Colorado River Basin, Wyoming, United States - RVT152D67 HiSeq ...
GTGACCGAGCGCAAGAGCTTCAAGAAGATCGTCCGGGTCCGCATGGATCGGACCGGCGAGTCCTACTCGACCGCCCGTCGGCAGGTCGGTGCGCGCGCAAGGCGGCTGCCTGCCGCACTGGTCAAGGGCTACGACCGGTTCGGACCCGGCCGGCACCGGGAGTCCGCGCTCACCGCGCATCTGCTGATGCAGGCGGGCATCGAGATCGACGAGGTGACGGCCTGCGGGCTCGGCGGCGGCATCGGCTTCCTCTACGCGGTGTTCGACTACGCGGCCATGCCGCATCCGCTGCTGACCATCGTCGCCCAACACCATCCCGACCCGTGGACACCGGCGGTGCTCGACCGCCTCGGTGTGCCGTACACCGAGCAGCACAGCACCTCGACGGTCGCGGCTCTCGGCAAGCTGCGTGCGGCGATCGGCGACGGGCGCGCCGCACTCTGCACGGTCGACCGGGCCGGCCTGCCCTGGCACGGCAGCCGCTCGCACGAGTCCGCCGCCGATCCCTACCACGTGGTCGTGGCGGGCGCCGAGGGCGACACCCTGCACGTCGACGACACCGAACCCACCCCCCACCCGATCGACGCGGAGGTGTTCGGTGCCGCGTGGGCGGCGCACCGGAAAGGTCGTCACCACCTCCTCACCGTGGGTGTGCCGCCCGAACGGATCGACCTTCGCGCCGGCGTCACCGACGCGCTCGAGACCACCGTCGCGCACCTGACCGGACCTGTGCTCGGCAACAGCTTCGACGTCAACTTCGGCTTCTCCGGCATGGCCAGGCTCGCGGCGGACATGCGCGACACGCGGACCCGGTCGGGGTGGGCACGTCGGTTCGGTACGCCCGCGGGGTTCGACCACGCGATGGCGCGTCTGGACGAGTGCCTGCAACGCGAGTACACGGCGGCCGGCGCGACCCGCCCGGTGTATGCGGAGTTCGTCGCGGCCGCGGCCGCGCTGCTCGGTGCACCGGCACTGGACGAGGCGGCCGCGTTGCTGCGGGAGTCCGGCGCCGGGTGGTCGGCACTCGCAGCGAGGGCGGTCCGGGCCCGCGGGTCCGGACTGCCGGACGAGGCCCCGCTGCGGACCCTGTTCGACGAGATGGCCGGCGTGGTCGAGGCGAACCGGGCGACCGAGCAGCGGGCGACGGAGTTGCTGCTCGACGCCGCCGGTGGCTCAGGGCAGCGAACCGTCACTCGCCGGTAGCGCCAAGACCTCGCCGCCCTCGTCGCGAAGCATGGCCGCACAGTGCCGGTCGGATGTGGCCAGGGCCACCTCCGACCGGAGGGCGCAGACTGCGGCCACGCAGTCGGCCAGGCTGACTGGTCGGCGGGTTCGGTGGTAGTGCCTGGCTCGCCAGTGACCGGCTTCGACGAGGTCGCGAGGATCGACCTCCGCGAATGCGATGCCGAGGAGCGCTAGATCGCTTTCCACCTCGTCGGTGTCAACCTTGGCCATTCGCGCCACCCGGTCGATGACCTCCCCCGCATTGAGCGGGTGGAGAACGACGGGCTGTTCTCTCACGACGACTGATCCGTCACAGTGCGAAGAGGGCGAGTCCCCGGTGGGCGAGAACGGATCCGTGCGCAGCGTCGAGACGCCACCAACCTCCCACGCCGCGCACCACGACCTCCGTGTCACCGAGGAAGCCGTACGACTCGGCCGCATGGGCCAGCCGCAGGGGGACACCGGCGGCGAGCTCGCGGTCCCAGATCTGTGCGGCCAGGCCCTCGAAGGCGGCGCGGCCGGCGCGCAGGCTCAGGCCGCCGGCCACGTCGGCCGCCTGCCGCCGGAACTCCTCCACCCCGTCGGCGACCCGGGCGGTGACCTCGCGCCCGTCCAGCCGCGCCAACACGTTCCAGCCCGAGCGCGGAGGCAGGCTGGTCGTCCAGCGAAGGGCCGGCAGAGCGGGAGGCAGTTCCATCTCGCCGCCGGCTCCCACCGCCCGGGCCGCCAGCGTCCCCGCCTCGACGACCACGTCGGCCGACAGAGGCTCGGCCAGATCCACGGCACGGAGCGCGAGCGCGTCGAACGGTGTCTCGGCGAAGCAGCCGGCCACCGAGCCGTCGGCCACGATGCGCACGACCGCCTCGGACTCGAAGCGCGCAACCCGGCGCGCGAAGGTCGCCAGGTCGGCCGCCGCCGCGCGATGTCGGGGTACCAGCGTGGTCATGGTGCGAGGAACCCGGTCAGCGCGGCATGCTCTGCCGCGCTCAGGTCCCGCGGCCGCTGCTCGGCGACGTCGTAGGCGACCAGCGTCACGACCGCGCGGGCGAAGACCGTGTCGTCGTCCCGGACGTCGCACGACACCTCGAACGATGACGTCCCGATCCGTGAGACCCACACGCCGACCTGGAGCGGCTCGGTGCGGAACGGCACCGGGTTCAGGTAGTCGATCGCCTGGTGGACGACGACCGACGCCTCGTGCGGCGCCAGCGCGTCGGCGAGGTAACGGTGCGCGAAGTCGATGCGGGCCTCCTGCAGGTACTCGACGAAGGTCACGTTGTTGACGTGACCGTAGGCGTCGAGATCGTCGAATCGCACGGCGCACTCGTAGACGTGACGCATCATGCCGCCTTCCCCGGCTCGGGCCCGCCGACCTCGTGAAAACTCTCGAGCACGGCTCGCTCCTGCGCCGCCACCCGCCGCAGCCGACCCTTGTCGAGGTCGTACGGGACCAGCACCGACGAGGCCACCGCATACACCGTTCGGGTCCCGTCCGGCGCCTCGTCGAGCACCTCGTAGCCGAGCGTGAACGACGCTGCGTCGATCCGGCGCACCCAGGTCTCGACCCGCACGGGCTGCGGCCGAAATCGCAACGGTGCCTGGTAGCCGATCTCGTGCCGGGACACGACGACTCCGCGGGCCAGGTGCTCGGCACCGTGCCTGGGCGCGTGGACGAACAGCATGTCGACGCGGGCCTCCTGCAGGTAACGCAGGTAGACCACGTTGTTGACGTGCCCGAGCGCGTCCATGTCGGCCCAGCGCAGCGGAACCAGGGTGACGTGACGGGGCACGGCCCATCCTTCCCCGACCGCGCTCAGTCGCGGGTGAGCTTGCGGTAGGTGACCCGGTGTGGACGCGCCGCATCGACGCCCAGTCTCTCCACCTTGTTCTTCTCGTAGGACTCGAAGTTGCCCTCGAACCAGAACCACTTCGCCGGATCGTCGTCGTCGCCCTCCCAGGCGAGGATGTGGGTGGCGACCCGGTCGAGGAACCACCGGTCGTGCGAGGTGATCAGCGCGCAGCCGGGGAACTCCAGCAGCGCGTTCTCCAGCGACTGCAGGGTTTCGACGTCGAGGTCGTTGGTCGGCTCGTCGAGCAGGATGAGGTTGCCGCCCTGCTTGAGCGTGAGCGCGAGGTTGAGCCGGTTGCGCTCCCCACCGGAGAGCACACCGGCGGGCTTCTGCTGGTCGGGACCCTTGAAGCCGAAGGCCGCGACGTAGGCCCGGCTGGGCATCTCGACGTGGCCGACCTTGATGTGGTCGAGCTCGTCGGACACGACCTGCCACACCGTCTTCCTCGGGTCGATGCCGGCACGGCTCTGGTCGACGTAGGAGATCCGCACCGTCTCGCCGATCCGGAACTCGCCGGAGTCGGGCCGCTCGTCGCCGATGATCATCATGAACATGGTCGTCTTACCGACCCCGTTCGGTCCGATGACCCCCACGATGCCGTTGCGCGGCAACGAGAACGACAGGTCGTGCATGAGCTGCCGGTCACCGAAGCCCTTGGCCACCGAATGCGCCTCGACGACCACGGTCCCCAGCCGCGGGCCCGGTGGGATCTGGATCTCCTCGAAGTCGAGCTTGCGCGACTTCTCGGCCTCGGTGGCCATCGCCTCGTAACGCTCCAGGCGCGCCCGCTGCTTGCTCTGCCGGCCCCTGGCGTTGGATCGGACCCAGTCGAGCTCGTCCTTCAACCGCTTGGCCCGCTTGGCGTCCTTGGCCCCCTCGACCCGCAGGCGTGCCTGCTTGGTCTCGAGGTAGGTGGTGTAGTTGCCCTCGTAGGGGTAGGCCCGGCCGCGGTCGAGCTCGAGGATCCACTCGGCCACGTTGTCGAGGAAGTACCGGTCGTGCGTGACCGCGACGACGCAGCCCGGGTACTTCTCCAGGTGCTGCTCGAGCCACTGGACGCTCTCGGCGTCGAGGTGGTTGGTCGGTTCATCGAGCAGCAGCAGGTCGGGCTGCTGGAGCAGCAGCCGGCACAACGCCACCCGGCGCCGTTCCCCTCCGGAGAGCACGGTGACGTCGGCGTCCGCCGGTGGGCACCGAAGCGCGTCCATCGCCTGCTCGAGTTGGGAGTCGAGGTCCCAGGCGTTGCGGTGGTCGAGCTGCTCCTGCAGCCGGCCCATCTCGTCGAGGAGCTCGTCGGAGTACTCGACCGCCATCTTCTCCGCGATCTCGTTGAACCGTTCGAGCGTCGCCTTGGTCTCGGCCACGCCCTCCTCGACGTTGCCGAGCACGGTCTTGTCCTCGTTGAGCCGCGGCTCCTGTTCGAGGATTCCGACCGTGTAGCCCGGACTGAGCACCGCGTCGCCATTCGACGGGTGATCGAGCCCGGCCATGATCCGCAGCACGGTGGACTTGCCGGCGCCGTTGGGGCCGACCACGCCGATCTTCGCTCCAGGAAGGAAGTGAAGGGTGACGTCGTCGAGGATGACCTTGTCGCCGTGCGCCTTGCGCACCTTGCGCATCGAGAAGATGAACTCCGCCATAGCGCCGTCAAGCCTACGTGCTGCCAGGTCGGCGTAACCGGACAGGGAGGACCTACCCACAATGAGCGCTTTTGTATTGATCCATGGTGCGGGTGACGGTGGCTGGTACTGGCACCTGGTGGCGGCCGAGTTGCTCGCGCGCGGCCACGGCGTGGTGGCTCCCGACCTTCCGGCTGACGACGACTCGGCAGGGCTGAACGAGTACGCCGACACCGTGGTTCAGGCGGTTGATGACCGGACGGACCTGGTTGTCGTGGGCCAGTCGTTCGGCGGGTTCACCGCACCGTTGGTTGCCGATCGGCTTTCCACCGATGTGCTGGTTCTGGTGGCTGGGATGATCCCGTCCCCAGGAGAGGCTCCTGGGGACTGGTGGGACAACACCGGCTACGCCGACGCGGTACGCGAGCAAGCCGCGCGTGACGGCGGCAGGACCGGAAACGAGGACCCCTACGTCGCCTACTACCACGACGTGCCGCGGAATCTGGCTGACGAAGCGATGAGCAGGGAGCGCCATCACCCCTCCGAGGCGTCAATGCGTTCGCCGTGGCCGCTGGACGCCTGGCCGGACGTTCCGACGAGATTCGTGCTGTGCACCGAGGATCGCTTCTTCCCGCCGGACTTCCTTCGGCTGCTGGCAGCCGAGCGCCTGCACCTCACCCCCGACGAGATCGTGGCCGGCCACTGTGTCGCGCTCAGCCGCCCGAGAGAACTGGCAGACATCCTCGAGGGCTATGCGGCCAGAGCTCATGGGGAGTTCGGCGTCCGACCCTGATCGATCGCGCAGGTCGAACGACGGAGCGTCAGGCAGCCCGGTCGCGCTCGCTCGCCGTGGAGGCGTAGGCCGGCTCGGCCTCCCCACCGATGGTCTCGCCCGCGGCCTCCGCCTGCTCCTCGACGAGCAGATCCATGCGCATGTTCGCGGCCGCGTCGCTCTCGTCCACCTGGTCGGCCCGGTCGCGGGTGATGCGCGTGAACTGGGAGGTGCCTCTCCCGAGATCGTGGCCGATCGAGATCGCGTCGATCTCCGCATCGCGACCGCTGCGGCCGTCGGGACTCTTCCAGTCGCGGACCCGGAGGCGGCCGACGAGAACGACCGGATCTCCCTTGTGCAGGGAGGCCGCGCTGTGCTCGGCCAGAGCACGCCAGCACGTGACGCCGAAGAACGACGTCGGGCCGTCGCCCCAGCGGCCGGTCTGGCGGTCGATCCGGCGCGGGGTATGGGCGAAACGGAAGCTCGTGATCGCCGTGCCTCGCTCGGTGTTGATGCTGCGGATCTCGCTGGCGATGTTGCCGATCAGGGTGATGAATGCGTCGCTCATCGGGTGCCTCCTGCGCACTCCGGGACGGTGGTGGACGGCAACGACGGTGCCGCGGCGAACGGCGCGGCGCGACCGGGACGAGGTCGGTTGTGGACGACGGTGGACGCAGACGCCGGGCTGTGGACGGGCGTCAGCCACGCGCGACGAGGGCCGCCCGGCGGAACGAGCGATACCGGTCGACCTCCGCCGTGACCGGCTTCACCACCACCTCGTCGGCGGCCTCGCCGACGGACTTCCGTAGCCGCTGGCGTACCTCGGCCGCCCGCCTGCTGCCACCGACCCGCGCGGCGAACATGCAGACCACCGCCAGGCCGACACCGAGCAGGACGCCGCCGAGGAACAGCAGCGTCGGCACCGGAACCGATCCCACATCCGGCGTCGGGACCTCCGGTAGCCGCAGGTAGCCGACGACGGCAAGGGCCAGCAGCCACAGCCCGCCCACGACGGCGGCGATGACCGCCACCCACTGCACGGCGTTGGCGACCGACCACCAGCGGGGGCGACGGTCGACCTGCAGGTCCGTCGCCGCGACGGCCTGGTCCAGAGCGTCGGGCAACCGGGCGGCGGCCGCCTTGGCAGCAGACCGGATCGTCGCCGTCCACAGCCCGCCGATCCCGTCCGCGGCGGCGTCGCCCAGCCTCCGGATCGCGGCGTCGGACCGCGCCCGTTGGACCGGCGTCGTCGCCGGAAGCGACGTGCGGACCAGTGTCGGGTCGACGCCCCGGCGGTCGAGGCCGAGGCGGCGCAGCGGATCGGGCCGCAGCTTGGCCAGCCACCGCGTCACGGGCCAGCCCGTGGCGGCCAGCGCCCGCCGCCGGTAGGACCGGCCCACGGCATCGGCCACGACATCGACGCCGGCAGCGGAGGCGAGGGCGTCGACCAGGCGGCGCCGGTCGTCGTCACCGATCCCAGCGGGCTCGCCGTCACCGGACACCGCGAGCACCTGCGTGGCCACGGCCTTGACATCGGCTCCCACGCGCTCGTCGGAGGATCTGCGCTTGGCGACGGCCTCCTGCAGCACCGAGATGAACCTGGACATCCCGGCGCCCGTCTTGGCCGACAGCGGGATGACCGGAACCTTGGGCAGCCCGTCCTCGGCCAGCAGCCGCTGGAGGTCGCGGACGCACTCCTCCACGTCGATCGGGGAAAGGAGGTCGATCTGGTTGAGCACGATCACCGTGACGGCGGCATGGCCGGCCAGCGGCCGTAGGTAGCGCTCGTGGAGTGCAGCATCGGCGTACTTCTGCGGGTCGAGCACCCACACGAACAGGTCGACCATCTCGACCAGACGGTCGACCTGCGCCCGGTGGGACAGCTCGGTCGAGTCGTGGTCGGGCAGGTCGAGCAGGACGAGGCCGTCGAGGGCATCGCCGGCACCGGAGTCGAGGACGCTCTCCTTCGGCACCCGGTGCCGCATCGGGATGCCCAACCATTCGAGCAGCGGCGTGACTCCTTGCGTGCCCCAGACGCAGGCCAACGGCTCAGCCGTCGTGGGACGGCGCAGACCCACCCGGGCCAGCTCGATACCGGCCACCGCGTTGAACAACGTGGACTTGCCGCCGCCGGTGGCGCCGGCCAAGGCGACGACGGTGTGCTCGGCCGAGAGCCTGCGGCGCTGGCCGGCCCGGTCGACGACGTCGCGAGCGGCGTCGAGCAGTTCGGTCGGCAGCCGGCCCGCACCGTCCTCGACCGCCGCGGCCAGCGCGTCCAGCCGTTCGGGGAGCCCGGAGCGTGCCGTCCGGCGGACGAGCCTCATTCGCCCGCCTCCCGTTCCCGGGCCTGGCCCACCCAGACGAGCGCCTCCCGAATCGACTGACCGGTCCTCGCATCGATCGCGAGGGCGTCGAGGCGTTCGGTGAAGCGGGCCCGCTCGGTCGCCATCAGTGACTCGGCCCGTCGCCGCAGATCGGCGCGGGCGGCGTCGGCGAGGCGCCTGATGGCCTGGTCGCCGAAGATCGCCTCGAGAAGCTTCTGGCCCACCACCGCCGTGCCGCCCGCGATGCCGATCTCGGCACCGGTCAGCCCGGCCGTCGAGGCGAAGACGACGATCATGAGCGCGATCGCCAGCCCGTTGAGCCCGAAGGACAGCACCCGTGCGGTGTACCGCTTGTCCTGGCCCTCGGTGCGGACCAGGTCGAGCACGGCGCCCTGCCACGCACGGACCTGCTCCGCAGCGGTCGGGCCCAGACCGGGACTGCCCCGGGACAGGTCGTCGGCACCGAGCAGGCCCCGGCCGGCCGGGTCGGCCCGCCACGCGGCGTCGGCACGTTCGGCCGCCCGGTCGGCCTCGTCGACGATCAGCGCGTGCAGGCCGTGCTCGATCGCCTCCTCGACCCGCGCTGCCGGCTGTGGGCGGCCTCGGACGAAGGCGGTGATCCGGTCTCGCAGGACACCGACCTTGTCCTCCAGCGAGCGGAAGAACTCGCCGGTGCCGACGAAGTCCTGCCAGCGGGCGAGCACCTCGCCACGCAGGAGGCTCCCGTCCCGCGAGGCTCGGTCGATTGCGTCGGCAGCTTCGGCGTAGGGCACCTCGGCGGCCGTGCGCAGGGTCTTCGCGGCCCTGTACTGATCGTCCGCAGACTCGGCCAGCGGTGGTGAGCGGCGCACGATCCCGGACACGGCACCGTCGAGCGTGCGCCGCACGACCTCCGCGCGGGCACCCGCGTCCGACGCGAGGTCGTCCAGCCACGTCGAGACGGACGCCACATGTCCGGGAGGCAGCATGCCCTCGTCGTCGACCTTCGTCTCCCCGACGACGAACAGCGGCGCGGCCCCGAGACCGTGCTGGTCGAGCATCGAGGCCAGGTGATGACGCACCTCGTCCTCCGCTCCGGCGGGCACGCGGTCGAGGACGACCGCGACGACGGCACTTCGGTCGACGGCCGCGCGCAGCAGGTCCCATGGCACGGCGTCGGCGTAGCGGGCCGCCGACGTCACGAACAACCACAGGTCCGCGGCGGCGAGGAGCTGGGTCGCGAGCAGTCTGTTCTCGCTGACCACGGAGTCGACGTCGGGGGTGTCGAGCAGCGCCAGACCCTGAGGGACCGCCTCGTCGGCCACCAGGTGCAGAGTGCCTGGAGCGGCGAGGTCCTCGGCGGTGACCCGGGCGAGATCGGGAAGGATCCGGTCGCTGGTGAACCACTCGGCGTCGCTGGGGTGGAAGACGAGGACGGGGGCTCTGGTCGTGGGCCGCAACACGCCGGCCGGGCTGACCGGTCGCCCCACCACGGCGTTGACCAGGGTCGACTTGCCGGCTCCGGTCGAACCGCCGACGACGGCGAGCAGCGGCGCGTCGATCTCGCGCAGCCGAGGGAGCACGTAGTCGTCGAGCTGGGCGACGACCTGGCGCGCGGTCCTACGGGCCTCGGGTGCCCTGGGCAGCTCGAGCGGAAGGCTCAGCTTTCCGACCCGGTCGCGCAGGACGCCGAGGGCATCGAGGATGCTCTCCGGCGCGTCGTTGATCGTCACGGCCATGATCCTGCCCGTACCTCCTGTCCCCGGCCAAGTGACACGTCGGTTTGGGTATGGGCTCGTGACCCATCGAGTAATACGGTCGGTCACGACACCGCGCCGAGGAGGATATATGTCGCTGGACCGTCCCGCTGCACCCGATCCGTACGATCTTCTTCCGCACGTCGGCACGTTCTCCGTGGAGAGCGACGACCTCGTGCCGGGCGAGAAGATGAGCGACGACCACGTCTTCGACGACTGGGGCCTGGACGGCGGCAACGTCTCACCGCATCTACGCTGGTGGGGCGCTCCCGAGGGCACGCTCAGCTACGTCGTCACCTGCTTCGATCCAGATGCACCGACACCGAGCGGTTTCTGGCACTGGGTCGTCGTCGACATCTCAGCTGATACCACAGAACTGCCGCGCGGCGCGGGTGCCGCCGACGGCTCCGGGCTGCCCTCCCCCGCCTTCTCGGTGCGCAGTGACACCGGCGCCCCCGGCTACTCCGGGGCAGCGCCGCCCGAGGGTGACGTACCCCACCGGTACTACTTCGTCGTCCACGCGGTCGACGTCGACACACTCGGTGTCTCGGCCGACGCCAGCCCGGCGGTCGTGTCGTTCAACCTGGCCTTCCACACCCTGGCGCGGGCCGTCCTGGTCTCGACCTACTCCCACTGACGTGTTCCGCCGGCGTCCCGCCCGGCTCTC
>Ga0256866_1000357_pt1 | contig 10171 bp, 8 predicted proteins | sample RVTome_16_FD_187338 | JGI IMG/M metagenome (GOLD analysis project Ga0256866, IMG submission 187338) | Soil microbial communities from uranium-contaminated site in the Upper Colorado River Basin, Wyoming, United States - RVT152D67 HiSeq ...
TTCCTGCCCTCGGTAGAGCAGAGCGGGGTCCTGGCGGCCGAGTGGATCCTCGAGAAGCATCGCAGCAAGAAGATCGGAGTGCTGTGGCGCCAGAGCGAGGCGTGGCAGCCGGGCCACAAGACATTCCTGTCGAGGGCGAAGAACGGAGGCGCCGATATCGTCGCCGACCTTCCGGTTCAGAAGGACCAGGCCGTATACACGCAACAGATCCGCGAGCTCCAACTGCAGGGAGCCGAGACCGTGTTCGTGTGGGAGAACGCGCTTGCGGCGATCGAGTTGATCCGCCAGGCGAAGTCGCAGAACTACCACCCCACTTGGTTGGTCTTCCCCTTCCAAATCATGACCGACACGCTGGGTCGGGACACATTGGAACCGCCCGTCGAGGGGATAGCGATGTGGCCCGCGTACGTGCCCGGCGCTTCGGGCGGGCCTTTCGCTCCATACGCCGACGAGATCCGTCGCTTCGAGGCGGCGCAGCGGGAGTACGGGCGCGCGAGCAAAGGCAACGACATCCTGTGGATGACCTGGTTGGCGATGAAGCAGTTCCATCAGTGGCTGCTCGACTGCGGGCCGAACTGCGACCGGAACAGGCTCGTGGCGCTGTTGATCGCCGGTCGTCATAAGGCAGTGGCGCCCAACTGTCCGGTCGACTTCACCGTTAACCAACACATCGGCGGTTTCTTCGGCAACATCTTCCGGGCTGCCGACGTGAGCGGTTACGGCCCGGGGTGGGTCCAGACCGACACCTGCGTCCGGATCTGATCGACCGATAAGAGAAGAAGGAAAGCGGTGGGTCAGACCCTCATCTCCGGCCTCGCCAACGGCGGCGTCTACGCGCTCCTTGCCGTGGGGCTTGTGCTTGTTTTCAAAGGTTCGCGGGTCCTCAACTTCGCTCAGGGGGAGATGGGGACGTTTGGATTGTTCGTCGCCTTCTGGCTGATCACAGAGCAAGGCCTGCCCTGGATCGTGGGCGCACTCGGCGCCATCGTGACGGCGTCCGTGATCGGACTTCTCTTCGAGCGGATCGTGGTTCGCAACATGGGAAGCGCGCCACGTCTCACCGTCGCGGTCGCAACCATCGGCCTACTCCTTTTGCTCTTCGCCCTGGAGCTGAAGATCTTCGGGCCGAGCCCACGCATCCTCGAGCCGCCGATCGCGGGCTTGGGTCTGCAGATCGGCGGCTTCTATGTCAGTCCCACGCAGATACTGGCGCTGTTGACCGCCATCGGTCTGGGCCTGGCCCTGGCGGCATTCCTCAAGCGCACGGATTTCGGTCTCGGCGTTCTCGCGGCGTCGATGGATCCCAGCGCGACGCGTCTCGTGGGGATACGCGTTGGCCGTGTCTCGGCGTTCACGTGGGCGCTGGCCGGTGGAGTGTCGGCACTGGCGGCGCTCCTGATCGCGCCCACCATCGGGATCTTCGCGGCGGGGTTCATGACGGGGTTGTTCGTGCGCGGCATGGCGGGCGCGCTCCTAGGGGGATTGACCAGTCTCCCGGGAGCATTCGTCGGCGGAGTTGCGGTAGGAGTGATCGAGGCGTTCGTCGGCGATCGCTTCGTGCAGTCCACCTTCCCCGGGATCCAGTCGGTCGCGGTGATGATCGTGATCGTCGTCGTGCTCCTGGTGCGCCCCTTCGGACTCTTCGGCAAAGCGTCCGCCGCGTGAGCGTCCAGGAGCTCGGAGGCTGGCCCTACGAGGGCTACGGGATCAATCTCCGTGTGACCAAACGCAAGGTCTTTGCAGCGGTTGCCCTGGCGGCCGCCGCCTCAGCACCCCCGTTGCTCTTCCGGGGAACGACGCTACTTCCGGGGCACCTGGCTTTGAGCATCGCCGGCGGCGTGTGCATCGCGCTGATGGCGATGTCGCTGAACATCCTTCTCGGATACGCAGGTCAGATCTCGTTGGGTCACGGCGCGTTTCTCGGGGTCGGGGCATTCGCGAGCGGGCTCCTGACGATCAATCTCTACATGCCGTTCTTCGTCGGGCTGCTTGGAGCCGCGCTGGTCGGAGCGATCTTCGCCCTCGTGCTGGGTGTGCCGGCGTTGAGGTTGCGGGGTCTCTATCTGGCCATCACCACGATCGCGTTCGCGTTCATGATGGAAGAGTCGTGGTTCCGCTGGGAGCCACTGACGGGCGGTTCGGCCGGTTTGGAGCTTCCTCGCCCACGTGTCGGCGCGTTCGTGTTCTTCCAGCACGCCGACTATCTCGCTTTGGTGTTGGTTCTGCTCGTGGGGTACTGGCTGTTCGATCAGAACATCACCCGGACGAAGATCGGCCGTGCGTTCAACGCGATCCGGTGGGATGAGCGTGTCGCTCAGGGGTTTGGGGTGCCCGTAGCGTCCTACAAGATCCTCGCGTTCGTGCTGTCCGGAGCGCTCGCCGCGGTCGCCGGTGCGACCTACGGGCACCTGATCGGGTTCATCAACTCGGAGAGCTTCGCCTACAAGGCGCAACCCAACTTCTCTCTATTGCTGGTCATCATCATCGCGATCGGGGGACTCGGGAGCCGCGCGGGGGTCGTCATCGCCGCGATCGTCTATGCGTTGATCCCGCGCTTCCTCGAGTTCCTCCAGGGCTGGGAGCTGATCGTCGGCGCCGTCGCTCTGATCGATGTGATGGCGCGCCACCCAGGAGGGATCGCCGGCGCGGTGCGGGAGCGAGGCACCAAGCGCGGCGAGCGCAAGGCCCGGTCGGAGGTGGATCCGGTCGACGACGATGACGACCTGCCCAAACTCCCACGTCTTCCTCGGCCCATGGGTCTTCCGGCCCGGCCCGAGCTCGACGCCGGGGCTCCATTGCTCGAGGTTGAGGGCGTCTCGGTCACCTTCGGAGGTGTGAAGGCGGTCGACGACGCGGCCGTCACGGTGCGGCGCGGACAGATCGTAGGTCTGATCGGCCCGAACGGGGCCGGGAAGACCACCCTTTTCAACGCCATCTCGGGATTCGTCACGCCGGATGCCGGGAGCGCGCGCTTCATGGGGACCGAGCTGATAGGTCGCAGCCCCCATATCCGGGCCCGTCTCGGGATCGGCCGGACGTTCCAGCAGATCGGACTCACAAAGGACCTCTCCGTGCAGGAGAACTTCCTGCTGGCGCAACACATCGCGGCCGACTATCCAGTTGCGAAGGGCCTATTCCTGACGCCGGGCGCGGAAGGCGTCGAGCGGACGATGCGCGGGCGCGCGACAGCAGCGATCGAGGCCCTCGGGTTCGAGCGCTTCACCACCACGCCCGTGAGGAACCTGTCGCACGGACAGCAGCGGCTGGTCGAGCTCGGATGCGTTCTGGTGACCGCCCCGGAACTGCTGCTGCTGGACGAACCCTCCGCCGGTATGGCGCCGGCCGCGGTCGAGAGCCTCGGGGAGCGGCTCCGCGAGATCCGCGATGAGCTCGACCGGACCGTGCTGTTGATCGAGCACCACATCCCTCTCGTGCTCGACGTGTGCGACTACATCTACGTCTTGAACTTCGGCAAGATCCTGGCGCACGGGACGACGGACGAGATAGCCCGCAAGCCGGAGGTCATCGGGGCGTACTTCGGAGAGGAGGTCGCGTGAGCGATCACCTCTTGGAGCTGCACGGCATCCGGACCGGGTTCGGGGCGAACACGGTCCTGCACGACTGCTCGTACCATGTGGCGGAGGGCGAGGTCGCGGGGGTACTGGGGCTCAACGGCGCCGGCAAGAGCGTGTCGCTGAAGGTCGTCGCGGGACTCCTTCCGGCATGGTCCGGACGGGTGATGTTCCGGGGCGAAGACATCACGAAGACCTCGGTCGAAGAGCGGGTGGCGAGAGGGATGGGCCACGTCCCTCAGGGACGCCAGGTCTTCGCAGACCTTACGGTCGAAGAGAACCTGCGGCTGGGGGCTTACACGCTCCGCCGGCGCCAGCGCGATCGCTACCGCCAGACGTTGGACAACATCTTCGATCGTTTCCCGCTGCTGGCCGAACGCAAAGATCAGCTCGCCGGAACGATGTCGGGGGGCCAGCAGGCGATGCTTGCCGTGGGGCGCGGTCTCATGTCGGAGCCCAAACTGTTAGTGATCGACGAACCGTCGGCAGGCCTGTCGCCGGTCGCGGTCAAGGAGCTGTTCGAGACCCTGCACATGGTGCACGGACTGGGTGTGTCCATCTTGCTGGTCGAACAGAACGTCACCTTCTCGTTGAAGCTGGCCGACCGCGTCCACATCATGCAGCGCGGTCAGATCGTCTACGAGGGAGCGGTCGCGGAGCTCGATGCCGACAAGATCGCGACCCATCTCGGCGTCGGTCGTCTCCTTCATCGATCCCTCACGACGGCAACCAGGACCAAGGCAGCAGCGGCGGGTTCGTGACGACGACAGGAGGCACCCGATGACCATCCCAGGGCTGATGCAGCAGACCCCTCTGACGATCGGATCGATCTTCGACCGACTGCGCACGATCAATGCCGACGGTGAGATCGTGTCACCGGAGCGCCGTCAGACGTACGGGGAGTTCACCGAACGGGTGCTGAAGCTCTGCTCGGCCCTCACGGAGATAGGGGTACAACCGGGAGACCGCGTCGGCTCCTTCGGTTTCAATCACGCTCGTCATCTCGAGCTCTACTACGCGGTGCCTCTGCTGGGTGCGGTGCTCCACACGATCAACGTCCGCCTCTTTCCCGAGCAACTCGTCTACATCACGAACCACGCCGAGGACAAGATCGTGTTCTTCGACGGCGAGTGTGCAGAGCGCTTGGCAGAGATCGCCCCTCAACTCACCTCCGTCGAACGCTACGTCCAGATGGGCGAGGGCCCGGACGGCGGTTTGGGTCCCCTCGACGTGCACGACGACCTGATCGAGTCCTCGCTGCCCATCGGGCAGCTGCCCGATATCGACGAGAACGCCGCATGCGGGATCTGCTACACGTCGGGTACGACCGGGATGCCCAAAGGCGTGCTGTACTCGCATCGTTCGCAATGGCTGCACGCGATGTCGTTCTGTCTCGCCGATCACGTCGCGCTTACGCAATACGACCGCATACTTCCGGTGGTCCCCCTGTTCCACGCTGTCGGATGGGGCGTCCCTTACGCGGCTCCCTTCACGGGGGCCGAGATCGTCCTCCACGGCTCCGACAACTCCCCGGAGGCGATCGGGCGTGTCATCGACGAAGAACGTGTCACCGTCGCGGCGGCCGTACCGACGATCTGGAAGGAGCTCCTGCCGCTCCTCGATTCCGGGCAGGTGAAGGCGCAGCAACTCGAGCGCCTCGTCGTCGGAGGTGCCGCCACGCCCCGCTCGCTGATCGAGGCTTACGACAGACACGACATCGATCTGATCCAGGCATGGGGGATGACGGAGACCGGTCCTCTCGTCTGTCTGTCCAAGCCGCGCCGCCATCAGCGGTCCCTTTCCGCAGACGAGTTGCTGGACATCCGGGCCAAGACCGGAACGATCTTCCCCGGGATCGACTTGCGCATCTGTGGCCCCGACGGTGAGGAGCTGCCGTGGGACGGCAAGCAGGCCGGCGAGATCGAGGTGCGCGGCCCCTGGGTCGCGTCGGATTACTACGAGGACGAGTCCTCGCCGGAGAAGTTCCACGACGGCTGGCTGAGAACCGGCGACATGGCCGTTGTCGAACCCGACGGCTACTTCAAGATCGTCGATCGCGCCAAGGACCTGGTGAAGTCGGGCGGCGAATGGATCTCGTCGGTCGACCTGGAGGGCGCGCTGTTGGCCCACCCCGACGTGCGCGACGCGGCGGTCGTGGGTCTGCCATCGAAGAAGTGGGACGAGCGTCCGGTTGCGGTGGTCGTGCCCATGGATGGGGCAACCCCCACGCTGGAATCGCTGCATGAGTTCCTGGCCCCCAACTTCGCCAAGTGGTGGCTGCCGGATGAAGTCGTGGTCGTCGAGGAGATCCCCAAGACCAGCGTCGGAAAGATCGACAAGAAAGCCATCAGAGCCAACCTCGCCGGGATGCAATTGGCGTGATCCGAAGGGAGCGGGCATGAGTGATTGGTTGAACCCTGAGAGGTTCGATGTTGCAGTGAATGGCGGCGACCTGTGCGTTGCGCGCTGGGGAGATACGGGCCCCGTCGTCGTGGCGATCCACGGCATCACGGCGACTCACATGACGTGGCCGTGGGTGGCGCGCGAGCTGCAGGGCGAGGCACAGGTGATCGCGCCGGATCTGCGCGGCCGAGGAGGGAGCAGAGACCTGCCGGGCCCGTACGGCATGAAGGTGCATGCAGACGACTGCGTCGCGATCCTCGATCACCTCGGGGTCGACAACGCCGTCGTGGTCGGACACTCGATGGGCGGCTTCGTCGCGGCGGTGCTGGCGCTCCACTATCCCGAGCGGGTGGCCGACCTGATCCTGATGGATGGCGGCCTCACCCTCGGGGAGCTTCCGCCCGAGATGGACATCGATCAGTTCATAGACGTAGCGCTCGGCCCGGCCGCGCAGCGATTGAGCATGACCTTCGAGTCTCTCGACGCTTACTACGATTTCTGGCGCGTGCATCCTTCGGTTCAGGACGAAGGGGCGTGGAACGAGGTTTTCGAGGCTTACCTCGCATACGACCTGATGGGTGACGCTCCGGAGTTGCATTCGAAGACGATCGCCGATGCGGTCTTCGCGGATGGGCGCGACTCGTTCACGAGTGAGGATCTCAAACGGTTCCTCACTGACTACCAGGCTCCGGTGACCTTCATCCGCGCTCCGCGGGGGATCCTGAATGAGACCCCCGGCCTTTATTCGAATGATCTCGTGAAGCAGCTGACGGCCGAGCACCCGCATCTTCGCGCCGTGCTGATCGACGACGTGAATCACTACACGCTGTCCACCTCCGAGCGAGGGGCCAAGCTCGTCGCTGAAGAGATCCGAGGAGTGCTCACGTCGTGAGACGTTGGCTCAGCTTCCTCGTGGGCGCCCTTCTCGTCGCGTCGACGCCCATTCCGGCGCCTGCGGGAGAGAAGGTGGGCACGGTCGAGCGGCACACCTACACGAACGCGGCCGGCACCCGCGAGTACCGGCTGTACCTGCCGAGCAAGCTCAAGCATGACGCTCCCGTCGTCGTCTACCTGCACGGTTGCACGCAGACCGCCGACGATGCAGCTCTCGGAACGCGTTTCGACGAGCTGGCCGAGGCCGAAGGATTCGTCGCCGTTTATCCGGAACAGGACCCGGCCGCCAACGGCAGCCGGTGCTGGAACTGGTTCCTGCCCGAGCACCAGCAACGCGAAGGGGGCGAGCCGTCGATCATCGCGGGGATCACCACCGAGGTCGTGACAAGATTCCGCGCCGACGGCGAGCGTGTCTTCGTCCTCGGCGCGTCCGCGGGCGGGGCGATGTCCAGCATCATGGCGGCCTCCTATCCCGATCTGTTCGCGGCGGCGGGGATCTTGGCGGCTCCCGCATACGGGGGGGCAGACGCGGCCGGCGATCTGGCCTATGCGGCGATGGGCGAGCACGCCCGTCCGGTCCCGGTGGTCATCTTCCAGGGAACCGCCGACCTCCTCGTCAACTATCCGGTTGGCAGAACGGCCCTGACCCAGTGGCTGGGCACCAACGACCTCGCCGACGACGGCGAGCGCAACGGCTCAGTCTCGCCTGTACCCGAGTCCGAGGATCGGTCGTTCGCGCAGCAACCCCAGCCGGGATCGGGCGACGCATGCATCCCGCCACCCAGCTCGTTCCCGTGCGCTGGCGGTGTGGTGGGTTTCCAGCACGAGTACCCCCACACGATCGAACGCTTCCGCGGTTCGGGCGGGGACGTGCTGGTCGAGTTCTGGTCGATCCATGGCCTCGGTCACGCCTTCCCGGGGGGAGACCCCCGGGGATCGTTCGTCGATCCCTTGGGGCCGGACGTCAGGACGGCCGCATACGAGTTCTTCATGACCCACCCCTTAACAGCTACGTCTAGCGCTACTTGACGAACATTCGCTGGTCCGAGTTATTTGTGCAGCTGCAACGCGAGGCGCGAGACGAAAATCGCGGTCTTTGGTCTCCTGAGACGTGTAGCGGTAAGCCTGAGACCGATTAGGTCAGCCTGTGACTCACGTATGTGCGCCGTCCCGGAAGGTAATCGACGCAAAACGGAGGCACTGGTGTCCGGCTGATCGAGTAGCTCTCTTGGGGGGTGGGGTTGTCGCTTGTTCGTGAGCAACCGCGCTCAGGTTCGTCGTAGGTGCTGATGACTCGCCACCCATAGCTCTTGAGATGCCATCCGAGTAGGCGTTTCTTGAATCGGACGACGACGGTCGAGCGATCTTCGCGCCATAGCTGTACTTGACGAACATTCGTCACTCCGAAATATTTGTGCAGCTGCAGCGGGAAGCGCGAGAGAACGATCGGGGTTTGTGGGCATCCGAAACTTGCGACGGCGAGTCCTAATGCATACGCGCCGTCGCTCCGACTGTCCTGCTGTTAAGGATCGGGTTACGCGGGCGGTCCTTCGGGTACCAGACCCAGCTGCTGCATCATCTTCAGCTGGTCGACGACTCCCCAGTGCTCGGCGGCGCGCTCTCCTTCCATCCGCAGCATGTCGAAGCCCTGTATGTCGATCTTATGGCCCGTCGCCGGCATGCCCATGAATTCGCCGGTGTTCGTGCCCGTCATTCGGTACCGCCAACAGACGCGGTCACCGTCGACGAGGACGTCGTCCAGATCCATCCGAAGATCGGGAAATGCTGTGAAGATCATGCTGAAGAACTGCTTCGGAACATCGGCACCATTGCCTTCGATCCCAGGAAGAATCTCATGTTCGACGAAGTTGGGGGTCAGGTAGTCGTCGAACGCATCCGTGTTGTGATCGTTGATCTCTACCAACCATTCCTTGGCGAGCTGCTTGTAGTCGATCTCTGACACGCGACCACCTCCCTGTGATCCGATGCTGACAGATCGAGCACACTCCTCCGTCGGACGGAAGTCAATCGGCTTGCCGAAGTGTCCCGATTTTCGTCGATTGTCCGGGATGGTTCCTTGCGGGCTGGGTCCACGACTGCATTAGCGATACTTGACGAACGTCCGCCACGCGGAATTGTTTGTGCAGCTGCAGCGTGAGGCGCGTGACGGCGTCGCGGGCTCTGGTCACCCGACACTTGCCACGGAGAGTAGGGGGCCGTTACTCGTGGCTCGTGTCGACTACGCAGAAGATGTTGCCTTCGGTGTCGGCCATCACGACGAAGTCGGGGTCCTCCGGATAAAGATCCCAGTCAACCCGCGTGCCGCCGAGGGAGATCAAGCGGTCGATCTCCGCGGCTTGCTTGGCCGCGCTGTCGACATAGAGGTCGAGGTGCATCCTCGGGTGTTCTTGCAACGGCGATTCGCTCGTATCCAGCGCGAGTGCGGCTCCCCGGCCATCCTTAGGATCCAGGATGACGAAGTCGTCATCGGAAGCAAGTTCGCCATGGCGCGGCACGTAGCCGAGAGCCCTTCGCCAGAACTCAGAGGCGCGGTGGATGTCGTCGACGCCCATCACGATGGTCCCGATCCGCAACATGGCTTTTATCCTAGGAAGCCGGTGACTACCTTGGCAGCGTGGTCGGGATCGTCCAACCAGACCGCGTGGCCGGCCCCGACAAGGATCTCTATTTCGGCGTTCGGGATCTGTTGGACGAAGGCCCTCGCAACATCGGGTGGTCCGAAGGGGTCGTCCTCACCCCACAGGAAGTAGATGGGCGTCCCTATCTTCGAGAGGAAGGCGCGAGAAAGCACGATGTCTTCGTTCAGCCCCTTCCAACTCATCGTCCATCGACCGATGTCGAGCTCGTTGGTCATCGTGTCGGTGTGGCGCAAGAGAGCGGTGTAACAATCGATGAGCTCCTGCGACACGTGACCCGATTGCATAGCTTGCCTCAGCCCGACCTTCTTGAGCATCGAACGCACCGCTCGTTCGTTGACGGGGATCTTGGCGAGCAAGCGTCCTAGCGGGGTGGCGGCGAGGCGCATGAAGAGGGGAAACTCTGGGTTGCCGGCCCCCATCGTCCAGCCGAATATCACCATGCGGCGGATCCGGTCGGGATATGCCGCGGCACCTCGTAGCGCGGCGTAACCCCCATAAGAGGTCGCCACAACATCAGCAGTTTCCAGTCCCAGTGCGTCGAGCACGTCGACCAATAATGTGTCGGAGTACTCGGCTAGTTCGTCCACACTCCCGAACGGTTTCGGGAGTGGGTCACTCAGACCTGCGCCCGGGCGATCCAAC
>Ga0256866_1000365_pt1 | contig 10107 bp, 10 predicted proteins | sample RVTome_16_FD_187338 | JGI IMG/M metagenome (GOLD analysis project Ga0256866, IMG submission 187338) | Soil microbial communities from uranium-contaminated site in the Upper Colorado River Basin, Wyoming, United States - RVT152D67 HiSeq ...
AGCACAAAGGCATTTCCTCGATCAACCATGCGGTTGTTGGAGGACATCCGGTATTAATCCAAGTTTCCCTGGGCTGTCCCGGTCTGTGGGGCAGGTTGCTCACGTGTTACTCACCCGTTCGCCGCTCCGTCATACCAGTGGGTTACCCCTCCGGCATGCGTCGCTCGACTTGCATGCATTAGGCACGCCGCCAGCGTTCATCCTGAGCCAGGATCAAACTCTCCAACATACATTCATGGCTCCCGCCCCGAAGGGCAAGGGCAATCCTGTCAATGAAGGGTTTGGTTTGGGTCCCGGGGTCGTGAGACCCCGAGCTTGATTGCTCATGTGATTGTCACCGTGCGACCGAGGTCGCTGGTGAATCACCGCTTGAGTGCTCCATCCCCACCCTTACGGGAGGACGAGCACTGCTGGCTTGTTTGGCACATTGTTCAGTTGTCAAGGAGCCCACAGCTCCGCGATCTGATGTCTCTGAATCAGGCCGGTCGGTAAGCATACCGCGAGGTCCGAGCGTAGACAAAAAGGCGCAGTCCGCGTCAGGGACTCCGCCGTGCGGATGCACGAACCCTCGTCCGTGCCTTGTGAAGAATAGAACAAGCTGTCCGCTTTGCCAAGTCAATCGTCATGCAGTCATTCGCCGAGTCTGGCGAATCTTCTCTTGCCGACACGAAGCACCTTGCCGGCGAGGGCGCTCCGAGCCATCTCTTGGTCGGAGACCACCACTCCGTCGATACTCACGGCACCCTGGGTGACCATGCGGCGCGCTTCGCTCCCCGACATGTCGAATACGGACCGGATGAGTGACGGGATGCTGAGCGGATCGCCTTGGGGAAGCGTGGTCTCGACAATGTCATCGGGAATCCCGCCCTCCCTGAATACCTGGTCGAAGACGGCTTCCGCCTCGGACGCAGCGACCTCTCCCCAGTAGAGGGTCACCACGGAACGGGCGAGATGTCGTTTCGCCTCGTTGGGGTGGATCTCACCCGATCCCAGAGAGGATTCGATCTCGACCACAGCCTCCTCGTCGTAGTCGGCGGCAAGCCGGAACCACTCCCCCATTGCGTCGTCAGGGATGCTCATCGTCTTGCCAAAGATCTCGCTGGGATCGTCTTCAACTCCGACGTAGTTGCCGAGGGACTGCGACATTTTGTGAGAACCATCGGTGCCGACCAGCAACGGCATGGTCAGCGCGACCTGAGGCTCCTGTCCGTAGCGCTCCTGGACAACGCGACCCATCATCAGATTCCACAACTGGTCGCTGCCCCCGAGCTCGATGTCTGCTTCAACCGCAACTGAGTCGTAGCCCTGAAGGAGCGGGTATAGAAACTCCATGACCGAGATGGGCACGCCGGAATTGAATCGTTTGGCGAAGTCGGACCGTTCCATCATTTGAGCCACCGTCGCAGCCGAGGTCAGCTCGAGGAGGCCGTACATGTCGAAGCCTGCCAGCCATTCGGAGTTACGCCTGATCTCGAGATTGTCGTCGAGAAGTACCTTTCCAAACTGAGACAGAACATTTTCGGCATATTGGTTGACCTCCGTGGCGTTCAGCCGCTTGCGTTGTGCGTCCCGGTCTGATGGATCCCCCACCTGGGCGGTGAAGTCGCCAACGATGAGGACCGCGATGTGCCCTAGCTCCTGGAACTGGCGTAGCTTGCGGAGCACCACCGCCCAGCCCAGGGTCACAGCCGGCGCGGTCGGATCGAGGCCGAGCTTCACCCGTAGCGGCCGCTCTAGTTCGAGCTTGGATTCCAGTTCCTCGCGGGGTACCACCCGATCGGTGTGGCGAAGAATGCGTTGCAATGCGTCGGCAGTCATGTCGGCGAGAGGGTAAACCGACCGACGTCGGGAGCGAGACCGGCGAGCCAGTCATAGCTCGCTGGTCTCGGAATCCGTGGGTTCTCGCCAGGAGGTCAGCGACTGTCTAAATACTCGTTGATGAGAGCAGTCATCTCGTCGACCAGGTCCGGGTTCTCCGGTGCCAGGCCCAGAGTGATCTCGACACCATTGATTGTGCCCGGTGATCCCGGCTCAACTAGTCGTCGGTACTCCTCGGGATGCGTTTCGTTGAGCCAGTCCTGGAACTCGTAGTACCCGATGAAGCTCAACGGCTGGTCGGGATCGGCCGGGTCAAGGTCAAGTGGCTCGGTGGAGAGCAACGCAATGTCTCCGTTTTCAGTGAGTGCGACCGCCATCGTCTCCCTCCATCCGGCACGAAAGGCTTCCAGGCTGAACGAGATCTCACAGCTGATGATGCGGTCGCTCTGCGACTCACAGGTCCTCAATGACACCCGTCGATCAAGGACCCCTCCCCAAGCGAAGTCAGCCTCGAACCCGGCTTCATCGGTCACCGGGATTGGCTGACCACCCTCAACACCCTGGTGGTACGGCCGGTGCAACCCGGTCTCAAAACCAACCCGTCCTTCGTCTGCGAACAGCGAGTGAAAGGTGTCGAAGTCCTCGTTGTTGATGGCCTCCACAATGTCTGTGACAAGGCTCGCTTTGGCCGCGGGCAGACCTATCAGAGCCTCATCAACGGGTCCCCGATTCAATATGAGCACGGGTACCGCAATCAACGCAGCGAAGGCGAACCCGGCGGCGAAACCGATCCACCTCGGCATTTGCCGGCGAGACGACTCGCCCTTCGGCAATTTCGCTCGTTTCGTTATGTCCTGAACCATGTCGGTCCTTTCCATCACCTGGAGGAGGAAAGCGTTGACCTGATCTGGCGTCTGCCTTCCGACTCTCCGAATGGGATCGGCCGAACGCAGCTCAGCTATCACCAATTCGGCATCGCGGGGGTCGATCCGCCTGGTCACGGCTTACCTCCTCTGTCTTCGGCACGGCGGGTGGTGTGTTCTATAAATCCTCTGGAGGTAAGGGCGGTACTCAGCCTGGCGATGGCGCGATGAAGACGCATATCGACCGCGGCTACGGACGTGTCGAGAACGTGCGCCATCTCGCTTCGGGAAAGCTCCTCCCAGGCATGGAGCCGCAGCAGTTCCTGATCGCGGGGTTTCAACGTGGCCAGGGCAGCCAAGACATCCTCATGCTCCGATCGAGTGACCAGTGACTCAGCAGGCCCCGCGTGGGGAGTTTCGCTGCTGGCGCTGAGTCTGCCGAAGAGCCGCGAGTTACGGCGGGTTGCCCGGGTCGCGTTGCGGACGATGTTGCGTGCCACTCCGAATAACCACAAACGTGCTTCCTGATCGTCCGGAATCTTGTCGAAACGGCGCCACGCAACGGCAAAGACCTCGGCAAGGGCGTCCTCGGCATCCTCCCGCCCCAACCGTCTCCGGCAATAAGCCCTCAGGTCTTCGCCGTGATTCAGATAAAGGAGACGTAACCGGTCTTCATAATCCGGTGTTTGCTGCATCTCTATCCCGTCTGCGGCTGTTCCCATTCCACCAGGTGCATGTCCGGGTACGGGATCGGCTAACTGTTTTTGTCAGTTCATGCCTCTCGGAGACATATCCACGGTTGAACCCCTAGAAGGGGTTTGGCACGACGGTGGTGATGGGGGGCCCTCTCCAGGGCCCCCCACTCTTTTCACAGTCCGGCCGACTACGCCGACAGCTGAGAAGCTGAAACGAACCGCCAGGGCACGTCCATCGCCTTGGAGATGCCGATGCGGGGGGTGGCCATCACCATCTCAGGGCTTTCGCCTTGCTCCAACCTGACGATCGATGTGGAATCCAACAGGTTGGTGCCATTGAGATCGATGGTAATTCCCAGCGCCTGACACAACTTCCCGGGGCCGTTGGCGAGGTCGCTTCTTCGACCTCTTCGCTTCACGGCAACATGCTCGCCATCGATGACTTCGCCGCCACGAATCAGAATCCCCCAGCCAACGCCCTCAGGACCGGCTGCGGTATTGGCACAAGTGTGGATTCCGTAGGAGCGATAGACATAGAGGGTCCCGGGTTTGCGGAACATCGACCCATTGCGAACGGTCTCCCCCCTGTAGGCATGGGAGGCGGGATCCTCTTCCCCCTTGTATGCCTCGACCTCGTTGATGCGCACCCGGACCTCATCGGCACCCACTCCCGAGACCAGGTCCGCGCCCAACAGCCGCGGCGCCGCCACTTCGGGCTCCTCCGCGAGGAAGTCGCCGAAGCGTTGAACCTGTGTCACTCCCCGCCCCGAATTGTGGCTCCGATTCTGTCGGCAGCCTTGATCATCGCTTCCCGGATCTTCCCGATCTCTTTCTGCTCGAGCGTCCGGTCCTTTGCTCTCAACCGATAGCGAATCGCGAGCGCCTTTCTGCCCTTTCCAACCGCGTCACCTTTGAACTCGTCGAAGACACGTGTCTCCTCGATCAATCCGTCGGCTGCCTGCGACGTGACGTCCATCAGCGAGCGTGCAGGGACCTCGTCAGCCACGAGGAAGCTCAGGTCAAAGTCGACGTGCGGGAACAACGATGGGGTACGTACAAGCGTCGGTTCGCGTGGTTCGAGCAGCGGGTCCAGGTCCAGTTCGGCTGTCGCCACCCGACCGTCTATCTCGAAGGCTCGCGTCACTGCGGGTGCCAGCTCGCCGACATAGCCAATTGTGATCCCGTCGATTTTCACCGACGCGCTTCGACCGGGATGCAGCGCGGGGTGAGATTCAGGAACTAAATCCGCAGCAACATCGAGCGATTCAGCGATATGCCGCCAGATTGCCAATGAAACCGAACCGTCTGCAGACCGACTCACGTCATCGAAGGAAACGAGACCGATGTCGCCAACCACGGCCCATCCGATCCGGTCGTATTGGAGGGGAAGACGCGGATCGCTCGGATCGGGGTCTGAGAAAAAGACCTTTCCTGTTTCGAACAGCGCCACAGACGCATTGCCGTGGGACTGGTTGAATCGGAGATCATTGAGCAGTCCGGGGAGGATGGATGGCCGCAGCTTGCTCTCCTCTTCACGGAGTGGGTTTTTCACCGTCAGGATGTCTGTTCCGTCGGTCTCAATGCCGATGCCGCGTAGCTCGTCGATGCTGACGAACGGAAGGTTGATCGCCTGACTGAGCCCAATCCCGGTGAGGGTTTGGTGAAGGTCACGCTGTCGTGACTGTTGCCGGGTGAGACCGCCGGCAGGGCCTCTGGGAATAGTGGCGTCGAACCTTTCGTAACCGTGGATCCGCGCCACCTCCTCGACGAGGTCGGCGGGACGGGTGAGATCGGGTCGGAAGGTGGGGACGGTCACGGTCATCGGATCGACACCGTCTACGGTGAGTCCCAACCGCTCCAGAATGGCCTTGACCGGGTTCAGCTCGAATCCTGGTCCCAGGAGGCGGGTGACGTCATGGAGAGTCAGCTCAACGGTCCATGGGTCGATGGCCACCGCCACTTCGTCCACGGCCCCTTCGAGGATTTCACCGCCGGCAAGCCGGCTCACCATTGCACTGGCTCGCTGGTTGGCGATGTCCGCCAGATTCGGATCGACTCCCCGCTCGAATCGAGTGGCAGCCTCGGAACGGAGATCGTGGCGGCGCCACATGTGCATGATCGTGGGCGGATCCCATGAGGCGGCCTCCATCAGGGCCCTGGTCGTGCCATCGGAGACCTCGCTTCGGGCGCCACCCATGGTGCCCGACATCGACGTCGGCCCGGCATCGTCGTAGATGATGAGGTCGTCGGTCGACAAGACGCGGGTCACTTGATCCAGTGTCACCAGAGTTTCGCCCTCCGATGCGCGCTTCACGACAAGACGGTTGCCTTCGATGGTGTCGGCATCGAAGGCATGGAGGGGATGGCCGAGTTCGAACATGACATAGTTGGTGACGTCGACGACATTAGAGATGGAGCGGGTTCCGATTTTGTAAAGACGGTGACGCAGCCAAAGGGGAGACTTGCCCACAACTACGCCCCTGATCTCCCTTGCGGTGAATCGGCGACAGCCGCTGGGGTCGGCGATATCAACCCTGATCGGTGTGGACCCGGGAACGGTGTTCATCTCCCATTCGAGAACTCTCGTGTCGACGTCGAACCAGGCGCCGAGGTCGCGGGCTATTCCCAGGAGTGATAGGGCGTCCGGTCGATTGGTGGTGATCTCCAGATCGAAGACGACATCAGGGAGCTCGACGAGGCTGGAAAACGGGGTCCCGATTTGAGGGTCTCCGTCGAGAACGAGAATTCCCGCATGATCCTCCCCCAGCGCCAGCTCCTTCTCGGAGCAGATCATGCCGTTGGACTCGATTCCACGGATGGTGCGTTGACCAATATCGAAACCACCAGGTAGGACCGCTCCGGGTCGGGCTACCGCCACCTTTGCGCCCGCCTCGAAGTTCCATGCGCCACAGATGATCTGAGTCGGGCCGGTTCCGCTGTCGACCTGACAGACCCTGATCTTGTCGGCGTCGGGATGAGGCGCGATGTCGAGAACCTCGCCCACATACACATCTGGCCAATCTCCGTCGATTCGTTCCACCGCCTCGACCGTATGACCCAACATGTCGAATACGTGAGTCAGCTCATCGACGTCAGTGGTGGGCAGATCGATGAACTCTCCCAGCCAGGCGAGCGGCACCTTCATCAGAACTGCCTTAGGAAGCGTATGTCGTTGTCGATGAAGTGCCTCATCGAGTCGATTCCATGACGAACCATGGCAATGCGCTCGGGACCCATGCCGAATGCGAATCCACTGACCTCTCCAGGGTCATACCCGGCGGTTTCCAACACATAGGGGTCGACCATCCCGCAGCCGAGGAGCTCCAGCCATCCGGCCCCTCCGCAGACCCGGCAGCTGGACACGCCTCCGTCACAGTTGAAACACGACACGTCGAGCTCGGCACTCGGTTCGGTGAAAGGGAAGAAGTGGGGACGAAGACGAACCTCGCTCTGAGGTCCGAAGAATTCTCGTGCGAAATGAAGCAGTGTTCCTTTGAGATCGCTGAACTGGATGTTCTCATCGACGGCGAGACCCTCGATTTGGTAGAAGACCGGTAGATGGGTGGCGTCGATAGTGTCCTTGCGGTAGCAACGTCCGGGAATCACGATGTAGACGGGTGGTTCGTGACTCTCCATCCAGCGTGCCTGTAGCGGCGAGGTGTGGGTGCGAAGGAGTATCTCGTCCTCGGGCGCACCCCAATCGAGGTACATCGTGTCCTGTTCCCACCTCGACGGATGAGTCGCCGGGGTGTTTAGTGCGTCGAAGTTGTAATAGGCGAGCTCCGCTTCGGGACCCCCGACGACGTGGTAGCCGAGACCGACGAAGATGTCGACGATCTCGTCGATCGTCTGTTGGACTAGATGGAGTGTGCCCGCGGGGAAGCGGACGGATTCCAGCGTGACATCGATCGCCTCTTCGCGTAAACGTCTCTCCTCTTCGACTGCCTCCAACTCAGCCCGGCGTGAGGCGAGGAGGTCTCCGATCCGGCCTGACGCCTCGTTGAGCTTGGCGCCCACTTTCGGTTTGAGATCGTTGCTCAGCTGACCCATGGAACGGCGCACCCGACCCAGGGGAGAATCCTTGCCTAGCAGCTGAGACTCGACCTCCTCGAGGTCCTCCAACGACGACGCGCCCGCCACTTCCTTCGGGGCGGCGGCGACAGCATGATCGAGGGTGGCGATAGGATCCATGTCGGGCGGCAGATTAGACACCGGCCTCACCTTGACCGGAAAGTCGGGACAGCTGGTATACCGCGATGCCGGCGGCGACTGCGGCGTTGAGACTTTCGGTCGGTCCCGGTGTCGAGATCGTGATTCGATGATCTGCGGTTTCGATCACCCGCGGTGATAGACCCTGGGCTTCCGCACCGATGAGCAGCGCCACAGGGCGGGCAATAATGCCGACGAGCGGGTCACCACCTCGCGGCAGCGTCGCCACAGTCGTCCACTCTCCAAGTTCGCCGAGCGACCCGATGCGGGATACGGGCGTCTGGAACTGTCCACCGGCGCCTGCCCGGATTGTCTTGGGCGCCCAAGGATCGGCGGAGCCTTCCATGTATGCGAACCCCCATCCGAAGGCGGCTGCGGTGCGGATCATGGTCCCGACATTGCCGGGATCGGACACGCCAATCGCAACCAGGAGATCCCGCGAGCGGTCCAACCACTCTGTCGGGATCTCGACGACTGCCACGGGACCTCGGGGCGTTTTGGTGCCGGAGAGACGCTCGAGCGCACGTTCGTCGACGGGTGTCACCCCCTCTGCGGGATCCAGTCCGAATACTTCACGCACCACTGCACCTGCAGCGAGAACGTCAGCGAGCTGATTGGGGCCCTCGACGAGTGTCAGCCCACGTTCCCGACGATCCTTGGCGTGATGAAGCCGAGCCGCTTCGACCACCGTCCTGGCGCGATGGGTGCGGACCGGCTCCATTGGATCGACTTTTGAACTCGTCAGTTGCCTTTGGCGACCTCGACCAGTTGGGCGAAAGCATCGGGATCGCTGACCGCCAGCTCGGCCAGCATCTTCCGGTCGACTTCCACCTCCGCCGCCTTCAGGCCGGCGATGAATTGGCTGTAGGTGGTCCCGTTCTGACGCGCAGCGGCGTTGATGCGGGCGATCCAGAGCTTGCGGAAATCGCGCTTACGCGCTCGTCTATCCCGGTAGGCGTCCTGCATCGCATGCATGACTTGCTCGTTGGCGGTCTTGTACCGGCGACTACGAGCTCCCTTGTACCCCTTAGCCCGATCGAGGACCTTCTTGTGTGACTTCTTCGCGTGAACTGCGCGCTTAACACGTGCCATCTTCGTGCCCCCTCAGCGTCCGAGCTGCTTCTTGATGACCTTGGCGTCACCGGGCGCCAGCTCCTCCATCCCCTCACGGCGGCGGAAGGTGTCCTTGCCCTTGGCGAGCCGGTAGTGGCCTTTTCCGGACTGGCGGCGCATCAACTTGCCGGAACCGGTGACCTTGATCCTCTTCTTGGCGCCGCTGTGGGTCTTCATCTTCGGCACAGGCGTCCTCCTTACTCTTCTTCGTCCTTCTGCTGCCTGCCGCCTGAACCCTTCGACCGCCTCGTTGGTGCCAGCACCATGGTCATCGACCCACCCTCGATTTTCGGCGTCTGCTCGACGGTGCCGTACTCCGACACTTCTTCGGCGAGACGATCCATCAGCTCACGGCCGAACTCGGGGCGTTCCCGCTCGCGGCCGCGGAATCGGATTGTGACTTTGACCTTGTCGTGATCATCCAGGAATTCCTGGGCCTTGCGACGGGTGATGTCGAAGTCATGTTCACCGATCCGGACACGCATCCGGAGCTCTTTGATCGTGGTTCGGGTCTGTTTCTTCCGAGCCTCACGTTGTTTGACGGATTGTTCGTATTTGTATCGTCCATAATCCATGAGACGGCAAACCGGGGGTCTGGCATTGGGGGCCACTTCGACCAGATCGAGATCGAGTTGCTCGGCAAGCCAGAGAGCCTCATTCAGCTTCTTGACACCAATTTGCTCTCCGTCGGGGGCGACCACACGGACCTCTTTGGCCCGGATGCCTCCGTTCACGCGAAGCTCTGTGATGCTGATACCTCCTGTTGAGTTGCAGTCGTTTCTGCGTTCATGTCGACAACCTCATCGACCATTCGGCCAATGAAAAAGCAGCAGGCGGAACCTGCTGCCACGTAGTACGGGCCATCTGGCCCTGATTCTCCTATGACCTCGGCTCGTAACACTGGTCCCGATGACCCTGCACGGACGGGTGGGGAGGCAGCACCTCCGCTCTTACTGATCTGTTGTGATTCAAAGGGTACCAGCGCCCGGGGCGCAACAAGTATCGGAATGTTCAGGATTCCCCCAGGGCTCGCAGGGCGTTTGCGGTCATCACCGCGGCGTTGACAGCCTCTGCCCCCTTGTTTGCTTCGCCCACACCGGCTCTTTCCAGGGCCAGGTCATAGTCATGGACGGCGAGAATGGCATTGGCCACGGGCACTCCGGTTTCGAGAGCAACACGGCTGATACCTCGCGCCGACTCTCTCACGACGATCTCGTAGTGGTCCGTCTCCCCTTTCACCACGGTCCCGATGGCGATGACTGCGTCACAACCCGACCGGGCAAGCTGTTGGGCGGCGAGCGGCAGCTCCAAGGCCCCGGGCACGCGCAAAACCGTAACCCGTGCCGCTGCTAGGGCTTCCAGGCGTTCTGTCGCCCCCTCCACGAGCCGGTCTGTGATGGACTGGTTCC
>Ga0256866_1000366_pt1 | contig 10099 bp, 9 predicted proteins | sample RVTome_16_FD_187338 | JGI IMG/M metagenome (GOLD analysis project Ga0256866, IMG submission 187338) | Soil microbial communities from uranium-contaminated site in the Upper Colorado River Basin, Wyoming, United States - RVT152D67 HiSeq ...
CACTATGGTATTTAATTCATTAGCTTTTTTCAGGAGCCTAGAACTTGAAGGAATCCTCCCGGTGCTATCAACGACAACCCTTGTAGGGGACCTTGAAACAGTCGCGCCAAATCTAACTGTCAGCTGGGGATCATCTGCAAGCACTGTAGAAATACCGACCATTATCGCATCTGCAGAATTCCTTAATTGATGAACTCTTCTCAAATCAATATTTGATGATATAGCTGAATTCCCGCTCTTAGTGGCTATTTTTCCATCAGCTGTCATTGCTCCATTAATAACAATCTTCAATTATCTAACTGCCTCTTTCACGGATCCACTGTTACAAATTCTCCGTTTATCATCAAACCCATGATTGAACTTTGGCCAGCCCTTTGCACTATAGATGCATAAGGATCGTGGATAGGAAATAGGTCAACATGGCTCTTGTCGATGAACATCATGTCAGCGGATCGCCCAGGTTCGATGCAACCAGAATTCAAGTGAAGAATTTCAGCTCCGTTAACTGTAGCCATTTTCAATATGTCTCGCGCACTTATCTGACCCGTAGCCCTGGAAACCTTCCAAATGTAGTCCATTTCCTTGAATAAATCTGGGGAATTAAGCATAACGTTATCAGTTCCTAATCCTACTACGCAACCGTTGTTTATCATATCAGCAATTCTAGGGACACCACAACCTAGTAATCCATTAGATCTTGGACAAACCACTATACCTATTTTATTTGTCGCTATAGCAGCAATATCCTTAGCAGTCGCTTGCGTCATATGTACAACGAAGTCAGGCTGGAGGAACTTGATTGCTCTTTCAACTTCTGTCAACCCAGACTTTTTAATGGACAGTGCGGCCGTTTCTTGAGACTCGGCAGTATGGATCGCGAGTAATCTCTTTGTTCCCAAGCTAGTTCTGCTATCGTAGTTTGTAATCGCCTTCGAATATTCGGCTAGCGACCGATCGGTATTTTCATTTGTCCCGCTTATTCCGAGTCCATCCGAAACATCAAGCACATCAAACACTTTCTGTGGTAAAACTGAAGAATCTACTGATGATCCTTTATTATCAGTCCCTGAGTTAGAATGGAGATAGGGAGACTCAAAGTATTTCTCTATTCTACCCAGGACTACAGGCTTAATTTTTAAGCCGGAGACAGCCATCCTTAATAGTTTTACGCCATCCAGACCTCCCTCACGGAAATCTGCAAATGCTACAATTCCATTTTTTAACATTGAAATAACGGCATTTCTCATAAATACCTCTAGGTGGTTGGGATCTGTTCTGGAAAGGATCTTACGTTTTACCCCGATAATTGGATCAACAGTCGATGATAAATCTGGATCCGCGGTAAAGTCCTTCGCAATAGAATCTCCAATATGTGTGTGCGCATTTATAAGCCCGGGTAGTAACAACAGACCTTCCGCATCAAGAATTGATGGCGACTCCCTTTCCATGCAGCCGAGTTCCTGATCAGTACCAACCCTGGTAATGATTCCCCTATCAGAGATCTGTATGAATCCCCTTTCAATGAATATTAGATCTGGTCCCCTTAGAAGACTTGCGTTTCTTATCAGTACAGACATTAGATTTCATAAATTGATAGGTGTGTTCCATTATCCCGTAATTCTCTAATTGTATCAAGAGCTTTTGTAGCTATCATAGCGGCTTCTCTTCCTGTTTTTCCTTTTCCTATCCCACAGTTAAGGGGAACACGTGTCTCTTTTGTAATTCCAAGTAGTATATTTTCTACTTCCTCTTTAAGTATATTGCTTGCGATCACCATGAAATTATCCCCTCCAAGATAAAAAGTAAGGCAATCTTTTTCCATAAATTTGTCGACTAATCGCGAATATATACTGAAAATCATGGATGTCACTTGGTATGGAGACATTTCCAAATTTAGTTTACTTAATCCATTGACATCGATGTGCATTATTCTGATATCGGTGCTATGATTCACAAGTCGGTTCTCATCAGAGTCATTTCCATAGATTCCACCAGAAGCGATTTGAACTCCATTTTTTCGAGCTTCAAAAGCTCTTCTGTCTGCCTGAGAAGGGGTGTCACCATATCCTAAGGCCATCGAAAAGCCCAACTGCGGATACAATTTGGTAAGCTCCCTTTGTATGTCGACTAATTCTGAAATTAGTAATCCATCGGTGATAGCAAAATATTCATCAAATCTGTTAGGGTAAACTATGCAATGCTTTTCAGAAAATAATCGTTGAATATCGAAATAAATCCTTGCTTGAAGCATTTGGAGTACTGATTCCCGATCGCTGCCTAGAGTTAGAGTCCATGGACCATACCTATCTATCTTGATTATAGTTAAATGCATACCCAACTACATTATCACCTCTGTGGACTTACTCGAACCAGAATGTTGCGTCTTTAATTTTTTTAGTCGTCGCGTCATGTTAATTGCTGCGAGTACAGTTCTTGAAGAAATAATTTCAACTCGGTCTCTTGCCTGTTGGAGAGTAATATCTGGTCCACTGATGCCCAGTATGACTGGTTTACAATACTTTAATGATAGGTCAATGAAGCTCTTAGCTACGCTATTGGCAATTAGCTCGTCGTGCCTTGTCTCTCCTTTGATAATGGCCCCGAGTGTGATTACTGCGTCAACTTCCCTTCGCTTTAATAACTCGTTAATGATAAGAGGCATATCGTAACAACCAGAGACATAACACACATACCTCAATGTGACTCCGTTTTGCTTGTGCGCGTTTTCTCTCGCCAGATCAAGCATTTTATAAGTGATTTCTTTATTGAATTCAGATACTACAATAGCTATCCTTATTTTGTCCAAAAAATTCGTTAAACCGCCTTAGCATAATTTGTTAGTTGACTGCTTTCAAGTATAAGGATGTTATTTTCCTGGGCATATTTTTTTGCCTCGTCAATGGTCAATGCGCGATGTGTATTTAAGTCAAGCATCTCACACATAACAACTGAATGAATAAGTCCAGAGACTTGAGCCAAATACACACACAGTTCTGTATGACCTATTCTATCATCAAGTAGTCCCTTCGATGCAATTAGGATTGGAACATGGCCTGGAGCCCTGAAAGAATTGGAGAACCTTTCGGGGCCATCAGAATTAATATTTTTACATACATCTGCAATTTTGTTTATTGTTAATGCCCTGTCGTAGTCAGTAATACCCGTATAAGTGTCCCGGTGGTTCACAGAGATAGAAAAAGCAGGCCGATCACCATATGGCGCTTTACTGGACGCAATTTTCGAAAGCATTGGAGCCGTTGTAGACATATGTTCTAAGATGTCGTGCATATACATTAAGCCCAGTTTCAATGCCACTTCGTTAGTGATTGCAGTACAAATCAATCCACCTGCATGTCTGCGCATAATGCCAACGTGTTCAGGAGTGACGAACTCTGCTGCGATCACCATATCGACTTCATTCTCTCTCCCCTTATCGTCATGAATAAGAACAAATTTCCCGGCTGAGAATGCGACTATTGCATCTTCGAGCGAATACAATCGAATACTTGTCAGCATCGATTTTTTATATATCTTACTAATTCTTTAGTTATTACCAATACTTTGGTAATTAATTACGTACGTAGCGGCTTAGCACATCAATCTCTAAGTTTACTGGGTCTCCCTGCCTTTTCAATCCTAGTGTGGTATTTCGCATTGTAAAGGGAATTAGCGACACAGAAAATCTATTTTTTTCCCCATCCACATCGGTTAAGGTGAGGCTTATCCCATCTATTGCTATAGAACCCTTCTGGGCGATATAGGGCATGAGTGAATGGTCTTCGGACGTTATCCACATTTTTGTCTCCCCATCTTTTGTTTTGACTAGATCAATAATTCCAATTCCATCGGTATGCCCTAGAACGATATGGCCCCCTAGTCTGTCGCCCAACCGTAGGCTTCTTTCAATATTAACCAAGTCGCCCTTTTTCACCTGTCCCATGCACGACTTCTTAGTGGTCTCTCGTACCATTTCGAATTCTACCAAACGGCTTTTTATGTTTATAACTGTCAGACAGGTTCCATTGAGATTCATACTATCGCCCAACTTAAGCCCTTTCAGTAATTTTAAAGGGATTTTCAATTTTAACCTCATGTCTGCAAACTGTTCCAACCCTCTGTTCAATCTTGAGATAGAGCTTACCTCGCCCAACCCTTCAATAATGCCAGTGAACATATCCAGTAACAATAAAAATGAATAATTAAGTGTGTGTTAGATTTTCGTTGAATTTTTTGTAAAGTGAGAAGCTGTACTTTTTGTTATGTAAATGTTTTCTGTCGTTCAAGCCAGTGAATAGCGAGATGATGTGGACGTATCAAAGTTATATAGGAATTTGCCATACGAGGAAAGCCTTATTTTGCTGGTTACCTTTCATTTACGTACATTTATCCTGCTTTCAACCTTGAAGTGTGTGTATTATACGTGACATGATTCGTCCATTTGTATTTCGATTGGGAAGTTGGATGAAGATGTAACTAATCCATGAAGCGGCTATGACTGGCTTGCCCGAGGAGTGCAGCTGATATTGAACTATGATCGTTACTACGATCCCATCATTCCTGGTAGCTTGATGGGTGTTCTATACATCTTCGTTATGTTCAGACCCTCGCTAGTGGTGACAGTAACGAAGTCAAGTGGAACATTTTCAGGCGGCGATAACAGCAATTTCTGTCCTGGTGAAATTGATTCCAGTGACTCGGTACTCTGTCCACCATAGCTTATTATTACGTTGGTAAGTGGAAGCTTGCCTGTGTTAGATAGCGCGACCCTTGCAGTACTGAAGAGGTTTTGCTCATCCTTGAGAGGATCCATTTCAAGACTATAATCCTCAGAAAATAAATTAAGCCCATAGACAATAATCAAAACCCCTGATGACACAATTATAGCAGCTATCACAATAACAAGAATACTATGACGCATCCTCAGTCATTTTACTAAGTAAGTATATTTAACATTTTTTAGAAACAATGCAACGCCCCACATACTTGGCAAGCAAGAACCTGTCATATAAAAAAGATATCGAATAGGGTACAAATTTGCAGGCCAAGCTTATGCCTTTGCATAAAATCCTGCTTTTCGTTCGAAGATCTGACCGTTTTGCATGGCTTTTCTTAGATATGTCTTGGCTTCATCTTCCGAAAATTTTCCAGTATTCATGAGTTCGTCAATGAAGTTTCTTTCACTTACGTCATTCTTATCTTCGCCTGCAAGAGCATTAAATATCTCTATAAACAGCTTCAGTTTAGAGACTTCGCTGTGTGGTTTACCGTGTAAAACCCCAAGATCTACCTTTCCGGTATTTACATCCATGCCAGCCGTCTCCAGCATTCTTTGAACCAAATATATTGCACGTTCTGCGTCATCAGTCTCCACTGTGTCCTTTAACAATAATCGAGCTCGAGCTGTAGCTAGCCTCACGAGTCCTTCAAGCTGCCTGGGAGTAACAGTGATCATTCCCTCAGCCTCTACATTTCGCATTTTCATGTAATAGTCTTTAATAATTTCCATTGCTTCATTCGACAGTGAAGGTTCGATTTGCTTTGCATATGCAAGATATTTACTAAGTAGTTCTGTATCAATCGCGGGTTGAGCGGCACGATTAGCGTCTCTATGAATTTCCAAAATATGGCTTGCAACCCTACTATCCTTTTCTCTTTCCGGAGTATCCCGAACCACGAAAATAAGATCAAACCTCGTAAGAAGGGGAATAGGTAGATTGACGTTTTCAGTAATATTCTTGAATGGATCGTATTTTCCATACATTGGGTTGGCAGCGGACAAAATAGATGTTCTTGCATTCAACGTAGCCACAATTCCTCCTTTCGCAACAGAACAGGTTTGCTGTTCCATTACCTCATGCAGCGCAGACCGATCTTCCGGTCTCATCTTGTCAAACTCATCTATACAAACCAATCCTTGATCACCCAAAACGACTGCTCCGGCTTCGAGCATCATTATGCCAGATTTGTCTCTAATAACAGCGGCAGTTAGTCCAGCCGCAGTAGATCCTCTTCCTGACGTGTAAAGCCCTCGAGGGGCGATCTTTGCAGCAAACTTTAGCATCTCAGATTTAGCTGTACCTGGGTCACCTACCAGGAAGACGTTCATATCTCCTCTTCTTGTTGATCCGTCACTAAGTTTCTTTGTTAAACTACCAACGATCAAAAGTAATATAGACTCCTTTATCACTTCGTGTCCATACACGTGGGGCGCGAAGGATGCTATCAATTTGTCATATGCATCAGGCTTACTAGATATAGTTATGATTTGTCTTTCATCCTCGCTCCTAATAGTTAGACGCTCTATCGTGCGTGAGTCCTTATTGCCAATCCCACCCCCAAGATATTCGATATTATTCCCTTCCATTCTTAGTCTGAATAGACTGGTTCTGATTTGGGGAGCAATTTGTTCTTGTTCTATTCGTACGATTCCAGTTAACATAATTCTGTCGCCGGGACGACACTGATCGACAAGGTCTCCCAAAACAGTTACTTCCACGTAATGTGGTAATTGACCTGCCGGCAAATCTTCTGGCAGCTCTTGAAGTCGGACCAATTGAAAGTCGGTAAAGATGCTATTTTCTGGGTCCATCTCAAGCTCCTTCTCTGCACAATTAACGCATTTTGTAGGTTTCTTCAATAACAGACCTTTGAGCTGCGCTTCATTAATCGTATGACAATCCATACATCGATACCCGATCTTCTTGGCTAATGGCTTGACTTCTGAAGATCTTACAACCATACCCCAAACACCTATTAGCTTATCGATCACCTCAGCATTAATGTCGCGTAAGGTTCTCTGAACTGAATAATTGCCAATCCTAACCTTAATTCTGTCGATTATTTCTTCAGCATAATCAGGATGAATTTCGCTCAATATTGTCAATACTGCAGAGTTGAATGCTTCAAGCATGTCATCAGGACGGTGGGTTATTTCCTTTGCAAGGTCAGGAAAAAAAGTATCAAGATCAATATAGTCGATTACAACAGATGCGGAGCCGAGGGCCATCATGTGATTTATTCTTTCAAAGTATTTGTAATTGCCTAGGTCATCCTTAAAACCTCGCAAAAATTTTTCGAGTTCATTGGCTAAAGATGCAGAAGTCTGTTGTTCAGTCAAATTTCCTTAAAACCCTTCTTTTGAATGCAAAAGTCGACTCATGTATTAAATCATACAATTCACGTTCTTCCACTGATAATTTTTCTCTTATTGCGGCCGTTAATGTAGATGTTGCAGCCAGCTTTACAATTTTTTCGATTCTCGAGACTACAAATGAATTGAGTGATATGATTATTCTTTCCCGATCTTTTTCGTCTAAAGAAGAAAGATAGTCGTTAACACGAATGTAAAAGTCGGCATTTATGCCGGAAAGATCGTGAGCCCTTGCGATTCTTTCCAAGTTAAGTGTTCTTGAGACGTAAGCAGCGTTGTCCTTGTTGTGTATTGTGACTATTCCGGACTCGGAGAAGGTCTGTGCCATCCACCTAGGCATCGAACTAATGTCACCCTCCTTCGCATCGATAACAATATCGTCCAGTGACACATCCAAAGCCCTCTTGTACTGCACCTTGACATCTTCTGCTAGGTATCCCATCTTGTACGAATCTTGAATTCTCGTCAGTCGCTTCTCATTTGAGAGGTATTGGTAGTTTGGCATTTTATTGTGTCCCCTATTTTTAACATAATCATTCGGGTTATATTTTTTCTTATGACAGTTTTATTTAAGCGGTGGGTAAATCAAACGTAACGCACTGTAACCACAAAAATGGTCATGACTTTTGGAGCTCGAAGTTGACTTGGATGCTCGTAATCTCGTGAATCCTTACCACCGGAAGTTCTTGAGGTTATTAGATAGGAGAAAATTAGCTAATACCATAAATGTCGTATAAGAGTTCTGGACTTAGGTCCAGACTCTATTTCTGGAACGACTGCTAGGGAAGAGGAAAGTAATCAACCATTTATTTGTGTGTCACAAATCCCGTAGTTGCTGCACATTTTTTTCAACTAGATCAAATCCTTGCTGCCAAAAATCTCTGGAAGAGATGTTGATTCCTATATCAGACAAAATTTCCTCTGGCTTGCGAGTTCCTCCAGATGAAAGTAACTTGTAGTATTTGGGAGTAAATGACAACTTTCCCTCTTTTCTGAATTGCTGGTAGAGGGATAGAACAAGCAAATTTCCAAATGAATAGGCGTAGCAATAGAAAGGACTATGGTATAAGTGTGGAATGTATAGCCACTCCCATCGAAAATCATCTGAAATAGTTACCGAGTCACCGAACTGATCTTCAAGATTTTGTAAGTAAAGATCTGATACTTCACTTATATTAGCATTCTTTTCTGTTATAGACTTATGAGCTTCAATCTCAAAAAGAGTAAAGTATGCTTGTCTCATAATAGTAGCGTACATATCATCGATCTGTGAAGCTAGCAGGATAGCTTTCTGCTCACGTGATAATTTGCTGCTGAGCCTGTCATTGAGAAGAATTTCCGCAAAGACTGACGCTGTTTCGGCCAATGGTAATGGAGCATGAGCGACAGATATTGGCTTATCTGAAGCTGCCATACTATGTATCGCATGGCCTAATTCATGAGCCATCGTGCTAACATCTCTAACTCTCCCATCAAAATTAAGCAGTACATATGGCGTGAGTCTTGGTGTAACCGTGTAACAGAATGCACCACCTTGTTTTGCCTTTCTTATTTCGGAATCCACATGTTTTTCATTGAATACTTTTGCTGCAAATTTACCAAATCTCGGATCAAAATCAGAAAATGTGTCAATGACAGTGCTAACCGCGTTCTGGTAGCTAAATCTTTCCCGATACCTCTCACTCAGGGTTAGTGGCGCGTACAAATGATACCTGTGGAGCTTTCGTATGCCTATCATGGCAGCCTTTTCTTTAAAGTATCTCTGGAACACCTTCACATTAGAACGACAAGCCTGGAGAAGAGATTCTACAGTTGAATCATCTAGATTGTTATACGTATTCCGTACTGAGATTGGTGACTTAAATCCACGTAATTTTATGAATTCATCGTGCCACTGTATCACCTTATTGAAATAAATCTCGCCTAGAATGCCACTATTCCTTTTGTATTCCTTTAGAAGTGACTTGTAAGCTGACGCTCTCTCCTCCTTCTTTGTGCTCCTAATCATCGAAAGCATTTTTTCCTTATTGGTGAATTTCTTCTCTATGACACGTTTACCCTTCTTTAGCCGTACAATAAATTCTAGAGAGCTTGTCATTCTGTCGTATATCTTTGTGAGGGCTCCTGATCCGCTCACTTCTAGTGTACTAATTATCTTCTCTTCCGGTTCAGACAATGTGAATTTTGACAGAAGCCTGCTATGTCTAAGATGCTCTCTATAAACCGTCGGTGCCGAATTTATCAGACGACTGGCGTTCTCATCATCTAGTTGTTTTTTAAACCAGATATCAAAAAATAGCAAACGGTTTGATACATCGGCTGAGAGCATTTCCATTTTTGTCAGTAGGGCAGCGGCTTCGTTTGACGAGGTATCAGACGCATACTTCAGATGGGCATACCCAACTACGATGCTGATCTGCTCATTTACTCCTTCGACGAGATTCATTAGATTATGAAATTGATTTGAAGAAATGTTTTCTTTAAGTATCTCACGTTCGCCTTCGATCCGCTTTACAGCCTGTTCAATCGACTTTATTTGTTTCTGGAATCCTTCTCCCTTGTGGTTTTCTATCAACTGTGAGAGGTTCCATATTGTCAGTTTAGGCCGCGTACTAAGCTTCATGCCCATCAGCATCCTGTGAAATGGTCACATATGTTTCTTGCATATCTGGTTTGCGCCCCCTGATCCATTACATTCCATTCCACATTTTCAATTTTTGAGCAGAAAGATAAAATGGTATACCCATGGAACGATAGGGTGAAGCCTGGTATATACTCGTATTATACTTCAGATAATCAGTATTATGTTTAATAATCGTATAATTAGAAATAATCTAGGATTGAGTCGAACGCATAGAATTGAAGAGAAGAAATGGAATTCGAATAATGAAGAGAAAATTCGTCAAAAATGGGAGAATGCAAGGGTTGATAATGCCCGAAACATTAGAC